>Ga0160458_100013_pt1 | contig 338468 bp, 278 predicted proteins | sample HID1973I_E6MG_FD_108247 | JGI IMG/M metagenome (GOLD analysis project Ga0160458, IMG submission 108247) | Enriched mosquito-associated microbial communities from UW Madison campus, WI, USA - HID1973I_E6 MG | ecosystem: Host-associated > Arthropoda: Insects > Digestive system > Unclassified ...
ATAGTCCGTTTATGTTAAAACCGCCAAAAGACGGCAAACCAATGAAGGTATAATGAACGTTGTACGGACATAATACGGGTGCGTGTAAAGCCAGTTACCCACGAGGTATCCGGCGGTTCTACACCGGGTCAAAAATTGAGGCCGATCAATTCTTCTCACCTACCGTTTAAAGACTGTCAGCTACCGTTTTTAAGTTAGCAATAGACGGATCCCACTTATCAAACTGTTGCAATTCATAATCACCGGCTATCAATTTGTATCAACGTTTTAAAAGCCCAAAAAGCCGCTTTATGTTTGTGTCAATAAATCAAAACCCAATATAACAATTATAAAAAATTACTTATGAAAAAAAAATTATTTATGAAAACTATGAATCATTTTATAAAATAAAAAAGAAGAATTGAACAGAAACTTGATATAAAACGAAAGGTTCCCAAACGGGGAGAATGGGAACCTTTACTAACCAATTATAAACCTAAATTATGATAGTACAAATATAGTGTACAATGAACACTAATACAAACCCAGGATGTATTATTTTCGTTATCGTGGCCCGTTCGAATATCAATTGTCTTTCTAACAATAATCTATATCTTTGCCAAATATTTAAAAGCGGATTAAACAACATTCTTGTTGCAAACAATATTTCTTTATAGCGTAACAATACTTGGCATACAAAATGTACACTGTTTCTTAAATAATAACGCATTATAAATTACGAGGAGTGACGGCTTTTCAGATATGAGCAAAATAAAAATACACATTGTTGAGGATGAAATTATTATAGCCTATGATTTGCAGGATATGCTTGAAGAACTAGGCTATATTGTAAATGATATTTCTATGTCTGTCGATGAAGTAAATGAGAAATTAGAGACTGATGATTCTGACTTGTTTATTCTGGATATAAATTTGAAAGGTAAAAAAACGGGATTTGATTTGGGACGAATACTTACTGAAATAGGAAAACCTGTTATTTATATGTCTTCCACTACTGACCGGGAATCAATTGAAAAAGCCAGAACTCAGGTTTTTTTAGAAAAACCTTTCGATATTGATGATATAAATCAAGCCATTGATATTTTGAATGAAAAATTACACTTTAAAATTAAAAGTTAATCAAAAAGGGAAAGATAAGGTAAGCTATATAGAATTACCTTCTGAAGAATAAGGAACTGTTAATCTCTTTTTCTATATCAATAAAACCAGGATATTTTATGATCTCATCGCCAATATAAATAGCTGGTTTTATTCTCAGTGTGATCGTAGATTTTACTTCTGATTGATTCGATGCTGCTGTTATAAACTCTTGAATATCGTTTCTAATTGAATCGTTTACAAGGAACTGATAGATGTTGGTATTTAAAGGAAAATCAACTTCGATCGTTTCATCGGGGGCAATATTGATTCTTTCATTCACCGTCCCTTCCGTGAAACGCTGTTTGTTGACTAAAATTTCATAATCAAAATAATTAATTGCCGCATGATTGCTTGTCGGATTGGTAATTCCAATTTTAAGATCTGCCTTTAAAGGTATGTTCTTACTTATGAACCCCAATGCTAAAGAAGGAATACTACCCAGATTCATGTCCCGGTTAGCGATAATCTTCTTAACATCAGTTCCTGAAACGAAGATGTTATCAACTCCAACAATCGTATATCTGCAATCAGCTAATGTTTTAATCTCCTTAGCTTGCTGACTAATATTACATCCTGTTACAAAAAGTACAAGCAAAGCAAAAAAAGTTATTTTTTTCATTGGAATAAATGGTTTCATATGTATCATTGATAACAATTTTTAAATATAGCTAATACTTTATTTATGAGAGTAAGATAAGATATTTTCTAATTCTTCTATTTCGGATAAAGCAGGTTTGCTAACAAAAATACCCGTGCTTTCTTCTTTTCTTACCCCTCTGATAAACAGATAAATAACCCCGCCAAAGTGATTTTCATAATCAAAATCTGGTAACCGATGACTTAAGTATTTTTTCACTGCCACCGTATAAATAAGATATTGCAAATGGTAATTATTATCAGCCATTGCTGAGTTCAAATAGTGTTCTCCATAATAATCAATAGAATCCCCTAAAAAATTCGACTTCCAATCCAGGATATAATACAAACCATCATGTTCAAAAAGTAAATCTATCTTACCATTCATGATACCTTCTAATTCGCCAAAGGGGTTGACAGTAAAATGTCTCTCGACTTTAGAAAGTGAATTAAGATCGTTCGTTTCAAATATTGGAACGTTGAAATCAAACTCCAGTTCATTCAGGCGCTTTTCTTTCGGCACTTCAGAAAGTTTAAAAGTCGTGTTAGCTATGTTAATTTTCGTATGAAGCACCTCATTAACCAATTGCATAAGGGGATCTTTATAATGGTCCAATTGTTTCGGCATAAATCGGGTTAAGGCAGCATGAATATACTTATCCCATAACTGATCATTTGAGAAATCGATATTTTCAAAAATATGATGCAACAAATTACCTGTGATATTTCCTTTTTTCAATTGCTTGAATATAAAATACTCGTAATCCGTTAAATCAGCTAATCTATTTGGCTTCTGAGTATATACAGCTTTTTGAGCAAGGCGGGAATAACTTAATTTCTGCCAATTTTTCTCGTTCAACACAAAATTTTCCGCAAACGAAGGTTCAGATATAGTTGCATTCATACTTTTCGAATAACGGTAGCCTTTTTCGATTTCCGGAGAAGTCGAAAAGTTTATTAGTTCAAGTGCTTTTGGATTTTCTTTAACTGCAGCTGCAAAAGGGATCAAAGAAGTATTATTAGCATAATGCGTATATCGGCTAATATAGCATTTGTATACTGCTCTTGTAATCGCTACGTATAAAAGCCTTCGGTTTTCTTGTTCCAATTGCTGTTCTACAAGGATTCTGTTTTCTTCCCTTATGTTTGCGGTAATCCCAAATAAGTATTCTCCTGAGTTATCTTCTTTAAAACTATAGAAATTATGCTTGTTTTCAGATTTCAAATCCAGGAAAGGAGCAAAAACGATATTGTACTCCAGGCCTTTGCTTTTATGAATGGTTACAATTTCCACAGCTTCCATATCGCTTTCTACCCGTTGTTCGTATTCATTGCCATCCAGCTTCATACCTTCGATTCCTCTTTTTAACCAGTGGATTAGTTCTAGTTGAGAAAAACTCTTTGATTCCTGAATCTTGTGCAGGATTTCAGCAAGCTGATAGAGATTGGTAATACTCCTTTCCCCTTTTCCGGAAAGGCTCGTTAAAAGATTATTTTTAATGTCAAAATCGACAATGAACTTCATTAAGGTAGCGTAGATACCTGTACTTTGCCAAGACAATCCGTACTCTTTAAATTTCTTTATTTCTAAGTCCTGATCCAATTGCAAAATTTCAAGCCTTGTATAACCGGTTATTGGACTTAACAGGGCTTTGTTTATAGTTGAAGGATTGCTTTCTAAAAAAGCGTTCAAAAGATAATAGACATATCTGGCTTCTAAGGTTTGCAAAACCTTACTATCATCAATGGTAATAGCGGGTATTCCATATTTTGCCAGATGCATTTTAATCTTTCTTCCCTGACCTTTCGTTCTGACAAGCACGCCAATATCTGATGGTTTTATTCTTCGCTTTTCACCGTTCTTTTTAATTTGAAAGCTCTCATTTTCCAATAGTTGAATAATCTGAGCACAGACGGTTTGATAAAGATCATCTGCAAGTTTGTTTTCAAATATGGTAATCGCTACATCTTCTTCTTCCCCATTGCATAAAGCTCCTTTATGATTAGGTTGTGGCGAATCGACGTTTATATATCGAATAGCATCTTTTTCAAAACCAAAACTGAACGTGTCAAAATTATCAGCCGGAAGGAAAAACAGATTCATAGCCTGTATAAAGTTTTCCGAAGAACGATAATTCTGATTCATTCCATATCTGTGCGCAACCTCATGAGTTGCTTTAAAATAGGTATTCAGGTCGGCCTGCCGCCACGCATAGATGGATTGCTTCGGATCGCCTATATAAAAAAGTATGGGCTCCTCTGCTTGCGTAATTCCTTTACCAAAAGCAGTTTTAAAAATCTCATATTGTAGCTTATCCGTATCTTGAAATTCATCTATAAAAACTGCTCTATATTTTTTTTGAAATTCTTTAACAAGTTTTTCATTGCCGGGTTTTACTGCTTTATGCAATTGCACAATCATATCATTAAAGGTCAACACACTATTTTGTTCTTTATATGCATTGATATTTTTGATTGCATATTGAATAGCCACGCAGTAAATCTTATTCAAGACATCCATACCCAAAGCAGCCCTTTCTGACTGGAACTGCTCAGCTGTCCGCACCTTTTCAAGCCAATCCGGAAATACAGTACTGATATAAGCCGGAATCTTTTTGACCATAAAAGCCTGTATAAACTCTTCAGGCCTATTTACCTTCGTCAGTAAACTTTTTCGGGCATAGGCATTGCTCTCACAACGTGCAGTAATTTCTATCTGCGATTCAGCTATTTCTTGAATTAAGTTCTCCCAATAGCTCGTTTCCGCTTCATCAATAGCCAAAAAACTCTCTAGCGCTTCCTTTTGTTCATTTACTGTAAATGAATACAGCATTTGGGGATTGTAATCAATATATCGTTGTCCATTTAAATATTGCGAAATAAATTGGGACAAAATCTCTCTGCTAAGTTTTGGTTTTGCCCCAAATTCTAATTCTTCTTTTAAAAGAAAACCCAATAGCTGAGGATCCAGCGTTGTTATCTGTTCACGCCAAAATTTATTCACCTCCTCCTGGATTAAAGAAGAAGTATCCTGAAGAGTTTCAGAGCCAAAAAGCTGATTTGTTTCAAAGGCAAATTCATTCAGACTTTGCTGACAAAAACTATGAATAGTCATTACGGATGTTTCATCCAATAATAATTTTGCCTCTTTTAACAGTTCTGTTACGGCTTCCTGCCCTGATTGACGGATCGACCTGTCTACTAATTTTATAATTGTAGAATCCTCAATTGTCCCGCTATTTGCATATACTAAAGCCGTTCTTACAAACAACCGGATCCGCTCTTCCAATTCTGCCACCGCAGCTTTCGTAAAAGTAACCATCAATATTTGCTTGATACTGAGCTTTGATTCTAAAAGCAATCTTAAAACCAGGATAGCGATCGAGTACGTTTTACCTGTACCTGCACTTGCTTCAATTAAGTTACTTGAAGTTAAGGGAACATCTGCAGCAACAAATTCTTTCAACGGATTTCCAGTGGCCATCATTTTTAATTTATTTTAAACAGCTTATACGTTTCCGAAAAAACAAGCTCTGAATTTGTTAAAAACTCGTTGAAAATATTTTCATCATCGAAAAAGCCGGTATTGTATTCATTGACAATATATTGATCCTGGCAAGGAAACTCTTCGTTTTTGAAAATCTTATTTAACATACCCTGATATTTTGAATAATCGAATTTTGCTAATTTCTCAGGATCATTTTCAAAACCAGGATAAAAAACAAAGGGTTTTTCACATCCATTTTGATAACAGCCCAATAGTTCAGCTAACTTATTTTTTGCACTTAGTTCATCCATCGCATCTTTACTTATTTTATAAATGGCATTTTCAGCACCGATGATTAAATGGCTCTCTATATTATAACCGCTTGCTAGCGCAATGAGATGTTTGATATAAACTTCCAGTACGTTTTTGTTGTTCTTTTTTGAAAAACTAACCTGAACCAGGCGATCCCCATATACCTGATTTAATTTGCCGGTGATAACCGTTTTGCCAATTTTTAGCTCTATTGCAAGCGTTTTCTCTTCATGATCACCTTTACTTTCCTGCACTAATTTTTTAACTCTAGTAAGCTCTTTATCTATCGAATTTAAAAGCGTATGTGACATGTTTTTTAACGGGAAATCACCTTTTTTTATTCCTTGATGTATATAGGCGTTTAACTCATCTTCTTTTAAGTAAAGTAAATCGTGCCTGATCTTCCATTCTTGTAATTTATCAAGCTCGAAGTATTCTGTTTCACGCAATAAAATTTCCTCTTCCCGATAAAAAATGTTTAGAATTTTATTATGATAGTGTTGAAAAGGATTTTTGAAGAAATTGATTAATTCCTCAATGGAAACCTCTTCAAAAAACACTGGCTCAGTTACAATAGAATCAAGATTACTGGTCGCTGAACCTTTCAATTTATTAGCAGCTAAATAATTAAAGATACCAGGAGGTTGAGAGCTGAAATTGTGTAGCGGGTGCTGAACAACAAGCTGCTGTCTGACAAAAGAATCGTTTAATTCTGTTCCGGAAGCTATGTAGTCAATAAGTTCATCAACAACGGCAGATGGAGGCAACAGTGAATTGTCTTTTGTATTTTTACCAATATAACTTATGTACAAGTGTTCCTGGGCAGAAAGGATCGTTTCTAAAAAAAGATGCTTATCGTTTTCCTTAATGTTCCGGTCACCTCTTTTCTTTACTTTTTGCATCAGATTAAAGTTTAAAGGAACTTCCTTTCTGGGAAACTTATCAAAGCCTAAACCTATTAATGCTACAATTTTAAAAGGAATACTCCGCATTGGAATTAAGGAACAAAATGTAATTCCTCCTGAAGCAAAGTTTCCTGCTCTGGTTTCTCCGGAAATATTATGCAAAAAATTATGCTTAAAAACATGAAAGCTAATTTTCTCCTGAACGTTTTCGCTGATTAAATTTAATTTTTTTACATAGTTAATAAGCAACTGATAATCTTCGTCATCTTCATCTTCCGATTGATAAATAAGATTGGCAACAGCTTGTAAAATATAATCTCCCCATTCAATAAGCGTTCGGTCTTTCTTTTGATCATTAACAATGCTGATCAGCACTTTAACAAAATGAGAAAAACGGATTAATTCAAATGCCTGTTCCCCTTCAATACGATTCAGGGGATAAAAACTATGATTATTTACGATGTATTCTTCATCTCCCAACATACAGATGCCATACATAATTCGGTCTAAACCATTCAACCAGCTCACATGAATCGTATCATCTTCCACCTTTCCTTCTATTCCAAACCGAATATTCGCTTCATCTATTACTGATCTGATCAGTTCTGTGTTTACAATATTAAAGCGTTTTCGGATATAGCTCCACTCCAATAATTGCAATACTTCTTCTGCTTTAAAATTCTCTTCGTTTAATTCGAGTAAAGAATGAAGTGCTCCAATTAATCCGTCGACTGATTGAATACTTTCATCGGCGATCGTAAAAGGAAACTTATAAGGTGCTGAATGAAAGATTGCCTTAATGTAAGGAGCATATGCATCAATATCACTCACCATTACCACGATATCCCGTGGTGAAATATGACCTGGTTGTTGATTTACCAGACTTACAAGATAATTGTATAATACCTCGATTTCCCTTACAGGTGTATAGCAAGAATTGATACGAATAGATCCATCTTCAATGTCTTGTAAAGTAAGTTTATTGCGGTCCGTGGAAACTAAATTATTATAGATATCATTTTGAATTTTGCTTAAAAAACTTGCAGGTTTTGGCTCAATCCCAGTATCATCGTATTCGTTTAAAAAGCTATCATCCTTAAAAAATAAGCTAAATGTATTTTGAATTACCTGGCCCCAATTCGTTAACAAAGCATTTCCCTCAATTGGATCACTATATAATTGAATTTCCTGTCGCATCTTGCTGTTCCACCTTGCAATTTGCACGGGACTTTTATCTTCGAACCAATAGATAGCGGGCGCGGGATTCAATAGATTAAAAGAAATATCAATATACTTAGCTAGTTCATGAAAAACCTCCAAATGGTAAGCGGTAATGATGGAGATTCCAAAAAAATCAATTTGAGGAATTCTTTGTTTTAACTTGCTTTGCTGAGAAGGGTTTTGAAGCGTATCGATAATAAATTTACCTACTCTGGTTTTATCAGGCATTCTTTCCCCGATTATATTTTTGGCTTCTATCCAGAGAAACTTTTGCCAATTGGATTCATTCAACACCGGATATTCAACTTCATTCCATTCTTGAATCATTTCCGGACGATATATTTGGTATTGATCAAATAAATCGGCTATTTTCTCTGCCAAAGCCATTCTTTTGATATCTTCCTGATTTTCGTAATATTGAGCTATCATCGGATACCTTCTTTTAAAGCTTTGATCTTCCAATAAACCAAAAATTATCCATTGCAAATTATCGGTTGTCAATACCTGTTCGCGTGGGCCATCCAATAGAAAATAAACCTGGTTAATGATATCATTGGGTTTTAGAAACTGACAATTAGCCGCGATATCTAAACGATCTGCGATCTGAACTTTCAACCAGTTGTTCATCCCGAGCGTTTGGGTAACAATAAAATGTGGCTGAAAAATGCCTGGCAACGGTTTTTTAAGGTTAAATGCAAGGTATTCAACCAATTGATAAAGAGAATTAGAAACATTTAACTGTAAACCCATGTATCATTTTTTGTATTAATATTAAATCGTTCTTTAATTCCTGAAGCTCTTTTTACGCTTCTATCAATCGTTGATAATAATGTCTTTTCAGTTGCCATGATGGTAACATTTGATTTTGCTCTGGTAACAGCCGTATAAAGCAGCTCCCTTGTTAAAAGTTGTGAATCCTCAAGCTCCGGTAATACAATTAACACCTTGTCATATTCAGAACCCTGGCTTTTGTGGATGGTCATTGCATATACCGTTTCAGATTCAGTGATGAGACCAGGCAAAATTGCTCGTAGGTTTCTTTCACTATCCTCAAACCAAGCCATTAACTTATGATTTTCATCAGGTCTTATAATGCCTATATCCCCATTGAACAAACCTAAATCATAATAATTTTTAGTGATTATAATAGGTCTGTTATTATAAAATTCGGTTCGCAAGTCAATGAGCCGCCTATTGCTCAACTCCAACTCGATAAGCTTATTTAATTTATAAAGGCCATGTTCTCCTTCTCTAATAGCGCACAAAACCTTTAATTCATTCAACTTTTGTAATGCCTTATGTATATTTTCTTCCCGGATATAATTCTCATATCCCTTAATGAATTGATTAAATATTGCTGAATTATAATCAAAAACAAATTGAATCTGGTTATCAATACCTGGTTTAAAAAGCTCTTTCAGCTTTTCAACACGATTATAAATAATCGCTTTGCTCAACTTTCCGATGCCTTTATTGCTGTCAAACCTTCTGCTTCTTTTCAACTCAATGATGTGGTCAGATAGAAAGTGAAAAGGTTCTTCAGAAATAAAGTCTTCCTTGATACTTTTATTTTTATCTGCTATAAATGAATTAATCAGATTAGCCTTTTTTGAAGAAACCAGATTCATATTCTCTTGAGTCAGACATAAATCTCTAAACAGACTTCCTGCTTCAACCGATGCCAATTGATCCTTATCCCCCAATAGAATCAGTCTTGTATCAGGACTAATTGCATCCAATAATTTGGCGAAAAGAGCGACATCTATCATGGAAGCCTCATCCACAATAATAATATCAAAATTTAAAGGATTATCCCGATTATGTTTAAAATTATTGGAACTATAAATTGTTTTCAGCATCCGATGAATGGTGGTAGGTTGATCACCCTTTAGTGATTCCGCTAGTCGCATTGCTGCCTTTCCGGTGGGTGCAGCCAAGCCGATCTTCAGGTTCGGATAAATTTGATTTAACAGTTTCAGTATTTTAGAAACCGTGGTTGTTTTACCGGTCCCCGGCCCTCCGGTTATAATCGTAAAATTGTTGAGTACGCCTAATATAGTAGCTACCAATTGCCAATCAATTTTCTCTTCAACAGGTAAAGCATCAAGCGACTCAGTGGAAGAAAAAAGTTGTTCAATAAATTCCCGATGTTGATTAATTAACGCTATGCGATGGCTGATTTCCTGAGAGTTCCCTTTCACCAGCTCGGTAATACGTTCCAGAATAATTGTTTCGTATGTAAAGTACCGTTGGAGATAAAGTTGAGAATTATATAAGACAAAGGGCTGTCTATCTTCTAACGAGGTGCTAACCAAGGCTTCCTTCAATAAATCCCTTTCCATTTCTTCTATATTGGTATAAGAACCGGGGAACTCATCATTTTCAGAAATAACTTCTTTCAGATCCAAACAAATATGTCCTTCACTAAGCTTCTGAGAAAGCAGGCGGACAAATGGTTTCAATTTTTCTCCCTTGAAGAAATCAGCAAATTGTTCATGGACATTATTCAAAGTCTGCATAACCTATTGTTCTAGATCGTTTAAATAAACAATTTAAAAGGTAATTTTATAAAATCAATTGGGCAAAAAATTAACTAACGATGCAATTGGGTATATGCTTCACAGGAAAGTTTACTGAATTAGCAATAAAGCAAAGTTCATTTGCTTTGGCATGTAATGCCTTGGCTTTCTCAATCATAGAACCGTCACTAACAGTCACAACGGGATGTAAAGTAACTTCAGTAAAGTGGCCACTACGATCATGGGTCTCTTCCATCACACCAGTTGCCCGATCTACATAATCAACAACAACAATTCCTGCATCTGCACACAAATCCAGGTACCAAAGCATATGACAACTTGAAAGAGCAGCCAATAAGAGTTCTTCCGGATTGTGTTTTTTCTTATCGCCACGAAACGAAGAATCGGACGAACCCAGTATATCCGGTTTATTTGCAATCATTATTTTATGATCGCGTCCATACAAACGAGAATCAAAAGTTCCATGTCCTTTATTACCGGTCCATTTGACTGTTAAATCGTATGTATGTTCCTTATTCATAATTTTATCTTTATCATAAAGATAGAAATAAAATCAATATTTTTAAATCGCGTCTGAAGAATCATTTACATCAAAATAGCTGAACAAGCTTGATGGTCTTTCTTCATATAAAGCATAACGGACTTCCTTGGCCTCTTTCTCCTCTATTGGTGTTACTGCAAACTCCATTCGAGCGCTTTCCAATTCCTGTTTAAATGCGGCTTTATACTTCTCGGGAATCGGTGTTGCCATTTTAATATTTTGTCTTAACGGATCTACCTGTACTCCATTTTTCCAAAACCGATAACAAACGTGTGGTCCTGTAGCCAAACCAGTGCTTCCAACATAACCAATTACCTGGCCCTGCTTAACCTGCTGCCCTTTTTTTACCGCTCGCTTACTCATGTGAAGATATTGGGTAGTATAGGTTTTATTATGCTTGATCTTGACATAATTACCATTTCCGCTTGTAAAACCAGATTCAGATACGACCCCATTCCCTGTTGAAATAATCGGAGTTCCTTTAGGTGCGGCGAAATCAGTACCTAAATGTGCTTTCCATACTTTTTGTACCGGGTGTAAACGTTTCATTGTAAAACGGGAGCTTATCCTGCTAAACTTTAAAGGTGCCTTTAAAAAGGAGCGGTGCAGACTGTTTCCGTTTCCGTCGTAATATTCACCCTGCGTATTGGGGTCTGGTTGAAAATAGTGGGCCTGAAATTCATTTCCATTATGAAAAAATACGGCTGATCGAATTTTACCCGCTCCTACAACTTCATTTTCAACATAATTACGTTCATATTGAATCTTAAACCAATCACCCTCCTTAATAGCATAAAAATTAATTACTCCTCCAAATATATTAGCCAAATGTACTGCCATATCCGGTTCTCCCCCATTCTCTTGCAATGCTTCATATAAGGAGTTTTTAATCGTGCCGCCAATCGTTTCAACTTTTGTCTCAACAGCCTTTCTCTCTTTGAATACTTTTACCGTATCCCGTAAATCATAAACAATGTATTCAAGGGAATTAGGCTGATAAACAAAATATTCTGCCTTATTTGGGATATCCTTGGATGTAAAAATAGTATAAGGTTTCCCGGCAACGATATTCCGGACATTAAAAATTGATTTTGACGTTTTTACCAATTCAGCAATGGTAGCCGGTGCAATTTCAAAACGTTCTAATATCGTTGATAAATTCTCCTTGCGTTTTATTGTTGAATTTTTAATATGATAATTTTTAATTTCTATTCCGAAAAGTTCCTTTGGCATCAAATTTGCCATTGAAACACTATCTGCGTTTTCAATTAATTGATTTTGATTTTTGGATGTCGGTGGCCTGTCTGATTTATTGGAATTGAATGCAGAAAATGAAAAAAAACTGACTAACAACCCAAGCATACAGAGCACTAGTATGCTTAGCGCATTTATTTTATTGTTCATCTATTTTATATTATTGTAGGTTTACGCAAAATATATTATAAAATCATTCCACATCGCTAATGGAACGGTTAGACTAAATTGTAAATAACTCTTTATAATAACAAGAAAAAAGCGGTTTTATTATAATTTATATTTAATTATTTCTTCAGCCGGAACCCCCTCCCATCTGTTTGGTGTATTTCCTTTATATCCTATGTCTTCGATGCCTATTTTAGAAGTATAAAAACCCGACGCAGTCAAATCTCTTAAACGTGTGAAAAAGGCAACCCCTTGCGCCATCTCCGGTTTGGCCTTGTTTGGATAGGCGATTTCATCGATCAGTTCAATTTGCTGGCTTTCAGTACAATCCTTAAATGTATTGTTAAACTGCCTAAGGCATTGCATATCCAGCCATTTCAAGCCTCCTCTCATGGGTAATTTATGTCCGGGAAGATCTTTCACTATAAATTCAATAAAATCAGGTACACCGGCATCCGTCGCACTTCCCGAAACATCATCTTTTGGTATAATGATATCAACAAGGATGGTCAATGTTGCCATTTCATGTTTATCAAAGAACACCTCGCTATTGAGCCTGTTAATGCGCTCAAGCTCAAAGGCTTCTCTTCCAGGAGCTTCTTTTAAGTCCTCTTTTCCTATCTTTTTACTTGTTTTGCTGTCTGTAGTACAGGAGTTCAGTAAAACAGTTGATCCAATAGCAGTAAGCCCTAAAGCTTTTAACGTATCTCTTCTATTCATTAGGATAAGTTTTGTTTTTTTCTTTCTTCCAAAATGTATTCTGCTGTTCGCATTGACAAGGCAAGAATTGTCCAGGTGGGATTTTTGTCCCCTTGTTGTACAAACGGGGCTCCGTCAACTACAAAAAGGTTTTTGCAGTCATGAGCCTGGTTCCATTTGTTCAGGGCTGAAGTCTTTGGATCATCACCCATCCGTACCGTCCCAACCTCGTGGATAATCTCACCTGGTTTCAATAGACCATATTGTTCCTCAGGCCCTTTTGCCTGAGATGTGCCGATAGCTCCCATCGCATCCAGCATTTCAGCAAAGGTTTCCTGCATATGCTTTGCCTGCTTCAACTCCGCATCGCTCCATTTATAATGAAACCGCAATACCGGAATTCCGTATTTGTCAACAACCTGCGGGTCGATTTCACAATAATTATCCTCTCTGGCAATTGCCATCCCCCGGCCTGCCAAGCCTATTTCAGTACCATAAAAACGGCGATAATCGTCTTTCAATGATTTTCCGTAACCTCCTGCTTCTTTTCTGTTTCCTTGTCTGTCAGGTACCATTCCGTTGAGCACCGGAGTATTCATACCAAAGCCATAAGAAGGCATACCCAGTCCGCCCCAATATTCAATATGGTAACCACGGGGGAAATCCAACTTTTTATTATCAAGCCACCAGGGAGAATAAATATGTACACTACCCACTCCGTCTTCGTTATAACGCTTCCTGTCCATTAGCTGGGGAAGGAAACCCGTCATTGATACTCCGGTAGAATCGTGTAAGTATTTACCAATAATACCGCTGCTATTGGCTAACCCATTTGGATGGTTGTTTGATTTTGAATTTAATAAAATACGTGCCGATTCACAGGCGCTGGCGGCAAGAACAATGATTCTTCCCTCGACCTGGTATTCCTGCATATCACCTTTATCCACATACGAAACCGCAGTTGCTTTGCCATCCTTATCGGTTAGCACTTCCCGGACCATTGCGTTCGATATAACTTCAAGATTTCCAGAGCGGATTGCAGGAATAACCAAACAAGATGAAGAAGAAAAATCTGCATATACCTTGCAGCTCCTCCCACATTGCCCACAAAAAAAACAGACTCCCCGGTCTTCATTACCAGGCAGCTTCTCTGTAAGAACAGAGCCTCTTCCCGGCAACACTTTTACACCAGCCTTTTTTGCGCCGTCCATGATAAAAAGTTCTGTTAGCCTTGGTTTGGGCGGTGTTAAAAATATACCATCCGGTTCACTTTCCATTCCTTCTTTTGAACCATAGACACCGATAAGACGGTCAACTTTATCATAATAGGGTTTTACATCGTCATAACTTATTGGCCAATCATCGGTTTGCCCATCATAAGACTTCCCTTTAAAATCATTAGGCCCCATTCTTAACGATATCCGGCCCCAATGGTTGGTTCTTCCTCCGAGCATACGCGCACGAAACCATTCAAATTCAGTTTTATCAGTTTTTGTATAGGGTTCGCCATCCAATTCCCATCCGCCATAAGCTGCGTCAAAATCGCCAAAAGGGCGTATATTGGACGCGCCACGCCGTGGAGACTCCCAAGGCCATTTCAGTTGATGCGAGTCAATAATCGGGTCAAAGAAAGGTCCTGCTTCCAGCATTAAAACATTTAATCCTGCATTTGCAAGAACATAACCTGTCATCCCCCCGCCCGCACCTGAGCCTACAATGATGGCATCATATTTCTTTGTGGATTTTTTTATTTGGAATTCCTTCATGAAGCAATTTTTATTTTCAAGGATAATTAATTGGCTAATATAAAATATTTAATTCTAATCAACCAAGGTAATGTGTATACGTATTAAAAATAATAAGCCATACTAAGTGACCCGTACTGATGAGCAGTCGCCTCACTTTTAACTTCTTTTGTATTAAAAACATAGTTAAAATTAACTCCTATTCGCTTTGTAGCCAATTGAACACCGAAGGATTGAGAAAATACAAAAGGTCGCACATCAAATGTTACCAGGCCCTTGTCTTTAATTAACATTCCGCCTTGTATAGTCGAATCATACAAAATCCAGTTAATTTGTGGCCGATAAAAAAAATAAAATTCTTTAACGGATTTCCTTTGTTTCGATTGTATTCTGCCCCCCAAAGAAGCAGATTCATACAACGGATTAATACGCCCCCACCGGAAATTTGGACTGACAGATAATCTTGTATTGTTTAATCCAAGAGACAAATCTCCTTTTATAAATGCATCCAGATTATTTAATTTATTTCTAACAAGTAAGCGGCTATAACTTGCTCGCAAATCCATCCCGATAGAACTATTTAATTGATATTCCCAACCTTTAATATCGTAAAAACCAAAGGTGCGATGAAACTTTGTTTGTAAATCTTTTCCAAAAGCTGAGCCTCCGATTACAGCAATCTCAGTTCCTAAAGAAAACACATGCTCATTTTTAGTAAACCAACTCATCTCTCCCCGGATATATAAATAACCTGTTAATGGCCGGTCTACTTCACTTTGAGAATAAACGGTTCCACTCCAGGCATTAAAAATTTTATGTCCTATATTGATTGACCAAAATTTATTTTCAAAACTTTCAGAGAACTCCGAGGAATCAATTGCTTTTTTATAATAGAAACGTATTCCATTGGTATAATATTGATCCTGAAGTCTCATTAAATACACATCATTATCATTCTGAAATCCAATTTCATGTTGGTATAAGTTCTGACTAAAAACGGAGTGAAAAGGTATAAGAATTAAAAAGCCAAAAATTAAAAAAGAAAGTAGACGTCTGGACATATTAATTCTATAAGATGGCAAATTAACCAGAATGTTTAATTTAAAAAAGATATAAACGATTTTACATCATGTTATCGACAGAATTTCGTTTCTGGCTTGATTTTAGTTGTAATTTTGGCTGTCGTTTTCTTTTAAAGAATCTATTAAAGAGATTTTATCATATGCTTATGAAACAAACCTACCTTAAAAACAACATCAGTAAGTTATTTACAATCTTTTTAGTTGTTTTTACGCTAAGCCCGATGTTGACGCAGGCACAAGCTGTTTACCAACCTTATTATTATCAGTTTTATCAGAAACTGAATAAGGTACAATATAGCTGGGATACCAGGCAGCATACTGCGATCAAACCTTTTATTATTGATTCAGTTATACAACCAATTTACGACTCCCTGATGAACGCAGGCGTTCAAAACCAATCAACCTGGCTTGGAAGAAAGCTTTACAATGAACATTTGATTGAAGATTCAGGTGAGAATCATCAATTTTATGCTGATTTATTACCTGACTTATATATTGGCCGCGATTTCGCCGGAGGTGGTAAAAATACGTTTTTAAGAACCATCGGCGCTCAACTGGGCGGAACAATAAAGGACAAGTTTTATTATCATATCAGTGCCTTTAATAATCGCAGCATCTTTCCGACCTATGTAAATGATTTTATTGACAAATCAGAAGTTGTGCCCGGACAAACTTATGGAGATGTCGGTGAAAGTGTTCAGGATTGGAACTATATTACAGCTGTTGCGTCATACACTCCAACGAAGTACTTAAATATCAGTCTCGCTTATGACAAAAATTTTATTGGTGATGGCTATCGTTCCATGTTATTATCGGATGCAGCTTCTAACTATACCTCACTTAAACTAACAGGAAAACTTGGCAATGTGCATTACATGAGCATGTGGTCTTATATGATTGATCCATTAGCTCCTGAACTGGTTCAAGATAAAACCAGGGGTAAATGGGGAACCTTTCAATACCTCGACTGGAATGTAAACAATCGACTGTCTTTAGGATTTTTTCAATCCATTATATGGGCTAATCGTACTGAAGACGGCGTAAGAGGTTTCGAACCCGCTTATTTAAACCCGATTATCTTTTTGCGTTCCATTGAATCTTCAGATCCAGGTTCACCTGATAAAATGCATTTGGGACTAAACGCTAAATATAAGGTCTTGAATAATCTGGCCATTTACGGACAGTTTCTGTTAGGCGAATTTACTGCGAAGGAATTTTTTGCCGGCAATGGATATGTCCACAATAAATGGGGTGCCCAGCTTGGACTTAGAGGATTCAATGCATTTGGTGTTGAAAACTTGAATTTCTTAGGAGAATTAAATATGGCAAGACCTTATACCTATTCGCACTTTGATCCGGTTAGCAATTATAGCCACTTCTCTCAACCATTAGCTCATCCCCTTGGCGCTAACTTTAGAGAGTTCGTAGGGATCCTTAACTATTCTTTCAATCGCTTCGAGCTGTCCCTGCAAGGGAACTATTCGAAATACGGATTAGATCCTGACGCTGATAGCAATTATGGAAAAGATATTTTCAAATCGTATAATACATACGAAAATCAATATAACAACCATATTGCACAGGGTTTGGCAACACAATTAGGCTATTTGGATGCACGAATTTCCTATATGCTTAATCCAAAATATAATTTACGTATTGAATTGGGCGGGATTGCCCGTCAGGAAAAAAATGACTTAGGGAGAACGAGTTCAGGGATGTTAACCTTTGGACTTCGTTCCTCCTTCCGCAATTTATATTATGACTTTTAGCTTCTTAAAAGTCATAATATAAATTGCGGAAGGACGCTCTTAAACCAAGCGTAAGCATTCCAGTATTTTTCTTCCATTCATTATTATTTTCTCGTCGAAGCACACCGCCAACTTCCAGGCGAAGGTTGTATTTAGGGTTTAGAATATAAGAAACCCTTCCATCTACATACATCATATTTGTTTCCAATCCCTGACCAATGATTCCATCATAAGCCAGGTCCTGATCATAGGGCTTATAAATGTCTTTACCATAATTATCCCTCGTTCCATTTTCTAATAAAGGGTCCAAACCATAGGCTCCATAATTTCCTTGTAATGAAAAATCGAATTTGCTATAAGAGTAATTTAATATCCCTACAAATTCTCTGAAATTAGCTCCGAAAGGATGTGCTAGTGGTTGTGAATAGTTGCTATAGCTAGCAAGGGGGTCTTCATTAGCATAACTATAAGGCTTTGCAAAATTGTATTCACCCAAAAAGTTGAGGTTCTTAATTCCAAAAGCATCAAAGCCTCTAAATCCAATTTGAGCTGCCATTTTCTTATTTAGTAAAAGCTGTCCGTATAAAGATGCATTTGGCAAAACCTTGTATTTAGAATTCAATCCTATTTGCATCATGCTTTTTACTCCATTCCGATAATCAATACCTGGTTCCAATAGAGAAGATTCCAGATCAGATTTACGATTTCCCCATAATAAAGAATGGAAAAGCCCAACTGAAAATCGATTATCTACATTCCAGTCCAGGTATTGAAAAGCCCCCCATTTTCGCTGACTTCCGCTTCTTCTGTTGTCTTCGTTGATTTTTTCTCTTGGATCAAGCATATAAGACCAGATACTTGAAATACTAATATCACCAAACGTTCCATTAAATTTAAAAGAAGTACTATTAGAAGAGATATCTGATAATAGCATGGACCGATAGCCATCTCCTATAAAGTTTTTATCATATGCCAGGGAAAAATTTAAATTCTTAGCAGGAAAGTAGGAAACAAGTGCAGAAACGTAGGTCCAGTCTTGTTCATCTGAGCCCAGTTTACCATACATTTGTCCGGGTACGACCCTGTTTTCTGTAATATAATCATTAATATATTCCGGAAATACACCCTGATTTTCATAACCACTGGTATAAAAGAAAAATTTATCTTTAATAGAACCGCCAGCTTGAAAACCGCGGGTATTGAGCCAGGTTGTCTTTCCTTGACCGGCAAAATCCCGTCCTATCTGAAAGTCGGGAATAAAATCAGCATAAAATGTAAAATCATCTTCCTGAACATCAATTAAATGCTCATTCCACAATTTACGCCCAAACCACGATGATCGCTCTCTTACACCTACGTTCATCAAAGAATCGTATAAAGGCAGCATGACGGAATCAATTATTACCGGTTTAACAGCTGTATGTTGTTTCGTTTCCCAGCTATATTGGATTTTATTAAATTTCTGATAAAATTGGTAGGAATACGGTTGATAAGTCGCCTGCGCTTTGGAACGATCTGGTATAAGAGTGAAAATAAATAACACAAGTATAAACGTAAATAACTTTAATGGGTTACTTTCTAGATAGCATTGTTTCATAAGCATATTAATAAACTTTTTAAGAAGCTAAAATCACGCCAAATATAATCTATGACATTCAGAATATATATTTGAATCCAAATTGTGTCCAAAATCACTATTCAGCTCTTAATTAATATGTATTTTTGATGAAATAATCAGATCTTTTATGAAGCATATAACTGAAGAGAAACGAATTGAATCCATACGAAAATATAACTTATTAAATGTTGAATCGGACAAAGATGCTACAAATCCTTTTGGACTGATAAACGAGTCAGCTGCACTGATATGTGATGTAGCTTTTAGTCAGATTTGTTTATTTCATCAAGATGAAATACAGTATCTGGCACAATATGGATTTAAGGCAAAGATCAAAAGCTTTCAGGAGTTCCCTAGTTTTCGCGTTCTGCTTGAAGGAAATTATATCGAAGTTCCGAATGTTAGCTTAAGTCAGGATTTTAAAGATTTCGAAGGCTTCAAGAGGAACAACATCCTTTTTTTTGCTGGCTATCCGTTCTTTGATCCAAATGGAATTTTGCTTGGCAGCTTCAATGTTTATGATACAAAACCAAATACATTAAGCGATAAACAAAAAAAATATCTTGAAAAAGCAACGGTCCGCATCACTCAACTTATATTAGATCGTAGAAATGCACAAGAATCCCATCTTAAAGAAATTCTTTTTGAGTCAGCAGATGATTTGATTGCTATATCCAATTATGAAGGAAAGTTGTTACGAGTAAATCCTGCCTTTTCAAACCTATTGGGTTACAGCGAAGAAGAAATATTAAACAATAATTTATCCAACTTTATACACCCTCAGGATATCTCTTCCTTTAAAAATATTGTAAAAGATCATGTCGATGGTCATGCCATTTCAAAGTTTACCAGTCGGTTAGTAACAAAAGAAAACGGAATTAAGTATGTCCATTGGGCAAGTACCCCGGAAGATAAAACTGGTTTGCTTTTCTCTTTCGGAAGGGATATAACCAGTATTGAAGAGCAAAAAAAACAAATTCAAAAAAGCGAAAAGCGCTTCCGGGCATTTTTTGAGCATTCTCAAAGCTTGTTATGTATGCACGGCTTAGACGGAGTATTTACGTCGGTAAATAAAACAGGCGCAGACATGGCTGGTTATACGGTTGATGAAGTAGTAGGAAAAAGCTTATATGATATTATACCAGAAGATCGCCATGAGTTACTTTTCCAATATTTAAACGTTATCCGCACCAAAGGACAGGCCAGTGGAATTATGAAAGTAATCACAAAGGATCGTTCTATAAGAATCTGGATGTTTAGCAATGTGCTGCAATCAGATGAACAAGGTAATGAATATGTAATTGGTAACGCTGTAGATCTAACCGAACGTTTTCAATTAGAAGAAGAGTTGAAAGAAGCTAAACGCATAGCAGAACAGGCAAGTTCAGCAAAATCGGAATTTCTAGCCAATATGAGTCATGAAATCAGAACTCCTTTAAACGGTATTATTGGATTTACCGATCTTTTACTTAAATCCAATCTGGACGATACTCAAAAACAATATATTAATATTGTGAACCAGTCAGGTACCACTCTGCTCAATATTATTAATGATGTTCTGGACTTTTCTAAAATAGAAGCTGGCAAATTACAACTTCATAGAGAGAAAATCGATTTGCAAGATGTAGCAGCGCATGCATGTAGTATTATTTCTTTTGCAATTGAGAAAAAAGGCGTTGAGCTTCTATTTGATTTCTCTGAGAATTTACCTCGCTTTGTATGGGCAGATGAAACCAGGTTGAAGCAAATTCTTGTTAATTTACTAAGCAATGCCGTTAAATTTACTGAGGTAGGAGAAATCGAACTTAAAATTACTCCTATTCAAGAATTCAACGACGGCCGCACAACCATTCGTTTTGAAGTAAGAGATACCGGTATCGGGATTAAAAAAGAAAAGCAAGAAGAGATATTTGAAGCCTTTGCCCAGGAGGACAGTTCAATTACCAAAAAATATGGTGGTACAGGCTTAGGACTGACAATTTCAAACCGTTTGTTGAAACTCGCGGATAGTAAACTGAACTTAGTTAGTGAGGTCGGTAAAGGAAGTACATTCTCTTTCGATGTTACCCTCAGGGCAGAAAAAGAAGATATCGAAGACGTATCCTTAAAGGATATCAAATCAGTTCTGGTAGTAGATGACAATGAGAATAACAGACGTATTCTTAAACATATGCTTGAATTAAAAAGAATTCAGGTAGATGCAGTCGAAGGTGGCCTACAAGCGCTCATTCTACTTCAAAGCGGCAAAGAATATGATGTTATCATTATGGACTACCATATGCCAATTATGGATGGTATCGAAACGATCCGAAAAATCAAAGGAAATATACAACATGATGAACAGCCTATTATCATGCTTTATAGTTCATCGGACGATGATCAGCTTCAAAGTGCCTGTGATGAATTAAAGGTAGATTCACGCCTGGTAAAACCCATTAAAATGCGGGAGATGTATCAGGTGCTTGCCCGGTTGAAGAAAGAAAATTTAGAAAAGAACAATGAGTTAAAAGAAATAACAGAAGAAAAGAAAGCCCTTTGTAAAAAAGGAATAAAGATTTTAGTTGCCGAGGACAATGAAGTTAATATGTTTCTTGCCAAATCCATTATTAAACAAATCGCTCCTGACGCAGATATTTTTGAAGCAAAGAATGGCTTAGAGGCTATTGAACAATATAAACTCGTAGAACCAGATCTTATCTTAATGGATGTCCAAATGCCAAAGCTCAATGGCATAGAAGCGACACAAGAAATCAGGAAGATTCAAACAAACTTTCATGTACCAATTCTGGCTCTGACAGCAGGTGCCATGGATAGTGAAAAAGAAAAGTGTCTGGAGGCCGGTATGGATGATTTCATCACCAAGCCAATTGTAAAACAAACGATTGCCAATATGTTTACCAAATGGATTGGAACTGATGTATCACACGAACCCTCATCAGTTAACGAAAAGTCAATCGATCATATTGATAGAGCCTGGTTTGATGAATACACTTCAATAGATCCAGGTTTCAAAAAAGAGTTTATTAAATTACTAACTAACGAGTTAAATAACAGTGCTATCGATTTAAAAGCGCAGGTATTGGCTAAAGATCTTAAAGAACTAAAAAAAACAGGACATAAATTAAAAGGTACCAGCTTAACGGCGGGCTTAACAGAGTTAAGCAAGTTGTCAATTGCTTTTGAACTATTATCCGAATTTGAACCGGCTTATGTTGAAGAACTGTTAAAAGACACAACAGCTGAAATAGAACTTGTTTTAAATCTCCTGGATCGTGAATAAATCAATGATATAGTCATATGGAAAGTGGAAGACAGATAGGAACGGTAAAAGATCAAGAACTAAAAATCAAACAATTACAGGAAGAACTTCAATTAAAAAATCAACTGATCTCCTTGATTGCCCATGACTTTTCTGGTATATCCAGAAATCTTTTATGGATTATTGAAGCATTAGAAGACGGAAGTATTTCCCATGATCAATTTAAAACGTTGTTCCCTGAGTTAAAAGCCGGGGTTCAAATCAACCAAAAGGCTATTGAAGCGACGGTTGCCTGGGTCAACAGTCAGCATGGAGGTTTTAAAACCTGTCCTATTAAAATTAATGCATTCGATTTATTTTCTTCTATTCGCGATGTATTAGGTCCTGGTTTAAAAAACAAGAACATCGAGCTGTTCTTTCAAGGAGATGAGAAAATCACGTTTACCAGTGACCAGGTTTTGATCACGTTTATTTTAAAAAGCTTTGTCGAGAATGCCATTAAGTATTCTCATACTAATACCGGTATCTTTTTTCAGGTGGAACATTCTGACGACAAAATCGTATTTATAATCAAAGACGTTGGAATAGGAATGAGCGAACAAGTAATAAAAAATGCCTTTACATTGAATGGATCACCTTATACAGGTACTGCCGAAGAAAAAGGTACAGGTCTAAGCCTGGTCATTGCAAATGATTTTGTGAAATTAATTGGTGGCACTATAAAAATCAATTCGATAGAGCACAGCGGCACCCAAATTGAACTAAGAATACCGGTTTGTTAAAACCATGAATATATGAATGAGAAAATACTTATTGCAGACGACCATAGTATTGTGAGAATTGGTTTGTCGATTATGATCAAAAAAGTACGACCACAAGCAGACATTGAAGAAGCGGATAGTTTTAAAAGTGTCTTAGAAATTATCAACAAAGTAAAATTCGATTTAATTATTTTGGATATTAATATGCCAAATGGTAATTTCCAACAGACCTTTGATATCATTAAAATAAAACAGCCTGACGTTAAAGTGCTGGTTTTTTCTTCACAAGACGAACAAACATATGCCATTCGCTACTTAAAATTAGGTGCTGATGGATTCCTGCCTAAAATATCGGATGATGTAACGCTCAAAAAGGCCCTGGAAAAAATGTTCGATAAAGGCACCTATGTTAGCGAAGATATTAAAGACACGCTTGTTTCTAAGTCCTTAAACAGAAAGCGTCCGACTATCCAAAACCCCTTAACTACTTTATCGGATCGGGAAATGGAAATAGCTGACAAGCTTATAAAGGGCGAAACCTTAAAGGAAATATCGAATGAATTGAATTTACATGTATCTACAGCAAGCACCTATAAGTCCCGGATATTTAAAAAATTAGAAGTCCAGTCTATTCCCGAATTAATTGATATTTTTAGATTTTATGATAATCTGATTAAATAGTTGCTTGCTGCAATGACACTTTAATCGTGAACACAATGACAGGCTAGCTGTTTACAATTATGAGCTGGGAATTCATATTTATAAATAACGGATCCAGGCCCAAAACTTACGATCAATTAAATAATCTAAATTCCGATCATTAGCATAGGCTTCGCGCTCAAAACTAATTGACCTATAGGCTCTATCGTGATTTTTCAATTGGATGAACCTAACGAGGTATTCAATTAAATATAAAACATAAAACGGTACGATAAGCATCTCGAGCTGTTGTCGCAAATGAATCTGTTCGTGATTTAAAATAACCTTGCTTAGAATCGTTTTTTTCTTTATCAAAATAAAGGGAAACACCGCCATTGCCTGTACATTCCTTGCCAGTATATTAGTATAAATTAAACAATACCACTTCCTTTTCAATTGCGTACTTATTAATAGTTAACAAGAGATAATTACACCATATTAACATTTTGCTTTTAAGAAAATTTGAAAAAAAAATATTATACATGGTAAATTAATAACGAGCTTAGTTATCGGGCTTTAACAATTCGTCTATTCTTACAAATTGATAACCTTTGCTTTTTAAAGTATTAATCAATGTGGGCAGTTGATCATAAAATTTTTCCTTACGCCTGGGATCTGTGCCAATATGACTAAGAAGAATAAATCCGTTAAGTCCATTTTTGTCTTTTTTTTCATAATCCAAAACAGACTTCATTACTATTTCATTATCAACATATCTCTCATTCATTTCAGGATAGGTATAATCGGCTGTAGACCTGGTACCCGGACTGAAATTAATAAGTTGCAAATCCATATCGCGCGTCCAGGAAGCGATGGTTTCATTATACCATTCATAAGGAGGAAGAAAATAAGGAGCCTGCTTTCTATCAATATTAAATTTCTGCAACTCTTTATAAGAGTCCTTAATATCCTTTTCAAACTCAGCCCTGCTTACAAGCAAACTGTCTCTTTTCGTCCAATCGCAATATAGTAAATGCTTGTCCGAATGAGATCCCAGATAGTTGCCGTTATCCCTAAGTTCGATTATTTGTTTTTTGAAATTCTTGTTTCGATAAAAATTTCCTGTGAGAAAAAAAGAGGCGTGGATTTTTTCTCGCTTTAAGGTATTAATTACCTTTGATAGCCCGTCCCCAAACTCGTCACCTGTAAATACCAGGGCAATTTTCTTTTCTGACTGATCCCCCCGAATGATGGCTCCAAGAAATTCTTCATTATCCAATTCTCTGCCCACGAGTGTGGGAGGCAAAAACGTAAACGGAGCGATTTGATGAGCAGATATTTTATTGCTAAATAAAAAAACACCTAAAAAGAACACAAGAAATTTAATTTTCATAACGAGCTATTGTCTTTTTTATCTGTATTCATAAATCAAATTTAACGAATTTCATCCTTTAAGTAACATATGTACATGGTTGCAAGTTCGAATGCTAATCCGCGAATAAACGTTATCAAAACGACAAGAATTACAAAGTTGTTATTCCGATCTTTGCTGAATGTGCAATAGCTTCGCTGCTATGTTTAAAATAACAACATTCCACGTCCATACTTTCAAGATTTTTTAAGACATCAATCGTTTTTTGTTTTTTATGCTTCCCTGTTTGTCGAATATATACAGCTTTAACCGTTATGGGAAAAATTTTGCATAGGTTTTCATACAAAAAAGGATCTTGTTGGGTATCGTCTCCCAGCAAAACGAATTTCAATTTCGGATAAAATTCAAGAATATGCTTTATCTTATCAAATTTGTGATTGTGATCACCACGCCCGGTTCGAAAAAAATCAGTTAAGCTCGTTTTAATGTCCTTTAATAATAAAACGGCTTCTGGTAAAGCATGCAATTCAGCAAATCGGGTGATAAAGCGATATAAATTCCATTCACTACTTGAAACATAAAAAAAAGCATTTTTATCATTTTCATTGTCCCGTCCTGCCCTACTTAATGCATCATAATGATGTACCACATCTTCAAAAATCTTCCTATTATTTAAATTTTTAAAAAGTAAAACATACAGTTTTTTAAAGAAACTATTGGAATGTGAAATCAGAAAAGTATCGTCAATATCAGAAATAAACCCCCATTTGCCTTTTGGGGGATGAATAAAAGTATCGGTAGCTATAATTTCTTCGTCTTTATAAGTGATGCTTATCCTGTATTCATTCCAACCATAAGGTAATTCCATTGTTAATGGAATTGAAAATTTAAAATATCCATCATCCAACGTTTTGGTACGGATCTTCAGACCATTATATTCTAAGTAGACAGTAGCATTCCTCTGTATTTTAACTGTAAATAATCTGATAATAGACTTTGCATTTCCAAAATTTTTCTTTTGGAAATCGTAATCTTCTTTCGTTGTTGGCTTAAATACATGCCCCATTACAATCAATTCCTGGCCATTCGAATAGCCTCTATATAATTTCAAAATGGGTTTCATTATATGCTTATATTTCTTTTGTAGAACAGTTCATTTATCAAAATTATTTTATTTAAGTTTGAGTTGTTGACAATGGTACAAAATCCATGCAAATAAATTAACATGAAGTCAGAAAAGGATTATCTATTAATTGTGAATCCAATATCAGGCAGCACCGATAAATCTAAAATTATCGAAACGATAAGAACATTTGCTTCCAAGGCTTCCATAAACCTAATCACATATACAACTTCCGGAGAAGAAGACGAATTAAAGATACAATCATTATTTGACAGCCACCTATTTGAGCGGGTTATTATTGCAGGCGGCGATGGAACAACGAAAATGGTAGTAGAAGCTTTAGAGGATAAAAATACAATCTTTGGGATTCTCCCCTCTGGCTCTGCCAATGGGCTTGCAAAAGATTTGGATTTGTCTAATAATATTGAAGAGAATCTTGAAATTTCCTTTCATTCTGATCCAATTGAAATCGATATCATTTCAATCAACGGCATGAAAAGTTTACATTTAAGCGATATTGGGTTAAACGCAAAATTAATAAAGAACTATGAAGATAGCTCTATTCGCGGAAAACTGGGATATGCTCTTCAAACTATTAAAACGTTATCTCAAAACGAGGGACTTTTCAATGCATCTATTGAATGCAATGGTCGCAAAATGGAAACGGAAACACGTGTCATTATTATAGCGAATTCTCAAAAATATGGGACAGGCGTAGTTATCAATCCGGAAGGAATTATTAATGACGGAAAGTTTGAAATTATTATATTTAAAGACCTGGACTGGTTTATGGTTGGCAAAATATTAATGGGAAATATGCCAATTGAAAACAGCAACATTGAGATTATTCCTACAGATAAAGCCATTATAACAACAACCATCCCTGTAAATTTCCAAATGGACGGAGAATATTGCGGTAAAATCTCAAATCTTAAAATAAATATTTTACCTAAGCGTATTAAGGTCGCCGTTCCTTAGTCTCTTTCATTTTTACAAACCTGATAATCTAACCCAATAAAACCTTGATATTATAAAATAGGCATCAACACTCTCCAAACATTTTCCGCTAAGATTTTTTGTCCTTCAACTGTTGGGTGAACACCATCCTGTTGATTTAACTTCACCTCTCCTGCCACATTTTCTAATAAAAAGGGAACAAAGATTAGTTTATTTTCACCAGCAAGTTTTGGAAAGATCGCTTTAAAACTCTCAGCATAATTTTGCCCCATACTTGGCGGAACCAGCATTCCTGTTAAAACTATTTTGCAATCGGGCCAGGCGGTATTTACTTTATCAATTATCGTTTGCAAGTTATTGTATGTCTCCTCAACAGGCAAACCTCTCAATCCATCATTTGCACCCAGCTCAAGTACGAAAATGTCTATTTCTTGTTTTAAAAGCCAGTCAATACGTTCCTTACCTCCTGCAGAAGTTTCTCCGCTTAGACCTCCGTTTATCACCTTATATGGTAACTCCAATGAATCAATCTTTTTTTGAATTAAGCCAGGGAAAGCTTCATCCGCATTCTCTAAACCATATCCTGCTGTCAAGCTGTTTCCAAAAAAAAGAATATTTTTTGTTTTCTGTATACTTGATTCTTTTACTGTAATATCATTTTGCTCTTGATCTAACTGCTTGCTATTTGGATTTGAACAAGCTAGTACAAAAACAAGCGTAAACAAAATATAGAATGGATTCCTGTTCATTGTATTTAATTTTATTTAACAAATATATAAAGACAATTTACTCAAATAATCCGTATATTTTAGCAAAATAGAAAGCGTTATTCATATCAAGACATAAAATTTTGGAAATAATACTGAGTGTAAAAGATTTAACAAAAACCTATAAAAACGGTCAAAGTATACTGACGGTTTTACAAGATATTAATTTTGATATAGAAGAAGGCTCTACTGTAGCAGTTGTTGGATCATCTGGCAGTGGAAAAACCACACTATTGGGTCTTTGTGCCGGATTAGACAGTGCCAGTAGCGGAAGTGTTATTCTGAATAACACCGATCTTTCTACCCTAAACGAAGATCAACGCGCGTTTATTCGCAACCAGCACGTTGGCTTTATTTTTCAGAATTTCCAACTTTTACCAACGCTGACTGCCCTCGAAAATGTAATGGTTCCTTTAGAACTCCGAAGAGCCAGCAACGTAAAAAATAAAGCGTTGGAATTATTAGAAAAAGTAGGATTGTCAGAACGTGCTTCGCACTATCCAAGCCAACTATCAGGTGGTGAGCAGCAGCGTATCTCCTTAGCCCGGGCTTTTTCAAATTCTCCTAAAATTTTATTTGCCGATGAACCTACCGGAAACTTAGATGCTGAAACAGGAGATAGAGTTCAAAAATTGCTATTTGACCTGAATCAGGAAGCCGGGACTACCTTGGTGCTGGTTACACATGATCTTGAGTTGGCTGCAAAAACTCAACGTATTATTCGAATTAAAGGTGGTAAGCTGCTAAAAGATGATCAATAAAAAGGAAGTTATAGTTAATAATGGATTAAATCTTAAGTGGCTATTGAAAATGGCATTAAGAGATAGCCGAAGGAATAAATCAAGACTACTCCTTTTTATATCTTCCATTGTACTCGGAATTGCATCCGTGGTAGCAATCTCATCATTTGGTGATAATTTAAAAAAAGACATTGATCAACAGGCAGCAGCATTAATCGGGGCCGATTTAGTAGTCGACAGCAGAAAAGCAATAGCGGATAGCACCAAAGAACTGCTCGATTCACTAAAAAATTTAAGCACGAAAAGTGCTCAGGAGCAAAGTTTTGTTTCCATGGTTCTATTCGAAAAGAATGGAGGCAACCGATTGGTAGAAATTCGCGGCTTAGAAGGAGAATATCCCTTTTATGGCAATCTAGAAACCATACCGGCATCAGCTGCCTATTCTTTTCAAGAAAGTAAGGCCGTGCTGGTGGACGAAACATTGATGCTTCAATTTAATGCTAACGTAGGCGACTCAGTAACGATTGGTAATTCAAAATTCGTAATTGCCGGAACCTTAATTCGCGCTCCGGGGCAAACAGGTTTATCAGGAGCAATGGCCCCAGCGGTTTTTGTTCCCCTTAGGTACCTTTCATCAACCGGCTTATTGCAAAAAGGCAGTAGGGTCAATTTTAATTTTTACTTTCAGTTTCCGCGAAATGTAAACAGCGATAAATTAGCTGAAAAACTAAATGAACGCCTGGAACATGAAGGTTTAGACGTGGAGACCATACAGATGCGGAAAGAAAGTACCGGACGCGCTTTTGGAGATTTAACCGGTTTTTTATCCTTGGTTGGATTTGTTGCTCTTTTATTAGGCTGCATTGGTGTGTCCAGTGCTATTCAAATTTACATCCGTGAAAAAATAAACAGCATAGCAATTCTCAGGTGCCTGGGCGTAAGTTCTAAACAAGCTTTCCTTATTTTCTTAATTCAAATTACAGGCATTGGATTATTAGGGTCGATCATAGGAGCCGCCTTAGGCGTATTCATACAACAGTTCTTGCCTGTCGTTTTGAATGATCTGTTACCTGTAACAGTAAGCAATGATCTTTCCTTGTTTGCGGTTTTAAAGGGAATTGCGTTAGGCGTATTTATTTCAATTTTATTTGCCCTCTTGCCCTTAATAAACATTCGTGATATATCGCCGCTTAATACCTTGCGCTTATCATTTCAGGAAAATGGAAAACGGAAGAACCTGCAGATTGGCTTGGTATACTTCCTGATTGTTTTATTTATTGCCGCATTTTCAAGAATACAATTAGAAAGCTGGCTTCAAACGCTCCTATTTACCCTAGCCGTTGTACTGGGTTTCTTGATATTATATGGAATGGCATTTGCCTTGGTCAAGCTGATTAAACGCTATTTCCCTCATTCGTGGAGTTATTTATGGCGTCAAGGGCTATCCAACTTATATCGTCCGAACAATCAAACAGTGATATTGGTGATGGCAATTGGACTAGGCACTGCTTTTATCGCAACGTTATTTTTTGTTAAAGCTTTATTAATTGAACAGATTACATTTTCGTCTACAGGAAATCAGCCCAATATGGTTCTGTTTGATATTCAAAGTTCCCAAAAAGAAAAGGTCGCCGATTTTGTGAGATCTTCAGCATTGCCTGTTATTCAAGAGGTTCCAATTGTAACCGTTCAGCTTGAATCTATTAACGGACATACAGCAGCAGATGTTGAAAAGGATAGCACGTTTAAAATCTCAAAAAATGCTTTTGGACGGGAACTACGTGTTACTTTTCGTGACAGCCTTATTTCGTCAGAAAAGATTACCGCTGGTATATGGCGGGGAAGAGTGCAAAATGGTGATACCGCACAGGTATCCCTGGAGAAAGGATATGCTGAAAGAATTGGTGTTGCAGTAGGTGATCGGATTGTTTACAATGTTCAGGGAGTAATGATTCCCACTGTTGTAGGCAGTATCAGAGATGTGGATTGGAATCGGGTTCAAACCAATTTTCGAATTGTCTTTCCCAAGGGAATAATCGATGATGCGCCTCAATTCCATGTCCTGATGACCAAAGCTGACAATGAAGAAGTATCAGCCAATTTTCAATTACAGCTTGTTCAGCAATTTCCCACTGTTTCAGTTATTGATTTAAAGTTGATCCTAACTGTTTTGGACGAAATATTAAATAAGGTTGGTTTTATAATTCAGTTTATGGCTGCCTTAAGCATTGTTACCGGTCTGGTTGTATTAATTGCTTCTGTATTGATCAGTAAATATCAAAGAATTCAGGAGAGTGTTCTATTAAGAACATTGGGAGCAAGTAAAAAACAAATCGTAACCATTACGGCATTGGAATATCTTTTTCTGGGCATTTTATCCTCTTTTACAGGAATCTGCATTGCCTTATTAGCAAGCTGGGCATTGGCAACGTTTAGTTTTGAGCTCGCATTCCGACCTGATTTCCTACTGATACTGGTACTGTTTTCCAGTGTTTCTGCGTTAACGGTCATTATTGGAGTTTTTAATATAAACAGCATTTTAGGAAAACCGCCTTTGGAAGTTTTGAGAAGATGAGAGGGAAAAATATAAAAGAATCTGGCTAAATTCCATAGATCATTATTATCTTGATTAAAAAAAAGGGAAATGGATAGGTTTAAAAACGACAAACAGCAACAGTCTTACCATCAATACTTAGAAGGCGGTGGCGAGATGGGCAGATTGACCAGAGCATTTGATTGGTCTTCAACTGTTATAGGAAGTCCTGATCAGTGGTCGTTAAATCTTTTAAACACAATCAGCCTTATGTTCAATTCTAAATATCCAATGTTCATTTGGTGGGGACCCGAACTTATACAATTTTATAACGATGCATACAGACCTCTTATGGGAACCGAAGGAAAACACCCGAAAGCCTTAGGTCAAACTGGAGCTGAATGCTGGCCGGAAATATGGCCTGTAATTAAACCATTAATTGATGAAGTATTTAAGGGAGAAGCAATCTGGAACGAGGATCAGCTTATCCCTATTTATAGAGATGGAAAGTTAGATGATGTGTATTGGACTTTTGGTTATAATGGAATAAAGGATGAAACGGGAAAAATTGCGGGTGTACTTGTTATATGCAATGAAACAACCGAAAAGATAAAAACAAAACAAAAAATAAACAACATTGTCGATGAGCTGTTGATTGCAAGAAACGAACTGGAGTTTACAATTGAAGCAGCCGAATTGGCAACCTGGGATTATAACCCGCTAACCAATAAGATAACTGGTAATACGCGCTTTAAGAAATGGTTTGGACTTCCTTTAAATTCGAATGACGCTTTTGATTTAGATACAGTTAACCAGGTTATTGTAGAAGAAGATAAAGATAGAGTAAAGGAAGCAATTTGTAAAGCATTGCAAAAAGGAGCAAATGGAAATTACAGTATGATTAATACGATTATCGATCCCGAAAATCATACCAGACGAGTTCTTAAAATAAGAGGAAAAGCAATTTGCAATGGAAAGTTAAGCCGTTTTATGGGAACAATGCAAGATGTGACTGAAGAGTACCAGGTATTTGCTAAGCTAGATGACGGATTGCTATCAGCTGACCTGAATCTAACTGAACGAAAACAGGTAGGGCTGGAAAAATTCAAAAACTTTACAATTCTTCATCAATCAGAAAAAATTGCCAAAATGGGCAGTTGGGAATATGATTTATTTATCAGAAAACTTACCTGGTCTGATGGGATGTATACGCTATTTAATATGCCTCTTGGAACCACCGTCCATTCAAACGTTTATCAACAATATGCCTCTGTAAAAGACAAAAGTATAGCAGAGCGCATCACCAATTGTTTGGAAAATGCGATACCATTTGAAGAAACAATAGAAGTCCTGGTTAAAGGACTTGTAAAAACGATTAAGATTAAAGCAACTGTGATAGCTGACGCTGACGACAAACTATTAAAAATCATTGGAGCAGATATCGATATTACTGAGCAAATCAAATTACAAAAAGAAAAAGAACAACTTGAAAGACAACAGAGTGAAATGGAAACAATCCAAAAACAAAAAATATTTTGGGCTACCATGAATGCACAAGAGGCAGAAAGAAAGCGCATCGCCGAAAGCCTGCATAACGGATTAGGCCAATTGCTCTATGGTGTTAAACTTAGTCTGGATCACCTTAATATTAATAAAAAACTCGTTGATTCAAAATGGCTGGAAAATAAGCGGACAACCGATCTTCTATTAGCGCAAAGCATCAATGAGTGTAGAGAAATTTCTCATGAGCTATCTCCTGCAGTCTTGGATGATTTTGGATTACAAGAAGCTATTAAAACTATTTGTCAGCAGTTTAGACCAAGCCTTTTAATTAGCTGTAAATTTGTAAATTACAAACAACAATTGGATAAAAACATTGAAATAGCGATCTATAGAACTGTTCAGGAGCTTCTCTTTAACTCCGTCAAACATTCACAAGCTTCAAAATCTTCGGTGAAAATAGAAATGAGCAAACGAAATGTGATCATAACGGTTCAGGATAATGGTATTGGTTTCAATACAAATAACAAAAGTAACGGAATTGGCCTGATAACGATCCGGAATAAAGTAAAACTATTGAATGGAGAGTTTCGACTATCCTCTCAAAATGGAAAAGGAAGCACGATCCGTATCAGCATTCCATACGAAATTGAAAAAGGACCCGAATAGTATTGTAACAATCATATTAAAAATTACGATAACAGACTATTAGACAGAACATTCTTATCATAAATAAGTTAATTAACTAGTTCTAGATAGAAACGAGTTATAAATGTCAGCATTCGCTGACACCTTAATTATGATATAAATGAAAAATGATGCCACTCCCCTAGTAGCACCAAAACAACAACTAAGCCTTACTGATGCTATTGCTATTATCGTAGGAATCGTTATAGGCGCAGGAATTTTCAGAACACCCTCCCTTGTGGCCGCTAATACCGAAAGTGACACGATGTTTTTATTTGCATGGATCTTAGGTGGTCTTGTTTCAGTAATTGGTGCACTTTGTTATGCGGAACTTACAACAGCCTTTCCCAATGCAGGTGGTGATTATCATTTTATTAGAAAAGCATATGGTTCCAGACCTGCCTTCCTTTTCGCCTGGGCGCGCATGAGTATTATACAAACCGGCTCAATTGCTTTGCTCGCCTTTATTTTTGGTGACTATTTCAGTCAAATCTATAATCTTGGCGAATTTTCTTCTGTTATATATGCTGCACTTGTGGTCATTGTATTAACAGCCATTAATATCGCAGGTATTGGCCTAGGCACCGCAGCCCAAAAATTATTTACGCTGGCTGAAGTAGGTGGTGTCGTAATGATAATCATAGCAGGATTGTTTTTTATATCTGCACCTGCTGAATCTCATCAACCAATTACCTCATCAGCAACTTCTTCAGGTAGTTTTTTAGGTTTGGCAATGGTTTTTGTACTGCTTACGTTCGGTGGATGGAATGAGGCTGCTTACATATCGGCTGAATTGAAATCCGGTAAGAAACGGATGGTTAAAGCTTTGACTATTAGCTTAGTTCTTATTACAGTAATTTATATTTTAATTAACATCGCTTATCTTAAAGCATTAGGTCATAGCGGAATGACACAATCTGAAGCAGTTGGCGCAGATCTCATGGAAATCGCCTGGGGTTCTACCGGAGTATGGCTTATTGGAATATTTGTCGCTATATCAGCATTAACTTCAGCCAATGCAACCATCTTTACAGGCGCAAGGACCAACTATGCACTGGGCAAAGACTATAAAATTTTCTCTGCTCTTGGAAAATGGAATAATCAAACGGCTGGCCCGATAAATTCCTTTTTGATTCAGGCAGCAATATCATTGGTTTTAATCAGTCTTGGATTATTCACACGCAGCGGATTTGAGACGATTATTGAATACACCGCTCCTGTATTCTGGTTTTTCTTTTTATTAGTAGGCATTTCCTTATTTGTGTTAAGAAAAAAGGAACCAGACACTTACAGACCTTTTCGCGTACCGCTTTATCCAATTACTCCGTTAATTTTCTGTCTAAGCAGTGCTTACCTTTTATATTCAAGTATCATGTATACCGGCGTAGGCGCTTTGGTTGGTATTGGGGTATTACTCATAGGAATTATGATTCATTTTATCTTTAACAATATAGAAAGCAGAAGAAAAGCAAATAGTGTTATCGATACGAAAGCTTCCTAATTAATTTTATAAAACAACAACTATTAAAATTTTAAAACCATTCACTAAACATTAAATAAAAACATCATGAAAACATTAAAAAATCTAATCAGCTCAATGCTTTTATTTGTTTGTGCAGTCACTTATGTTAATGCACAAGAACGTCCCAAGCTAGATGTTCCTTATGTACCGACCAGACCTGCTGTTGTTGACGCCATGTTAAAAATTGCAAATGTAAAAGAAGGCGATGTGTTATACGACCTGGGGTGTGGGGACGGTCGTATTGTTATCACGGCTGCCCAGAAATATGGTGCTACAGGCAAAGGCTTCGATATTGATCCTGAACGCATCGCAGAAGCAAATGCTAATGCTAAAAGTGCCGGAGTAAGTGATAAAGTTTCATTTACAAATGCCAATTTGTTTGATACAGACTTAAGTGAAGCTTCAGTTATTACGTTGTATCTTTTGCCAGATGTAAATATGAAGCTGCGTCCAAAAATAATGGCACTTAAGCCTGGTACCCGGATTGTATCGCATGCATTTACAATGGGCGATTGGGAACCTGAAAAAACTGAAACAGTAGATGGAGCAACTATTTATTTTTGGACTGTACCACAGAAAAAAATGTAATTATCAGATGTAAACGAGATAAAACAACCGTTACAAAATGTTCAATGTAAATTGATAATAAAAGGTAGCATCAAAGATTTATGAAGCTGCCTTTTATTCAAACCCAATTCTTAATAATCAGTATGGAATAAACAAGGTTATTACTCAAAAACGATTGTTTTGTTCCCTGTAATAAACACTCTGTCTTCAAGAACCAGGGTTAGTGCTTTACTAAGTACCGACTTTTCGACCTCTCTTCCGGCAATTCTCATTTGAGATGCATTGAAATTATGATTGACATGAGTAACTTCCTGGATGATGATGGGCCCTTCATCTAAATCATTCGTCACAAAATGTGCCGTGGCACCAATTATTTTCACACCTCTGTTAAAAGCCTGTTGATAAGGATTCGCTCCAATAAACGCAGGAAGGAAGGAATGATGAATATTAATTATTCTGCCTGGGTAATGGCTTATAAAATCTGATGAAAGGATTCGCATAAACTTAGATAAAACAATATAATCAGGTTTATAAGAGGCAAGGATCGCTAACAATTCGTCTTCAAAAACCTTTCTGGTCTTATCTAGATGAGAAACATAATGAAATGGAAGAGAAAAGCGTTCGGTAATTGATTTTAGATCTTCATAGTTTCCGATAACACATTGTATTTCACCTCCCAATGTATTGAAAGAATGTCTTATTAACGTATCTCCTAAACAATGGAACTCTTTGGTAACAAGTATGGCTATTCTTTTTTGTTTACTTGGATTTATGGTAATAAGCGCTTGTTCGGGAAGTGCATTCTTCATCTCATCACACAGAAGCTGACTATCCTCTACATAACCCCGACATTCAACCCTTGCAAAAAACAAACAGGACTTTTCATCCACAAACTCCCTCATGGTTATTATATTAAGACGATGTGAAGCCAAAAGGCCTGATATTGTTGTTACAAGTCCAATTTTATCTTTGCATTGAATTAAGATTAAGGTACTCTCCATTATTATTTAAATAAATTAACTGAAATCTGCGAGGTGTATAATCGTTTATAACGAGCTCGAATGTAGGAACAAATTAACTTTCAGCAAATTTTTCTTAAAAATATCAACATAAAAAAATGCCGGAAGTTCGTTCCAGCATGTATGTTCCTACCAACTATTTGCCTCATCACCATACATCATCTTTCGAAGTATTCAACGTATCGATAATATATTCAACAACGGGATCTTCTAAATCCGGCGATTGTATGCATTTTTTAACGTTTTTATCCCAATCTAATAAAGCCTCCATGATCGTAATGCCCGAACCGACAACGCCTTCTTGAAGATTTGGTCCTAAAACGCAATAAAACTTATTTTCTTCCTTAAAAAGCAATGGACGGAACACTCTTACAGAATTGGGAATATCTGCGTCATTAAGATCTATGAAAATTTTCTTTTCTTCTTTAACATTCATCTGTTCCATAAGAATCGACTTTACTTTCTGGACTAACATTTTTCAAATTATATTGTTTCTTGGTTAGATTCATTTTTTTCTAATTAGTGTTTCATATCAATTTAACAAGAATACGAGCAGAATCACCAAACTCAACCAGATCAATATATACAGAAGCATATAAATTTGAGGGCAATTATTTATTTAAAGACCGCAAACATAAAATTGCATCGACTAATTCTTTATTACTCTCATAAATCTCTTTCACTTTTTTCAAGTATTCAATTTCTTCGTAATGTGCTACGATACTTTCACGCTGGAAGTTCAAACTAATATCTCCTTCATCACCCTCAACCCCACCCTTTTCTTTGTGATAGGCTTTAAGCTTATCATATTCTCTTTCTAAAGCCTTCGCTGTAAATTCATCAGATTTAATTTTTTCGTTTAGTTTATCAAGATAAGAATGCATATTTGTATTTGTTTATATTGAAAAAACACGTATTAATAATCAGTTCTATATAAACGACAAATTAATCAAAGCTTTTGTTTTATATCAGATTATTTCTGTTTTAAAATGAGTATCAAAAGCCATTTAATCAATACCGTATGTTTGTAAAAAAAAGTATTCTATTTATTCTATGTGTGCTTTCTGTTAGTTTGGTATCAGCACAAAAAAATGATCAAAAACCAAACATTGTATTTATTCTTGCCGATGATCTTGGCTATGGGGACTTAGGTGTATATGGTCAGAAAATCATTAAAACGCCTAATATCGATCGCCTGGCACAAGATGGAATTCTTTTCACCGAATTCTATGCCGGCACTTCAGTTTGTGCTCCTTCCCGATCCTCATTGCTTACCGGCCAACATACCGGCCATACCTATATTAGGGGAAATAAAGAAATAGAACCTGAAGGACAAGAACCACTAGTTGATTCGGTACAAACATATGCACAACTACTTCAGGAAAAAGGATATACGACCGGCGCATTTGGCAAATGGGGACTTGGAATGGTTGGAACCTCGGGGGCTCCTGATAAGAAAGGATTCGATACCTTTTTCGGATACAACTGTCAAAGACAATCACACCGCTATTATCCTACTCATCTATGGTCCAATGAACAAAAGATTGTACTTGAAGGCAACGACCTGACTAACAAAGTTCATTATGCTCCCAGCCTGATTCAGGAAAAAACAATTGCCTTTATTGAGGAGAATCAAAATAAACCTTTTTTCTTGTTTATACCTACTACCTTGCCGCATGCTGAGTTACAAGGTCCTGATGATGAATTTTATAAAATGTATGCGAATGAGTTTGAAGAAAAAGCATACAAAGGCAACGATTATGGGCCCAATGCAACCGTAACCGGTTATGCATCGGTCGAAAAACCAAGAGCAACCTATGCGGCCATGGTCAGCCGTATGGATGCTTATGTTGGGGAAGTAATTGCAAAAATTGAAGAACTTGGATTGAGTGAAAATACGATCATTATATTCAGCAGCGACAACGGAGCACATCGCGAAGGGGGTGCCGATCCGGTTTTCTTTAATAGTTCGGGCAATCTCAGAGGATATAAAAGAGACCTGTATGAAGGTGGAATCAAAACCCCTTTTATTGTAAAATGGCCAGCCAAAATAAAGCCCGGAAGCAAAAGTGATCACATCGGTTCTTTTTGGGACATTATGCCAAGTTTTGTTGATATTACAAAAGCTAACAAGCCACATTATACCGATGGATTATCTTTCTTACCAACGCTTCTTGGAAAGACAAATAAGCAGAAGAAACACAAATACCTGTATTGGGAGTTTCATGAAGACGGAGGCCGACAAGCTGTTCGAATGGGAAAATGGAAAGCTGTGCGTTTGAATGTGAATAAGAATCCGAATGGCGATATCGAACTTTATGACCTGTCCATTGATCCAAAAGAGCAAAATAACCTAGCTGACAGCAATCCTAAGATTGTTAAGAAAATGAAAGGCTATCTGCAGGAAGCCCACAGACCCAATGCTTTATTTCCCTTTCAAAGTGAAATAAACAATTAAAGAAAGCCCCCTTAGGCTTAAAGTTGACTTACTCTTAGGAATTAAGAGATAGGAAATAGATTACTTATTATTTAAAGGCCAATGCTTTAACTGAAAATGCTCCACCGCTAAAGTGGAGTATTTTTTTTTATTTCTTCCATTTTGTTTGCAAGTCTTTTTATTCCAGTTTATTATAAGATTCCCGTCAATAAACAAAAAGCTCATCCGCAGGCTGTAAATAAAAAAGTTCGTATCCAATATGATTTAATGCAAAATAGTGTTAAACTAATAATAATAAATGTTTATATTGAGGTCAGTAAAATGTAATCTTAGGTATGGCAGGTACCATATCTTTATTTGAAAGACACTTTTATTTTTTATCCCAGGACCAGTAAACTTAGAGTAATGTAAATTGGATTATTTAATTAAATATAGAGCATATGAAAAGATTCGCTTTAACCCTCACAATAATGATTTCAACGCTAGTGTCTTTCTCTTTATTTGCTCAATCCAATCAAACGACGCTCAGTATCAAATTATATCCGATTCAATCGATCGAACTTAACGACGAGTCCGATAACACCATCTTTGCTTCCAATAATACGGTTACTTTAAATCTAAACGATCGTGACAACCTTAAATCGTATAGTACAAGCAGCTTTATTGTAAAAACGAATGTCAACACGGACGTTGAATATGACAATGACTACATTGATTCCGAATCACCTATTAACTACCAATTGGCTATTGGTAGTACTGCTTCTTTAAACAGCAGTTCATTGCCTCTGGATGATAAAGTATCCCAAGAAGTTCCGGATATTGTTTATAGTATTGAAGCCTTATAAGAACCCCAATCATATTATTTTCTCCCTCTTGTGTTAAGATATTCATTTCAATTTTCAGACATACGCCTATTCCCCTTCCATCTTAATTTGTAATATTCCTACTACATGGAAGTCGGCATCTTATTACAATAACTTCAGGCTTATACTACAATTACAGGATACGATGTTATCTACTTTTGTCATATGCAAACAAAGGGAAAAAAAGATACCCTCAAAGCATATAAATCAAAAAAAACAAAAGATAAATAACAAACAAACCATGAAAAAAATCATTTTAACATCCGCAATTATTTTCGCAACCGTTGCAGCTTCATTCGCACAAGGACCGGTGGTACCAGCTACACCAATAGGTAAGAGCAGTACTGCAGAGGTCAATCTAAAACTTTATCCTATTCAATCCATTGCAGTTAACCCATCACAGAAAAAGGTTGATTTAGAATACAGAACAGTGGAAAACTATGTTAACGGTGTAGAGTCTGAACAAAAGGACCACTTAACCGTATTTAGTGTTGGAGGTTTTGCTGTAACGGTTACTTCTGCAAATGACGACATGACAGGAGGAAATAGCGAGATGCCTATTTCTGCATCTACTATACATGTGAAAGCTTCTGCTGGAACATCTAATGGACTAACCGATGCGGACTTTGGAGATATTTCCCTTTCAAGTTCTAAAGGAGGAAATCTAATTTCAAGTGACAATAGTGCAATCAATAAAAGCGTCAATGTTACATACAGTGGCATGGGAGCAAACGCTTATGCCGATCGTTTTATTGATGGTGAAAAACAAACAGTTTATACTACAACTGTAACCTACACAATTGCTGCTAAATAACAATACGATCCATTAAAAGAAAAGCAATTAATGGTTCAATCCATTAATTGCTTTTTTGTTTAAGTTTGCATAATAATCCAGAATCATGAATAACAATCCTTTCCTATCTTTATTCGCTGTCATTGCATTATTGATTTCATTTTCTGTTCCATCCATTGCTTACGCTCAAACCGGCATATCGGTTAGCCCGCCGCGTACTTATTTTACATTAGGCGCCGGAAAAAGCGAAAGTAAAAAGATATTGGTTAGCAATCCAAGTAAAACGAATACATTGGAACTTTCAGTATCCTTCAACGACTGGGAATATGATAGCTTAGGCAATAATGTGATTGCAGAAGCGGGAAAATTAAAGACATCCTGCGCGTCCTGGATTGATATTTTGCCTCAATCTTTCTTTTCAATAGCACCGGGTGCAAGTCATGAAATTGATGTGCGGATGAATGTTCCGGAAAATTTAGATGATTCGGTTCCTGTGCACACCGCCATGGTTTTTATTACACAGATTAACCCTACTGATGGTGTAAATGAACAGGGTGCAAATATCAAGATTGCTGTACGTTCCGGAGTAAAAATATATCACCGAAACTCGGTTAAGCGGGACGCTAATATTGATATTAAAAACTTTGCTTATAACAAAGCGAATCCAAAGCAATTGAAATTTGCATATGGTAATATTGGGAATGTGTGGACTGACGGAACAATTACCTGTGAATTACTCAATCAGGAGACTGGTAAAAAAACAAAATTAAACGATGTTATTTTCTATTCGATGCCCGGAGACAGCAGAAATGTATTTCTTGAATTGCCTGAAAACTTAGAAGCAGCAAAATACATTGCTACTGCCATTGTGGATTACGAATATGCTGCTTCCGTTAAAATGGCAGAATTATCTTTTAGCTATGAAAAGTAAAATCAATTGGATAATGACGATGGCTTCTGTGATTATTCTATTGAATAGTCAGCTATCGCTTGCGCAAGTATCAGTGGTTGATGGGGGTGGAAATGGTTATTTGATTGTGAATTCTTATAATGGAGTAGAGTATAAAAACAGTTATATTTTACAAATAAACGTTGATGGATCCAATATAAACGTACCGAACTGGTCTTTGATGGCTCGCATCAACGACCCTATTAGGAATCCGGAAAGCAAAATTCTGGATCCACCCAACGTTAGTATCCGTCTAAACAATATATCCGGAAATGCGCCTACCATACAGGAAATTGGTGCCAATACGAGTCCGATTCCTTTAAGCCTGGCAGAAGTTCCGATTATTCAATACTCCAGAGCTCCTATTCAAACGAGCACTGAATCTAGTAAAGTAATGAAATTTTCTTTTGATATTATCATCGCTGCTGGCAGTTATTTAGAGGCACTGAAAAGCTGGCAAGACTATACTATGAACTTAGTCTTAATACTCCGCGATGCACAGAACCAGGTTATTTCGCAAACCAACCGTGTCTTTGGTATGCAGATTCAACCAAATGACACTCCGCCATTAGACCCGATAACACCCACACTGGGGATTCAGATTAATTCGAATGCACGAAATGGTGTATTAGAATTTAAAGCGATCAGTGATTATGTAAACGGGGTTTCGCAGACCTATCAAAACGGATTATCGATAACTGCGAATACACCCTATGCGGTTCAGGTAAAAGCAGCATCTTCAAATTTTATAGCTGACAACAATACATTGCCTATCAATACGGTAAACTTGTCTCTTAAAGATCCAACGAATAGTGCTGTGGGTGGTACCATTGCCCTTTCAGAGAATATACAAACTGTTTTTAATGCAATCAATACCGGGTCTGGAACTCAGACTCGTTTATTTGATATTCGTTATTTTACACAACCGAATGACGAGCGCATGCTGAAATCTAAGCCGGGTAATTATCAGACAACGCTTACCTACACCTTGATTCCTCAATAAGTTTAAGAAGAGGCATTTCATGTTCAGAAAATTTTTATTTTTTTTCCTCCAACTACTTTGCATAGCCACGATGGCCTTTGCTCAGGAAAATGAATTGCCCTCGATTTCAATAAAAACAGATAGTACTTTCTTTGCAGAAAACGGGTCACTTGCCGCACTTACCCTGGCCATTGAGAATGAAAATCAAGCTGCATTTAATGGCAAGATTGAACTTAAAACGATCGATGGAATCAATCTGATCGGTAAAGAAAATATTTCAATAAGCCTCGATGCAAAGTCAAAAATTTACTACCCTATCCGATTATCGGTTAATAAAAATGTACCTGCAGGAGAAACACCTGTAATTTTGCAGTTAGTTGATATAAATAAGCAGGTAAAAGCAACATTTACAAGTAAATTAATAGTTCAATCTAAAAAACAGGTACAATTGATAAGCAACCGGCCGACAGAATTGATGCAGAATGTAGGAGACTCATTATCGGTTTCCGCTTTGTTAAGCAACAAAGGCAATAGTAAGGAAATGATCACTATCACAGCATCATTCCCAAACTTAACGGGTGGAAATAAGGTAGAAAGTAAACAAGTATTTTTAAATGCTTTTCAAGACAGTGTTATTACGTTTAAAAAGATCATAACGAAAGAATTGTTACGCGTGGAACGCTATACGGTTAATCTGGCCGCTCTCTATGAAAATGGGGAATTGATTAACAATGTGATGGTTACTGTTCAAAACGTTTCTGGCAACCGAACCTATTCTGATCCGTCGCAAGGCTATAGTTTTGATTCTTACAGCAATAATAAGATTAGCCTAAGCGGAAGAAATTTATTTACTGATAATGAGGCATTGCAATTAAACGGCCGTGGTATTTTTCAATTGCCAGCTGGTAGCATGGACTTTAACGTTGATGGCTATCTGTACACCCGCACCAATAGTCGCCCACTCTTAACAAACACCTATTTGAACTACAAGCTAAATAATAAAGGTATCATGCTCGGAAACATTTCTGAAAGCCTGGAAACCTTTGTCAACGGCCGAGGGGTAAAAGTATATGCGGGTGATATCGAAAATAATAAGCTGATTGAAGTGGGTGTAGTGGATAAAAGTTATAATTTATTGGGCGATGAATATAAATTGGTAGGTGGAAATGGCTATACTGCCTATGCAAAGACATATTTGAATAATCAGTCTAACCAGCAATACGCTGGCAGTATTTTATATGATCGCACACCATATAGTAATTCTGAAAGCTTGATTCAAATGAATGAGTATCAATATCGTTTGAAGGATAACATTCAGTTGGGTTTTGAACTGGGCGGTGGACTGACCCGGATATTAAATAATCCATCTTCCTCATTTAAACCATCTGCGGCAATCGGAAATAAATTGAGCGGCAGATTTGGGAACTATAATATCAGCAGTAATAATTTCTATAGCAGTGGCTATTATCCTGGTACCCGAAGAGGTGTATTACAATTGAACGAACGTGTAAGCCGCAGTTTCAATAAACTCAATACCTGGCTGTCTTATTCTTATTATAATTATGATCCGAAATATCTTCAAACGCAGTATTTAAACTACTCTTCCAACACTTCTAACTCACAGGTAGAAGCAGGAACTTACTTTCCTCTATCGGATAATATGAGCCTGAACCTGTCGGCAAAAAAATATACCGACCAGGGAAGAGTGGGTTATAATCAGGAGATAGCAAATCCAATGTTAAAAATGAATGCTTTCAGATTAACTGAATCAGTTAATTGGCGAAGCAGAAATGATCAGCACATGGTTTATTTATCCTCAGAAAATGGCTTTGCGAAATCGCCGTATACAGGTGAAAACCAACTTCAAATCCGTGCGAATGCAACCTGGAACTATCGGTTCTTTACATTAAACAGCTATTTTCAACAAGGCGATTTCAGTCTGATCGAAGCCTATAGCAATGCGCTGCAAAAAGATAAAGATCAATATCGCTTTAATATTTCAAACAGCGTTCGAAAGGAGTTTTTTAATAAGAAGCTACAAGCGCAACTGGATGTAAACTATAATCGTGATTCCTATTCAGGTTCAAACTGGATGTATTCCGGCTTGGTAAACTATGCTTTCTCTCCCCTCTTCTCCGGATTCGTAAATACTTATTTCTATAAGTATAACAGCTCTTATTTCAATTCATCTACCTCAAACATTCAAGCTGGAATAAGCTACAATTTACCGGATGGCAGAAATGTAAGCACGCAGAAAAAAGGAAATCTTACTTTGTTCTTATTTTATGATAATAACACAAACGGAGTGTTTGATGAGGGCGATACTGTCGCTGAAAGCAGGATCGCAACCATTGGAGGTATTAGCTTTATTAGTCTGAATAATGGTTTAATAGAATACAAGAAGGTGCCTTACGGAGAATATACACTTCAAGTTCCATCGCAGGATTGGTACGCCGTTGTTCCTTCAAAGATCAATATCCAAAACCGTGAACTTACATTGAATGTACCCCTGCAAAAAACCGGAAAAATCGTAGGCAACTTAAGTTATAACTATGATGAACGCACAAGCATGGAGGTTTCAGAAAAACACGGAGGACTCCGGGTATGGGTTACAGGAACGAATGGAAATAAAATTGAGGCCTTGACCAATTCACAAGGTAATTTCACTCTTTTTGTTCCGGTCGGCCAATACGATTTTTCAGTTGATGATAGTTCATTACCAAAAAATGTATTTACGGAGTTCGAAACTCAGAATATAATTGTAGAAGCAGGAAGACCCATTACGATTCCCGAAATCGAGTTAAAGGTTAAACAGCGCGTGATTGAAGTGAAACGATTCTCATCTGAATAACAGACTTTATAGGCGTTTATACTAACTTACCCAAACCACCATCCACCAATAGTGGATAAACAAAAAGATTAGAATAATGGAGGTAAAATTCAGCCAGGGTCCGGTTTTCACCATATCTCCTATTTTAATCTTACCCGAACTAAAAACAATGGCATTGGGTGGAGTAGCAACCGGAAGCATAAATGCACAAGATGCAGCTAGGGCAGCGCCAACCAACAGAGGCAAAGGTGGCATATTTAATGATGCGGCCAGCGTTATCAACAGAGGTAAAATCATACTGGCAGTTGCTGTATTGGAAGTCACTTCTGTCAAAAAATTTATTCCTGCGATAACAATCAGGGAAATTACCATAGCTGGTAGAAAGTCAACCGCCATAAATTGAGATGCTAACCAAGTGGCTAAATCTGTTTGAGAAAAACCTTTCGCAATTGCCAGACCTGCACCAAAGATTAACAACACATCCCAGGGCAATTTCTTTGCTGATTTCCAATTCATTAATGCGCCTTTTTCCTCTCCCGAAGGTATAATAAACATTAATAAAGCGCCGATAATAGCAATCAACGTATCATCCAAAGCTGGTAATAATCCATTCCACAAAAACGATCTGGTTATCCAGAAAAAAGCGACGAAGGTAAATACAATCAATACCCGCTTCTCAGGTATTGACATTTTCCCCAGATCTTCCATTTTTAAATCTTCCGGATTTATAGCACTGGTTATCTTGTAACGAGTTAAAAAGAAGTATGTCGCCATCAATAATACGATGCTAAAAGGTAGTGCAAACAACATCCATTGAAGAAATGAAATTTCAATTTGATAAGCCTCCCGCACGACTCCTGCAAGAATCAGGTTTGGAGGAGTACCAATTAAGGTTGCCATACCACCAATAGACGCAGCATAAGCAATTCCTAACATCAGGTTTTTTGAAAAAGGCTGCTTATCACCTAAGTGTTTTATAACCGATATTCCAATGGGCAGCATCATAATGGCAGTTGCAGTATTCGATAGCCACATTGATAAAAAAGCAGTTGCCAACATAAATCCTAAAATCATCCTTTTCTCTCCTGTCCCTACCAACCCAATGATCTTGAAGGCAATCCTCCTATGCAGCCCCCAATTTTCTATCGCCATTCCAACAATAAATCCTCCCATAAAAAGAAAAATAAAAGGGTTTCCATAGGAAGTAGTAGTCTGGTCAATTGTCAAGCCTCCTGATAATGGTAAGATGATAATGGGAACAAGAGAAGTAACTGCAAGCTCCAGTGCCTCACTTATCCACCAAATTGCTATCCAGCAGGTACAGGCCAAAACCGCCTGACCTTGTGTAGATAAACCTTCTATTGGAATAAATCTGATAATTAAAAAAACTAAAGGACCGGCTAATAGGAAGAATTTTTTCCAGTTCATAAATTTAAAATTGGTTAGTAAAGCAATACTTAGGTTAAATCTATAAAAAAAACCGGAATTCAATTACCTGATTTGTCCGGACCCCTGAATCAACCATTTTTCAGTAACTAATTTTTCGAGGGCGAAAGGTCCTCTGGCATGTAACTTCTGAGTTGAAATTCCAATTTCTGCTCCTAAACCAAATTCTCCCCCGTCTGTAAAACGTGTAGAAGCATTTACATACACGGCTGCAGCATCAACTTCACTTAAAAAGCGGACTTGCTTTTCAATATTTTCAGAGACAATGGCTTCCGAATGCTTTGAAGAATAAGATGATATATGGTCTAAGGCTTGCTCCATATCTTCAACAATGCGTATGGAGCATTTTAAATCGAGAAATTCACGGCCGAAATCTTCTTTCTCAGCATGCTTTAAGAAAGGATATTGCAGAGTGGAAAGCATCTCAAAAGAGTCAGGATCAGCGTATATTTCTACCTGACTATCAGCTAATTTAGGAGCAATTATTTTAAGTAAATCTTTATATATTTTCTGATCAATAAGAACCGTATCCAATGCATTGCAAACAGATGGCCGGGATACTTTTGCATTAACCACAATATCGGCCGCCTTTTCAAGATCAGCAGATGATTCGACATAAGTATGGCAAACACCTGCGCCTGTTTCAATTACAGGAACTTTCGCGTTATTTCTTACAAAATCAATTAATTGCTGGGAACCACGCGGAATAATGATGTCCACATATTTAGTTGCCGTCAATAGCTCGTCTATAAAACGACGATCAACAGGTAATAATTGAACTATATTCCGGTCGACAGCAAAGTCATCCAATGTTTGATGAATAAGCGCTACTAGGAACGTATTGGTGTGAAAGGCATCACTTCCACCACGCAACAGACAAACATTCCCTGAGCGTATGCATAATGCAGCGACATCAATCGTCACATTGGGTCTCGATTCATAGATAACTCCAACTACACCAAGCGGCACGGTCTTTTTCGTAATCAATAATCCGTTCTCTAACTCACGTTCAATCAAAATTTGATTTGCAGGATTGGCTAGTTCAGCTATCGTTTCCAAGCTGGATGAAAGATCATCAATACGCTCACTCGTCAATTTTAACCGGTCCTTTTTTGGATCAGCATCATCCATTTTTTCTAAATCCAATACATTGCTTGCAATGATTGCTTCCTTTGAAGTTTTTAGGCGATGACTGAGATTGTGCAATACAGCCTTTTTGTTTTCTTCCGATAAAGACTGAATTACTTTAGTAGATTGTGCTGCCCTTTTTAGGATGTCTTGAATATTCTCCATAATCAAATTAATACAATATCATTTGCATTTGCAACTTCAAAGTTCTGGCTTTTCAGGTTCTTATTCAGTTCCTTAGATGATATCCTGGACATGGCCACCGCTATTGCAATATCACTTTCATTTAAAATCTCAATTACCTCTCCTTGTTCAAAGTCTCCAATAACGGATTGAACTCCGACTGCAAGTAAGCTATATCTTTTATTTAATGCCTGAGAAGCACCTGAATCAATTTTAACCTTCCCTTTTATCAGACTGCCGCTGGCTAACCAGCGGTTTTTGGATGATATGGAGCAAAATTGAGCTTTACAAATTGTTCCTGTTTCCCCTTTAATCGCCTTTACAATCCCATTTTCGGTTCTGATTCCGAAAATAATAGTTTTTATACCCATTTGATTGGCCAGGCGGGTGTAGGTCAGTTTTGAAGTCATCCCCCCTAATCCGGAGGCAGATTTTTCTTTATTTGCTAACTGAAGTATGTTCCGATCGGTCGTATCCAACTGATGGATAACTTCATTATTACTATCTAAGACCCCTGGAACTGAGGTGCTAAACAATAACAAGGAAGCATTAAAACCCACTGCTATCAGGGTTGCCAATTCATCATTGTCAGAAAACTTCAGCTCTACATTGCTGACAACATCGTTCTCATTGGCGATTGGAATGATGTTGTTCTCCCATAGCTTTTCATAGGTCTTTTTTAGTTGCAGAAATTGGTTCCGATTCGAAAAATGATTCCGCTCACACAAACTTTGGGCGATATTAATACCAAATGGTGTAAAATAATGTGAGTATTTATTTAATAACAACGTATTTCCAATGGCAGCCGCTGCTTTTCGTTCACTCAATGTTTGTTTATAATTCTGAATAAAAGCTTTTCCGGCTGCTACTGCGCCTGAGGAAACCAATACAATGTGATAGTGAGAATGAATTTCGGCAACTTGTTTGGCAATTTCTGAAATTACATGCTCATCAAGTTCACCATTCACATTGGTTATCGATGCAGTTCCAAATTTTATAACAAGAATAGGCTTTTTTAAAATCGGTTTTTTCAAAATAATACTACTTTATCTACAAACTTATAAATAAAATTATAATTTTTATATGAAAATGGAAATCATCTTGGTTTTTTCACCTAAAATGAAAGGTCTCCAACCGGGGAGATTGAAGACCTTTACTAACCAATTATAAACCTAAATTATGAAGCTACAAATATAGTGTACTTTGGACACAATCGCAAATCATAATTGTTTTATTTTAATGTTTCTAAAACTTACTTGATTGCCATGATCCTGCAACAGGATGTGGCCTTTTTTTGCCTCACCAAAATCTGGCCAGTTCTTATATTTGCTTTCAGCCACGAGTTTCTTAAATTCATCGGATCCTCGTACATATGAAAGAACAACGATGCCGTTTAAATAATGTTCAACCCGATTATCAGGATAAACAACAATTCTGCCACGGTTCCACTCTCCTATTGGATTCAAAAATCGACTTTGTTTATCTGACGTTATAAGATCGTAAAGAGACCCCATGGTACGGTTCCCGTTTTTACCCAGTTTTGCGTCCGGATGCAATTCGTCGTCTAAAATTTGATATTCCAGACCAATCGCTGAGCCTTCATTTTTCTCTGTCAAGGTAACAAAGTATTTTACACCGCTATTTCCTCCCTTACTTAATTTAAATTCAAAAGAAAGATCAAAAGCGGCAAACTGTTCTTTCGTTACAATGTCTCTGCCATTGGTAGATTCTGCTCCATCAGACGCTAAAACAGAGATTGTTCCCTTTGCAATTTCCCATCCCTTTTCCGGAAATATTTTCTTATAAGCGCCGAGCCATCCTTCTGAATTCTTCCCATTGAAAAGCAACTTATATCCATCTTTCTTCTCCTGATCCGATAAGGAGTTTGTTTTTAAATTAACGACATAAATATCCTTTGGAAAAGGTTTGGGAGTAAGATTCTCTGTTTTTAATTTCAGATTCTTGAAATAGACCCTATTACCTGCTTGCTCTTTTGACGAAATGCTATGCACTTGCAATGCAATAAATCCTTTCTGATCTAATGTGTCAATAACGTATGCTATGGGTATATTGTTAATCCAGGTCTTAATCTCATCACCGATGCATTCAATCCGAAAATGATTATAATCTTCTGCTTTAAATGCGGCTTTTGCCGGTTTATTTAATTCTAAAGGATAAAGCCACATTCTTCGCGCTTCATCGTAAATACCACCTGTCCACTGTCTTTCTGAGGCATCTATTTCAACCTGGCGTCCATATACTTTTCCTTTACCATTATTTCCGGCCGGATCAAAATGACTTCTAGTCTGAATGCCCGAATTACTTTGTTTACCCTCAATTTTTACATCAAATTCAAAAATAAAATCACCATATTCCTTTTCCGTTACCAGGAAACTATTGGGCGAATTCTCAATCATCGTCCCTACGATAACACCATCAATTACCTCAAAAGGAGCAGTGCCTGCAAGTTGTTTCCAGCCATTTAAGGTTTTACCATCAAATATGGCTTCCTCTTTAGCCGATTGTGCGAAAACCGAAGTGATGAGTAAGAAAAATGAAATTGAGAAAATAAAAGAAAGCCTGTAATAGCAGATTGTTTTCATAAATAAGCGTTTAAATACTGTGGTTATATTCATCTCAAAAAATTAAGATTAACGAATATAAAATAATGCAGGCATTAATACAACGTTTTGTTCTGCTAATCTGAAAACCCAGATAAATAATAAAGGCTGTCTCATGAAACAGCCTTTATTATGATAATTTGATATTAGTGATAATATTACAAACGAATTGCTACAATTTTAATTTTGTCACATTAGGATAAGCTATTGGCGTCTTTAAATCCGTCCAGCTCTTCAAAAACAGAGTTTTTACTTAAAAATTCAGGAACGATATGTTTCATTTTCAATACAACCTCTTTATTCTGATGGTGCTTGTTGATATCCAATAATTCCTCAATGGCTTTGCCTGCCTCTTCAAAAGCATAGCTGCGTACTTTGGCAATGCTAATTTTTTCATGATGCGTCGGCAGGGTCAATTCCGCAGATGCCAAAAGTTCTTCATAAAGTTTCTCTCCCGGCCGCAACCCTGAATAAACAATTTTAATATCTTTTCCTTCTTCCAGGCCAGCAAGCTGAATCATCTTCTTGGCCATATCCACAATTTTAACAGGTTTCCCCATATCAAATACATAGATCTCCCCTCCCTGGCCCATTGTTCCTGCTTCCAATACCAATTGTACAGCTTCAGAGATGGTCATAAAATACCTGGTTATTTCCGGATGGGTCACTGTCAGCGGGCCGCCCTTCTCAATTTGATTACGAAAACGCGGTATAACAGACCCATTCGAGCCAAGAACATTTCCAAAACGGGTAGTAATGAAGCGTGTCTTCCTTCCGGGCATATTGTTCAAAGATTGGGTATATATCTCTGCCAGACGTTTGGATGCACCCATTACATTGGTTGGGTTAACCGCCTTGTCTGTAGATACCATGACGAATTTTTCTACGCCAAACAGAACAGATAGATCGGCAATATTTTTAGTACCGCCTACATTGACTGAGATTGCTTCAAAAGGATTATTCTCAATCATCGGAACATGTTTATAAGCAGCTGCATGATAAACAAGTTCAGGTCTGCAGATATCGAATAACTTGTACATCCGCTCATAATTGCTTACATCAGACAAGACAACTTCAATGTTGGCATTTGGAAAGCGATCCTCTATTTCAAGTTGTATTTCATGAAGGGGCGACTCGGCGTGATCGCATAAAATCAATAAGGTAGGTTCGTAAGAAATTACCTGACGGACAATTTCTGAACCAATAGAACCCGCGGCACCAGTTACCAGTACTCGTTTTCCATTCAGGTCGTTTTTCACCTTTTCCTGGTCAATCTTAATCGGTTTGCGTTGCAATAAATCCTCAATACGCAATTTTTTAATTTGCTTTTTATCAAATTTTCCAGATAACCAGTTCTTAGCGGGTGGTATAGTCAATACCTTAATACCTAAGCGAATGCATCGTTCAATCACCACTCTTTTTGAACGCTCATCCAAATCTTCATTGACGATTAACATCTCCTCAATGTTTCTCCGTTCTTTCAAACGGGCCAGATCTTTTAAATGGTAAACTTTTTTCTGTTCCAGATAGCTATTCAGCATGCTGCGGTCGGTATCAATAAAACCTTCTACCAGATAATTGATTTCAGGGTCATTATCAAGGGCCTGCTTAACCAAAATGGCATTTTTATCAGATCCATAAATCAGTACGCGGTGAACTTCCTTATTTGACATTCGACGTGCCAGAATAATATAAACTGATTTTGCAAAAAGACGAAAGACCACTAAAAGTGAAGCCGTGATAAAAAAGTTCACAAGCAAGGTCAGGTAAAGCGGGGCATATTGTCCTGCAATGATGCTTCTGCCAAATAGCAACATGAACACAAGAAAAATAAAAGAAAAAGTAATTGTTGCAGCAAAAACACGAAAAAGATCAATCGTATTTGAAAAACGCAATAAGCCTGTATGCAACCTCCCGAAATAAATAACAGGTAACGCTACCAGACAAAATGAGATAGCGTAAATGAAGTAATGATAAATATTGACATCTGCAAAAACAAAACCTTCTACGATAAAATAAGACAGAGAGAAAGCAAAAAATACGATAAACAAATCCACCATTAAAATTACCATTGGGTGAATGTGCTTACCGGTAAGTAGAAAGTCTTTAATAATTTTGAAGTTTGAAGTAGACAATTTTCTCATATTTATTTTAAAGATGGACGTTTGATTGCCTCTAAGCAATAATCACGCCTAAAAATACAGTTAAATCAAAAAAAAGACGTTCAATATGTGAACGTCTTTTTTATTTAGATATCCTATGCTTAATACTCATCTTCATTAAAGAAGAAATCGTCTTTTGTAGGATAATCTGGCCAAATTTCCTCGATATTTTCATAGGGCTCTCCATCATCCTCAAGTGCTTGTAAGTTTTCGATAACTTCAACAGGAGCACCCGAACGGATTCCGTAATCTATTAATTCATCTTTAGTCGCCGGCCAAGGCGCATCTTCTAAGTGAGAAGCCAGCTCTAATGTCCAGTACATAATTCCTTATTTATCAGTTCAATTTTCCGCAAAAATAGAATAATTATTGAAATAATAAAATTATATTTAAAATATTTACTCAAAGCGGGGAATCCATATATATTCTTCACTTTTATTATCAAATGACACCTTCCTTCCAAGTACAAATAAATAATCACTTAAACGATTCAAATACATCAATACCTTTTCGTCAACAAAACTTTCTTCGGACAAATTCACCGTAATTCGTTCGGCCCTTCTACATACACATCTCGCTAAATGACAACTGGCAACCGGCAACTCTCCACCCGGAAGAATAAAATGCTTCAGGGGTGGTAATACCTCATTCATCTTGTCAATCTGTTCTTCCAATAACGTAATATCTGAATCATGTAAATCAGGTATCTTCATTTTTGACCGTTCAGGATCTGCTGCCAGGGAGGCACCGATGGTAAACAACCGATCCTGAATTTCTTTCAATACACGCTGCTGCCCTTCATCAATTTTTTGGCTTCTGATCATACCTATATAAGAATTCAATTCATCCACCGTTCCATAACTCTCTATTCTTAAATGATGCTTGGGAACCCTTGTACCTCCAATCAACGAGGTTTGCCCCTTATCTCCTTTTTTTGTATATATCTTCATATTTTATTTCAATTTTAGATGATCCAATATAAAAAAAAGCGCTCATATCAAAGATAAAAGCGCCCGGGATATTTTGTTAAAAGATTTTAATATACTTTAACCATATAGATAAAATCCTGCACTTTCTTAATCTGAGCTGTACGCGACAGACCTTTAAGAAGGTTACTTTTATTGATTTGCATTTTCCGGTTCAATGAATCTTTCGAAATTGTTTCCAATGACTTGAGTAAATAATTGGTTTTTATTGCAAAAGCCGCTCCATCAGCTTCCTTCTGTTTACCATTGATCACTCCAATTACATTTCCGTTATCATCTAAAACAGGACCTCCGCTATTACCTGGATTAACCGGAATAGACACTTGATAAGCAATTGTATCACCTCCGAAACCAGTATTTGAACTCAGATAACCCCTGCCGTAGACAGCCTCTTCACGGGGGAAACCGATGGTAAATACATCTTGTCCCAGATCTGATTCTGATTCTTTAAAGGTATAAGGTAAAGGTAACGAATCTTTAAACCCAGGGTCTACAATTTCTAAAATTGCGATGTCGTAGGCCGGATCTATATAGATAACTTCGGTTTTAAAAGATTCACCCTTCGTGTTCTGAACATATACTGAATCGGCACCATTAATAACATGATAATTAGTTGCAATATAGCCATTGGAAGTTAAGGCAAAACCCGTTCCTCCAAAAGTACTGGGAGTGGCTTTGTTTACATTGGAACTGATATTATTGATAACCTTATTTTGAGCATTAATATTATTGGCAATCCGGTTCATATCCCTTTTTAAGGCACTGTATTTACTAGAATTGTCTTTTACATCGCTATAAAAACCAGACATCCAAAGAGTAGAAAACACAATGCATAGGGCAACAGAAGCTGCTACCAAAGCACTATAGCCATAATTTTTCCAGAGTTTATAAATTCCTTTGGTATTATCTTTTCCGGCAATCTCCGGGATATCAATTTTCGCCTGAATGCTTTCTAATTTAGAGCGGAAGTTAATCCTGTCCTGATATTCATTAAGCTTCTTTAACAGAAGTGCATGCTCTTCATATTTAGAAGCTTCGGATGGGTTTTCCTTGCAATATCTTTCAAATTCCCCACGCTCTTCGACACTCATTTCCCCCTTTATATAAGCGTCTGCCTGCTCAATAAAACTAACTTCTTTTTTCATTGGAATAAATTATTTTTAAGTGGTAATGAAGCTATCATGAGTGAATTATTTTTCACTAAAGTTTATTTTAACTGCGTTCAAAAGATCGCTTCGCTAAGTTCATCTCGGTTTGTGATTTTCACAAACTCATGATGGTTTCATCTTCCATTTTTCATTTATGCAAAAAACAACTTTTTAAGACGTTGTAAGCATTTATATTTTTGAGTCTTTGCATTATCAGCATTGGTATACCCAAATTTTTCACAAATATCCTGCATTGATAAGTTTCGCAAATAAAAGTCACTTATGATCGTCTGGCAGGGTTCTCCTAATAAATGCAACGATTTTTCCATTAACAAAAACTGATCTTCCTTTTGCTGTGAAATCAATACATCTTCCTCCACTGATATTGTTTCTTCATGCTCCTGCATATTGAAACTAATGCGATCGGGCTTGTTTAAGCGCTTTAACCACAATCTTCTGCACACAGAATAAAGAAATGTTTTTAGCTTGCTGCTTAAAACAAACTCACCAGTGTTAATTTTGTCGTATAAAACGATGACTGCCTCCTGAAAAATATCTTTTGCATCATCTTCATCTCCATTATTTTTGGTTATAAGCTGAAATATCATTGGAAAATAAGCAGCATATAAATATTCAAGTTCAGAAGTTGATCCTTTTGCAATCCCCTCAATTATCTGTTGATCGTCTTTTATTTCTTCTTTTATCCTATTCACCATTTAATACTTAAAACGAATAAAAGTAACCCATTTTTCTCATTTTAAAAGAAACTAAATTTAAAAGTACATGGTCTATCCAAAATTCATCAATCTTGTCAAGAAAAAGTAACAGTTTTATTATTGCTGTCTCGCGAATTTCTGAAAAAAGAAATCCGCAAAGGTCGGCATTGATAAAAAATCAATGACATAAAAATTTCAAAGAACGAGTAAATCCAAAACCAGATGCAAAGATTCAGGCTTTTTTGGCAGCAAACAAACTTTGAGAAGAATTGATCGGTGATGACTCGCATTGATAGCTGGTGACACGTTTTGATCGCCAATGACACGGATTGATAGTCCGTTAATGTTAAAACCGCCAAAAGACGGCAAACCAATGAAGGTATAATGAACGTTGTACGGCCGCAATACGGCTGCGTGTAAAGCCAGTTACCCACGAGGTATCCGGCAATTACCCAACGAGTCAAAAATTGAGAACGATCAATTCTTCTCATCATCCGTTTAAGGGCTACCATGAACCGTTTTGAAGCTATCGACAGACGGATTCTGGCTATCAATCTATTGCAATTTGTATCACCGGCTATCAATTTGTGTCAACGTTTGAAAAGCCAAAAAGGCCGCTTTATGTTTGCATCAATAAATCTAAAACCAATATAGGAACTGATAAAAAAATAATTATGTCAAGTCAAAAAGGAGGTATGCACTACAATAAAGAACAATCATCAATGAACACAAGTGGTTCTTTTTGTCCTTCTGACTAGTAAAGGACGAAAAACTCTTTTGTTAGAAATAATCCTTACTTTTGTGTATTAACACAAAATAGAAAGGTCAATGTTCTCAAAAACATGTGAATATGGTATTCGTGCTATGATTTTCATTTCACAAAAATCAAGTGAAGGAATCAAGGTGGGTGTAAAGGAAATTTCAAAGGGAATTGATTCGCCGGAACATTTCATAGCAAAAATTCTTCAGGATTTAAGTAGAAGAGGATTAGTAACATCTTATAAAGGACCTAATGGCGGGTTTTTTATTGAGAAGGAATCTGTCATAACGTTGGCTGATATTGTAAAAGCTATTGATGGTGATAAGCTTTTTGTAAAGTGTGGTCTTGGTTTGGGTTATTGTTCTGAAGAGCACCCATGCCCAATACACAATGATTTTAAAGTGATCCGGAATAGTATTTCAGAAATGCTGAACAAATCTAAATTAAATGAATATAACGATCTTTTAAAAAATAATATCACTCATTTGAAATTGTTATAAAGGCCTTATTTCCAATAAAAAAAAATTGCTATGGAAAGTGTAAAAGATATTTCAACCTTAGATGATGTCAAAAAACTAGTAGATGTTTTTTATGACAGAATTCGCATGGATGAGTTGCTAGCTCCTATTTTCAATGGAATCATAAAAGATCGGTGGCCTCAACATTTAAATACGATGTATACTTTTTGGCAAACAGTCTTATTGGGCGAACATACCTATTTCGGAAGCCCTTTTGTACCACACGCGAAGCTGCCTGTTGATCATATTCATTTCCAGTCCTGGTTAACCTTGTTTAATGCAACTGTCGATGAACTTTTTGCCGGACCAATTGCAAATGAAGCGAAATGGCGTGCTGATAAAATGGCGATTATGTTTGAAACAAAAATCAAACACTATCAAAGCAATGATTTTAAGAACCTAATGTAATTTCTAAACGACGTATCAGTTATATGTCATATTAGTTTGTTTCGATGCGCAATAATATAATAGAGGATAAAAAAGTATTTTATTATTTGTTTAATTATTATTTTTGCTTCGACAATTAACAAAATACATAACTAAAAGACAGATATCATGATCACAATTGAAACATTGGATGTTACCCAAATTGAACCAAGATTGAAACATCCCACAATTTTTGAACACTTTGATGCCCTGAAACCCGGAGAAAGCTTCATTATTCACAACGACCATGACCCCAAGCCTCTTTATTATCAATTGCTGGGAGAACGGGGAGCAATTTTTACCTGGGAGTATTTACAAGAAGGACCTCAATCCTGGTTGGTAAAAATCGCAAAAAATAAAATTGATAACGACGGAAATGTTGAAACTGTTGGTTCCATAGCTGCTAAGGACTATCGCAAAGCGGAGGTCTTCAAAAAATTAGGAATTGATTTCTGTTGTGGTGGAGAAAAATCGTTGAAGGACGCCAGTGAGGAAGTCGGTATTACCGAAGCACAACTGAAAGTGGAATTAGAAAAAGCGGATACCGTGACCGCCTCTGCATCTCAGGATTATAATAAGTGGAAATTGGATTTTTTAGCTGATTTTATTGCAAATACACATCATGAATATATTCGTGAGAATGCTTCAGTAATAGGTGGTTTAGCAGAAAAGGTTGCTCAGCATCATGGATCTCAACATGCTGAATTATGGCCTCTTTCAAAAAGAGTTACTACGCTGATGAATGATCTTTTGGATCATATTGCAAATGAGGAAAACAGACTTTTTCCGCAGATTAAAGCTCTGATATTAAACAATGAGAAAGAATCAGCTTCAGCGCCTGTTTCTATAAAAACGGTTATTGAAGCAATGCATACTGACCACGATCATGCCGGAGACGATCTAAAATATTTAAGAAAGATTACAGACGATTATACGTTACCGGCTGATGCTTGTAATTCTTACACTTATTTGTTTGAAAAACTGAAAGAGTTCGAAGATGACCTTTTTAAACACATTCATTTAGAAAACAATATTTTATTTCCGAAAGCGATTGCACTGGAAGAGAGCAAATACAAACAGAACTAATACCTTGTTGTTGTATGTACTTATAATAGACTACCAGAATAATAAATTATGGCAGTATTAGGTATCGGAAAAGCTCCAAAAGATTCAGCCGTTCTTCCATTCTATGGAACAGGGGCTGTTTTCTTTTTGATCCTAAGCATTCTTATGTTGGTTGCTTCAGATCGGTTTCAGGACCATTTTTTTCAGGCAGAAACACTTGCTTTGGTACATGCTGCTGCTTTGGGCTGGGGCACAATGATTATATTCGGTGCAGCTTATCAATTAATACCTGTTATTTTCGAAAAAGAGTTATTTAGTTCTCAGCTTGCATTTATCTCTTTTTGGTTTCTGCTTTTTGGTTCGGTATTATTGATCTGTTCCTTTTGGTACTTTCAACCGGGAATACTCATGATAACAGGCGGTACATTTGTTTTGATAGCAGTTGTTTTATACAATGTGAATGTTTTTAAAACTGCCGGTTTATCTGACCTCTCGGTACAGAAACTATTCTTACTGTCATCTGCTCTTTGGTTATTCATAACTGTGGCAGTTGGCGTTTTACTTGCTATCAATCTTTATCGTCCCTATATATCTTCAAATCACCTCGAAATTTTAAAGCTGCATGCACACCTTGGTTTTATAGGATGGTTCTTACAATTAATTACCGGCGTAAGTTCAAAGCTTGTTCCCATGTTTTTATTTGGGAAATCAGAAAAGACGAAATTACTTTATTCAGCGTTCATTCTGCAAAATATTGGGTTGATCGGGTTTGTACTAGATCATTTCTTTTTTGGAAGTTCAGCACGTGTATTTTTTTATTTTCTGATTATTTCATTCGGTATCGGATGTTGGTTAAGTTATTTAAGAGATGTCTATAAAAAGCGGATAAAGAAGCGGGTTGATATACAAATGCGTCATACCTTGATTTCATTTATCTCCTTGATTCTTGCTTTGATTCTTGTACCGGTTCTCGTACTGCTTTCCGGAAACCAATGGAGTATTCTCTATGGAGTATTTATATTCTTAGGATGGATAAGTGCAATTATATTCGGAAAGACTTTTAAAACCTTGCCGTTCATTATCTGGAATAGGTACTATAAGGATGTTCATGGTAAAAAGGATATTCCTTTACCAAAGGATTTGTATGAAGAGAGATTATTAGTCTATCAGTTTTGGTGTTTTATAGCAGCGTTCGTTTTCCTATCTTTCGGAGTATTAGTTAATCAACTTATTGTTATCAGAATCGGTTTATTATTGTGGGTCCTTGTTGCATTACTTTATGTGTGGAACGTGGCCAAGGTATTTTTACATAAAAAGATAATATAATGGAATTTCAAATTAATGATTCTTATTTCTCAGAAAAGAATAAAGCACTCAATGCGCTTTACCAGGTTCTTGATCCTGAATTGATGGTTAACATTATTGATTTAGGGTTGGTATATGGGATAGATTTTTCCAGTGATAAAGAAATAACGGTGACGATGACGCTAACTTCTCATGGCTGTCCTCTTGGCGAAGCGATTGAACAAGGAGTTAAAAATGCATTGAGTAATGATTTTCCGGAGTTCAAGGTTATTGTAAACGTGGTTTGGGAACCCCAATGGAGCTTTGAAGAGATTTCTCCTGTTGGGCGTGAAAAATTAGGTTTTTAGTAAAAGAATCAATTTACTATATGATCAATATCACTATTATAAAGGTATAATAAAGTTACTTTTGATATAGATAAAAAGGATAAAATCACAATTAAATTATAATAAATTAAAACGACAGAAAATGAAAAAGATTCGAATTAGTCAACTATTTTCAATTACCAACAGTATGAAATCTCTTATGTTTTTGGCTTTAATGGGTGTATTAGCATCTTGCGGTCAAGGCGGAGGTTCAAAGAATCCGGTAATGAAGGCAACTTTTGAAGGTGACGGAGATGATTTAGAGCGAGTGAAACAAGAGATGGTTATGCCGCCGTTGGTGCCTGTACATGATCAGGTAGCAAAGGGAGGGCCTAAAATTGTAGAGGTTACTTTTGAGATTCAGGAAAAAAAGATGGAAGTAGCACCAGGCGATTCCATATGGGCATTAACATTTAACGGATCTGTTCCCGGCCCACTTATCGTGGTTCATCAGGATGATTTTGTTGAATTAACTTTAAAGAACCCTGCAAGCAATTCAATGATGCACAATATTGACTTCCATGCGGCTACTGGTCACATGGGTGGAGGAGACATTTCAGAAGTTAATCCGGGACAGGAAGTAACATTCCGTTTTAGGGCAACTCGTGCAGGAGTTTTTGTTTACCATTGTGCACCAGGAGGAATGATGACGCCGATGCATATTACATCCGGAATGAACGGTGCTATTATGGTTCTTCCAAGAGAAGGTCTTAAAGATGAAGTAGGTAATTTGGTGGAATATGATAAGGCTTTATATATTGTAGAGCAAGATTTTTATCTTCCAAAAAATGATGACGGATCCTTTAAAAATATTGCTACTGCAAATGAAAGTATAAATGAGATGGAGAAATCAATTAAAACATTAATTCCAACACACATTGTGTTTAACGGTAAAAAAGGGTCTTTACTTGGTAAAAATGCTCCTGTTGTGAAAGTTGGTGACCGCGTTCTGATTATTAGCGCCCAGGCAAACCGCGATACCCGTCTTCATTTAATTGGCGGACATGCAGATTTATTCTGGCCAGGTGGTAAGTTCAACAATACTCCTTACACCGATTTTGAAACATGGCCAGTTCCAGGAGGAACAGGAGTTGCTGCTCTATATCAGTTCAGGGAGCCGGGAACTTATGCATTTGTAAACCACAATCTAATTGAAGCAATTGCTTTTGGAGCGGTGGGTCATATCAAAGCAGAAGGTGAATGGGATAATGCTTTAATGAAAGAGATTAAAAAAGCGGGTCCAATTAAATAAGTTTTTCGATGTGTTGTTAATAAACAAAGGTGACTTTCGGGTCACCTTTGTTATTGTGTATTTTATTTTAACACCTCTTTCTAAACTTCTTTTTTCTCCAGAGGGATCAATTCAGACATGACCTTTAAACTTTCGTCTTCAACAAAGTCAACATCAAGTTTCTTATCAGTATCTTTAGTCTGAGCAGGCAGTCCCAAAGCTGTACGTCTTTCTGCGTTTCTTTCTTTGATTATTGCTTCGCGTTCATCGCGCTCCTTTTTAAGCTTAGATTCCTCTAAAGTTACTGTCGTTTCATCTTCTTTTTCTTCTAAAAGTTTAATGTCCTGAAGCAAATATTTATACTCCGGAGACGCCTTCATTCTTACTTCATGTTTTTTATTCAACTCGGCAATTGTGTTTGATAAATCTGCAACCGGAGTATATTTGGTTGCATTGATCTGATCCCAGGGCAATGCAGCGCGTTCAGAGCTTTCACCAAATTTATCTGCTGGATATACCAATGGAAACTGTATATCCGGCATTACACCTTTATGTTGAGTGCTACTGCCATTAATCCGATAGAACTTAGCCATGGTAATGTTAATCTGGCCAAATTCCGGTGCTCCGGGTGCCACTTCATCCTTACTTTTATTCTGTGCTTTTAAAAGAAGCCGGTTTGCCGGACTAATAACACGTGCCATGTCAATTGCTGATTGAACAGTCCCTTTTCCATAACTTTGAGTACCAAGAATGATTCCACGACCGTAATCTTGAATTGCTGCAGCGAAAATTTCTGAAGCTGAAGCACTGAAGCGGTCAATCATAACACCCAATGGTCCATCCCATGAAGTTCCAGCATCCTCATCACTATTCACATCTACACGGTTGCGTGTATCCCGCACTTGCACAACTGGTCCCTGATCGATAAATAAGCCAGTCAGCTCAATTGATTCAGTTAAGGATCCTCCACCATTACTTCTTAAGTCAATTAACACCCCATCAACCTTTTCTTGTTTAAGAGTATCCAATATGAGCTTAACATCCCGGGTTGTGCTTTTATAGTTGGGGTCTTTTGCATTATAGGCTTTGAAATCCAGATAAAAGCCCGGTACTTTGATGACTCCAATCTTATATTGTTTTCCATCATCACCAGTAACCATTTTGATCTCTTTTTTGGCAGAAGTTTCTTCCATTATGATCTTATCGCGTGTAAGCGACACAATTTTGGGTTTTGATGTCAGTTCTTGTCCCGCCGGAATAACCTTCAAGCGTACAACTGTTCCCTTAGGGCCTTTAATCTTTGCAACCGCATTATCTATTCGCCAGCCGATAATGTCAACAAATTCACCGTTGCCTTGTGCTACACCAATTATACGATCATCAACATTTAAAGTTTTATCCTTAAAGGCCGGTCCTCCCGGAAGAATATCTATAATCTTAACAACTTCATTGTCCATTTGCAGCCTTGCCCCTATACCTTCAAAGGTGCGGGCCATATCTTCATTGAAAGCCTGGGCAAAAGCAGGGTTGAAATAATTGGTGTGTGGGTCAATCGCACCTGTAAATGCATTCATAATAATTTGGAACGCATCATTATGGTTTGTTTTTTCCACTTGTGAAATTAAATTCTCATAACGCTTTGTGAGCGTCTCGATGCTCTTCTGTGCATCTTCTTTTTCTTCTCCGGCCCGGCTTAATTTTAATGTAAGCAGGTCATATTTAACCCGTTTTCTCCAAACTTCATCTGCTTCTTTCTCCGAAGCAAACCAGTTTTCATTCTTACGATTATAGGTATAAGTTTCATCTTTTGTAAAGTCGAAATTTGTTTTTACCTGCGATGCTGCATAATTTATACGTTCAAGATACCTGCTTTGGTAAACATTGAAGATATGAAACATCGCACTTAAGTCACCGTCTTTAAAATCGTTTAAAATCACGTTCCGGTATTGTTCAAATTCATCAATATCACTTTGAAAGAAATAATTTTTTCCCTCATCGAGTGTTTTAATATACTGATCGAATACTTCAGAAGACAGGGAATCATTAAACGGTACCTTTTTATAATGAACAGTTTCAAACAGGCTCACCAAATCCTTTACGATAACCTCCTGGGCAGCATCTGGCTTCAACACTCCCGGCTTATCACTGTCCAGATTAACGCGCGAGCCCGCACTACACGAAATTGCTGCTGCCACAAATAGGCCTAAAAACACTTTTTTTAACATTTCTTGAATCAATTTATAACTCATTTTATCAATTTTAATACTTTACCGCGTTCTTATTGTAATGAATATATTGACACAAAAGAAATCTCGATAATTATAAGGAATTAAATGTACTAAAAAAATGAATTACTTTTTTTTTAGAGTAAACTAATTGAATTAAATATCCCTTATCATATATAATATTACATTAGGGATTGTTTATTGATGAATTCTAGCTTAAGTATATTATAAGCGTTTAAGGCCAGCGCTGCTTCAGCATAATCACCTGAATTTAAATACGCATCCCCTAATCCATCTTCTATTTCTACTAACAAACCATTCATCTTATTTTTTGCTGCCAAATCTCTGGCTGCCTTGTAATCAGCAATTGCTAATATAGCATCACCTATTTGAGTCTTAAGTTCAGCCAGATTATAAAAACTCACCGCTAGCCCTTTTTCATCCTTATGGATTGTTGCAACATCAATTGCCTGCAGATAAATCCACTTTGCCTCTATTAGCTTTCCTTCTGATTCTTTGATGGCGGCTAATGTATTTAACGCATTTACAACGTCAGGAAAATATTTAAATTTTTGCAATAAAGGAAAGCTCTTTTTAATAACGAGATTATGTGCTGCAGAATAGTTTCCCAATTTAGATTCAATTGTTGCTATTGAGAGATTGATTAATCCTTCATCTTGTATATTCTTTGAATTTTTTGCCAGAATGATTAACCTGTCATAATAGCCTAATGAGGCTACATAATTTTCTGATTGTTCTTCCAGAATAGCTAAATTCTGGAGAAGTGCCTGCTGATTATTTAAATCGGCAGCTAGTTGATATTTGTTTAGTACTTCTTTAAATAGTTTTCTGGATTCATCGATCTCTCCCTTTAAAAGCTTAAAAATACCCAATTGGTTTTGCCAGGCCAAGACAGAATCACCTAAGTTCATCTGTTTATAATAATTAATTGCTGCAATCAGCTGGCTTTCCTTTCCATCTTCTTCTGAACTAACCAAGCTTCCGGGTAGTTTTCCATTATCAGTTTTTTTTAATCTATTAGATAAGTCTAATAGATTCATTAACTTTAAAAGTTCTGCCTGGTCTTTTTTCTTGTTAGAATATTGATCTAATAATACTTCTTTCTCCGTTCTTGGTGGGGGTAATATATAAACTTTAGGACCGGTGCCCGAAAAACTTTTATTATACTTTACGGAATGGTTTATGTTTGTCTGAGCTTGACTCTCTGCAGTAAAAAAGGCAGTAAGTAGTAGCAACAAACAATAAATCTTAAACTCGTTTCTCATATTTACTTGTTATTCAATACATTTTGTTGAATGTAATTCTTGCAAAGATACGGAAATCAATTTATTTATCTTTTTTACAAAAGGGTCTGCTGAATTATAGTCCTTCAGTTAAGCTGATTCTATTTTTTTTTACATAATATTACTTAAATTTGTTTAAATGGCAACACTTCCTCCTTTAGCTGAAAGAATGCGCCCGCGGAGTTTGGATGATTATATCGGACAAAAACACCTGGTCGGTCCGAATTCGGTATTGAGAAACGCAATAATCAATAAAAATATCCCGTCCATGATCTTTTGGGGGCCTCCTGGAGTTGGCAAAACCACCTTAGCCTTTATTATCTCCCGTTCACTTGAAAGACCCTTTTTCAGCTTGAGTGCGATTAATTCCGGTGTAAAGGACATCCGGGAAGTTATCGATAAAGCCAAAGCCATACGGCTTAGCGGGAGCGAGCAACCCATTTTGTTCATAGATGAAATACACCGCTTTTCTAAATCTCAGCAAGATTCACTTTTAGGTGCTGTAGAAAATGGCTTGGTTACCTTGATCGGAGCTACTACCGAAAATCCATCCTTTGAAGTTATTTCTGCGTTGCTTTCTCGCTGTCAGGTCTATATATTAAAATCAATAGAGAAAGATGACCTCATTCAGGTAATTAATTTTGCAATTCAAGAGGATAAGATTTTAAAGGGAAAGAACATTAAAATTAAAGAATACGATGCCCTGTTAAGATTATCGGGTGGGGATGCACGCAAGTTGTTGAATTTATTAGAACTGGTTTCCAATGCTGATGAAATTAAGACGAAAGCGATCGATAACGAACTCGTGTTAAAGTTAGTTCAGCAAAATCTTGCTTTATATGATAAATCTGGTGAACAGCACTATGATATCATTTCAGCCTTTATTAAGTCGATTCGCGGAAGTGACCCCAATGCAGCCGTTTATTGGCTGGCAAGAATGATTGAAGGCGGAGAGGATCCCAAGTTCATTGCCCGAAGACTACTGATATTAGCATCTGAAGACATTGGCAATGCGAATCCGAATGCCTTATTGTTAGCTAATAATTGTTTTCAGGCAGTATCAGTTATCGGCTGGCCGGAATCACGAATTATTTTGTCACAAACCGTAACCTATTTAGCTTCTTCTGCTAAAAGTAATGCCGCTTATGAAGCCATTAATAAAGCGCAGGCCCTGGTAAAGCAAACCGGAGATTTGCCTGTACCATTGCATTTAAGAAATGCTCCAACCAAACTGATGAAAGATATTGGATATGCCAAAGATTATCAGTACTCGCACTCCTATCCCGGAAACTTTGTTGAACAAGAATTCCTTCCAGATCGCCTGGCTGGTACAAAACTTTACGATCCAGGTGACAACCAGTCGGAGAATAAATTAAGGGAGAAATTGAAAATGAATTGGAAAGGTAAATACAAATATTAAAGGACTTTTAATTCTTCACAAGCCTTTTCAGCTGCAATTTTCTCAGCGTTCTTTTTATTATAATCCTGGCCTGTTCCTTTCACTTCACCGTCTACCAATGCTTGTATGGTAAATAATTTGGAATTATCATCCTCATTATCCTTCACTTTTTGAAATAGGATTTCTTTTCCGTGGTGTTGGCACCACTCAATTAATCTGCTTTTAAAGTTTGTTTCCGTATTTTCCAGCTGATGGATGTCAACAAAAGGATCAATGATTCGGTTCAGAATAAAACGTTGGGTACGTTCATAACCTTTATCCAGGTAAACAGCACCAATCAAAGCCTCAAAAGCGTCTCCTAATAATGAGCTTTTACGGTTGTATCCAAGCATTTTTGTATCGTATTCAATCAGCTCATTCAAGCCCATCTTTTTGGCAAGAATATTCAGATTGGCTCTACTAACAATTTTCGAACGCATTTCTGTCAGAAACCCTTCGCCTTTATAAGGATATTTTTTAAAAAGCAAGGCAGCTACTACAGAACCCAGGACTGCGTCACCTAAAAACTCTAAACGTTCATTGCTGTTTTTGGCACTGTCATTTTCTTTTATCGGCACTGCGACTGATTTATGCCGGAAAGCCATACGATATAATCGCAAGTTATCAGGGACAAAGCCTAATAAATTTTTTAATGCCCTAACGTATTTACGTTCAGAAGAAAAATGGAGTTTATAGATTCTTAAGATCGGCATTAAGCACTACTCTTCGTATTTTTTGAAGATAACAGACGCATTGTGCCCGCCAAATCCAAAGGTATTGCTTTGCGCTACTTTAATATCTCTTTTTTGAGCTTTATTAAAAGTAAAGTTTAGTCGTGCGTCTAAATTTGAATCGTCTGTAAAATGATTAATTGTGGGTGGAATGATTCCGTTTTTAATGGCTAGAATACAAGCAATTGATTCAGCAGCACCTGCAGCACCTAATAAATGGCCGGTCATCGATTTTGTAGAACTGATATTCAGTTCATATGCGTGATCGCCAAACAGGTCAATAATTGCTTTCGACTCACTAATATCACCAAGGGGTGTCGAGGTTCCATGAACATTAATGTAGTCTACATCATTCGTTGTAAGGTTTGCATCGCGCAATGCATTTTTCATGACCAAACGTGCTCCTAAGCCTTCCGGATGTGGGGCAGTTATGTGATTTGCATCAGCACTCATTCCTCCACCAACTAGTTCAGCATAAATTTTTGCACCACGAGCTTTAGCATGCTCTAAGCTTTCCAGGATAATGGTTCCTGATCCTTCCCCTGCAACAAAGCCATCGCGGTCTTTATCGAATGGACGAGAGGCCGTAGCCGGATCATCATTCCTTGTCGATAAAGCATGCATTGCATTAAAACCTCCTATACCTGCTTCGTTGATGATTGCTTCCGACCCCCCGCTAATGATGATATCAGCATAACCTGAACGGATGTAAAGCAACGAATCAATCAGAGCGTTGGTTGAAGAAGCACAAGCAGAAACGGTAGAGAAATTCGGGCCGCGTAATCCATATTTTATTGAAATATGACCCGGAGCGATGTCCAGGATCATCTTTGGAATAAAGAAAGGATTAAAACGGGGTGTTCCATCACCCATTGCAAAATTAGTTACTTCCTCTTGAAAAGTTTTTAGGCCCCCAATTCCTGAACCCCAGATAACCCCAATACGGTTTGTATCAAGTTTATCAAAATCCAATTCAGCGTCTCGTACAGCTTCTTCGGTTGAGGCTAATGCATAGTGAACAAAAGGGTCGAGTTTGCGTGCTTCTTTTTTGCCAATTAAATCTTCGGCATTGAAGTTTTTTACTTCACACGCAAATTGCGTCTTAAATTTACTGGCATCAAAATTAGTGATTGGAGCGGCACCGCTTACTCCTTTGATAAGACTGTCCCAGTATTCCGGGACAGTATTTCCAATAGGAGTAAGCGCACCGAGCCCAGTTACAACTACTCTTTTAAGCTCCATGTATGGTCTTTGGCTTAATGAAATTAGTTATTTTACATTTTTTTCTAAATAGGTCACCGCTTGGCCAACCGTACTGATTGTTTCAGCTTGGTCGTCAGGGATTGCTACGTTGAATTCTTTTTCGAATTCCATGATTAGTTCTACGGTATCTAACGAATCCGCACCTAAATCATTAGTGAAGGAAGCCTCTGGTGTAACCTCGTTTTCGTCAACACCTAATTTTTCAACGATAATTGCTTTTACTCTTGAAGCGATATCAGACATGATTTTTATGGTTTAATGTTTAATAAATCAATTGCAAAGAAAAATAAATTAAATCATATATCAAACCTTTTTACGTTTTAACACGAATATTGGTATGAAATATATCTATTAATCAATTAATAATGAATTTTGTTTTACTATCTTCGTATTAAAAATGCAAAGATAGTTGAATAAAGTTACTTTAAAATATGAAATCGATCTCAATTTTATATTAATTGCGATCACATGCCCACTAAAAGATTATCGTCTTTGTTATTATATAAATAAGCTTACTCCGCTTGATTTACGTAAAACCGAAGATCATGAAACCTGGATTGCAGATAATGCTTCATTATATTTTACCAAATATAGTTATATAAACACCACGGAAGAAACAGAATTTTATTTAATTGCTAATAAAGGGATTGATACAGGGTATTTATTGCCTGAGCTTCGGGGATCCGATTATTTTTTAATAATTAAAGAGTTCATCGATGACACCGATTTAAAAGCCTTGTATCGTTCTCTCAATTCTATTCCGGAAATTGTTGTTGCAACAGAAATTGACCCGTATAAATTGAAATCCAAAGAAAATCTCGTATTTTAGCACTTTATTTCCAAGTGTACATTTAACACATGTATATTGTATATTTAAAGTACACAATACGCAGGAAGTATCAAAGTTGTGTATTAACACGTAGAATTAATTAATATGAATAAAGTTCAAAAGAGAACTAAAATTGTTGCCACCTTAGGACCTGCATCCACAAACAAGATCACTTTGTCAAATATGATAGCCCTTGGGGTTGATGTTTGCCGTCTTAACTTTTCTCATGGTGACCAAAAAGATCACCAAGCTGCCATTGAAACAATTCGTGAAATTAGTGAAGAAAATCAAATACCAATTGCCATTTTAGCCGATTTGCAAGGGCCTAAAATTCGTATTGGTAAGATGAAAGAAGGAGGAGCCTTATTATTGAATGGTAAAAAGGTTACCATTACCACGAAGGAATTAATAGGCGATGAAAATAACATTTACATCACTTACGAAAATTTCCCGAACGATGTTTCTGAAAATGAAATCATTTTATTAGATGATGGCAAGATTCAATTACAGGTTATTTCTTCAAACCGTTTAGATACTGTTGAATGTGTAATCGTCCATGGCGGTGTTCTTACTTCCAGAAAAGGAGTGAATCTGCCAAACACCAAAATTTCGATACCTAGTTTGACTGATGAAGATATTGACAACTTAAATTTTGCACTTTCATTTGATGTAGAATGGGTTGCGATGTCTTTTGTAAGAACAGCTGATGATATTTTAAAACTAAGAAGTCATATCACTGCTCAGAACAAGACAGCTAGAATCATAGCCAAAATTGAGAAGCCTGAAGCAATTGTTAATATTGATGAAATCATCGCAGCTTCAGATGGTATTATGGTTGCAAGGGGTGATTTAGGAGTAGAAATGCCGATGGAAGAAGTACCGGTTCTGCAAAAAATGATCGTGAAAAAATGTCGCGATGCTTCTAAACCAGTTATTATTGCAACTCAAATGCTTGAAAGTATGATTACCACACCTCGTCCGACGCGTGCAGAGGTAAACGATGTGGCAAATTCGGTACTTGATGGTGCGGATGCGGTTATGTTAAGTGGAGAGACTTCTGTAGGTGAGTTTCCTGAAATCGTAATCGAAACGATGTCTAAGGTGATTACACATGTTGAAAAGACCTCTTATCCATATTTTGCAGAAAAAACAAGTGACTATGATTCGGCAACTTTAATTTCTGATCATATCTGTGCATCTTCTGTATTTTTAGCTGAAAAAACAGGTGCTAAAGCGATTGCTGCTATGACTTCTTCAGGCTACACAGCCTTTGAGATTTCCAGTCACCGTCCAGATGCGGATATCTTTATCTTTACAGGAAATCGTTCTCTTTTAAATACATTAAGTGTTGTTTGGGGAGTAAGTGGTTATTATTACGATGGATTTGACAGCACAGACAATAGCATCAGAGATGTGAATGCTATTTTGGAAGAAAAAAGCCTTGTGAAAAAAGGTGAATTGGTTGTAAACACAGCTTCTATTCCAATTGAAAGTAAAGGAAAAACCAATATGATTAAAGTCGCAATTATTTAAATAACAGCAGAGCTTTAATAAGTTATTAAACAAAAGCCTGATTGGATGTATATCCATTCAGGCTTTTGTTTAATCTGCTTATTTGTTTTCTTATAATACAGATACGATTTTTTCAAAGGCCATTCCTCTGGAAGCCTTTAATAAAATAAGTTGATGCTTAGGAGGGTTTATTTTAAATGCTTCCAATGCTTCTTCGGTTGTTTTCAAAAATAATGCTTTATTACTTTTATGTGCATAAAAGGCTGTACCGATAAAAATACAGTTTGTGTTTTCAAGGTGTAATGCCTGCTCTATGAGTTTTTTGTGCTCATAGGCTGATTCTTCCCCTAATTCAAACATATCACCAAGAATAACGGTCTTTTTTAAAGTGCTCTTAATTGATTGCATATTTTCCAGCGCCGCTTTCATGCTGCTGGCATTGGCATTATAATAATCGCAGATAATTGTATTATTTTCCGTCGTTAAAATCTGTGACCGATTGTTTTCAGGCTTATAGTTCTCTAATCCATGATTGATTTCCTCCCTGGTTAGTCCGAAATAAGTTCCAATTGCAATTGCTGCTAACAGATTCTCAGAATTATAAGCTCCTGTTAATCGGGTTTCAACAACCGAAGATTCATTCCCATGCATCCATTTAAGATTTAAAAAAGGATTGTTGGCTTCCAATTTGCCATAGACATCATTATCGGAGCTGAAGCCATAGTTAATGATCTTCTTAAAACTAAATGCATTGGCCATTTCTGCCAGTTCGGAATTGTCTTTTTGTAAAAATAGAACCCCATTGTGTGCTGATAGCCACCTATACAATTCCGATTTGGCTTTTTTTACGCCTTCGTAGCTTCCAAATCCTTCTAAATGAGCCTTGCCTACATTTGTAATCAATCCATAGTCAGGTTTTGCAATACTACATAGAAATCCAATTTCATGAAGGTGGTTAGCACCCATTTCAATCACTGCCATTTCTGTTTCTGTATTGATTGACAAGATTGATAAGGGAACACCAATATGGTTATTAAGATTTCCAATTGTCGCAAACGTTTTAAATTTTTCAGCTAATACGGCATGTATTAACTCCTTGCTGGTTGTTTTTCCATTGGTACCCGTAATTCCGATGATCGGTATGTTTAGCTGTTCGCGGTGGAAGGAGGCCAATTCCTGTAATGTAGCTAGTACATTGTCGACTACAATATAACGTTGATCTTTTTTATAAGCAGGCTCATCAATGATTGCATAAGCCGCCCCTGATTCAATTGCCTGGTTAGCAAAGGCGTTGCCATTAAAGTTATCTCCCTTTAATGCAAGGAAGATTGAGCCATTCTCAATCTTCCTTGTATCCGTTGATATTTTAGGATGTTGTTTATATAACTCGTAGATTTTTCCTAAACGCATAACTTATTAGTAAAAGGTAATTTATACGAGTAAAAGTATCATTTATTTTTGTAAAACGGTATCAGCTTGTATGCTTATTGAATCCTTTTGTCTATTTAGTGTGTCCTGAGATCCCGGCAAAAATTCACGCTGTGATCTTGGAATATATTCAAGACCATTCTCTGTCATAAGCCACTCGCTTTGTTGGGGAGTTGGTTGATCGTCGTATTCTTCTTCGAACGGATCAAAGGATACATTATAAATGCGATAACGAATTTCGTTGTCAATGATGACTTTTGTTCCTACGGGAATATTCAGTTCTACCCGAACACCTTGATCCCTGTTTAAGTCGTTCTTTCCAATGGTTGCATGGCTATCAAAAATTAGCGTTTCATTGTTTTGAGTAATCTTATAGCCTATATGTTGTGCCCTTTCAGTTGCGATATCAAAGTTCCTGCCCTCTGCACTAAATTCCTTCGAAACTGTCGGCATTTCACCCTGGACCAATTTATTAATGTAAATTCTAGGGCGTATCTCTAAGAAGGATCTGCCTCTTTTTATAACAATCTTATTAGAAGACTTGAGCCCATTTGAATAGACAGAGTCTGTACTCTTTGATATTGATCTAACATCATTTGCAGTAAGATAATACGTCTTTTCAGGAGTTAAAGAAGTTATTTCTGATACTGAACTTTCAACCGCATGATCCATAGAAATAACGGAAGCATAGTAAATTACAAAACCGATGGATGTAATCCAGATAATCAATAAAGTATAGCCCAGGTATTTACTGATTTTCAACGAAGATATCATCTTCATAGAGAGCAGGACGATTGTAATCAACGGAATTACGATTGCTAAGAAACAAACCCAGATAAACGGTGTAAAAAACGCAGGATCTATAAAGTGTGCTGGTCGGAACGTCTCCTCTATAAAACCACTGTTAGAACTGCCAACTGCCATACACAAGGCAATTACAAGGCTTATGATGGAAACTGAAGCGATAATGATTACAAAAATTCCGATGATCTTTACGATAATTCGAATCAGCTTATCTAATACATCACCAGTCTTTCTAGCGGTATTTTTTAGGCCGGGGCTTATTTTTTGACCGGCCACGGTAAAATTTCGCTTAATATCCTCCATTTCCTCATCAAAGTTTCGCTTAAAGTTGTGAAGATTGGCAGCTTCGCCACGCATTGACATTTTATCAGCTCTCGTGCGCGCTAACGGCATCAGGATCCATAAAATAATATAAAGCAGTAAGCCTGTTCCGGCAAATAAAAATAAAAGAATGAGTGCCAGCCTTACCCATTTTGCTTCAATATCAAAATAATGACCCAATCCAGAGCAAACACCACCAATCACTTTATCATCCGGATCGCGATATAAACCACGGCTATCAGAATAATTCTGTTTTTGATATTCCGCACCGGCATTTCCCATTGCATCTTCTTCGTTAATTCCATCAAAATCTTCAAAGTCACTGATGTGTCCCATCTGAGCTGTTACCTTATTCACATCTTGCATGGTAATAACCGCTTTTTGCTGATTTATACGTTCGCTAAACATCTCCGCAATTCGGTTTTCGATATCACTTACGATTTCATTGCTATCTGGCGAATACCCAAAATGCCGTTTAACCGCTGTCATATAGTTCTGCAGGATCTCATATGCATCTTCCTCAATATGAAAGATGATACCGTTGATGTTGATAATTATAGTCTTATTCATGATTTCTTACTATTGATCGGTTAAAGGATTTTCTGATTGTGGTTTATTTCGACGATGTTCCATGGCAGTATTAACTGCAAAGGCTAATTCATTCCAGGTATTGTCTAATTTATCGAGTACATCCAGGCCGGAAGGTGTTATCTCATAATATTTTCTGGGTGGTCCCGATGTTGATTCTCTCCAGTTGTAACTGAGCAGGCCATTATTTTTCAAACGAGTTAGTAGAGGGTATAAAGTTCCTTCCACTACTAACAGGCGTGCTTTCTTGAGCTCACTCAAAATATCTGAGGCATAAATTTCGCCCTGCGAAATTATTGAAAGAATACAATAATCAAGTATTCCTTTCCTCATCTGTGTTTGTGTATTTTCCGCAATCATATAACAAAGATATAGGTTTAAGACGGTAGTATGCAATGCATAGATGTATGTTATGATACTTTTAGCTGTAAGTGACTGATAATGAGTTAAATTATTTTTTATAAATATTTGCAGGTAAATTATAAGTTGCAATTGAAAAGATTGTTGTCGCCAGAATCAGCTTTTTTAATAACTTTATAGTCGACTAACTTTCTCTATTTAAATATTAATTTGGAAACCAGTATCAATGAAAAACTATCGCCTCCCGTTAAGACAAGATTTTGAAAAAAGCTTTGAAAGTTTGAAGTCCCACCTGATTATCTTGGAGAATAACCGGGGAATGAAAGTTGCCTTAAGTGATTATGGGGCCCGTATTGTCAGTATTTTGGTGCCGGATAAAAATGGTAATACAGTAGATGTTGTATTGGGTTTTGATCACATTGATAAATATGTTCATGCGAATGAGATCTATCATGGGGCTACAATCGGACGCTTTGCCAATCGGATTGCCAATGGGGAGTTTACAATTAATAATGAATCCTTTAAAATTGAGCCCAATAACGGACCCAATGCTTTGCATGGAGGTAAATCAGGGTTTCATAACCGTGTTTGGTCCCGACGTGTAAATATTAGCCAGCAAGTAGAATTTTACTTAGTTTCTCCTGATGGAGAAGAAGGTTTTCCCGGAAATTTAACAGTCGTCATAGAATATACGCTGACTGAAGAGAATGAGCTGATAATACGCTATCGCGCTCATACCGATAAGGATACAATTGTCAATTTGACTAATCATGCGTTTTTTAATTTAAATGGAGAAGGCAGAGAGCTTGTTGATAATCATCAAATTTACATTGATGCAGATTATTATTTACCTGTCGATCAAACACAAATTCCTACCGGCGAAAAAAGGCCTTGTAAAGGAAGCGCATTCGATTTTACTGATTTTAAAGCACTGAATGAACGTCTTAGCACTCCAGATGATCAGGTTGAAAAAGCCGGAGGATTTGACCACAATTTTGTACTGAAAAATCAGAAAGGTAATCAGTTGGAGAAACCAGTTGCAAAGGTTTTTTCTCCGCTAACAGGCATTCAATTAGAAGTCTTTACTGATCAGCCAGGAATTCAATTGTATACCGGAAATGCGCTTAAGGAGAACGATATAGGAAAGAGTGGCAGGGCTTATGAAAAGCATTCTGCTTTTTGTTTAGAAACACAAGGGTTTCCAGATGCGCCCAACCAACCATCCTTCCCTTCTTGTTTCTTAAAGCCAAAAGAAGTTTTTGAATCGGAAACCCGTTACCATTTTAAGGTTTTAAAATAAGGAATTTTATAGAAGACTTAAACTTTTTACGAAGCGCTAAGTAATCCTTTTGATTTAGCCTTTATAAAAGAAATGCCTTTAAAGCATCTACACCCCATTCTCCCCAATCTTTCATGCTTTTCTGCAGGTCTGCTTCATATTCTTTTAAAGAAACCTGTTTGGCTTTTCTGGGAAGTTTGATGACGTTGACCGGCAATTGATTATTAATTTCGACCTTGGTTGCAAACCAGGTTACATTCTCATGCGGAAGGGCAACCCCCAGGATCATTCCCGGCAAGCCTGAAAAAGATTCAGGACCTCCTGAGGGGAGAATTAGTTCTGAAAAAAATGCAACCACATAGATCGAGTCCCGAATTAAACCATTTGCTCTCCGGCATTGGTATCCTGCAATTTCACGTGTTTCATTTGTTATTTTCCAAAGAATATCCTGATTCTTATCTTTCACTACATAGTTTTCCTCGTAAACTTTTTTGATAGAAGTAACACTATCCGTATTAAAATTATGATGTACTTCGTTTTTTACCATTAACCAAGGCTCACTTCCAAAAAATCCCGATGCTGCTTTATCTTCTTCCAGGAATTGGTACACGCTCCTATCTTTAGAAAAGCTAAGCGAACTTTTACTGGTATTAAACTGCGGCTGGGTGCGACGGTATTCGTCATAGATCTTCTGCATAAATGCATTGTCATCTTTAACTCTGCTTTTTAGCTTTGCATACATATTGACCTTTTTCTCAAACTCTATTTTTCCGGTTTCAACGAAATAAGCATATTGTGCAAAACCAGTTAAGGAACTTGAACTCAAACCCAGCACTAATAAAATACGGGACAGGCATTTGAACATTTTTACTTTCATATAAATTCTTGATTAAGGATTTCCTCCCATTTTATTAAATTCCCATGTTAGTGAGAACATAAAATATCTTTTAATTGTGGTATAGTTGCTTTGCGTTACCCGGTTGTCATAAGCATTCCGATTGAAGCCTACGTTTTGATTTAAAATATCATTGGCATAAACACTCACAATCAATTCATCTTTCTTAAGGAACTTTTTGCGGAATCCGCCATTCCAGATTAGCCGCTGAAAGTTTTCTTCAAACGTGCCGGTAGCAGGAGAATAGGTGTAATTGGCATCAGAAAAAACTTCAAACTTTGCAGGAAGAAAGACATTTGCTGAAACACTTCCATTAAATCCCCAACCCTTGTCCGATAGTTCTTTTTGAAGTGAAGATTCATTTGAGGTGTACGTTGGGCCAGCATTCATCCATAACGAATATTTCTTTTCGGCATATTTGGAAATATTAAGAGAGGCGTTGAAGTTATTGGATTTTGTATTATTCAACTCGTCATTGATAATGTTGTAAAAAGAATTGGTGCCAAATCCCAGTTCTCCACCTACACTTAAATTGATGCTTTTTATTTTATTTCCATAATAAACATATCCTGAAAGATTGAGCGGGTTATGGTCTTTCAGGTTCTCATATTTATAAGTTCGCACGCCAACACTATCTGTATTAACATTGCTTACAATGGAATTGGTTGTTAACGAGCTATTGATCGACACACCAAGATATTCTCCCGATAATGCTTTGTAAGAATTATATCCACCACCCAAACTATGTCTGAATGCCGGATCAAGGTCTGGATTCCCAATGGAGATATTCAGCGGATCCGTATTGCTTCTGATTGGCTGAATTTGATTGATTGAAGGCTGAGTTGTATTACCGTAATAGTTTAGACGAAGGGATCTTTGCGCTGAGAATTTATAAGTCCAGCGCGCATTCGGATTTAAATTCACAAAGCTTCTTTCCATTACATCGTCATTAAAATTATCGATTTGCTTAAAATTAACATCAGAAGCGGAGAAGCCTAAGCTAAGATTGTTTTTATTCTTATTATAGTTTAACGTGGTCCCGATTTGGTTGACAAGTTGATCTAAACTAAAATCATTCGTATAAAGACTGTCGAGATCATTATAAGCTCCATTAGCAGATCTATTGTAAGAGCGTAAATTTGATCTTCCGTTATTTAAGTTAAAGCGATAATTGAAGGCGATTGTCAGGAACTCGGTTATCGGTTCCGTATATGCAATATTAGAATTAAAAGTCGAGTTGTTGGTATCATTGAGTTTCTGCTGATCAATAATGTCGGTACTATCCAGGGTTCCCTGGCCGCTATAAAATTCATTCTGAGAGAATAAAAACCCTTCACTATTATTTTTGTTAACGGTTTGATCCAAACCAATTGAAATTGTACGTCCTTTTTTGCGGAGCTTTTTGTTCCACAAAGCGCTTGCACGGAAATACTTGGTATCGCCTTCGTTATTACTATTTCGGGAACTCTGGTTTAACAGTTGATCCTCACTGGTTAAAGTCACCGATTCATAGTAATCAGTAGAGCGATTATTTTTCAACGACCCATCTACTGAGACCTTTAAAGTTGAAGTAGAATCAATTTTTATTTCATATTTGGCATCCAGTTTCTGACGGAACATAAAATTATTGAAATCCTGATCGGAAGTGCTGTTGATTACACGCGTTGGTAAGGTCTCTTGATTGAATGTACTTCTGTTTCCGTCTACCTCTAATGATCCTATTTTATAATTCGCGTTAATACTTTCTTTTTTATCATTCCATTTACTGTCATAGTGCATTCCTCCTGAATGTGCAAGCGGAATTCCCTGACCATTATATTGACCTCCATCCAGCTCATCAGAACTATAATTTGTGATCATGATGCTATTTCCGCTAATCTCTATATTATCTGATGATGCATACTTATCATTGTCCTGCCAGCTTAAACCAATTTTCCCCGTATTTCCAATTGTTCCATAGGCCGCAAATTTTTGCAAACCCTTAAAAGTATTGAACATAGCTTGTCCCTGATAAAGATTATCTGTGGCCGCTCCTGCTTCTACTTTACCAAACATACCATTTTTGCTTCCTTCCTTTAATTGAATATTGATGGTCTTGGTTTTTTCTCCATCGTCTATCCCCGTAAACGTGGCCTGATCGCTTTTTTTATCATACAGTTGAACTTTATCAACCATGTCGCCCCTGATATTCTTCGTTACCAGTGTCGGGTCGTCTCCAAAAAACTCTTCCCCATCGACCAATACCTTGTTTACGGTCTGCCCTTGGGCGGTAATCTTCCCATCTTTATCAACCTGTATTCCAGGAAGTTGAACGAGCAGATCCTCCACTTTTGAATTTGGCTGAATGGTAAATTTGCTGGCGTCATACTCAATGGTGTCTCCTTTAATAACAACGGCATTCCGGGCCGTAATCACCACATCCTTTAGAAGTTGAGATACGAGCAACATATTTATTGTTCCGAAATCGGCGGATGTATTTGCTGAATCCAATTGGAATTTTTCTACAAAATCAGTATATTTCGGATAGGAAGCCATAAAAATATAATCTCCGTTTGGCAGATTATTTATCTGGAAACTTCCATCCTTTTTGGCCCGTGTAAAATTTACCAGGGTAGAATCTTTTGAGTTTAAGATACTGATAACTCCGTTTTCTAAATAAAGTTCTGAAGTAGTGTCGGCAAGAATTCCTTTAACGGAAAATGGTTGTTGAGCGGATAGTCTTATTGAAATACTTAAAAGTATTAAAAGTAAGAAGGAAGGTTTGATCATAAATTGGTTAGGACTTACAATAAAAGTGTGCAATATATAAAAAAGTGGGAAGTTTTAAAATTATTACAATGTTTTTGTAAGGAACGCTCCTTTGATAGGTGCTTGAAAATTTCAATATTTAGAGAACAAGCTAAATTCCGGTAGTCTTCCAAAGGCTTTACTCATATATGGATGCACTTACCAAAAGATTTCATTGTGAATAATACCACATTCCCTCCACATTTTGGATCCAAAATGTGGAGGGAATGTGGACCAAATCTAAAACAAGTGTGAAATGATGTAAAATCAGTTATCCGCCAGTTACGAGTGTTATCACCGCATGAAACCTCGTCTAAAAATATTAATTTGCGAAAAAACCATTTGTGGCAGTGATGCTACTATCGCATATTTGAATTCTCATGATTGAGGATTCTATTGTAGAAAACAAATAATCATAATAACCAGATGAAAAATTAATCTATTTTCTTTAATAATAGGAATACTATCCAGTATTTTGTTTGTTCGTTGTAGTGACAAAGTGGGCTATGCAGAGGCTCCTAAGTTTGATTCGGCTTCTCATATCTTTCAAAAGGGATCAATTGATTCTGTTATTGTGTCGAAGAACGATGTGAAATGGTCTTTTGACGATTTATACGTTGATGATCAAAGCGTGGGCTTCACGGATGAAGCTATCAAATATTATACAAGAGCGGTTCCTCCAAATGCTGATAGTGATCTGTTGTTTATTTCCAAATTTGAAGGGCAACGGTTCACCATAGGAAAAATTGACAGTAGACATATCAAAATTACGTTGAAGGAAAATGGTGAAGGAAGAAAAAGAACCCTTAATTTCACCGCCTTTGCAGGCAACGCTTCTACCAAAATATCGATCATCCAAGGGCCCTAATGTCAGGGGCCCAACAGTAGAAATCAGCGAGCGCATCGTCTCGAGTTATGTTTTTTAAGGTTGACAGGAAAGGTATTAAAAAACAGGGAAAGTGATTTTATCCTCTCCCTGTTTCTGTGGCCTCGACGAGAATCGAACTCATATCTAAAGTTTAGGAAACTTCTATTCTATCCGTTGAACTACGAGGCCAATGACGAATGACAAAAATACGATTTCAAGCAATATATTCATGATATTTTATAAATAATTAATAAACATTGTCAAGAAATACGCTATCTTAGTTTCTCTATATCACATTTATGTCAATATAGATTTTGGCTATGAGGCATCAATATAAAAGATATCTTTTGGTTCTTATATTCCCTATATTTGCACCAACAAAAAAAAGATAAAAAATTATGAGTTTAGTAGGTAAAAAATTCCCAAACATTACTGTTGACGCCATGGATTACATGGGTGATGATTTAAAAATCAATATATTTCAAGAAGCGACTTCGAAAGGCAAAAAAGTTTTACTTTTTTGGTATCCAAAAGATTTTACATTTGTTTGCCCGACTGAGTTACATGCATTTCAAGAAGCTCTTCCTGAATTTGAAAAACGCAATACAATTGTAGTAGGAGCCTCTTGTGATACGAATGAAGTACACTTTGCCTGGTTAAGCACTGCAAAAGATAATGGTGGTATTGAAGGTGTTACATATCCTATTCTGGCTGACACGACACGTAATCTTTCAAATATCTTAGGTATTCTGGACGTACAAAAGGCTGAATACGACGAAGAGCTTGATACGATGATTATTGAAGGTTCTAACGTTTCTTTCAGAGCTACTTACTTAATTGATGAGGATGGTAAAGTGTTCCACGAAAGCGTAAACGATATGCCTTTGGGTAGAAATGTAAAAGAGTATATCCGTTTGATCGATGCTTATGCTCATGTTCAGAAGTTTGGAGAAGTTTGCCCTGCAAACTGGGAAGAAGGAAAAGACGCCATGAATGCTAACCGTGATGGCGTTGCTAGTTATTTAGCAGCTCACTAAAAAAATTAAGAAAAATGATAGTAGAATTAGATAAAGATAATTTAGGAGAAATCGTAAATGACAATGATATTGTAATGGTACAATATGCAGCGTCATGGTGCGGTAACTGCAAAATTATGAAGCCAAAGTTTAAAAGATTGGCTACCGAAAATGAAAATGTCAGATTCGTTATTGCTGACGCTGAGAATTTTCCAGAGTCAAGAAAATTAGCGAACGTTAATAATTTGCCAACATTTGCCGCTTTTAAAGGTGGTAAGTTGATGAATCAAATTCAAACAAATAAATTAGAGCCTTTAGCACAACTATTAAATGAAGTTACCAGTAATTAAGCACTTAACTCAGTTTATTGAGGAAAATGACGAAGATTTTGTAATCGAAACAGTCGAAACCCTGGAGTTCTTAACAGATGCACCTGGTTTAAAAGATGATGAAATCGATGTTATAGGAGAACTGCTTTCTAATATGTATGGTGCTTTAGAGGTTGATAAGCTAATTAAAGAACAAGGAATGGATAAGAAAGAAGCGCTGAAAAGCTTTATGCAACGCGTTTTGGGTTCGATCGATAAATAGGTTTCTAGCTATAAAATTAATTGTCTTGCGGGTTATCAACATTAAGTTGTTGGTAACCCGCTTTTTGTTGATAACTTAATTGGAATCGGTTCCAAATTATTATTAAATTTATCAGTGTTAAAGGTAGATACTTAAAGTCCCGGAAGATAAGATATGATCAATGTAAGCCGATTATGAAATAGGGAAAAGCTTTAAGAAACCAGAAATTTTAATTGTTGATTTTTTTAGCAAAAGGGAGATTGTAGTGATCTCCCTTTTGCTTTTTATTTTTTTAACTTCTGAAGAAGGAATAATAATCCTTTAAAAATATCATCTTTGTAAGATGAAAACCGGTACACTCTTTTTGATTCCTGTCCCACTGGCGCCTTTGACAAGCGCAGCTTCTTTTACTCCCTATTTGGTTGATACAATTAATCATATTAATGAATATATTGTGGAAAACGAGAAAACAGCCAGAAGGTTTTTAAAAGAAGCCGGATTAAAAACCCCGCAAAGCGAACTTGTGATTCATGATTATGGTAAACATAAGCGCGATGGGGCGTCCATGAAAGTTTTCTTTAAGGGATTGCTGGATGGTAAGGATGTCGGCTTAATGAGCGAGGCCGGCTGTCCGGGAATCGCTGATCCGGGTTCAGATGTTATTGCGCATGCCCATAAATTAGGCGTGAAGGTTGTACCCTTAGTAGGGCCTAATTCTATTATTCTCGGATTAATGGCCTCCGGCTTCAATGGCCAAAGTTTCGCATTTCATGGATATTTGCCAATTGACAAAGAACCCCGCGCAATCAGACTGCAACAACTAGAACAGGAAGCGGTTAAGCGTAAGCAAACGCAGATCTTTATCGAAACTCCTTTTAGGAATAATCGGATGTTAGAGACCATTCTAAAGACTTGCAGCGATGAAAGAATGTTATGTGTAGCTTGTAATTTAACAGGGGAGGATGAACTGATTATCAGCGAACCGATCAAGGCATGGAAGAAAAGAAAAGTAGATTTTCATAAAATCCCTGCGATCTTTTTATTGTTTTAGATGGAATTTGAAGGGCAGCAAGTTGAGCTTATTATCATCGGGGCAAATCCTTCAGGCTTACTTTTAGCTGCTCAATTGCTGCATTTCGGTTTGCAACCCATTATTATTGACTCGAAGTCTTCTTCTTCGAAATCATCTCCTGCTATTTCTCTTCAGCCAAGAACATTGGAAATCTTCAATCAACTGGGTCTTGGTAAAGAATTGTTAGCTGCAGGCTTTGAATGCAGCGGTCTAACCATACAAAATGAAAATAAAGTAATCAGCTATCTGAATTATACCGATTTTGAACCGGATACAGAATTTCCTTTCGTTCTTACTATTTCTCAAAAGAAAATTGAAGAAATATTAATCAGATACTTAGCTGTTCGGGCATGCCCAATCTATTGGGACACCAAATTGGTAGATTTAAAGCAAGATAACAAAATGGTTGTTGCCATGATGGAAAAAGCAGGTGTGGCATTCAATCGTGCTTGTAGATGGTTGGTCGTTGCCGATGGTTTTCAATATCATCAAATGGAAACGAATGTCATTAACTACCGTCACCGGGAATTGAACCGATCAGTTTATCAGGTTGATTTGCAAACCAGGGAACTGCATAATAGAAATATGCATCTTTTCCTTACTCAAACCGGCTTCTCTCTCGCAACACCTGTAAATGAAGGCCGGTATGATTTTATTGGCTCTGTTCCAAAAGGACACAAAGCGCCTTTTAAACGGAAAGAGATTAAACAGATTCTTGACCGGTCTCTTGGTTTCTCCATTCCCGTAGAATCGTATAATTCGGTCAATTTAAAATCCCTGAATTCTAAACAAGCGGCTGCATATCAAATACAACGTTGTATACTGATTGGCAATGCAGCTTTCTGTCAGTCAGCTTTTCAAGGTGGTGATATCAATATGGGTATTCAGGATGCACATAATTTAGGCTGGAAATTAGCGAATGTTTGTAATGGAAGGCAAAGTGAATCCGTTTTGCATTCTTATGAAGAAGAGCGAAAAGAGCTTGCGGATAGATCTTTCAGAATGAATTTCTTGTTGTTGAAGCTTCTCTTTGCATTTAATACATTCCGTTTAAAAGTCCCTTACTTATTAATCAAAAGATTTGTAGAGAAAACGGTTCTGTCTGGCTTTAATGTTCATTACCGTAAAAGTACACTTTCTTTTCACCACTCGTTGGGAAAGAAAATTCGAGCAGGTGACCGGATACCTTTTCTTTCTGTTTATGATGAGAAAAAGAAGGAAGAAACCGATCTACATACATGGTGTAAGAAATCCGGCTTTGTTTTATTATTACTTGGTAATTTGAGCAGCAATTCTTTATTTATTATGGCACAATGGATGAAACAAAAATATGCTCAGCAAATGCATTTGTTTTATCTTCCTTATTCTGAGAAAAACAACTCCGTTTTTGAAGCATTTGAAGTTAGGTCAGATCGAAATAAAATGATATTGATCCGCCCGGATATGCATATTGCCTATATACACGATATAGTTGGTGCCAACCTGATTGACACCTATATGCTGGAAGTTATGAAATGGAAGTTTTAGCGGTATAATCCTTTTTTATCAATAAATTCAATTACAGAATCCGGAAGAAAAAACTGGATATTCTTATTATCGGAAATTGATTTACGAACAAATGTAGATGATATTTCCATTAAAGGAGTATTGGTTACTGTAATGGATGGATGTTTGGACATTTCTTCATCCTGATAGTTCTGGCGGGGATAAACATAGATTTTATAGTCACGAAGAATGATTTCATAATTTTTCCATTTTTTTAGACTGGCCAGATTATCGGAACCCATGATTAATACAAACTCTTTTTCAGGATAGCGTTCTTGTAAATGAGTCAGCGTATCAATCGTATAAGATGGTTGTTGAAGCCTGAATTCAAAATCACTGCTTTTTACACATTCTGCATGATCAAGAGCCAAATTGACCATTTCTAAACGATCATACATATTGGCCAGGCTGCTTTTTTTCTTTAAAGGATTATGCGGAGAAACCATTAACCATACCTCAGCAAGGTCCGTATGGTTCGCCATGTAATTTGCAATGATTAAATGCCCGGTGTGAATGGGATTAAAGGATCCGAAAAACAAACCAATCTTATTCATTGACTACTAACTTGTTGGTGGAGAAACTTTCTACTAGTTTTTCTGCCTGTGCGCAAGCTTCGCTCAGATGATCATTTTCAAGAATAATATCGAATTGATCGTTGAACTGTAATTCTTTGTCTGCCTTTTCTATTCGTTCTTGGAGTTTTTCTTCGGTATCGGTTCCACGGCTGCGAAGACGGTTAATTAATACATCAAGTGAGGGTGGCTGAACAAAAATTGCGAGGGCCTGCTTTCCGAATTTTCTTTTTAAATGTAATCCGCCAATAACGTCAATATCAAATATTACAATCTTTCCCTGTTCCCAAATGCGCTCGATCTCCGATCGCAATGTGCCATAATAGGTTCCTGAATAGACTTCCTCAAATTCAACGAATTCTTTTTGTGCTACTTTATGCAGAAATTTCTCTTTGGAAATAAAATAATAGTCCTTGCCATCAATTTCATTATTACGTGGCTGACGGGTACTTGCTGAAATAGAAAAAGCTAGCTTATCTGGATATTTAGCAAGCAGATGTTTAACAATTGTGGTTTTTCCGGCGCCGGAAGGAGCAGAAAATATAATTAATTTACCTTCCATTATTACAAAACGTTCAATAATTGCTCTTTAATTTTTTCTAATTCTTCTTTCATCTGTACAACAGTTTGTTGTATTTCGGCATTGTTCGCTTTTGAGCCGAGGGTATTGATTTCCCTACCCATTTCCTGAGAAATAAAAGCAAGTTTTTTTCCATTGGCATCTTCGCTTTCCAGCGCCTTAATGAAATAATTGCAATGGCTTCTTAAGCGAACTTTCTCTTCGGTAATGTCTAATTTATCAATATAATAGATCAATTCTTGTTCAAAGCGATTCTTATCAACATTTTCTTTTCCAACGGTTTCCTCAAGATAGTGATTGATTTTTTCGCGGATTAAGGGAATTCTGCTTGTTTCTTTCTCTTCAACCTGCAGAAGTAATTCCATCAATTTATTAGAGCGCATTGCTAAATCGACTTTTAGAACAGCTCCTTCATCTATTCGAAATTGTTCAAATTCCTTTATTGCAGCAAGAAATACTTCGTGTACTTTTTCCCACTCTTTATCATCTGCTTTTTCTTCTTTGTATGTTATTACCTCAGGTAAACTTAAAACAGTTTCAAGAAGGTTTTCATGTGATGTTTCTAACGTATCAGCGATGTCTTTCAATTCAGAAAAATAATGTTTTAAGAGCGCCTTGTTAATTGTAGCAGCTTTGGAAGTCGGGTCATCTTGTTCAGCCGTGATACTTACTGATATTTTGCCACGTTCTAATAAGCGTGTACATTCGTTTCTAAGGAATAATTCTTTATCTGAAAATGCCTTTGGAAGTTTTAAGTTGAGTTCTAAAAACTTTGAGTTCAAAGATTTAATTTCAACAGCGTAGTGACCACGCTCATCGTCAAAATTTGCAACACCATACCCTGTCATTGATTTAATCATTCGCAAAGATAAATTAATTTCTATTGTTTTATAAAGATCTCTTAAAGGCTTAAATACCTATTTAACATTTTTTAGCATATTCTTTGCAGCGGTTTACCTATTTTTACATGATTATCCGCAAGAATGAGCAATCTATTTAAATATTTATTAATTTCATTTATTTCATTGCCTGCCATTGCCTTTGGGCAAAAAACCATTAAAGGAGTGGTTCTAAACTATAGTACCGAAGTCCGGATTGATGGCGCTGATATTATAAATTTAAGAACACAGCAACGCTTTGAAAGTAATGGTTTGGGCCTATTTAATGTGATCGGATCTATTGGCGATACACTCAGGGTGGCGAAGGTTGGCTTCAATGAGAAGAACGTTGTTATAACATCGGAAGATGATCTTATCATCCGTTTAAAAGGTATTACTGAATTGCGTGCGGTAAATGTTTATGGTATAACCAAGGAGCAGGAAATGGATAATATTATGAAAGATTATCGCAAACAAGGAAGTTACTATAATGGAAAACCCCCGGTTTTAGCCTATATTTTTACTCCTATCTCAGCTTTGCATGAAGCATTTGGGAAAACCGGAAAGCGCGCCAAGCGTTTTCGGGAATATGTTGATTACGAGCAGGATGAGTTGTTGATAGATCGGAAGTTCAGTAAAACATTTGTTGCTACCTTAACAGGATTGAAAGATCCGGACCTAACTAATTTTGTGCTGATTTATCGCCCTTCGTACGAAACTGTGCGTTATTGGAATGAGTATGATGCCAGAGCGTATATTAAGAAAGCCTTTGCTCAATTTGAAGCGAATGGCCGGCCTGCGGCTACTACCTTGCCGAAACTGGAAATTCCTGAGTTGAGTAAAGAAAAATAAAAATTAAACCAGGAAGTAGCCAATTGCCTGGTTGCCTTCTTATCGCTCAAGCATTTTGATCTCAAACACCGTATTCCACTTTTTGCCGGTTACAAAAATCCGTTTATTCTGTTTATCATAGGCGATTCCATTCAGAACATCTGTATCGGCTTTCTGATCTTTTTGTGGTAACAGCCCAATCATATTCAATTCTCCTTCTACATGACCGTCGGTTGGGTCAATAATCACAATCTTATCAGTTAAATAGATATTGGCAAAGATCTTTCCCTCGATGTATTCAAGTTCATTGATTGAACTCACCGGGCCTTTATTATCATAAACGTCTATATATTTACTAGTTTCTGCATAAGTGTTTTTATCTAAAAAATACAAGCGGTTTGTGCCGTCAGATTTAATCAGTTTTTCTCCGTCATAACATAGTCCCCATCCTTCTTTACTAGCCTGATAGCTAAATTCCTGAATTTTTTCAAAGGTGTTTTTGTCATAGACCAGTCCGATCCCTTCACGCCATGTAAGTTGGATAATGCGGTTATCGACTATTGTCAACCCTTCTCCAAACACATTTTTTGGCAATTTGATATCCTGAAGTACCTTTCCCGTTTCTAACGCTACTTTTCGAAGACTTGAATGACCATATTCACCGGTGCTTTCATATAATATTCCATCGTGATATTCAAGTCCCTGAGTGTAGGCTCCTTCATCGTGAGGAAAACTGTTCACTACCGAGAAGCTGTATTGTTCAGGAGCTTTGTCAGGAACAATCGATACAGAGACATTGCTTTCTGTAACTTCTCCTTTTTCATAATGTTTGGCACTTAGAAGTTGGTTGCCAAAATTTAAAATGCTGCTGTCAAAATATACGGGTTCATTCCCGATACTTTTATTGATGATTTGATCATTAATGAAATAGACAACAGAATCCGTTGTTTTATCATCCGGAATGTTTAATTGAAGCGTGATAGTATCGCCTAAACTGATGTTTCCTGACTCAGGGCTTAAAAATGATATACTGGTTGTCTTTTTTTGACTGTTGCAGGCTGCGATTGTAAAAACTGTAAATATGGAAAGAAAAAGAATATTCTTCATCGATTGTAATTCTAAGATTTAAGCTAAATTAACTATTTCTTAATTAAATTCATTTATTCAGGCCAAAAAGCATCTTTAATATATTCTATTCGATGCTGAGTTGAATCTTCAATAAGTATGGATATGATATCGAAACGGATTTCGCCTGTATGACGGATATAGGAAATATAAAGATTGGCAGCACGGTCCAGTTTCTGTTGTTTTTGATAACTTACAGCTTCATATGGTAGGCCGTAAAGGGAACTACGACGTGTTTTAACTTCTATAAAGAGAAGGATCGGACCGTCCATAGCAATAATATCTACTTCGAGGTGCTTATATCGCCAGTTTCTTTCTAAAACCCGGTAGCCTAGATTTTCTATATATTGAAGCGCAGCAATTTCTCCGGATTGACCGGTTTCTAAATGTTTGGCCATATTATTTGATAATAACGGTTCCCAAAAAGGTTAAAGTTTCCTTTTCAACTTCTTTTAATTTCTGGTATTTACTCAGCAGTATGGAAATATTGTCGGGATTAGTCTCCTCTTTCATTTCTTCTCGAATTTTCTGGATCCTTTCCTCTATTTTTCGTTTTTTTATTCGATAAATAGCTTTGATCACAGTATCTTTTAAATTATCCGTTTCTGATTTCACATAGATCTGTCGTTTGTCATCATTCCAATTTGGACTTAGACTATAAGGCGATGAAAGTAAGGAGATCGTTAAGTTAGAAATGTCCTTATCAGAATTCGTTATAAAAACACGGTGCTCCGGTAGTTCTTCACGATTTAGATACTCTACATAGATATCCGCTATTTTTTTTGTGTCAGGATGGGTAAACTCCACGTCTTGCAGGGAAGAAAGAATTAATACAGCAATGGGGTAATTTTCTTCCTCTAACCAGGTTGCCGGCATATCTCCATAATGTAATAGCAAACGTATAATTTCCTGTTCCTGAAGATCATTGGAACTTAGTTTAGTTTCTGAGCTTTGTGGTGCAAGCGGTTCGTCATTGAATAAATCTTCCGGCGGAAGATCAGGAGAATTACTTCGTGATGGAGCAGCCTTTCTGGATTGTTGAAGCCGGATCTTATTGAGCTCAGAAATTAAGACTCTTTCTTCAATATCGAGTTTGACACTGCAGTCACGAATAAATACGGATGCTTTAATCTGGTCCGGAATTAAGGCAATGCTTTCAACGATTTCACGGATGACACCTGCCCGCTTAACCGGATCCTTCCCTGCATCTTGCAGAAGAATCTGCGTCTTAAATGAAATGAAATCTTGCTGGTTCTTTTTTATATATTCCTCGAAAGAGTTTGGACCGAATTTCTGAATATATGAATCGGGGTCGTGTCCGTCAGTAAAGAGCAGAACTTTAACATTTAAGCCCTCTTTTAAGAGCATGTCAGTCCCTCTGAGCGAAGCTTTTATCCCCGCAGCATCACCATCATATAGCATGGTAACGTTTTTTGTAAAGCGGCTGATCAGCTTTATTTGCTCTGCGGTTAACGATGTGCCTGAGGAAGAGACCACATTTTCAATTCCCGCCTGATGTGTGGAAAGGACATCTGCATAACCCTCCACCAAATAGCAATTATCGTTCGTGACAATTGATTTTTTTGCAAAGTATAAGCCATACAACACGGAAGATTTATGGTAGATATCACTTTCCGGAGAATTAACGTATTTGGGAATTTTTTTATCTGTCTTCAGCGTACGGCCTCCAAAGCCTACTGTTCTTCCGGTAAGGTTATGGATCGGAAAAATTACACGGCTTCTAAATCGGTCATAGGTTCTGCCGCCTTCTTTTTTTATTATGAGTCCTGTCGCTTCCAGGTATTCTTCCTGATGTCCAGCTTTAACCGAATTGCTATATAAATAATCCCAGCTTTCCGGGGAATATCCTAATTCAAACTTTTTAATAATATCCTCCCGGTATCCCCTTTCCTTAAAATAGCTTAAACCGATTGTTTTTCCTTCATCACTGTTCCATAGGCTATCCTGAAACATGCCGGCAGCCCAGTTAGTGACAATTAACAGGCTTTCACGCCGATCGTTAACAATTAACTGCTCTTCACTTTGCTCATCTTCTTCAACCTCGATATTGTATTTTTTGGCTAAATAACGGATGGCTTCGGGATAGGAATACTTTTCATGCTTCATTACAAAATCAACGGCATGACCGCCTTCTCCGCAGCCAAAACACTTATAGATTCCTTTACTTACCGAAACATTGAAAGAGGGTGATTTTTCATTATGGAAAGGGCAGAGACCAATAAGACTGGTGCCTCGCTTCTTTAAATCAACAAAGTCTCCTACCACCTCTTCTATCTGGATAGTATCAAATACTTTATCAATTGTTTTTTGCTTTATCACTTAATTTTCTCCTCAGTAAATTTAAATTATTTTTCTTTACCCGGTTGTATATTTTGCCAAATGGGATTTTGAAGTTTCAATGCATCGGCATCGCTACCAGCAACATCTTCAAAAATTTGCAGATCGAAATATTTAACGGATGCGATCAAATGATCAAAGATATCTGACATAATATTTTCATAATCCCGCCAAACCACTGTATTCGTGAAGGTATAAATTTCGAAAGGTAGCCCTTTGTTGTCTGGAGCTAGTTGTCTTACCATTAGTGACATGTCTTTGTTTATTCCTGGGTGTGAAAGAAGGTACCACTCTACATACTTGCGAAATAAACCAGCGTTTGTTAGGTTCCTTCCATTTACAGGGATGCTTCTGTCAAGTCTTAATCGGGTATTATGTTCAGTAATTTCTTTTTGTTGCTTATCAATATAATTGGAAATTCCTTGTATTCTTTTAAAAGTTTCCAGTTCGTTTTCTTCAATATAACGAACGGAAGACTGCTTAACAATGATTGATCTTTTAATTCTTCTGCCTCCCGATTTTTGCATTCCTCTCCAATTATGGAAGGAATCTGAAATAAGTGAATAAGTAGGAACTGTGGTAATAGTTTTATCAAAGTTTTGAATTTTGACAGTGGTCAGATTGATTTCTAGAACATCTCCGTCTGCTCCATATTTTGGCATGGTAATCCAATCGCCAATTCGAACCATGTCGTTCGTCGTAACCTGAATACTTGCTGCGAACCCTTTAATAGTGTCTTGAAAGATTAAAAGTAAAATGGCAGACGTGGCTCCCAGAATTCCAAAAAAAGTTGAAGGGTTTTCTCCGGTAAATCGGACATAAATAAAAATAGCTCCAAAGAAAAAGAGAATTATATTCATTATCTGAATATAGCTTTCCATCGGTCTATATTTGAATACCTCATTCTTTTCTTTAAAAGAGTCGATCAAAGCTCGTGTAAACGAGGTAATGATAGAAATTACCATATAAACTGAATAAATATCCGTAAGTAGAGAAAGCGGTTTTATCCAGGCCGGGTAATTCTCAAATACGATGGGTATCCCCGCACGTACTAAGCTTACGGGTGCTATTAGCGCAAGGTAATGTGCAAACCGATTGGTTCGTAAATAATTTAAGAAAGTTAGATTCTTCTTTTCTTTTAATTTGTTTAACATTAACCGCAGAATCGCTCTGACAACGCTTAAAACGATAAATATTGAGACAATCAGGATAGAAAGTAAAACAAGGCAGTTGGTTAAAGATGCGTTCTCTTCAGATACCCCCCATTTGATAAGCATATCGTATGAATACTGGCTGATAAAACTGGAGGACTTCTCTAAATTGCTTTCGAGTTCATTCATAATAAAGAAAATGGGAATTAGTAAAAAAAGCAATTAGTTTCCTAATTGCTTGATAGTTATGTAGGCCATTAAGCCGGTGCTCAACTGGAGCGCCCCTTCGTCCACATCAAAAGTGGGAGTATGTACTGCAGAGGTGATACCTTTCTTAACATTCGCTGTACCCAATCGGTAAAAGCAAGCATCAGCCTGTTGTGAATAGTAGGCGAAGTCTTCTGCGGCAAGCCATAGATCTAAATCTACCACATTTTCCTTACCAAGAAAATCTTCTGCATAAGAACGAACGGATGCTGTTAATTTTTCCTCATTAATAAGAAAAGGATAACCAGAGCGGATTTCGAATTCACAGGTTGCTCCCATGCTTTCTGCCATGCCTTCAGCCATCTTTTTCATTCGCTGATGGGCTAATTTCCGCCATTCTTCATCAAAGGTACGGAATGTACCTTCAAGATACACTTCGTTCGGTATGACATTGGTTGCACCTTCAGCTTTGATTTTCCCAAAGGAAAGAACTGTAGGTATTTTTGGATCAGCAATTCTGCTAACGATTTGTTGTAATGCAGTAATTATATGCGCCGTAATCACGATAGGATCAATATTTTGCTGTGGTTGAGCGCCATGGCCACCCTTACCAATTACACGGACATAAATTTCATCTGATGAAGCCATGTATTTACCTGACCTGAAGCCAACTTTTCCGGTTTCAATGAACGGCATTACGTGTTGTCCGATTACAGCCTGGGGAATAGGATTTTCCAGTACTCCCTCTTTGATCATAATGCTGGCACCACCAGGAAGTTTTTCTTCTGCCGGTTGAAAGATAAGTTTGACGGTTCCACCAAACTTATCTTTTAAATTGTTCAATATTTTGGCTGTGCCTAAAAGAGATGATGAATGCACATCATGGCCGCAGGCATGCATTACCCCTGGATTTTTAGAGCCATATTCTCGTCCATCTATCTCGGTAATAGGAAGTGCATCCATGTCTGCTCTTAAAGCAACAATGTTTGACGATGGTTTCGACCCTTTAATTAAAGCTACAATTCCGGTATTAGCCATTTTTTCATAGCTAATACCAAGTTCGTCAAGCTTTTCTTTTATAAAGGCAGACGTATTAAACTCTTCAAAAGATAATTCAGGGTTAGCATGAAGGTGCCTTCTGTTTCTGATAACTTCCGGAAAAATACTTTTAGCAAGTTCTTTTATTTCTTGTTTCAACATACCATCAATTAATAATAAACATTAACCTGTTCGGTGAATAAGAATAGTGTTGGGAAATTTTTTCTCACTTCTCGCATAAAAGCCTGTGCCTCACTCCGGCTACGGAAATCGCCCACTTTTACCCGGTAATTGGGTTGAGTATAACTTACATAGGTGCTAATGTCTTCATATTGTTGTTGAAAACGAGATTGAATTGCATAAGCTTCGTTTCGGCTTGGACCAGAATAAATCTGTATGCGGAAGCCAAGGGCAGTCCCTTTGGTTCCTTTTTCATTTTTACTTGCAGAATTACTTTCGTCCGGAGTACTATTAAAAACAATCCGACTCTCTTGTAAAAGATCAATCAATGGATCCTTTACGATTTCTAAGTTGCCTTCTTTTTTTTGACCCATGGCGTATGAGAAAAGTAATAGAAAGCTTAGCCCAAGAAAAACCGATTTGCAATTCATAGTTGTTTATTTCTAATTAAGCCTGTCCTATACCGTGGCAGTTTTTGTATTTTTTGCCACTACCGCAAGGGCAAGGATCATTTCTGCCTACTTTATTATCGTTTCTAATAGGTTGAGTTTTTTGTATTTCGCGCGTATCTTCCCCCAGGTTTCCAGCGCCACCACCAGCGGTAGCTAATTCAGGTTTTGAAACTTTAATCTTTTTGTTTTGTGTGGCTACCGGTCTTGCTTCGCGAACATCCTGGGGATTTTGACTTGGAATTCCGCCTTTAAATAAGAAGCCGACGACTTCTTTATTCATTGTAACAAGCATCTGTTTGAACAGGTTGAAAGCTTCCATTTTATAAATGATAATCGGATCCTTTTGCTCGTAAACGGCATTTTGCACCGATTGTTTTAAATCATCCATTTCACGAAGATGCTCTTTCCATGCTTCATCAATTAAAGCAAGTACGACTCCTTTTTCAAAAGATTTAAAGACTTCTACTCCATTCGTTTCTACCGCTTTCTTAAGATTGGTAGTAACCTGAATGCCTCTTGTTCCATCTGTAAAAGGAACCACAATATTTTCAATCTGTTCCCCACGAGTTTCATAAACATCCCTTAATACCGGAAGTGTTTGTGTAGAAATTAACTCAGCTTTTCGATTATAATGTTCATTAACCTTTGTAAAAAGTGTTTCGGTTAATGACGAAATGCCTTCATCATTAAATGCTCTTTCGTCCAATTCCGGATCTATCGAGAAAGTACGGATAAACTCAAGCTGTAAATCTTCGTAAGTCCCACCTTCCTTACATTCACTTACAATTTCTTCCACTGTATCAAAAATGGAGTTGTTTAAATCAAGATCTAAACGTTCACCAAATAACGCATTCTTTCTTTTAGAATAAATTACGCTACGCTGTGAATTCATTACATCATCATACTCCAATAAACGTTTCCGTATTCCAAAGTTGTTTTCTTCGACTTTCTTTTGCGCCCGTTCAATCGATTTGGTAATCATTGAATGTTGAATTACTTCTCCTTCTTCAATTCCCATACGCAACATGATATTTGAAATTCTTTCAGAACCAAATAAGCGCATCAAATTATCTTCAAGTGAAACAAAGAACTGGGAAGAACCCGGATCTCCCTGGCGACCTGCACGACCTCTTAACTGACGGTCAACACGCCGTGATTCATGACGTTCGGTACCAATGATCGCTAAACCTCCGGCAGCTTTAACACCTTCGCCGAGTTTAATATCCGTACCACGACCTGCCATATTGGTAGCAATGGTAACGGTGCCTGCCTGACCCGCTTCAGCTACAATATCTGCTTCACGTTGGTGCAATTTTGCATTTAATACATTATGTTTAATTCCGCGAAGTTTCAGCATACGGCTTAATAGTTCTGAGATTTCAACCGAAGTTGTCCCCACTAAAACGGGTCTTTTAGCTTCAGTCAAGCGTTGAATTTCTTCTGCTACAGCATTATATTTTTCACGGGCAGTACGGTAAACGGCATCTTGTAAATCATTTCTTTGAATTGGAACGTTTGTTGGAATTTCAACAACATCCAATTTGTAAATTTGCCACAACTCTCCGGCTTCTGTTGTTGCAGTACCGGTCATCCCAGCTAATTTATGGTACATCCGGAAAAAGTTTTGAAGCGTAATGGTTGCATACGTTTGAGTAGCATCCTCAACTTTAACATTTTCTTTAGCTTCTATGGCTTGGTGCAACCCATCTGAATAGCGACGGCCATCCATAATACGGCCGGTTTGTTCATCTACAATTTTTACTTTTCCTTCATCAAGGATATATTCGACATCATTTTCAAATAGGGTATATGCTTTTAATAATTGGTTTACTGAGTGAATACGTTCAGACTTAATTGAGAAATCTCGCATAATCTCGTCTTTCTTCGCAGCTTTTTCATCAGCTGTTAAATCTGATTTTTCTAAATCTGCAATTTCTGAACCTACATCAGGCATAATAAAAAAGCCGGCGTCTTCACCGGAAGCAGTTATTAATTCAATTCCTTTTTCGGTAAGTTCTACCTGATTGTGTTTTTCATTAATAACAAAGAAGAGTTCCGTATCAACTTTAGGCATATGCTTATTTTGCTCTTGCATATAAAAGTTTTCAGCTTTGGTAAGCACTTGTTTGTTACTGCCTTCGCTTAAAAATTTGATCAGCGCTTTGTTTTTTGGCAAGCCTCTATAAGCACGTAATAAGGCTAAACCTCCACCTTCAACATCCGTATCGCCTGCTTTGATTGCTTTTTTAGCTTCGTTTAAGACCGTATTAATAAATGTCTTTTGAGCATTTACAAGGCGTTCAATCCTTGGTTTTAATTCATAGAATTCATGTTCATCACCTCGAGGAACTGGTCCTGAAATAATTAATGGTGTACGGGCATCATCGATTAAAACTGAGTCAACCTCATCGACCATGGCAAAATGCAATTTTCTTTGCACAAGGCTCTCCGGATTTTGAGACATATTATCGCGTAGATAATCGAAGCCGAACTCATTATTGGTTCCAAATACAATATCCGCAGCATATGCTTTTCTACGAGCTTCGGAATTCGGTTGGTGTTTATCAATGCAATCTACTTTCAGGCCATGAAATTCAAAGATAGGACCGTTCCATTCAGAGTCACGACGAGCCAGGTAGTCATTCACTGTTACAATATGTACACCTTGGCCCGATAATGCATTTAAATAAGCAGGTAGAGTTCCTACTAAGGTTTTACCCTCACCTGTTGCCATCTCTGCAATTTTACCTTCATGAAGTACGATACCACCAATTAATTGAACATCATAATGCACCATGTTCCATGTAACAGGCGTACCTGCAGCATTCCATGTATTATGCCAGATTGCCTTGTCACCTTTAATCTCAATGTGTGGGTGAATTGCTGCTAAATCTTGATCATAATCCCGAGCGCTAACTTCGAGTGTTTTGTTATCCTTGAATCGATGAGCGGTCTCTTTTACAACTGCAAACGCCTCGGGAAGTATTTCCATTAATACATCTTCCAGCTCTTTATCACGGTTTTTCTGAAGCTTATCAACTTGATCGTATAAGGATGTCTTAATAGACATTTCTAAATCCGGTTGTTCTGCTTCCGTTTTAAGCTCATTTATTTTTTGATCTGTATCTTTTAAATATTCAGCAATTCTTTCTTTAAAAGAAATCGTTTTTTGGCGCAATTCATCATTGGTTATCGAACCTAGCTTTGCGTATTCAACTTTAATCTTTTCAACTAGGGGCTGAATGTGTTTTATGTCTCGTGCTGATTTGCTTCCGAAAACTTTGCTTAGAAATCCTAACATTTATATTTTTTTAATTGATTCTCTTTGATTTGTCAATAAATAATCCAAAAGTCTCTATCCGTCAAATTGACAGATAGGATTTTGCAAAGTTAATAATTAGATATTAAATAATACTTTATCGCCATTTTTTAAACTGATTGATTAAGCCATTGGTTGACGTGTCATGTGTATTAATTTCATTTGTATTCTCTAATTCGGGTAAGATTTTGCTGGCCAGTTGTTTACCTAGTTCTACGCCCCACTGGTCAAAACTGAAAATATTCCATATAACACCCTGAACAAATATTTTATGTTCGTAGAATGCGATAAGGGTTCCCAGGGTATAGGGGCTAATTTTTTTTAATAAAAATGAATTTGTTGGTCTATTACCATCAAAAACTTTATAGGGCGTCAGCTTTTTTATTTTTTCTTCACTTTTTCCATTTTTTTGTAATTCTTCTATTACTTCCTGCTCAGTTTTTCCATTCATTAAGGCTTCTGTTTGAGCAAAGAAGTTAGACAATAATAAAGAATGGTGGTTGCCAATAGGATTAAGACTTTGTGCAGGAGCTATAAAATCGCAAGGTATTAATTTTGTTCCCTGATGAATGAGTTGATAAAAGGCGTGTTGGCCGTTGGTTCCAGGCTCTCCCCAAATGATAGGACCTGTTTGATAAACAATTGAATTACCATGACGATCGACATTTTTTCCATTACTTTCCATATCGCCTTGTTGAAAGTAGGCGGCAAACCGATGCATATATTGATCGTATGGTAAAATGGCGTGAGATTCCGCATCAAAGAAGTTATTATACCAAATTCCTAATACTGCCATAATCACGGGTATGTTTTCTTCAAATTCTGCTGTCTGAAAATGAGTATCTGCCGCATTTGCTCCTTTTAAAAGTTCTTTAAAATTGTCGAAGCCAATTCCTAAAGCGATTGATAATCCAATGGCGCTCCATAGTGAATAACGTCCTCCAACCCAATCCCAAAATACAAACATATTTCTTGGATCAATACCAAATGCTTCAACGGCAGCGGTGTTGGTTGACAGAGCCACAAAGTGTTTGCTTACATCTTCTTGTTTTCCACCGCCCTGTAGAAGCCAGTCTTTTGCTGAGAAAGCATTTGCCATCGTTTCCTGGGTGGTGAATGTCTTGGATGCGATTAAAAACAGCGTGGTTTCCGGATTTAATTTTTTCAGTGTTTCTACAATATGCGTTCCGTCAACATTCGATACAAAATGAATATTTAAGTGAGTCTTATAGGCTTTTAAGGCTTCGGTAACCATTACCGGTCCTAAATCAGAGCCACCTATTCCAATATTTACTACGTCGGTTATCTCCTTGTCTGTATAGCCCTTCCATTCACCAGATAAAACTTCATTGCAAAATGATTCCATCTGATTTAAAACCTGCTTGATTTCATGATTGACATCTTTCCCGTTGACAAAGATTGGACTATTATCCTGGCTTCTAAGAGCTGTATGTAAAACTGCCCGGTTTTCTGTTTCGTTTATTAACTCTCCGGAAAACATAGACTTGATAGCTTTATCCACTTGGCATTCCCGCGCCAGTTGAATAAGTAAAGCGAATGTTTCGTCATTTATTCTATTTTTAGAAAAATCAAATAAAATATCACCGTAGCCAATTGAGAATTTTTTAAATCGATTAGGATCAGACTGAAAAAGATCCCGTAAATGCGTGGGTGCTATATCAATATAGTGATTACTAAGGTATTTATAAGCACTTGTCTCATTAAAATTAATTTTTGATAACATGATTCGATGTTTGGTAGTTGCGAATTTACGTTTTTTGGCATTGTGTTTGCAACATTGTCAAAAACAAATTAAAAAAAGAGAATCTATGAATATTCAGAAAAAAGTAGCAGTATTTGGTATTGCAATTGCTACTGCCGCTATGTTAGTTACAACAAGTTGTAATTCTTTATCGAACTTATCAAATACTCAAAAAGGTGCTGGTATTGGTGTTGGTGCTGGTGCAGGTATTGGCGCATTAATTGGGAATAAAGCGGGAAATACTGCTGTTGGCGCTGTTGTCGGTGGCGCGCTTGGGGGTGTAGCCGGGGGCTTGATTGGGAAAAAAATGGATAAACAAGCTGCTGAGATAGAAAATACAGTTCCCGGAGCGGAGGTAATTAAAGCTGGCGAAGGTATCATCGTAAAATTTGATTCTGGTATTTTATTTGATTTTGATAAAGCAGATTTAAAGCCGAATGCAAAGGAAAATATTCGTCAATTAGTTAAGTCAATGAATGAAAATGCTGAAACTGATATTTTAGTTGTTGGACATACAGATAATGTTGGAAAGGCTTCATACAATCAAGGGTTATCAGAACGTCGGGCTGCTTCAGTTAAAAGTTACGCAACTTCTCAGGGATTGAGTGCCGGACGGATTAAAACAAAAGGTATGGGAGCGGACGAACCGATTGCAAGTAATGATACAGATGCAGGAAGAGCAGAAAATAGAAGAGTAGAAATTGTGATTGTTGCAAATGACAGAATGAAAGCTGATGCAAAAGCGGAAGCTGGACAATAGGTTAGTAACATACATATCATTAAGTAACGTATATTTAAGCTACGGTGTTTACCCACCGTAGCTTTTTTTTTCTATTTTTATAAAATAAATCGTGTTTATGTATAGAATCTTTGTTTTTTTCTTTCTGTTCTTCTTCAGCATTTCTTCTTTTGCTCAAAAAAAAGGGAAGGTAAAGCTTTTAATATACGGGCAAGGAGAGGCCGCTCTGGCAAGTGCGATACAAGCTTCGAATTCGGGTGTAAATACTGTTTGGGTTAATCCGGAAGAATCTTTTAAAAGTATACTTACGGAGGGTACCGAAATTAAAAAGATAAATTCCTATCAAAATATAGATGCTGGTTTGTGGGCGAATTTTTTAAAATTAACCCTCAATTCTACAGCGTATTCAGATTCAGTGTTTAATCGTGCAAAAGCTTACCTAAATCCTCGAATTTCGATGAATGCATTTGAAAAGATGATCGATTCTTCCGAAAACCTTAACATCATTTATAAGACAGAAATTAGGAAGATTAAAAAATCAGGTAAAAAGTGGAAGGTTGAGTTATCAAATGGGGATAATTATAATGTCTATGCAGTGGTAGATGCAAGTACGAATTCTCAATTACTTTCTTTCATTAATAAAAATGATAAGCCCTCCGATCCTGTATCCGATTCGATTCCAATGATTCCAACGGATCAGCTTTATGGAACAGATATTTATAAAACGAGTTTATTAGTTCGCGATGATCAAACCGAATTAGTGGTTCCTGCTATTTCCCTAATCAGGCCATATGCGGATAATTTTTTTGTGCTATATGGTCCGAACGGTTTGCTTAAGGATTTGAAAGAGTCAATCGAAGCTGTTCCAACCAGAATGCTTTATGGCCAAACTTTGGGTGCGATTGCATCCTATTGTGCCTTTTTTGAGGTTAAAGCAGACAAAATCAATATTCGAACCTTACAAGGAGAATTATTAGCATTTAAAGGACAGATGCTGCCTTTTCATGACATTCCTTTTGAAGATCATTATCATGCAAGCATACAGCGAATTGGCTTGACTGGCATGATAAAAGGGAAACTGGCGAATGTGGATAATGGGTCGAGTAAATTAATATTTGATATAAACAGTCATGTATCTTCTAAAGAATTGGAACCAACGATGCGGCGACTTTATACAAGGAGTCAAATTTGGTTTTCTGATAAATCGATCGATGAATTGAAATTAAAAGATCTGTTAAGCTTGATAAAATTTATTGCGCTAAAAGGAGATGAATTAGATTCTACAGTCGAAAAGGGATGGACGAAGAAATTCAACTTCTCCGGTAATTATGATCCCGAATGTTTTCTAACCCGAAAGCAGACAGCAGTTCTAATTGATACCTATTTACAGCCCTTTAATATTAAAGTTGACGAGAAAGGAAACTTTAAATATTAGACCAGAACAATTAATAGCCTCAATCGCTGAAATATATATATAACAATGAATCTAATTAAAAAAACTCCTTTATCCAGCCTTGGCTATGGATTTATAACTGAAGAATTCATTCCCAAAGGGAAAGATGAATATCATCTTAGAAATATTCAGAATAGAAGCGGGATAGATTACAGAAATCTAACAGCTTTTGAAATTGAGGTATTGGTAAAGAATGGGAACACAACCGACAATTGGAATAATATATTGGTTTCGGATGCTTTCAACCCCGACCTTGTCAAGAGTTGTAAATTCTACGGTCTTGTCCGAATTGGGAAATTAGAGCCCTATTTCCTTGAATATAATGATTTGAAAGTAGCGGTAGGTTTATATAACTCAACAATAATCAGCTGTGATTTTGGAGACAATGTTGCTATGGATCATGTTAGTTATCTTTCTCATTATATTATTGGTAATGAGGTTATCATGGTGCAGATTGATGAAATGAAAACAACTGCAAATGCCAAATTTGGAAATGGAATTTTAAAAGATGGAGAAAGTGAATCATCAAGGATCTGGCTCGAGATATGCAATGAAAATGGTGGAAGAAAAGTGATCCCTTTTAATGGAATGCTCCCTGGGGATGCCTGGCTTTGGAGTAAATACAGAGATGATAAAGCTTTGCTTGATAAATTTATTGAATTTACAGAAACAGAGTATAAAACAGAACCAGGTTATTATGGAAAGGTAGGGGATCGTACAGTTATAAAAAACACCAATATAATTAATGATGTATGGGTCGGATCTGATGCATATATAAAAGGTGCAAATAAATTGAAAAACCTTACGATCAAATCCAGTTCTGACGGAAAAACTCAAATTGGTGAAGGGTGTGAACTCGTAAATGGTATTGTCGATTTCGGCTGCCGGATTTTCTATGGCGTAAAAGCAGTTCGATTTGTTATTGCTTCCAATTCCCAGCTGAAATACGGAGCACGCCTAATCAATTCCTATCTTGGAAGCAATACAACCATTTCCTGTTGCGAGGTACTTAACTCATTGATTTTTGCTGCACATGAGCAGCATCATAATAACTCCTTTCTTTGTGCAGCTTTAATTCTCGGACAAAGTAATATCCCTGCAGGGGCCACGATAGGATCTAATCATAATTCAAGGGGTGCTGATGGTGAAATTATTGCCGGAAGAGGATTTTGGCCAGGTCTGTGTGTGAGTTTAAAGCATAATTCCAAGTTCGCAAATTTTACAATCTTAGCGAAAGGCGATTATGATTATGAGCTAAATATTCCAATTCCTTTTTCCCTGATAAGTGTTGATGAGGAACATAATTCATTAATAATTATGCCTGCATACTGGTTTATGTATAATATGTATGCTCTTCAAAGAAATGCCTTTAAATACATTGAAAGAGATAACCGATATGAAAAGATTCAAAAGATTGAATATGATTATTTAGCTCCCGATACAGTAAACGAAATGTTTTTTTCAATTGCACTTTTTGAAAAATTAGTTGGAGAAGCCTATGCTAAAAAGTCAATTAGCGGAAAAAAGCTATCCGCTGCCGAATATGAGAGTATTGGCAAAAAGCTATTAACTGACCGAGATGAAGTAATCAATGAATTAGAGATAAGAGTTGAAGGCCTTGAAAATGCCAAGCGACCGGTTAAAATCATTAAAATTCAGAAGGCATATGATCTTTTTAAATTGATGATAAGATTTTATGGAATTACTCATTTGCTGAGTTATACCTTACAAAATAATCTTTCTTTACAAGAACTGATTGAAGACTTGTCTGTTAAAAAGCTAAAAAGAGATAATTGGATAAATGTGGGTGGACAGTTAATCCCGGAATTAACGGTTTTGAACTTCAAGAAGAAAATATATTCGGGCAAGATAAATTCATGGGATGATATTCATAGTTTTTATACAGAGGAAGGCAAAAAGTACGATCAACAGAAAGTTATGCATGCCATATCCTCTCTGCTGGAATTGGAGGATATTTCTCTAAAAAAGATAAGCAAAGAGCGTTTCATCAGTTGGATCAAAGAAAGTAAGAGTACAAAAAAATGGATGGTCGATTCTATCGAGTCTTCACGCAAGAAGGATTATACCAACCCGTTCCGTAAAATGATGTATGATACACAAGAGGAACTTGACCAGGTTATTGGAAAATTTGAAGATAACGTATTTATTAAAAGCCAGAAAAAAGAGCTTCAGGCATTTAATAAGCTTATGAAGGATTTGGAAAAAAATCTTTTTGCTTTATAAGCTTAAAAAACTTTCAAATTAAGAACTTGCCAGGTTGCGAAGGTTTCGGCAGTCAACTTTCGTTTAATATGTATAAATTCAAGTGACCATCTAATATTCAATTGATGGTCACTTGAGTTGTAAGTCTCTTTAACTATTGCTCATCTTCAAATTTCCAACGAACAAAAGCTTCAATAGCTTCATATTCTGCTAAACCTAAGGCGTCATAAAGTTGAGCTGTTTCGGCCGTTCTTTCTTCTGCACGTACCCAAAATTCTCTTGCATCATCTCCTGGAAACACTGGTGTGTCTTTTTGTGACTGATGTTTAAATATTGCATATCTTTTGCGAATGGCTTCTGCAGGAGATAAAGGCACTGCCATTTCAATTTCATGAATTTCGAATTCATGCCAGGCGCCTCTATATAACCATAGCCAACAGTCTTTTGTCCAGCTTTCTGTTTTTCTAAGTCGGTTAAGAGCTTCCCTTATAATATTGAAGCATACCTTATGTGTTCCGTGGGGATCTGCAAAGTCTCCTGCTGCAAAAACCTGGTGAGGTTTTATACTCTGTAAGAGTTCCATTGTTTGGATAATATCGTCTTCGATAGATACATCCTTGGAATGTTTTGCACGGTCGTAAAATGGCAGGTTTTGAAAATGAATGTTTTCGTCCGGTAAACCTGCAAAGCGAGCACCTGCCAGTGCTTCGCCTTTCCGAATAAGCCCATTAACAATTAAAATTTCATTAGTGTCGGCCTGATTTGGCTTTTTACTATCTAAGAAATTACGCGTATCAGAATAAACCTTTTCCAATACTCCTGTTTCCAAATTCATAGATTTCGAGAAATCGCGAGCAAATTCTATAAAACGCAATGTGTCATCGCTCCATACTGCGGTATTTCCAGAAGTTTGATATGCAACATGAACGTCATGTCCTTGGTCAGCTAACCGAATGAACGTTCCTCCCATGGAAATAACATCATCATCCGGATGCGGCGAAAAGATAATGCTTCTTTTCTTAGCCGGTTCAGCACGTTCCGGTCGCTGACTGTCATCGGCATTTGGCTTTCCACCAGGCCAACCTGTTATGGTGTGTTGTATAAGGTTGAAAATTTGTATGTTGATGTTGTATACCGGGCCTTTTTCAGTTGCTAACTGAGCCATCCCGTTATTATTATAGTCCTCTTCAGTTAATTTAAGAATTGGCTTTTTGAGTGTTTTGGCTAACCAGATGACCGCCTTCTTAATTGTTGTTTCATTCCATACGCAATCTTTTGCTAACCATGGTGTATCAAAACGTGTTAAGCTTGAGGCTGCTTCAGTATCCAGAATAAATTCGACATTGTCTGAAAGTTGTAAGTAGGTAGCAGGAACTTCAGCAGTTATAGGGCCTTCAACGGCTTTTTTAACAATTTGCGCCTTCGTTACATTCCATGCCATTAAGATGATTTCCCGAGCTTTAAAGATTGTACCAACACCCATTGTAATAGCCTTTGTAGGTACGTTTTCTTTTCCTCCAAAACTTCTGGAAGCGTCTCTTCTGGTAAGATCATCTAATGTAACGAGTCTTGTTCCGGAATTAGGGGCTGAGCCCGGCTCATTAAATCCGATATGCCCTGTCCGGCCAATACCTAACAGTTGAAAATCAAGTCCTCCCAAATCGGAGATCTTTCTTTCATACTCCATACAGTAATTATGTATTTCGTCTTCTGAAATAGTTCCATCCGGAATATGAATATTGTTTTTATCAATGTCGATGTGATTGAATAATACCCGGTTCATAAAGGAAACATAACTTTGTTCTGCATCCGGTTGCATTGGATAATACTCGTCGAGATTGAATGTAATGACATTTTTAAAACTTAACCCTTCTTCTTTGTGAAGACGAATCAGTTCAGCATAGACCCTAACGGGAGTAGCTCCAGTAGCGAGACCCAAAACTGCTACCTCATCTTTTAATTGTTTTTCTTTAATTAAGGAAGCTATTCGATGGGCAACTGCAATTGAAGCTTTTTCAGGATTTGGATAAACGGTAACTGGAAGTTTTTCAAAACGCGTCTCTTCCAGTAGATTTAATCTTGCCATTGTGGTTAAATACGGTTAAAGGTGAGAAGCAAATTTACTTAATTTATGTCAGAGAATTCAGTGCTTTTCCACTAAAATGTCTTAATTTTCATGAAAAATGCTACGCAATCGTCTGCATAATAAAGAATTTTATAAAAATGAATGAGAATATTTATAAACTATATAATATATCAAAAAAGAAATCGAGGTATATTATAGGATTGATGTCAGGAACTTCGCTCGACGGTCTTGATATCGCTTTATGCCATATAAGTGGGTATGGAAATCAAACTCATCTGGAAGTACTTGCATTTGAGACAATGGAATATTCAAGTTCTTTTAGAGACGAGATAGAATCGGTCTTTTCTAAATTAGACGTTAACATGAAAATGTTATGCGCAATGAATGCAAAAATTGGAATAGCACATGCGGCTTTAGTGAAGGAAGCATTAAAAAAATGGAACATAAAGGTCAATCAGGTTGATTTAATTGCAAGTCATGGGCAGACTGTTTTTCATGCACCCAAAACATCTAATATAAATAAAGGATTTCCCAACAGTACTTTGCAAATTGGGGATGGTGACCATATTGCAGTTAATACCGGAATTATTACAGTTTCAGATTTTAGGCAAAAACATGTTGCTGCTGGAGGTGAAGGAGCACCTTTGGTAGTTTACGGTGATTATTTGCTCTTTGGCCACAGTAGTGAAAATAGAGTCATGTTAAACATTGGCGGCATCTCTAATTTTACTTTTTTGCCGGCTGGCGGGCAAACACAGGGTCTTTTTTCTACTGATGTTGGACCGGGAAATACGCTCATGAATCAGTATATGCAAGCCAACTATTTGAGATCTTACGATAAAGACGGAGAAATTGCCTCTTTGGGAAGAGTGAACAAAGCTTTATTAAAGAGCTTATTGGACTATTCTTTTTTTGCACAGGATTTTCCAAAAAGCACTGGTCCTGAAGTTTTTAACCTAAATTTTTTATCAGGTGCACAAAAGAAGAGCAATACTGAGTCGATCAATCATCAGGATGTGATGGCCACGCTGTGTTTATTTACAGCAAAAGGAATCGCACATGCTATTTTATCTATACAGAAAAACTCTCCTGATTTATGGGTTTACGTAAGTGGCGGCGGTTGTAAGAACCCTCTTTTAATGGAAAATATCATCAGAGAATTAGGTGATATCCCGATAGAAGACACTTCAGTTTTGGGGATGGATCCTGAAGCGAAAGAAGCTGTTTTGTTTTCTCTGTTGGCAAATGAAGCGGTTGCTGGAGCTCCTCTTTCATTCCCGGGAATGTCAGGTGCACCAGCAGTTTGCTTTGGTAAAATAAGTTTTCCTTCTTAATCTTAACCCTTAATTTATTTGGTCAATAAATTCCTGAATCGCTTTCCCTGGATTATTGGTTTTCATGAAATTTTCTCCTATTAAGAAGGCCTGAAAACCAACATTTCTTAAAAGCTGAATAGTCTCCGGATTGCTGATCCCGCTTTCTGATACTTTGATATATTGGTCAGGAATCAGGTTTATCAAATCCAACGAATGTTGTATCGATACAGAAAAATCGTTTAGATTTCGATTGTTAACGCCAATGGCATCGATTGTGTCAAATTTATTTTCTTTAAGTTCTTCTTCATTGTGAACTTCCAGCAATACATTTAGACCAATTTTCTTTGCGTAGGCAGAGAGTTCATTTACCTCCTTTGAAGAAAGACAGGCTGCAATTAACAAAATAATATCTGCACCATATGCTTTTGCTTCTGCAATTTGAAATGGGTCAATGATAAACTCTTTTCTTAAAACCGGGATTTTTACAGCATTCCGCACCGCCAATAAATCTTCTATACTGCCTTTAAAAAAGTTATGATCAGTTAGTACGGAGATGGCGGATACATTATTTTGTTCGTAGGCCTTTGCAATTTCATCGACATTTGAATGGTCATTTATGATTCCTTTTGAAGGAGAGGCGCGTTTGAATTCAGAAATAATACCATTTTTGCCGGGATCCAACACAGATTGTTTTAGACTATAGCATGTCCGATTAAAAAGGGGGGTTTCTTGAAGCTCTTCAATGGTAATGTTTTTTTTGGCTTCTTGAACCTCTAATTTTTTTCTTTGAATGATCTTTCCTAAAATATTCATGATTTAATTTTTTAACCAGTTGTTAATAATTTCTTTTCCGTATTCACTCAAGATAGATTCAGGATGAAATTGAACACCTCTAACATCCAGTGTTTTATGAGCCAGTGCCATGATTACCCCATCATTATCTAAAGCAGTAATCTCCAATTGTTCAGGAAAGTCATCTTTATTAGCAGCCCAGGAATGATATCGTCCAACTAGAAAGTTATCAGGCAAACCAGCGAAAAGAATTTCCTCAGGCTTTAACACATTTAAGGGCGTAGCAGTTCCATGAACAGGCTTCTTCAAATTATACAATTTTCCGCCATAGACTTCTGTGATTGCCTGCAATCCCAAACAGATTCCCAATATACTTTTTGTGTCTCCATATTTTTTAATGACATCCAATAGCAGACCTGATTCGGAAGGTATTCCCGGCCCGGGAGATAGTAGAATTTTATCAAACTCAGCCAGGTCTTTTATATCAAATTTATCATTTCTCCACACGAGAGCTTCATAACCGCATTCATTTAATAGATGAACCAGGTTGTATGTGAAGGAGTCATAATTATCAATTACAATAATTCTTTTGTGATTGGAAGTTTCCATGTTAGTTATTAGAATTTTTATTGATTGTTTCGGCAAATTCCAAAGCCTTTCTCAAGGCTGCAATTTTATTATTTACTTCTTTAAGTTCGCTTTCAGGATTTGAATCGGCAACTATTCCTGCTCCAGCCTGATAATGAAGGGTATTTTGTTTACTTAAAAAAGATCGTATCATAATGGCATGATTAAAATCACCGTTGAATCCCATAAAGCCAATAGCGCCGCTATAAAAGCTGCGCTGTACTGTTTCATACTTATCAATAAGTGTCAGTGCTTTATGTTTCGGTGACCCACTTAATGTTCCAGCCGGAAAAGTGTCACCTACTATGTCAAATGGATTTACGCCAGCGCGTACTTGTCCCGTAACCTTTGATACTAAGTGAATAACATGAGAATAATTTTGTGATTCTTTAAAGGAGATTACTTTTACTTTCTCACAATGTTTGCTTAAGTCGTTTCTCGCTAAATCGACAAGCATGACATGTTCTGCGCTTTCTTTGGGGTCATTTTTTAGTGATTCGGCAATTTCCTGATCTTCAAGGTCATTTCCACTTCTCTTAAAAGTTCCTGCAATGGGATAGATTGCAGCCTCGTTGTTTTTTATTGTTAACTGTGATTCAGGGGAGGAACCAAATAATTTAAAATCACCGTAATCGAAATAAAAAAGATATGGTGAAGGGTTTATTGAACGTAATGCTCTGTAAACATTAAACTCATCACCTAAAAATGGACGGGAGAATGCCCGGGATGGAACAATCTGAAAAACATCACCGCGGAAAATGTGTTTTCTCATAGTCTCTACCGTTTCCTTGAATTCATCATCATTTAAATTCGAGTTCTCTTCTCCGTTTAAAGAAAAATGGTAGTCAGGAAAATCTTTATTCTGAATCAAGTATTCGATACGCTCTAATCCATATGGCTCCTCATCGTTTGCTCTATGTTCAAATAAATATAATTCATTCTTAAAGTGGTCTATTGCAATTACATATTGATAAATATTGTATTGCATGAAAGGGATATTGCGTGAAGGGTTAATCTCTGTAGTTAACGTGATGTCTTCAAAGTGCTGTATTGTGTCAAAGGTGAAATATCCAAACAAGCCATTGGAGATAAATTTAAAGTTCGATTTTTCATCACTTTTAAATGTTGTACAAAAGTCGGATACTTCTTGACGGAGATCAAGGGATTCTGCCGGTTTGGTAATTACATCACCGCCGGGATAGGTGATTTCTAATTCTTGTTTTGTAAGCTTAATTCCAGCGATAGGCGCGCAACAGACATAGCTCATGTTATTTTCCCGGCTATGATAATCTGAACTTTCCAATAATAACGAATTCGGAAAGATGTCACGCAATCGAAGATAGATACTAACCGGCGTGGTAGTATCTGCTAGCATCTTTTTATAGGTAGTTTTAATTTGAATATGTTTCATTTCATAAATTTTAATGCACAAAAAAACCCGACTGTTTATACGTCGGGTTTATATTAAGTATGATTGTCTTCTTGTGTATTATACAAATATCCCGGCGTAGCTTTTGCTGCACCACCACCAGTTATTTATATAGTTTCTGTTTGTCATTGAAGCAAATATATTAATATTTTTTATAAGTTTTAACTTAAACAATAACTTTTAAGACATCGCCCAAACGGGGATCCCACTCATCTGGATTGCTACAATCACAATGATTACAGCCAGACCATAAAAAATTGCGATAGTTTTATGTTTTTGATACGATTCCGAGATCTTTTTTGATTTGGAATGACCAATGGTAATTAATACCGCTGCAATGATCATCATCAATATGTGCTCAACCGTCCAATAACGGCTTATGCTATCTTTCATTGCAAGAGACATGTCATCAAGTCGAACCTTTGGACTTACAAAATAAAGGAATAAGCCAATTAAGATTTGTATATGAAACGCTATTAAAGTAAATAGATTAAGTTTTCTATTAGCAGGAGTATAATTGTTTTTACCCAACCATCCTGATACTGCGCCAATTATGGCAAGAATAACCAGTACTAAAACTACATATCGCCAACCCGAATGTAAATGCTTTAACGCTAAATGTAAATTCATAGTGTTTTAATTTCTTTTATTACCAAAGCTACTGTTTTTTTTCACAACCCAAATGAAAATTTAAAAATCGATCGTTAGAATTGAGCACCTTCTTCACTGTTAAAATCTTCATTCTGATTCTTCTTTCTTTCATCACGATTTGTAAACCCTTGTTGACCGAAATTATAACTAAAAGAAAGCGTAAACGTTCTACGCATCCATCGACGCTCAAACTCTTGACTGAATTGTTCCGTTACTGTTGTTCCACCCCATTTTCTTTGATCAAAAAGATCGCGAACGTTCAGCATAACGTTTCCTCTTTTTTCCAAAACATCCATTTTTAAGCCTGCATCCATCACAAAGTTAGCAATAGACGTTCCTTGTGCTCTTGTTCTCGGTGCATAATATTGCGCACGAACTTGTCCGGTTAAAACTTTTGAAAATTTAATTTCAGTATTCAGGTTTGCATCCCAATTATAGCCATCCGTAGGTTTTAAATTATATTCTTCGCTTCCATAATATTTATTATAGAAGGCGTTTAAATTAGCCGTTGTGCTTATACTGGGAATAAAAGTGATTTTTGAAATTAATTCTATACCCGTGGCCTCATTACGGCTTATATTATACCATTGAGAAATTGTAGCTGAGGTTTCTTCGTTAATGCTGGTTCTGATACTTTCAACTCCGTCATTTACACGTCTGTGATATATGGAAGAGGTTAATGTAACGTTCGGCCAGAATTTTGCATAGCTCAGTTCAAATGAATGAATATCTTCTGGTAAGAGATCCGGGTTACCCATGCGAATATTCATTGGGTCTGAAACATCAACAAAAGGATTTACTTGCCACCCTCTCGGACGTTGTACTCGACGGGTATAGCTGGCCTGTATTTGTTGTTCGTTTTTTAATTGTTTCGTTAAGAAAACACTTGGGTATACACGTAAATAATCTAATTTTCCTTCAGTATCTCTTTCTTCTGCTGGAATTGAAGGATCGTATGATTTATATTTTGTATTTAAATAAGCTTGTTCAGCCCGAAGCCCTACTTGAAATCCTATACTTTCAGTAATTTTATTTTGATAATTAGAATAGAGAGAATGAACGATGTCCTCCAACTCAAAGTTATTGGTTAAATCGTAATCCCGTTCAAATTCATTTGTTTGAGGATTGAAGCTGTCAGAAATCTGTTCCTCATTGTTCTTTCGAATGGAAGTTCTATATCCGGCTTCTAACCGTTGATTTTCATTAAACGGAAGCGTATAATCAATTTGGATGTTTGTATTTCTTCCCTCTTCATATCCATTATTAATTCGTTGGTCAGGTAATTGATTTGGATCCGAAAACGTTTGATTAAATGTTTGAATACCATCTTCTGTACTGCGCCCATAAGAAAAATTAGCCATTAGGTTTTCTCCGGCCCGTTTAAAGTCACGTCTGAAATCTAAGTTAACATCGTAACCGGTGTCATCTTCGTTTTGTTCAGTAATCCGGTCACTCGTACCAGTCAGATCAGGTTGGTTAAAATATTGATAAAATAAATTTTCAGTTCTGTTATTATCACGGATATTGAAATTACCAGATAAACCAATCGTGGTTTTTTCATTTATATTATAATCAATTCCTAGTTTTCCGGAATGACTATTTCCCTTTCTTGAATTTTCACTATCATTTTCAGTGATACCATTATTCAAGAGATTCAGATTTTTATTGAACCCATCACCAACCCGATTCGATTTCCGGTAGTTATAATTACCATAATAATTAAAATTCTCATCGCGGTAGTTTAAGCTTACACCGCCATTATAATTATTATATGAACCACCTGAAGCTGTTACCATTCCATTTAGCCCTCTACGGATATTTTTCTTGAGTATAATGTTAATTATTCCAGATTGACCTTCAGCATCATATTTAGCTGAAGGATTGGTTATTACTTCAATACTTTGAATGGAATTGGCCGGTAAGGCTTGAAGTGTTTGTGTAATATCGTTTCCAGCCATAGCCGAAGGCTTTCCATCTATTAAAATACGTACGCTGCTTGAACCGCGCAAGCTTACTGCCCCATCCATATCTACCGATAGGGAAGGAACATTGGCCAATAGGTCTGTGGCTGAGCCTCCCTCGCTTATTAAACTTTGAGCCACATTAAATATTTTTTTATCGATACCTAATTGCATGGCTGGTGCTTCCGCTTCAATTACAACTTCTTCTAAGACTTTAGAAGAAGAAGGCTTTAATTCAATTTTGCCAAGATCCAATTTTTGATTTATAGCTAACGCAATACTTTTTTCATATGTATCATAACCCACAAAGCTAATGCGTATCATATAAGTTCCATTTGACAAGTCAGGAAAATTAAATTGTCCTGCTTCATTCGTTAACATTCCTGCAACCTGGGTATTTGTTTCGTTGAATAGGGCAACACTTGCAAAATCAACAGGTTCTTTTGTAGATTCATCTGTAAGCGTTCCGCTTAAAGCAGAAGTGTTTTGTGAATAAAGGGATTGAAATGAAAAAGTAGCGAATAAAAAGAGAATGGATGTGAAGAAGATATTACTGGTCATCAATCAAGGGTAGCGTGAAAAATTATTATTTAAGTAAGTTTAGTTTGTTATTTGTAAATATAGTATAAAACACGACTTATGTTTATGTGGTAACTGGATTATTACCCATATTTGTCTCTATGGACACTCAAACATTCACAAAAGCACAAAATTATGATGCTTATTTAGAGCTGGTTAAAAGATTGGTTGCAGAAGGGAAATCTACGGGACCAAACCAAACAGAAGAACTTGCATATTATACCGGGCTAAACCTGGTCCGGATGGAGCGAATCAATAAGGTTTTTTCGTTTACTGAAGAGCTTACTGCAGCTATTCAGAAGCTTAATAATAACTATCGGTTCGTTGTATTAACTGAAGCATGGTGTGGAGATGCAGCTCAAATTGTTCCCGTTTTTAATCAAATTGAAAAAGCAAGTCAAGGAAAGATTACACTAAAGCTTTTATTGAGAGATGAGAATCTTGATTTGATGGATCAACATCTTACAAACGGCGCCCGTTCTATTCCCAAACTCATCGTTTACAATGAAAAAGAAGAAGTTGTTGCTACATGGGGCCCCCGACCTCAGGTTCTTAGTGAATATATGCAGCAGCTTAAGGCAGAGAATAAAGATCTTGAATTAACTAAAATGATTGAAAAAATCCAATTGTGGTATTCGAAAGATCGGACGTTATCAACTCAAAAAGAAATAGCCGATCTTATAGAAAAGCTGACATAGATTATTCTGTACTTACAGTTAACCCTTCTTGTTTAAGAATCTTTCTGTAAATCTCGATTTCGGTTCTCGAGCCTTCCAAAATCGGGCATTTGCCTTTGGTATGGACGGTCCACGCAATCTTTTCTGCTTGACTTTCAGAATAATCTAAGTATTTGATCAAGCAATGAATTACATGATCAAAGGTATTGATTTCATCATTCCACAATATGAGGCGATGAGGTCTTTTAACAACTGATAAGATATCGTCTAAGGTAAAGGTCTCCTCCTGAACCTGTGTTTCTGTCATTTCTTAAGGGTTTGGAAGCACAAATTTAAGAAATTTATTCTTTCTTTGTTTTTCTAATCTGTGCTTCTAAAATATCCCACATTTCATTTGGGATGGCTTTTAAGTCATTAAATTGACCGGCTCCTTGTAGCCATTCGCCCCCGTCAATGGTAATTACTTCACCATTAATGTATCCTGAGAAATCCGAAATAAGAAAAGCAGCTAAGTTTGCAAGTTCTTGATGTCCACCTACCCTGTTCAAAGGAACACGTTTTTTAAAGTCAAATTTTTCTGCCAGATCTCCGGGTAATAAACGCTCCCAGGCGCCTTTGGTGGGAAATGGGCCGGGAGCTATTGCATTCTGCCGGATTCCATGTTTACCCCATTCTACAGCAAGTGATTTTGTAAGAGAAATAACGCCTCCTTTCGCGGCAGCTGAAGGAACTACGTATCCAGAACCTGTAAATGCATAGGTAGTCACGATGTTTAAAACACTTGCATGCTGTTTGTTATAAATCCAGTGTTTGCCGAAGGCCAATGTGCAATTTATTGTCCCCTTTAAAACAATATCAATGATAGAAGAGAAAGCATTCGCTGACAAACGTTCGGTAGGTGAAATAAAATTTCCAGCTGCATTGTTAACCAGTCCATCGACTTTTCCAAAGTGAGCTATGCTTTCTTTAAGAAGATTTTCTACGTCTTCATAATTCCTTACATCGCAGGCAATTGGAAATACCACCCCACCTGTTTCCCGTTCCATTTCTTTAGCCGACTCTTTTAAAACCTCCAATTTGCGGCTTGTGATAATTAAATTAGCACCTAATTTTAAAAAATAGGTGCCCATAGCTCTTCCTAGTCCGGTACCTCCGCCAGTTATAACAATAGTTTTCCCTTTTAACGCATTGTCTCTTAGCGCACCTTCGTTAAAGTTCTTATTTTCCATCATTTTTATTTCCGGTTAGATTGGTTAAAATAGTTTTTAAAATTGAACGAGTTGAGGGAGCCCACCATTGTTTTAACACCGCATCGAGCATATCTTTCGGAGCATTTCCCATTTGTTGAATAAGATTTCTTCTCATATTTATCTTGCTCTGTTGCCAGGTATTGGCGTCATGCTGTAGATAAGATAACAATTGTTTTTCAGCACGGCTTCTGAGTTTTTCGGAGCTTACCAGTTCATTTATTAGTCCCACCTCGAGAGCTTGTTCAGGGTTTAATAATTTCCCTTCTAAAAGATATTGATAGGCTTTTGCCTGGCCTATCCAAAAACTATATAAATGAAAGATGCTTTCAGGCACAATTATTCCTACCGGAACTTCATTCAATCCTATTATAAAATCACCTTCCACCATCAGACGATAATCACAGCATAATGCCAGAACACAACCTCCGGCCGGACTGTGGCCACTTATTGCAGCAACACTTGGCTTTTTGAAGGCAACGAAGGTGGTTACAAATTCCAGAAACAGTACCCAGAACTCCCGGATTTGATCTTCATTATAGTCGTAGAGTTCGATTAAATCTAATCCGGAGCTAAAAAAGCGATCTTTGCCGTGTAAAATGATTCCAGAGATGGAATCATCGTTTTCTATATTTTTTAAAAGGTTGTTCAATTCATGGAGTGTCGCCAAATTAATAGCATTTGATTTTCCACGATCTAAGCCTATTAAGGCCATCCGTTCATTTATTGTTACTTGTATATTTTCCATTCTTTATAGGTTTTATTGAACAACGTCAATAAAGATTTCGGCATGTCCGATCCGTCCATTTAAATCGACTCCCTCTATTACTATTTTATAGCGGCCAGTCTGATCAGCAGTGTAAAAACCGAAAGTAGCATTTCCGTCTTTATCTGTTACAATATTTGGATTCCAATAGATAGTTGAGCGTAAATCCGGCTCATCATTACTGTTTTGTTCATTTGAATAATCAGGAGATTTGAATTCTTTTACAGCATAAAGGCCCTGAGGACTAAATGTTACAATCCCGGGTGTGTAAAGATTTCTACTGTAATTCCCATCACCTCTTTTTGTTGTAATTATAATAACTCCTCCGGAGCCCATACTCCCATATATTCCCAATGAGCCTGGGCGGCGTAACACTTCTACAGAGGCAACGTCCATGGGTGATATTGAAGATAAGGCATCTTCTGTCATATACATTCCATCTAAAATAATTTGCATAGGCGTATTCATGGAACGAGTCGAATAAGGTACACCATTTTTAAATAGTACACCGAGCAAACGACCCTGGAGGCAAATGCTTAAATCAGAACACGTGCTTAAATCCTCACTACTTAAGACCTGATCTGCATTTCCTGCACCGTTGAGATTGCTGGAGCCTTCTGCAGGATTTTTCTTGGCTGCTGTGATATTTACATCTTCTAAAAGAATGCTATTATCCATTTTTCCGGACTTTATAAGTTCCTTGAACCTTTCTTGCGTATTTTTAAGATATGTATCCATTGATTGATTAGCATTTAGCATAATATCAGCCTGGTTCTTGTTTTTTGAAACTTGCTGGTTAGGAACTTCATCGAGTACTATTTCTACATTCTTTTTCCCCTTTTCGTCCCGGGCCTGAATTACAAACTTGGTGTTCTCATAAAAAAGTAGCCGGTCAAAGTTAAACCGACCGTTTTCATCCGCAACAGTATCGATGATGCCTCCACTTTCACTTACTAGTACCAAAACCTTTGCAAAGGGGGCCGGTTTGCCATTGAAACGTGTAATCTGTCCGGAAATTTTCAAATCTTGTTCCGGAGTAAATTTGGGCCTTTTTTCTGGAGCCTTTATCCTATTCCAGACACTATCTGTTCCAAAAGTCGATATCAAATTGTCTAATTGAGATTTTACGCTAAGTTGTCCAGATCTAAAATAATAATTTGGTGATTGTATATAATCAGAAGTTTCAGAACTAAGATTTAGATATGAATTAATTGTTGTCTCTGTTAGCGTGTCAGCCGGAACTTTATTTAGATCCGTAACTGATATGGAAAGACTCGCTACACGGACTGAATCATCCTCTTTTCCAGTATTGATTTCAATGTTTACAAGGTCACGGGTTTTATATTGATTTTTATCCGCTGTAACGATCAAAGGAAGCTCACGATATTCATTGTGAATAAATAGTGCCTTGTTAGCCAGAATTTGCATATCGTCGGTTAATAACCGGACTTCGATTAAGCCCTGAGGTAGATTCTTCTTTGGGATGCTGATTGTTGTTTCTTTATTAGAAATCTTAATTTTTGCAGCGTAAAAAACTTCTCCACTTTTTTGTAAGATCAGGTTTACTTCTTGGTTATTAATTATTTCTGAGCTTGCTAGTACTTGAATAAAAATTTGTTTGGATGACCAGGTATTCGCATTTATGAGATAACCCTTTGATTCAACCGCCGGCAATGTGTATTCTTCAGACTTTCCATCGGAAAAAGTGATGACAGCTTTATATGACTGATTGCTTTCAGGAGGAAATACAAAGCTTCCAATCCCAAAAGTATCTGTTTCAAATTTTATTAGTTGATTGTTATTGCTATCCTTAACGCTACCTGTTGCTTTTAAACCTCGACCTTCTTTTTCGGAAACTTTGAAGACTACTTTATTTAAAGCTCCAGCGATCAATTTTTCTCCGTTTTCAGGGAAAAACTGTACAGATAAGGGTTGGTTTATGTTTTGGATTGGAAATTGTTTTGTGATTTTTCGCGCTTTTGTTTGAATCTCCGTTTTTATATATGCTGAATTAGACAAGCCCCCCTTAGGTTCTTTAAATGTTAAGGAGATAGCCCCGTTTTCATCAGTTATATCCTTGCCTTGACGTATATTTTTATTGTTAGATAGAATTGAGTAATCAACCTTTGTGTTGTTTAATGGATTTTTATTTAAATCCATAAATGTTAAGCTTGATTGTATGGTTTTTTGATCTCCGTCTTCAAGAAGAGAGAATGAACTTTTTGTAAAAAGAGGGTCTTTTAGGGCATCAACAATCTGGATTGTTTTGTCAAAAAAATACGTTTCATCAAAATTTCTCATCCAATTGCTGTAGGCACGGATTCTATAGTTTCCTTCTTTCAAAGAATCTGTTAGCAAAATATCTCCAAATGTTATACCACTTACAACAGGTAAGCGTACAGAAATTGCTACCTCATTATTCGGATTTATAAGTTCAACGTAAAGGATTTTACTAAGTGAGGATAAGAAATTATAATTTCCGATCGTTAAATAGGCTTTAAACCATATTTGGTCACCAATACTATAATAGGGCTTATCGAGATGAAGATAAGCCTTTTCTTGGGGGAAATTATTGTGGTAGCTTTCTAATTTTTGAAGAGTTTCCTCAACCATGGGCTTTTCCTGTGCTTTTACAGAAGCAGTATAGATGATAATTAAAAGTATAAGATATAGGTTCTTCATTTAAATCGGTTGAGGTTAAAGTAAAGATACAATTTATTGGTTTATACGAGAATGTGCAAAGAAAGAAATTAGGTATTATAATCCTTTAGTTCTTTTAAAAAAAATATCTTTGTAATTATTTGATAATTTAAGCCAAGTCTTTAAGAGTAGAGAAACATGAATATTTTAATATTAGGTTCAGGAGGAAGAGAGTGTGCCTTTGCATGGAAAATTTCACAAAGTAAACAAGTAAACCAATTGTATATTGCTCCAGGGAATGCTGGAACAGGGGCCTACGGGAAAAACATTTCAATACAGGTAAACGATTTTGAAGGGATAGCATCTTTTGCTTTAGAAAATTCCATTAATATTATTGTAGTTGGTCCCGAAGAACCTTTAGTAAATGGTATTCATGACTATTTTTTGAATCGGCCAGACTTAAAAGAAATCTCAATTGTAGGCCCACAAAGAGCCGGAGCACAGTTAGAAGGAAGTAAAGACTTTTCTAAAAAATTTATGAATAAGTATGGCATACCAACTGCTTCTTCAATGACGTTTACTAAAGATACGTTAGAAGAAGGATTGGTATATTTGGATACTCATAAATTACCTGTTGTATTAAAAGCAGATGGCTTGGCTGCCGGTAAAGGAGTTTTGATTTGCCAAAGCAGAGAAGAAGCAAAAGCCGAATTAAAGGCTATGCTATTGAATGCTAAGTTCGGTGGAGCTGGTGATGTAGTCGTTATAGAAGAGTTTTTAAGCGGTATTGAGCTCTCAGTGTTCGTGTTAACAGATGGAATCTCTTATAAAGTCCTGCCATCGGCCAAAGATTATAAACGTATTGGAGAAGCAGATCAGGGCTTGAACACTGGCGGGATGGGGTCAATATCCCCTGTTCCCTTTGCAAGTGACGAATTTCTTAAAAAGGTAGAAGATCGAATTATTGTACCTACAATAGAAGGCCTTAAAAGTGAGCAAATTCCATATAAAGGATTTATTTTTCTGGGATTAATGAAAGTTGGCGAGGATCCATATTTAATTGAGTATAATGTTAGGATGGGAGACCCGGAAACAGAAAGTGTCTTGCCTAGGATTGAAAGTGATATCGTAGATTTACTTGTAGGAGTGGCTAATCAGGATTTAAAAGAGAAAACATTAATTTTATCTGATAAAACAGCTGCTACAGTAGTGCTGGTTTCTGGAGGATATCCGGAAAAATATGAAAATGGAAAAGTAATCACAGGCTTGGAAAATGTCAAGGAATCCATTCTTTTTCATGCAGGAACCAAATTAACAAATGGTGAGATCTTGACAAATGGTGGCCGGGTGCTAGCTGTTACAGCATTAAAAGACTCTCTTTTTGAAGCTTTGCAACAAGCAACAGCAGATTCAGGAAGAATATTTTATAATGGCCGTTATTTTAGAACTGACATTGGGTTTGATTTAATGGAATACATTAATGATTAGGGTTTTACAATGCCTTTAATAATAGCATAGTGATTTAAATGATCGGTTGTGTTTATATGCAGATAGTACAACCTTAAAGGAGAAATACAAGTGAAGAAACTTTTTTTGTTAGATGGAATGGCACTGATTTATCGTGCTCATTTTGCATTAAGTAAAAACCCGAGATTTACGGCAGCAGGTATTAATACATCAGCAGTTATGGGTTTTACAAATACATTATTAGAAATATTAAAAAAAGAAACCCCTTCGCATATCGCTGTAGTTTTTGATACGGCAGTTCCAACAATTCGGCATCTTGATTTTGAAGCTTATAAAGCACATCGTGAAGTAATGCCTGAGGATCTGTCTGCAGCGATTCCCTATATCTTTAAATTGATAGAAGGATTTAATATTCCCATCATAACTTATGATGGTTATGAAGCAGATGATATTATCGGGACTTTGGCAAAAAAAGCAGAGGCGGAAGATTTTACAGTTTACTGCATGACTCCGGATAAGGATTTTGCTCAGTTAGTTTCTGAAAAGATTTTGCTTTATAAACCCGCACGAATGGGAAACGGTGCTGAAATACATGGTGTTAAGGAAGTATTGGAAAAATGGGAAGTTGAGAACATCGAGCAGGTAATAGATATTCTTGGATTGTGGGGAGATGCAGTAGATAATATTCCAGGTATACCAGGAATTGGCGAAAAGACGGCTAAAAAGCTTATTCAGCAATATGGTAGCATGGAAGAAATTATTAAGAATAGTCATCAACTGAAGGGAAAACAACGTGAAAATATTGAGAAATATGCAGAACAAGGATTAGTTTCCAAAAAGTTGGCAACAATTTTATTGGATGTTCCTATTGAATTTGATGAAGAGGCTTTCCGACTCGAGGCTCCCAATAGAGAATTATTGGAACCATTATTTGCAGAACTAGAGTTTAGGACTTTAGGACGCCGGGTTTTTGGTGAAGAGTTTAATGTGAATGATTCGAGGTTACAGGAAGGAACCCAAACTGATCTTTTTAGTCAGCCACAACCCAAAGCAGTGAGCCAGGATGTTGAAAATATTCAGACGGTCGCTAAAAATATAGATAATACTGAGCACGATTATAAGATAGTTTATACCATCGAGGAGATTAAGGATCTGGTCGCTTATCTTAGTAAACAAGAAGCTATTTGTTTTGATACTGAGACAACTGGTATTGATGCTAATTGTTGTGATATGGTCGGTCTTTCCTTTGCTGTGGAGGTTGGTAAGGCATGGTATGTGCCCGTTGCCGAAAATAAAGAAGCGTGTTTGGCAGTTTTAAATCTGTTTAAACCTGTTTTTGAAAATGAAAACATTGAAAAGATTGGTCAAAATCTTAAATACGATATTCTGCTATTGAACTGGTATGGTATTGAAGTTAAAGGACCGCTTTTTGATACGATGTTAGCCCACTATCTTTTAGATGCTGATTCACGACATAACATGGATGTTTTAGCTGAAAACTATTTAGGATATTCACCGATCGCAATTACGAAGTTAATTGGGCCAAAGGGAAAGAAACAGGGAAACATGCGTGATGTTGCGATCGAAGAAGTCGGCCCTTATGCTTGTGAGGATGCTGACATCACTTTGCAATTAAAAGAGGTCTTTCTACCTTTACTTGAGGCAACCGGGGCGCTTTCATTAGCGCGTAATGTCGAATTTCCATTGATTTATGTTTTAGCATCTATGGAACGTGAAGGCGTGTGTCTTGATGTAAAGGTTTTGGGTGAAATCTCGAAAATTATTACGCTTGAAATTGCTGAACATGAAAAGCAGATTCATGAAAAGGCAGGCGTTAAATTTAATATAGCTTCTCCTAAACAATTAGGAGAGGTATTGTTCGATAAATTAAACCTGGATCCAAAAGCGAAAAAGACTAAAACCGGTCAGTATCAAACAGGAGAAGATATTTTACTCTCTTTGGCACTTAAGAGTGATATTGTACAGGATATTCTAAACTTCAGACAGTTACAAAAGTTGAAATCTACCTATGTAGATGCACTGCCTCAACTTTTAAACATCAAATCGCAACGTTTACATACATGCTTTAATCAGGCTGTTGCGTCGACTGGGCGACTTAGTTCTACTAATCCAAACCTTCAGAATATTCCTATAAAAACAGAAAGAGGAAGGGAAGTGAGAAAGGCATTTGTAGCGAGAGACGATGAGCATGTTATTATTGCTGCCGATTATTCCCAGATAGAACTACGTTTGGTAGCTGAGATTAGTGGCGATCCGGCTATGCGTGAAGCATTTATACAAGGGTTGGATATTCATACCGCAACAGCAGCAAAAGTTTACGGTATTGAACTTGATGAAGTAACTTCTGATATGAGGCGAAATGCCAAAGCTGTTAATTTCGGTATTATATACGGGCAGTCAGCTTTTGGATTGTCTCAAAATCTAGGAATACCCAGACGAGAAGCAGCTGCGATTATAGAACAATATTTTATTCAGTATCCAGGTATTAAGGATTATATGAATAATACCATTGCCTTTGCCCAAGAGAATGGGTATGTGGAAACTTTATTGAAGCGCAGAAGGTATTTACGGGATATTAATTCTCAGAATGCGACCGTGCGCGGATTTGCAGAACGAAATGGAATTAACGCCCCAATACAGGGGTCTGCAGCTGATATGATCAAGATAGCTATGATTCAAATTCATAATGACATAAAAGAACGTGGTCTAAAAGGTAAAATGACAATGCAGGTTCATGATGAGCTTGTTTTTGATGTTCCCAAAGAAGAGGTTGATATATTTAAAGAACTGGTAGAGTTTCGTATGAAGAATGCGATTAAAACAGAAGTTCCGATTGTTGTAGAAATAGGAATTGGGAAAAATTGGCTTGAGGCCCATTAAGAAGAATATATGTTATTTTCAGCTTTTCAAAATAGATTTATTGAAGCCGGTTGCGATGAGGCAGGACGTGGCTGTTTGGCAGGGCCTGTTTTTGCAGCTGCTGTAATTTTTCCGCCGGATTTTAGATTCATAGGAATAGATGATTCAAAAAAACTAACTGAAACACAACGCTATGCACTTAGAGAAGTGATTCAAAAGGAAGCTATTGCCTACGGAATTGGGCAAGTTGATGCGGAAGAAATAGATAGAATCAATATTCTGAATGCGTCTTTTTTAGCAATGCACCGCGCTTTAGACTCATTATCGGTTTCAGCAGAATTTTTAATTATTGATGGAAATCGATTCAAACCATATAATACAGTTCCTCATGAATGCATTATCCAGGGAGATGGTAAATATTTGTCAATTGCCGCTGCTTCCATTTTAGCAAAGACATATCGGGATGACTACATGGCAAACCTTGCTATTCAATATCCTCAGTATGGCTGGAAAAACAATAAAGGATATGCAACGATTCAGCATCGTCAGGCAGTAATGAAATATGGAATAAGTCCGTATCATCGTAAAACTTTTCGGACCAATGCTTTGCAACTTGAAATGTTTAGTTAATCCCCGCTTTTTGCTTACTTTTGCGAGAATTTAATAACTGCTAAATAATGAAGAATACTGCATTAAGTGATATACATATTTCGTTAGGAGCCAAAATGGTTCCCTTCGCTGGGTTTAATATGCCTGTTCAATATTCCGGAATAAATGTTGAACATGAGACTGTTCGAAACGCGGTTGGCGTTTTTGACGTGAGCCATATGGGTGAATTTATTTTGAAAGGAGAGAACGCTTTAGAATTAATCCAAAAGATCAGTGCGAACGATGCATCTAAGTTATTTGACGGAAAAATTCAGTATACCTATTTTCCAAATGAAACAGGAGGAATAATTGACGATTTATTAATCTACCGTATTGATAAAGAAACGTTTCTGTTAGTTGTAAATGCTTCTAATATTGATAAAGATTGGAATTGGATCTCAAAATACAATACGAAGGGGGTCGAATTAATTAATATCTCAGATAAGACTTCATTATTGGCAGTACAAGGCCCAAAGACAACCAAAGTTCTTCAAAAATTAACAGATATAGATTTATCTTCTATGGATTACTACACCTTTAAAAAAGGGGTATTTGCAGGCATAGAAAATGTGTTAATATCCTCAACCGGATATACCGGAGCCGGAGGCTTTGAAATATACTTTGAAAATTCACATGCTGTAACTATTTGGAATGCGATCTTTGAAGCAGGCAAAGACTTTAATATTGCTCCAATTGGCTTAGGTGCTCGTGATACGTTACGTTTAGAGATGGGTTTCTGCTTGTATGGCAATGATATCGATGACACGACTTCACCTCTCGAGGCGGGATTAGGATGGGTAACCAAGTTCAACAAAGATTTTGTCAATTCCGAAAATCTTAAAAAACAAAAAGAAGCAGGTGTAGATTATAAATTAATCGGTTTTGAAATGCTTGAACGAGGTATTCCAAGACACGACTATGAGTTGCAGGATGTATCCGGTGCAAATATTGGTAGGGTTACCTCAGGAACTCAATCTCCAAGTCTTCAGAAATCAATCGGTTTAGGCTATGTTAAAAAGGATTTTTCTAAAGAAGGAACAGAGATATTCGTGAATATCCGAAATAAAGCTGTGAAAGCTATCGTTGTAAAACCTCCTTTTATTAAATAGCTAAAGTATTGATTACGAAAAATAAACACAAAACAATAAGCGTTTGCTTATCTCCTGCGATGCTGTCTTTTTATAATCTGGAAGGCAAGATTGCAGTAGTAATTGATATTTTTAGAGCATCATCTTCTATTTGCTACGGCATACACAACGGCGCTAAAGCTATTATACCAGTAGCCACTGTTGACGAATGCCTGTCATATCAAGATAAAGGCTATTTACTAGCAGCTGAGCGCAATGGGGCAGTCGTGGAAGGCTTTGATTTCGGAAACTCTCCCTTTTCTTATACCGTTGAAAAGATTAAAGACAAAACCATCGTACTGACAACTACCAACGGTACACGTTCTATTGAACTTTCAAGTAAAGCAAAGCAAGTAGTTCTTGGTTCATTTTTGAATCTGTCAACTTTGTGTAAATGGCTTATTGAGCAAAAGGAATCCATCGTATTGGTATGTGCAGGTTGGAAAGAGAATTTCTCTCTCGAAGATGCATTGTTTGCAGGTGCGGTGGTTGAACAGGTACAGGGTGATTTTTCAATTCATGATGATGGTGCTATTGCAGCTTTGGACTTATATAGATATGCCAAAGCTGATTTACCAGCATATTTAAAGAAATCATCTCATAGCGAACGTTTAAAAAAGCTGAAAATTGAGAAGGATATTGAATTCTGTTTGAAACTTGATATCTTGGATAGTATTCCTGTTTTGAAAGACGGAAGATTGATTAAAATGGATCAATCAAGTATTCAGCTTTCGGAAATTAAACACGGGTCTGCTGAAACGGTAAAATCAAAAACCGGTTAAGGCTTAAGTTTGGGATTGTTGCGATGACGATCGCTATCACGGAGAGTCTTTTTTTCAAGGTTTTTGTTTAAGGCTTCGGTTAAATTAATTCCGGTTTGATTTGCCAGGCAAATCAGAACAAATAATACATCTGCCAGCTCATCGCCCAGATCAATGCTTTTATCAGATTCTTTGTAAGATTGCTCACCATATTTCCGCGCTATAATGCGCGCTACTTCACCCACTTCTTCCATTAGTATGGCCGTGTTCGTTAATTCATTGAAATATCTTACTCCGGTTGAGCTAATCCATTGATCAACTATTTCCTGTGCTTCTTGTATTGTCATTAGAAATTGTCTTTATCTTTCGTATTCATAATAATTGTAACAGGGCCATCATTTAATAGCTCAATTTTCATGTCGGCACCAAAAATACCTGTTGCAATTTTCTTCTCTAAAAGAGCTTCTAACTCCCGGATCATTCTTTCGTAAAGAGGAATAGCAACAGCTGGTTTTTCTGCGCGTATAAATGAAGGACGGTTACCCTTCTTAGTTGCTGCCAGAAGAGTAAATTGAGAAATTAAGAGAATGTTTCCTTTAATATCTAATAATGAATTATTCATCAGGCCATTCTCATCACTGAAGATCCTTAGATTGACAATCTTTTTTGCTAACCATTGAAGATCATTGATGTCATCTTCAGTTTCGATTCCAAGTAATATCAACAGTCCCTGATCGATTTCACCCCTTATTTCTCCATCAACAACACATTCTGCATTGCTAACCCGTTGAATAACTGCTCTCATATTAGATTAGTTTCGCGTTTCGTTTCCATGGTAGATACTTAAATAATTTTGATATCGGGAGGGGGCAATATCACCATTTTCAACAGCCTCTACAATAACGCATCCCGGCTCATTGATATGTTTACAATTATTATATCGGCACTGGTTTAAACGTAAACGGAACTCGGGAAAAAAGTGAGCAAGCTCTTGTTGTTCAATATTGACAATTCCCAATTCCTGAATTCCGGGAGTATCAATTATATAACCGCCCTCTGGAAGAGGAATCATTTCAGCAAAAGTAGTGGTATGCTTTCCTTTTTCAGAAAAAGAAGAAATTTTTCCCGTTTTTAGTTTTGCATCAGGTACTAATCGATTAATTAGTGTTGATTTTCCAACACCAGAATGTCCGGTTATAAGTGTTTTATTACCCTTTAATTCAATTAATAAGTCGTCAACATTCGTTCCTTCAAGTCCTGAAACCCGAAAGCAAGGATAGCCAATGTTAGTATAAATGGCTTCGAATTGTTCCAAAATCTCCAAACCTTCATCACTAAAAAGATCCAGTTTGTTAAAGACAATTCGGGCAGGCACATCATAAGCCTCAGCAGTAACAAGAAAGCGATCAATAAAACCCAAAGAAGTCATCGGGCTGGCTAAGGTTACAACAAGGAATGCCTGATCAAGGTTAGCTGCGATAATCTGTACCGATTTTGAGAGATTAATGGATCGGCGGATAATATAATTTTTCCGGGGGTAAAGTTTGGTAATAACGGCTGTTTCCTGATCCGGTTCAAGCAAGATCTCAACCTCATCCCCAACAGCAATCGGATTTGTTGACTTAATCCCTTTTATACGAAACTTTCCCTGTATCCTGGAATCGTAGGTATTTCCATTAGAAGCTAAAACCTGATACCAGCTACCTGTAGACTTTATCACCAATCCCTTCATGCGTTTTCATTTCCTTTATTGATTATTTAGTGGAAGAATCAAATCTAAGCATAAAGTGAATGTTTTGGAAAGTTTTTTTTTAACTTGCACTATGAATAATTTTGACCTGAGCTTTCTAAATATTCGCTTTCTTGATATCATTGATGTATTGTTGGTAGCTATTATCATCTACTATGTATACAATTTGATTCGGGGAACGATAGCGGTTAATATCCTTGTTGGCTTAGTCATAATCTATTTAGTATTTATTATTGTTAAGCAGTCACAGATGCGCTTGCTTACAGAAATTTTTGGAGGATTTATTAGTGTGGGGTCTATTGCCTTAATTGTTGTGTTTCAACAGGAAATCAGGCGCTTTCTGCTTCATATCGGGAAAAATATCTCCTTAAGGAGGAACCGGTTATTTTTATCGCTTTTTTTAAATAAAAAAGATGTTGAAAAAGATAATACCACGCGTTTAAAGCCAATTGTAGATGCTTGCCGGAGTATGCAAAAATCCAGAACCGGAGCCTTGATGGTCTTTTCAAAATATTTTGACGAAGAATACTATCAAAATAGTGGGGAATTCATTGATGCACAGGTTTCCAAGCGTTTATTGGAAAGTATTTTTCAGAAACACAGTCCTTTGCACGATGGTGCCGTGGTAATTGTTGATTTCAAGATAAAAACTGCTAGTTGTATCTTGCCTCTGTCCGATAGTGAGGATTTGCCCTTGCAATTCGGTTTGCGCCACCGGGCCGCAATTGGTGTTACTGAAATGAGTGATGCAGTAGCTGTCGTTGTAAGTGAGGAAACCGGAGAGATTTCGTACGCTAAACAAGGAAATGTGAATATGAATATTGGTTATGAAGATCTTGAGCGATTGCTTAACGAAGATCTATAACCATAATTTAAAAGTATTTCTAAGAGCTTCTTATTAAAGACCTCGAAATACTTTTAAATCTGGAAGTACTTTTATATACCGGATATTAGCAATACTCTTCAAATGCAGCTACTAAATTGTCTGCAATCATTTGAGCCGGCTTACCCTCAATATTATGTCTTTCAATCATATGAACCAATTTTCCATCTTTGAATAAAGCCATGGCAGGTGATGAAGGTGGATAAGGCTGCATATATAAACGTGCTTTTTCTACAGCCTCTTTTGCAACGCCAGCAAAAACAGTTACTATTTTGTCAGGACGTTTCTCATTTTGAACAGCAGCTTTTGCAGCAGGGCGTGCGTTAGACGCGGCACAACCGCAAACTGAATTTACCACTACTAAGACAGAACCATTTTGTCCAATTGCAGATTCAACTTCTTCTGCTGTATTTAAATCATTGAAGCCGGCATCTGTTAATTCCTTGCGCATAGGCGCTACCAAATAATCTGGGTACATTTTTAATCCTTTCTAAATAAAACTTTTCACAAAGATACAGCTTGTAGATTTATACCCAAAGACCTTATTTCAGATGAATGTAATATTAATTGCTTTCCTGCTACCTTATTAGTTTTTAAACCCTTGCAAATAAACATCGCAGGGCAGGAATTTGATAATCGAGCTTAATAATGTATTTTTGTAAATATTCTAAAATATACAATTATGTCAGTAGAAACGCAATATACACCCTATAAGGTTAAAGATATCTCCTTAGCAGAATGGGGAAGAAAAGAAATAGAATTAGCTGAGGCAGAAATGCCGGGATTGATGGCACTTCGTGAGGAATATGGTGACACGAAACCATTAGCTGGAGCACGGATCGCCGGTTGCTTGCATATGACAATTCAAACTGCAGTTTTAATTGAAACATTGGTAGCGCTGGGGGCAAAAGTAACCTGGTCTTCTTGTAATATATTTTCTACTCAAGACCATGCTGCTGCAGCAATTGCAGCTGCAGGAATTCCTGTATATGCCTGGAAAGGATTAACTGAAAAAGAGTTCGACTGGTGCATAGAGCAAACACTCTATTTCGGTGAAGACCGTGAACCTTTGAATTTAATATTAGATGACGGTGGCGATTTAACCAATATGGTTTTCGATAAATACCCGGAATTAATAGAAGGAATCAAAGGGCTTTCGGAAGAAACAACAACCGGTGTTCATCGTTTATACGAGCGTATGAAAAATGGTACTTTGCATATTCCGGCGATTAATGTAAATGATTCCGTTACGAAATCTAAATTTGATAATAAATATGGTTGCCGCGAATCGTTGGTAGATGCTATTCGTCGGGCTACTGATTTAATGCTAGCTGGAAAAGTAGGGCTGGTAGCTGGTTTTGGTGATGTAGGAAAAGGATCAGCTGAATCATTAAGAAGTGCAGGTGTACGGGTAATCGTTACTGAAATAGATCCAATTTGTGCTCTGCAAGCTGCAATGGAAGGTTTTGAAGTAAAAAGATTCAGCGATGCAGTAAAAGAAGCGGATATTATTGTAACTGCTACCGGAAATAAAAATATCGTTCGTCCGGAACATTTTTTAAGTATGAAGGATAAAGCAGTAGTATGTAATATTGGCCATTTCGATAATGAGATTGATGTTGCTTGGCTTAACGATAACTACGGAGAAACAAAAGTAGAAATAAAGCCACAAGTAGATAAATACACCCTTAATGGGAAAGATGTTATTTTACTTGCGGAAGGCCGTTTGGTTAATCTAGGTTGTGCAACCGGGCATCCTTCTTTTGTAATGAGTAATTCATTTACCAACCAAACCCTGGCACAACTTGAATTGTGGCTTAATCCAGAACGCTATGAAAATAAGGTTTATACTCTTCCAAAGCATTTAGATGAGCGTGTAGCCCGCTTACATCTTGCCAAAGTAGGGGTTGAACTTGATGTGCTTGACCAAGATCAGGCTGATTATATCGGCGTTCCGGTTGAAGGGCCATTCAAACCTGATCATTATAGATATTAATCGGGATGGCAAAGCTCTCTGTCAATATTAATAAAATTGCTACCTTAAGAAATTCAAGAGGAGGCGAAACTCCAAATGTCCTGGAAGCCGCATTGGCTTGCGAAAGATTTGGAGCGCAGGGGATTACTGTTCATCCTCGTCCTGATGAAAGGCATATTCGTTATCAGGATGTGTACGATATAAAAAAACATATTCATACAGAATTCAATATTGAGGGAAACTGCCGTGAACAGAAATTCGTTGATCTGGTATTAGCCAATTCTCCGGCTCAGGTGACCTTAGTGCCCGATGAATTGGGACAGATAACCTCTAATCATGGTTGGGACACCATCAAGTATAAAAGCTACTTAACATCGATGGTTGCTTTATTCAAAGAATTTGGTATAAGGGTATCGATCTTTGTAGATCCGGATGTTAGAATGGTAGAAGCTGCTGCTGAAACCGGTACGGATAGAGTAGAGCTTTATACAGAAAATTATGCTATTGAATTTAGAAAGAACCCTGAAAAGGCATTAAAGCCCTATCTTGATGCTGCCTTAATGGCTGGAGAGGTGGGTTTGGGAATTAATGCAGGACATGATCTTGATTTGAATAATCTTTCATATTTTGCTAAGAATATTCCAAACTTACTTGAAGTAAGTATCGGCCATGCTTTAATTTCTGATGCAATTTATCTTGGGTTGGAAGAAACTGTTAAGCAGTACCTGAACGCTTTAAATTAAACAAGTTGAATGAATGTAAACTAATCGGGCTGCCTTGAATATTCAAGGCAGCCCGATTAGTTTACATTCATATTTTATCTTTAAAACCTTTCTAACTGAGAAAAGTAAAAATTACCTTCAATTTCCGCGTTTTCGTCAGAGTCTGACCCATGAACCGCATTGGCATCAATTGATTTTGCATATTTGTTACGAATAGTGCCTTCAGCAGCATCAGCCGGATTTGTTGCTCCAATAAGTTTTCTAAAGTCTTCAATCGCATTTTCTTTTTCAAGAATAGCTGCCACTATTGGACCAGAGCTCATAAAGCTCACTAAATCTGCATAAAATGGTCTTTCTTTATGTACTGCATAAAATGCACCTGCACTTTCTTCACTAAGCTTAGTGTATTTCATTGCAATAATTTTGAAACCTGCATTTGTGATGTCGTTTATAATTGCTCCTATGTGCCCGTTGTTTACCGCATCAGGCTTGATCATTGTAAAAGTTCTATTCGTTGCCATTATTATATATTTTTTTTGCAAAAATACATTTTTATTTTGAATGCTTAAATTCCCTATTTACCATATAAATGGCACTTATCCAAAAAGATCTTATTTTTTTACTTAACTGTCTGCGGACTAAAAAAATGGACAATAGGTTTATAGATAAATTTTTATAGATTTGTTGTCTTTAATTAAGTACATGTTATCGTTAACCGATCTAAAAGAAAAACTAGCTGATAGGCAAAAAATAATAATCACAACCCATTATAAACCAGATGGAGACGCAATGGGGTCTTCTTTGGCTTTATATCATTGGTTAATACTGCATGGACATCAGGTGAAGTTAATTGTTCCATCTGATTACCCTTCGTTTTTATTTTGGATGCCAGGCCAGGATGAAGTGATTATTTATACCTCTCATAAAGAAACAGCAGACCAGTTTATTAAGGAAGCTGATATTATATTTTGTTTAGACTTTAATCACCTTTCCCGTATCAATGAAATGGGACAAGCAGTAAGGGAAAGCAAAGCGTATAAAGTGATGATTGATCATCATTTAGCTCCGGAAGGTTTTGATGACGTTAGGCATTGGGATCCAAAGGCGGCCGCGACTGCCCAACTAGTTTATGATTTTATCGTAAACCAAATGAATGACCGTGCTGGAATCTCAGCAGATATCGCAACTTCGTTGTATACAGGAATCATGACTGATACCGGTTCCTTTCGCTTTTCTTCAACGACAGCTGAAGTACACTTAATAGTCGCTGACTTAATTACATTAGGTGCTCAAAACTGGAAAATTCATGAGCATATTTTTAACAGCTCAACAGAAAGTCGCCTGAAGTTTCTCGGATTCTGCTTATTAAATCGACTTGAAGTTATTCCGGAATACAATACAGCGATTTTTGCCATTGAAGCAAGGGATTTAAAGCAATTCAATATCACTACCGGAGATACTGAAGGCCTGGTTAACTATGCATTATCCGTGAGCGGCATCCGTTTAGCTGCTTTAATTATTGATAGATCGGAGCGCGTTAAGCTATCCTTAAGATCAATCGGAGATATTCCATGTAACGAAATCTGCACTCGCTATTTTGACGGCGGCGGTCACAAAAATGCTTCTGGAGGTCACTCTCAAGGTACATTACAGGATGTTGTTCAGAAGTTCAAATCCATTTTACCCGAATATAAAAATCTTTTAACTACATAATTCGAAACAAAAAAAATGAAAAAATCAGTTGTTATTTTAGGCCTGGCAATGCTTGGTCTTACTGCATGTCAGAAATTCCAAGAAGGCGGGGGCGGTATGCAATATAAAATTATTAAGGACAATGGCCAGGCGAAAATCCAGGAAGGCGATTTTATATCTGTTGGCGCAATTATCAAAACAGAAGGTGATTCTCTTCTTATGAGCACATATGAATCTGGTCAACCAACCTACATGGCTGCTCAAAAACCGATGTATCCAGGTGATATTATGTCTGCATTATTAATGTTAGGAAGTGGCGATAGTGCCGTTTTTAAATTTAATATTGACAGCATGGTTGCAAAAGGAATTCCTAAACCAGAAGGTATAAGTGGTTCCCATTTGGTTTATACGTTTAAAATAAATCATGTTATACCTAAAGGGGAGTTAGCTGATAGCGTATTCCATGGTCAGGTTGAGGAATATATTGCCGCTGAACAAGAAAAAGTTAAAAACTCGGAAGCAGGCATAATTGAAAAATACATCAAAGACGAAAAATTAGCTACTAAAACCACTGCATCAGGACTTCAATATGTAATTGAGACAGAAGGAAAAGGTGCTGTTGCAAAAGTAGGTGATACCGTAGAAGTTAATTATACTGGTCGTTTCATAAATGGATCTCAAAAAGTATTTGACACAAGTATTGAAGCCGTAGCGAAAAAAGAAGGTGGAAATGTTTACAATCCTCAGCGCCCATACGAACCTATTAAAATTCCGGTTGGTCTGGGAGCAGTTATTCCTGGTTGGGATGAAGGAATGCAGTTGCTTCCCGAAGGTAGTAAGGCAAAATTAATTGTGCCTTCTCAATTAGCCTATGGCGAGCAAGGTGCAATGGGGGCTATTGCACCTTATACTCCGCTAATGTTTGAAATAGAAGTAATTAAGGTTATTCCTCAAAAAGGAGGGACACCGACAGAATAAAATAAATTATTTTAGCGCCTTTCCTAATCGAAAGGCGCTTTTTTTTATCTTTAAAAAATGCAACTTACCGATACTCATACGCACATTTACTATCATGCCCATTCCCCTGAATTAGAATATCAGATAAAACGATGTCTGGATAATGAAGTAAGCAGACTCTTTTTGCCGAATGTAGATGTAGCATCCGTCAATTTAGTAATGGACACCGTTTCTGCTTTTCCAAATCATTGCTTTCCAATGCTTGGCTTACATCCCTGCAGCGTTCAGGAGGGATTTCAGGAAGATCTGAAAAAAATTGAAAATGCTTTAAGTAGTAATAAAGTATATGCTATAGGAGAAATCGGATTAGACTTGCATTGGGATAAAAGCACTTTGCCCTTTCAACGCGAGGCATTCAGAATACAAGTCGCATGGGCCAAAAAGTATAATTTGCCTATTGTTATTCATTGTAGAGATGCCTTTGATGAGTTGTTCGTCTTGCTGGAAGAGTTGAAAGATGATAAGTTAAGAGGTGTTTTTCATTGTTTTACCGGTGATCTGGCACAAGCAAAAAGAGCGATCGATCTTGGTTTCTATTTGGGTATTGGCGGAGTTGTTACTTTTAAGAATGCTGGTTTAGACAAAGTGGTGAAGGAGATAGAGATGAAACATCTAGTGCTGGAAACTGACGCACCTTATTTAGCGCCGGTACCTTTTCGTGGAAAAGCAAACGAGAGCAGCTATTTAAAGTATATTGCAGAAAAAGTCGCCGATCTGCATCAGGTATCTATTGAAGAGCTGGCTCGGATAACAACACAAAATTCGATTGATATTTTTGGAGTTTAACCTTCTTTGCTAACTTCACAAACCGGGGATGAACTTAGCGAAGCTACCTCTTGAATACAGTTAGATAAAACAATTAGTGAAAAATGATAAGCCAATGATAGCTTCATCGCCTTTTAAAGACAACTTATTCTGATGAAAAATATTTTTGTAATATATACGGGTGGAACCATCGGAATGGTAATGGATAAAGAGACAAATTCATTTGTTCCATTCGATTTTGATTTAATAAGCAGAAATGTACCCGAGCTAAATCGGCTTAATTACAAATTAACGGTTTGTTCTTTTAGTCCGATAATAGATTCATCTAATATGACACCCGATATCTGGGTAGAAATGGCTGAAATTATTAAAAAGAACTATGAAGACCACGATGGCTTTGTGATTTTACACGGGTCAGATACAATGGCCTTTTCAGCTTCAGCTCTGAGCTTTATGTTGGAAGGCCTTCAAAAGCCGGTAATATTTTCAGGGTCACAGTTGCCAATCGGCGAGATTCGAACCGATGCCCGTGAGAATTTGATTACCTCCCTTGAAATTGCTTCTGCAAAAAAAGGTGGTCATTCTTTGGTGCATGAGGTAGGAATTTATTTTGATAGCCAGCTTTACCGCGGAAATCGCTCATTTAAATATAATTCAGCAAAATTTGAAGCTTTCCGTTCTCCAAATTATCCGGTTTTAGTAGAAGCGGGTGTTCATTTGAAATATAATGAGGCAGCCTTACAAGATAACAGTGGTAAAGAATTCATTATTCATACCCAGCTTGATAACTCAATATCTGTTCTGAAATTATATCCCGGCATTAACAAAAAAGTAGTGAAAAGTGTACTTGAATCAGATGCACGTTCGGTTATTATGGAGACATTTGGATCTGGAAATACAACAACGAACAGCTGGTTTCTTGATATGCTGCGTGATGCTCTCAATAATGGTAAAAATATTTTAAATATTTCGCAATGCCGGGTAGGCTCTGTTGAATTGGGCAGGTATGAAACGAGTAAGTGGTTAAAAGATATGGGTGTGTTAAGCGGGTATGATATGACTTTTGAGGCGGCTGTAACGAAGCTTATGTATCTACAGGGCCGATTTGAAAATCAAAAGGAAGTCGCGCACTGGGCAGAGATAAGTTTGCGTGGCGAACTGACAAAATCTGAATATTAAAATTCTCATTATATTTGTTTATGCGTATTTTATTAGTTTGCCTTGGAAATATTTGCCGCTCTCCCTTAGCACATGGTAGCTTAGCGAATTTAGCAGAACAAGCCGGCTTAGATTGGACTATCGACTCTGCCGGTACCGGAAATTGGCATATCGGCCATGCCCCCGATTCACGAGCAATTGCTGTTGCCCGAAAAAACAACATTGATATTACCCGACAAAAAGCACGGCAGATGACAACAGATGATTTTGAATCCTATGACCTTATTTTGGCAATGGATAAACAAAACTATCAGGATATATTAAAACTAACTAACAACGAGACACAACAACGAAAAGTCAAGCTTTTTTTGGAAGAAGACGACGTTCAGGACCCTTATTTTGATGATAAATTATTTGATTTTGTTTTCGATCAGATTTATAACCGTTCCAAGGTATTGATTAAAGAATATTCATATGATTCGCATAAATAAAAGTAAAACTGGATTCCTATTGCTTTTTCTGATCTTAAGCGGCTGTGCTATAAAGAAAGAGAAAATAGCGTTGTTTGAGACAAAGGATATCGATCGGATAGTTAAAACACTGGCCTCGGATGAAATGAGAGGACGTGCCGCCTTCTCTCCCGATATAAGTCGTGCAGCTGATTTTATTGCCAAGGAATTTCAGGAAATAGGTTTATCGCCATTTGATAGCAGCTATCGGCAAACGTTTAAGGTCGATGGAAAGGAATTATTTAATGTATTGGGTGTATTACCCGGACGAAGCAAGGCAAAGGAAATCGTTGTTTTTTCTGCGCATTATGATCATATCGGTATTATTCAACCCGTTGGAAAAGATTCAATTGCAAATGGTGCTGACGATGATGCATCTGGCGTTTCAGCAGTGATTAGTTTAGCCAAAGCCTATGCAAAGGAAAATAATAATGAACGCACATTAGTTTTTGCTGCTTTTACAGCTGAAGAAATTGGTGGGTTCGGTTCTAAGTACTTTTCCCAACACATCAATCCCGATGAGGTTGTTGCTATGATTAATATCGAAATGATTGGTAAAAACTCAAAGTTTGGACCTAATAGTTTGTACGTCACTGGTTATGAACGTTCTGATTTAGGTGAAATTATGCAAAAAGAAAGTAAAGGCACAGCTTTCTCCTTTTATCCTGATCCATACCCTGAGCAAAATCTTTTCTTTCGTAGTGATAATGTGAGTCTGGCAGCACTCGGTGTACCTGCACATACCTTTTCAACAGTTCAAATTGATGCGGATTCATATTATCATACCGTAAAAGATGAATATGAGACCTTAAACGTTTCGAATATTGAATCTTCGATAAAAGCAATATTTAATGGATCGAAAGGCTTGGTTAACGGAACAGTTACTCCGTCAAGGATGCAATCTTTAAAACGGTGATGAAGTACTGTTAAATAAAAGCTTTTTAATAGAGAAAGGCTGCTTTGTATTTTTCGAAGCAGCCTTTCTCTATTAAAATTAAACGTTAAGGTATTTATACCAGCAAACGTACCGGTTCCTCTAATAAAGATTTTAGAGTCTGCAGAAACGCTGCTCCGGTTGCACCATCGACAACGCGATGATCACAGCTTAGTGTTACTTTCATAATATTTCCTGGAACAATTGCGCCATTTTTAACAACTGGTACTTGCTGTATTCCTCCTACAGCTAGAATACAAGCATCCGGTGAATTTATAATCGCAGTAAATTCATCAATTCCAAACATACCTAAATTAGATATGGTGAAAGTTGAACCCTCCCAGTCTGACGGTTGTAATTTTTTAGATTTAGCCCGTTGTGCAAAATCTTTTACTTCTGCAGAAATGTGTGAAAGTGATTTTCCATCAGCAAAACGTACTACCGGAACTAGCAAGCCTTCTTCTACAGCTATTGCCACACCAATATTAACATGTTCGTTGTATCTGATTTTATCACCTCTCCATGAAGAGTTTACATTTGGATGCTGTTTCAAGGCAACAGCCACTGCTTTTACAACCAAGTCATTGAATGATACTTTAACAGGTGCTATTTCATTGATTTTAGAACGGGCACTCATAGCACTATCCATATCTATTTTCATTGTTAAATAGAAGTGTGGTGCTGTGAATAAACTTTCTGATAATCTTTTAGCAATCGTTTTACGCATCTGGGTAACCGGCTTTTCAGAATAGCGTTCTTCGCCAATATATTGTGGAATATTGATGGTTTTTTCAGTAGCTTTTTCACCAGCTGGCTGAGCTGCAGCTTTGTCTGCGGCCTTCTCAACTGGTTTGTATTCTTCAATATCCTTTTTTACAATTCTTCCGCCTTCAGCAGATCCTTTTACGTCGCTTAAATTAATCCCTTTGTCTTTCGCTAATTTTTTAGCCAACGGAGAAGCTTTTATTCTTGAATCACTATCAGTTTGTTCGGTAGCTTTTTCTTCGGAACCAGCTTCCTTTGATGTAGAATCTGCAGTTTCTTTGGGTTTATCCGATGTTGAAGTATCTTTAGAAGTCTCTTCCTTTTTCTTATTTAATAAAGGAGTAACGTCTGTACCTTTCGGGCCGACAATCGCGATAATGTCGTTTACTTTTGCAGCTTCTCCCTTTTCCAGGCCAGTGTAAAGTAGGGTTCCGTCTGCATAGGCAGTTACTTCCATTGTCGCTTTATCTGTTTCAACGTCAGCTATTGCATCGTCACTCTTAATTTCATCTCCTACTTTGAAGTTCCATTCCGCAATAACACCTTCAGTCATGGTATCACTAAGAAGAGGCATTGTAATTACAGTAACGCCTAAATCCTCAGCAGTAACATCACTGGCATTATCAGCAGTTGCAGTTGAGGAAGAATCTTTTGTTGAGGACGAATCAGTGTTTTCCTCTTTTTTAGGTTCCGGCTCTTTTTTATCAGAATCGTCTTTGTTTTCTTCAAGTAAAGCTTTATAATCTTCGCCTTCTTCACCTAAAACTGCAATTACTGCATCCACGGGGACTGCTTCGCCTTCTTTTGGACCAGTATACAGCAGTGTTCCTTCCTGGTACGATTCAAAATCCATGGTAGCTTTATCAGTTTCCACCTCAGCTATAATATCACCTGTATTTATTTTATCGCCAACCTTTTTATGCCATTTTGCGATAACACCTTCAGTCATGGTATCACTCATTTTGGGCATTCGAACTACTTCAGCCATTCTATTTTATTTGAGTTTCTTTAAATATATTAAATATTAATTGTGAATATACGGATAATCTGACTGTACATACACATCTTTATAAAGTTCATCTACCTCAGGATAAGGAGAATCTTCCGCAAATTTAACAGAGTCTGCAACAATTTGTTTTATTTCTGCATCAAGATCAGCGAACCATTGCTCATCAGCATATTTCTTTTTAACAATTGCTTCTTTTATTGTTATAATAGGATCGCGTCCTTTATAATCTTCTAACTCTTCCTTCGTACGGTATTTCGCAGGGTCAGACATTGAGTGTCCTTTATAGCGATAGGTACGGATTTCCAAAAATGTTGGCCCGTCACCTTTACGCGCACGGCTGACAGCTTCGTCCATTGCATTATGTACAGCTACCACATCCATTCCGTCAACAGGTGCACTTGGCATATCAAATGCAAATCCCATTTTGTAAATATCTAATTGATTAGTTGTGCGCTTAACAGATGTTCCCATGGCATATCCGTTGTTTTCACAAACAAAAATCACCGGGAGTTTCCAAAGCATCGCCATATTAAGGGCTTCATTAAAAGCACCTTGGCGGACAGCTCCATCACCCATATAACATACACAAACATTGTCTGTTCCATTATATTTTTCGGCGAATGCGATACCAGCTCCTAATGGAATCTGGCCTCCGACAATTCCATGACCTCCCATGAATTTATGCTCTTTGCTGAAAAAGTGCATAGAGCCACCTTTTCCTTTCGAACAACCGGTTACTTTTCCATACATTTCAGCCATTGCTGCACCCGGACTCATTCCTTTTGCGATTGCATGAGCATGATCACGGTATGCTGTAATCATAGAATCTTCAGCTTTCAGAACGGACATTGCGCCAGCTACGACAGCCTCCTGGCCAATATAAAGATGGCAAAATCCTCTTATCTTTTGTTGACCATATAGTTGGCCGGTTTTCTCTTCGAATTTACGCATAAGCAGCATAGATCTATACCACTCTAAATAGGTTTCTTTTGTAATCGCTATTGAACTCATTTTGACGTATTAATAAATATTAAATGCGGTAGGCAAATCTAAACAATAGATTTGAAATATGATAATGTGCGGGCTTAATTTTCAGTACTGTATTTAAATTAGGACAGTAGTGTATAATAAAGTGTTAAAAATATGTTAAAAAATTTGGAGTCAATACACATTTCGGTTAGATTTGCGATGTAATCATTAATAATACCACAATTGAATCTTCAAATAGTTTTTATTTAAGTCCTTGTATATGAAAAAGACGGTACTGGTAGCTTGTACGCTACTTACTTGTTTCATCTTCTCTGCCAATGCGCAAACCGCAGCCACTTCTAAAACCAACTCCAACGATCCTGATAATTTAGCTAAAGAATATTTTTCCCAAATAATGGGCGTAGCTGCGTCATCTACCAGTAATACAAAAATGTATCAATTTATTTACGATTGGATAGGTACTCCATATCGTTTAGGAGGTGATACCAAAAACGGTATCGATTGTTCCAAATTTGCATCTACTCTTTATGAGCAAGTGTTCAACACAACCATTGGTTATAATTCACGTAATATTTATTCCAATGTAGATAAGGTTAGTAAAAACAATCTGCAAGCCGGAGATTTCGTTTTCTTTAAAATAAGAAGTAAAAATATAACACATGTAGGTGTTTATATTGGTGATAATAAGTTTGCACATGCGTCCTCCAGCCGCGGGGTAATGATAAGCAACCTGGATGATGCTTATTGGAAACGTTACTATTTCAATGGCGGCCGTGCTTTAACAGCTGCTAATGATCAAGACCAAACTGATGACACCATAAATTAATTATAATTTATTTTTAACAAACCGGATGCATCACATTGTATCCGGTTTTTTTTATTTTTAGTTGTAGCTAATCAGAAAGATTAATTACTTTTATTTTTAATCTATCAAAAAATGTCAAAGAAAATCACCATTCTGAATAGTGAGCAAATGATGCAAAAGACGATTCGGATCGCCTATCAGATATTAGAAGATTCAATCGATGAAAAGGAACTTGTTTTTGCTGGAATTGCAGACCGGGGGTATATTTTCGCCAAACGAATAATTGCAGAATTGGAAAAGATATCTTCACAGCAAATTTCTCTGATTAAAGTGGTATTAGATAAAGATAGCACGTCGTTAAAGTTCAATACAGATACCGACGTGGCGATGGCCAAAGACAAGGTGGTTATACTCGTTGATGATGTATTGAACAGCGGACGCACCCTGGCTTACGGTTTAGGGGTATTCTTAGATGTTCCATTAAAGAAAATGCGGATTGCCGTGATGATTGATCGCAGTCACCATAACTATCCTATATTCAGTGATTTTTCAGGGCTGAGACTATCAACGGTATTAAACGAACATGTTACGGTCGTATTCTCAGAAGACCATAAAAAAGATGCAGCCTATCTATTGTAAACTGCATCTCATTTAAAACAAAATCGTATATTCTTAATCCTGGCTTATCTTCAATGTCATTCCTGGCTGGATCATATTACCTTTAAGATTGTTCATAGCTTTAAGTGATGAAACACTTGATCCTTTAAAGCGCTTGGTTATTGCATCCAATGTATCACCCTTCCGAACTTTATAGGCAATATAGGTTGACGGTTTCACCGCCTCTTGTTTTTTAGCAGCAACAAGTACTTCAGCCGGTTTTGAATTTCCCTGAAGGAAGTTATAAAGCTTTGCATACTCATTTTTCTGTACTTTGGGTACGATCAGCCGGCCGGGATTTGCTTTGCTGCCAACGATGACATGTTTTTTGTAAGAAGGGTTTAAGCGGTAAAGATCCTCCGGTTCCATCTCCAGAGTTTTGGCGACAGATGCAAGAGTCAGTTGACGATCGATCTGAATGATATCAATCTCTTCCGGATAATCGGCTACATCAGCCTCTATCGGATATATTTCAGGATTGTCGAGAACATAACACATTGCAATAAAAGCCGGTATATAATTTCTCGTTTCAGTCGGCAGATATGCTTGAATATCCCAGAAAGTAGGATTGGCTTTGCCGCTTCTGTTAATTGCGCGATTAACGTTTCCTTGTCCGCAATTATACGATGCGATGGCCAGGAACCAATCCCCATACACTTCGTAGGCCTTCTTCAGGTAATTAGCCGCTGCATAGGTTGCTTCTATCGGATCCTTGCGCTCATCTACATAAGAATCCATCCGCAGTCCGTAGCCTTTGGCTGTCGCATACATAAATTGCCAGGGGCCGGTAGCGCCCACCCTGGAAACTGCATGCGGATTTAGGGAAGATTCTACGATTGCTAAGTATTTAATTTCAGAAGGTACTTCTGTCTCATTAAATACCTTGTCAAAAATCGGAAAATAATAAGATGCCAAGCCTTTCATTTTCGATAAATGTGATCGAAAACCAGGTTTGGTATATTTATTGATATATGACTTAACGTAGATATTATGATTCTCTCTCATTTGCTTACGCAAAGGAGAAAGCTGATCTTTTAAGAGTTCTCTTATAGGAGAAGAAGCAAGTTCCTTTTCTCTTTGAGTTAAAGATATGGTATCAATACGTTTGGGTGAAAGAGATTTCTTAACAAAAACAGTTCTGATAGAATCTCTCTTTTTGATCGGTTCTTTTGCTTGGCTTACGTTGGCGCAGATACAAAAAAGTACTGATACCGCCATGGCGCAAATTTGCTTTTTTAGCATACGTTCTTTTTAGTTCAATAATTGGCTGTTTCCCGTTAAATACAGAAACGCCTGTTATTAAACGGGCACTTATTCTCTTTATTGTTTGAAAAAAGAATTCTTAGATAAAAAACAATAATTTTTAATACAAGAATAGCCAGGCTATGTTAGCCATACCCCTTAATGTGAGATAAGATAGATATTAATGATGAATAATACTTTAAATGGAGTTACATACATAACTCCATTTAAAGTATTATTTCTGTTCCTCTTTTATTTTTTCTTCTGGTTGCTCTTCGTTCGAAGCCTCTTTAAACTCACGAACTCCCTTACCCAAACCGCGCATTAATTCAGGAATTTTTTTGCCTCCAAATAATAATAAAATAGCTAGAGCTATGAAAATCAATTCCTGACCGCCTAAAAATGCTCCTAAAGTTGTACTTATCATGTGTGTACTTTTTATAAAATATTGATAATAATCCTCTTTATTTCCCTTTTTTCTTTACTTCCTTAAATAGTTGCTTAGTAAAAATAAAGGTTTACAAATATACAATTAATAATTAGAAACGTGCAAGCCAGGGAGTTGGATTTATAGGCGCCGACCCTTCCCAGATTTCAAAATGCACTTCTGTTGTTCCTTCATCCGGATCGGTTGCAGCTGTACCGATCGCTTGTTTAACAGTAACTTTCTGCCCTCTGGATACTGAAACCGAACGCAAGTTTGAATATACGGAGAAATATTTACCATGCCGTATAATCACAGCATAGCCAGCGCCCATCATTTGTACCACACTTCTTACTTCCCCGTCAAATACTGCCCTTACCGATGCACCGTTGCTGGTACGGATGTTCAATCCGTTATTTTCCATTTTTACTCCCTTGCCATACGTATGTTGGCCGAACCCTTGGGTAATTGTTCCCTGACCAACCGGCCAAGGTAATTTTCCCCGGTTTTCCATAAACTCATTGGATAATTTTGCTGCTTCCGGCGTAGCAGAAAGAACACCTGAAGCAGTTTTTGGAGCCGCCGTTGGAGCAGCTTTTTCTACCGGTTTTACAGGTTCGCCAGCGGCCCTTGCGCGATCTGCTTCCGCCTTCGCTTTGGCAGCTTCCCGTTCTGCAACCAGTCGGGCGGCTTCTGCGGCACGTCTTTGCTCTTCTTCAATTTCCTTTTTAATCGCTGCCTGAATTGCTCTGGCCAGGCGGCTTGCCTCCTGTTGTTTTTTGGTGATCTCTTGTTTATATTGTTTTTCCTGGCTGGCAAAGTCACTTACAACCTTCGATTTTTCTGACTTCTGGGTATTTAACGTATTTCGCTCTTTCTCCTGATCTTTTAATAAAGAAGTCTTTTCATTTTTATTAGCAGCGAGCTCTGAAATCTTATTTTGAATGGTCTTTTGAGTAGCTTCTATTTCTTTAGCCTGGTTTTTTCTTGACTCGCTAAATTGTTGGAGATATTTTATGCGCTTAAAAGCCTGGTTAAAGTCTTGTGATGCGAAAATGAACATCATCTTGTTGTATCCGTTTTTGTTCCTGAAGGCAAAGCGGATCATGCTGGCATAATCTTTTTTTAGCTTCTCAAGCTGATCCTCCAGTTTTTTTATCTCTTGCGTGTTTTCCTGAATCTGACGCTCAATCAATCGCATTTCTGTACTGATGGTGCTGATCTTACGTTCCCGAAGACTAATTTGGGTGTTTAATGCATTTACCTGTTTTAAGGTTAATGTTTTATTGCTTGAAGTTGTTTTAAGACTTTGATTTAAAAGATTAATTTCCCGATTTAACCGCTCCCGCTGTTTTTTCAGCTCCGCGCTGGTTTGTCCAAAACTCACTCCCGCAAACATTACGAGTACAATAATGCTTATTATCGTTCTAATCAAATTCATTCTTCTCAATCGTGTATCCTGTAGCAAAATAGTAAAGTCTTGTTAGTCGGCTACGAAGTTAATCATTTATATTTTTTTATACTGTTGCGGAACGGTGAATGGAAAACTTAAATCCTGATTTAGACTTATATCTTCAAATTTCATTTCTGCAGCCAGGTTCATTTTAGCAGCTTTTAAACTAATGTTTACAGCATTGGGTACAGACTGTGAATCTACCTCTCCGTATTTTGGATAATTAAATTGAAGGGTTTGACTCTTACCGTTTTCTGAAAGTTTAGTTTGAGTTAAATTATAATCAGTGCCCATGCTTATCTCATAAATTAAATCTTCCAGACTTCCGGTTATTTTATAATTATCGCCCTGAGTTAAAAAGATGTTTGTGGGATTATTATAAAAATTCAGGCTGTTGCCGACAAACAGGTCTTCCAGTTCCGCAAAGCTTAGTTCTTTACTCGTGAAATTGTAAATATAATCAAATGGCTTATCAATATAGGTGCTTTGTAAACGATTGATAATCTGTATACGATCGGGTGTAATCATGATCCTGGCAGCTTCGATTCCTAAAAAGGCGTTAGCCGAAATCCAAATTACTTCATCATGTTTAATACGAATGTTTAAAGTAGCGTTGAATGATTTATTGTCCAGAGACAGCTTGGTTTTTGCTTTTGTGCTGAAGGTCTCAAATAAAAGTGTATTGGCGGCTATTCCTTCTAATACATTTTTTTTATCTCTCCTCGAAAGCTCCTTTTCACTTACCGGAGCTGTACTTACTATTTTCTTTGATGCACATGCTGATAAAAAAAGTACCAGTATTATTCCAAAAATTATTTTCTTATTAATCCACATATACTTTTTCCTTTATTTTTTTATTGAGTATTTCTTTGTTTTCAACTTCTGTAAACTTTGCTGCCTCTTCCCACAATTTTAAGGCCTCTTCTTTGTTACCAAGTTTAAAAAGGATATCGCCTTTATGTTCTATAAGTGTTGCAGTAGGATTTTCGGCTAATGCAATCGCCTTGTCTATCCAGCTTAAAGCCTCCTGGTAATTCCCCTGTTGAAATAATACCCATGCGTATGTATCTTGAAAAGAAGCATTACCAGGATCTAATTCATTTGATTTCTTTGACATGGATGCAGCTTTCGATAATTCCTCTTTCCTTAACGCTAAATAGTAAGCAAAATTATTCAGCACGTACGTATTATTACTGTCAATCGCTAAAGCTTCTTCGTAGGCAACGTTTGATTCAGCATGTAAATTCAGGGCATGATAGGTATCGCCTAAACTACTATATACTTGTACCATTAAAGCTGCGTTTTCAGGATTCGCCTGGTTTAAAGATTCTTCTAAGAAGGCTCTGGCCTCATCATACTTTTTATCCAGCAGATAGGCATAGCCTGTGAAAAGAAGAATACCCGAGTTTGTCGGAAATAGGTTGATCGCCTCCAGTCCATGTTTTTGGGCATCAACATAGTTGCCCTGACTAATTTCCAGTTGTAACAGCTGGCTCCAGATAAAGTCGAGCTTCTTATTCAGGGTTAACGCTTTTAATAAATAGACATGTGCTTTGTCCAGATCGCCCTTTTGCAATAACACATCACCATATACTGCCTGGGCATTTGCTTGTTGTGGATTGCTTTCGGCCAGCATTTGACTTAACTCCTCGGCTATTGCCAGCGATTTATTCTTGTCAAAGTCCTGAAACACATTGTAAATTGTACGGATTTTAATATCGATCGGCAAGGATTCCATTGCAAAGGCCTTTTTCAATTCTATAAAAACCTGATTGTCTTTATTCAAACTTTTATATGCATCTGCCCTTGTCAGGAAAACATAAGGTTCAGCCGGAAATTTTTCTTCCAAACCATTTAGCACTTTTAAAGCGTCCTTTGGTTTTTTTAAATCTAAGTAGACATTCGCAAGCAATAAATATGGGTGACTGTCTTCCGGTTTAAAGCTGATAAAGGCTTTGGCTTCAGAAATTGCTTTTTTAGGATTATTTTGGTGTATATAAATATCTTTTCTTGCAATGAATAAGCGGTCCTCCAATCCGAATTTTTTTTCAATCTGACTATATAGGTCAAGTGCTTCGGCAACTTTATCTTGTAAGGTCAATGTCAACGCCTTATCGTAATAGTAGGAAGAGTTATCGGATTTTAGCTGAATCAATTGGTCAAATACACCCAATAAACCATCGTAGTTTTCTGTTGCTTTATAGATATCAGCCAGGGCTACCCAATTGCTTTCTTCTTTTGGATACATGTTAACCAGCCGTTGAGCCAAATTTTCAGCACCTTCAAAATTTCGCTGAGCATAATATACGCGCATCAATTCAAGCGTTGCTGCCTGGTGGGTACTATCCAGAGCAACGGCTTCCTGAAGCTGGCTTTGAGCAGCGTAATATTCACCGTTTTCAAGATTCTTGACGGCCTTCAGGTAAATCTGCTGGGCAGTGGAGTCCTGTTGGGCCTGTGCCTGAATAGATTCAACGCACAAAAAAACAGAAAGGGTAAGTAGAAAAGATATACGGATTAATTTCATTTGCATCATATTACACCGGTGTGACCATAGCCTCCGGCCCCACGTATGGTTTCAGAAAGTTCATTTGTTTCCTCCCAATTAATCTGTTCGTATTGGGCAATAATCATTTGGGCAATACGTTCGCCATGCACTATTTCAAAAGGCCGATCCGAAAAATTAATTAAAAGAACTTTTATTTCTCCCCGGTAATCTGCATCAATCGTGCCAGGCGAATTTAATACCGTGATACCGTGTTTATAAGCCAAACCACTTCTTGGTCGGATCTGCGCTTCATGACCTGCAGGAAGCTCAATAAATAATCCAGTTGGGATCAATGCTCTTTGCATCGGTTGCAAAACAACGTTTCCTTCTGCCAGATTCGCGCGTAAATCCATTCCCGCCGAAGCTTCAGTTTGATAGCTCGGCAATTCATGTTCCGATTTATTTATAACTTTAATAATCATCTTTTTTAACAATAAGTTCTGTAAGTTGTTTTTTCTCTACTAAAACAGTAATTCCAATAAATATAAAGAATAAAGCATTCCCAACGATCAAATTCCGATCAAATAAATAGAATGACATCCAGCTGATTAAGGCTGCTGCTCCAATATAGCAAATGTTCTTTTTAATATGATAGGGTATCGGGTAGTTTTTTTGCCCTAAAAAGTAGGATAACAGCATCATCACAAAGTATGCAAACATCGTGATCCACGCTGAGGCAATATAGCTGTATTTTGGAATAAAGATAATATTAAGGACAATGGTAATAATTGCCCCGATTCCTGAAATATAGAGTCCATATTTTGTTTGATCCGAAAGTTTATACCAAATGGATAGGTTCATGTAGATTCCAAGAAAAATATAACCCATCAACAATATCGGAACAACTCCTAAGCCGGACCAGTATAGTGCTTGCTGATCAAGGTTCTTGCCTTTGATAAAGTATTTTAAGATCTCGGTATTGGCAACCAAAGCCACTACAGCCAAACAGATTGCGATGATGAAATAATTCATGATTATTGCATAGGTACTTCTCGCATTTGGGTTCTTCGCATGACTGAAAAAGAAAGGCTCTGCGCCAAGCCGGAAAGCCTGGATAAAAATACTCAGAAACATGGCAATTTTTGCGCAGGCACCATAAATACCCAAATCACGTTCACCGATTTCTAATGGAAGAAGCTTGGTAAGGAAGATCTTATCCAGATTTTCATTGATGATAAACGAAAGATTTGCAATCAGTATCGGTAATGAATACCAAAGCATTTCCTTCATCAGCTTCTTGTCTGCCTGTATTTTTAATTGCGAAAGTTCCGGAATGAGCAGGAGAAGCGTAGCCACGCTGGCAATCAGGTTGGCCAAAAAGACATAGCCTATCCATGCTACAGGAGCCAGATCTTCAGCTGTTCCGCCTGTTACTTTTTGCAGTGTTAGCCACTGGCTGATCCATTCTGCTCCGGGCAGGTTATTTTTAACAATGTATGGGAGAATGACGATGAACAAGAGGGTAAACCCAATCATAATTAGAATATTTGCCAATTTGATCAGTCCATAACGCAGAGGCTTTTCTCTCGCCCTTATTAAGGCAAAGGGAATAACGGCCAAGGCGTCCATTGTCAAAATGATGGCAAAGAAATAAACATAAATAACCCGTTCAGCTCCCTTTTCACCAAACAACCATCCGGAAATATCCTTTGCGAACAGTAAGGTGCCTATAAGAAAAACCGAGGAAGTTAATAGAACAAAAAAGAACGTCGTGTTAATTACCTGTTTCTTATTATCTTCATGTTTTTGGAGATAACGAAAAAACGTGGTTTCCATACCAAAAGCGAGGATGGCATTTAAAATCGCTGCCCAGCTATACAGATTGGTTAAAATACCAAATACTGTGGGGTGGTAAACCTTAACATAAATAGGGGTAAGAACGAAGTTCAATAATCTTGCAATTATTGTGCTCAGTCCATAGATAAGGGTTTGTCCGGCAAATTTTTTTAATGTAGACAAGCTTGTTTTGATTAACGCTATTTACTTTTTAAGAATTTCAAAGTTACGATAGTTTTTTAGTTCAGATTCACGTTGAATAATATTTTCAACTTCCGCCTTGTCTGGTCCTTCTTTGCACCAATCTAAAAAGCTCTCCAATGAATAAGGGCTTCCCTCTGCTTCAATATACACGGTTCCGTCTTCCGTGTTTTTTATAGTTCCTTTAATTCCAAGCTGGTCGGCAACCGCTTTTGTTGATGCACGGAAAAATACACCCTGAACCTTACCAAAAACCTCAATGTCTAAATGTTTCATGTTCGAATTCTCTGAGAGTAAATATAGATTACATTTCCTGTCTCCAATGCAAAAATACAGATAAAAAGAAATTTCACTGCGATATCAGGCAAGTTTGATTAGTTCGGTTTCTTCCGTCAAATTCAGACCTTTGATATTGGTAAGCAAATTCAGACCTGGTTTTTTGCCAATGTCCAGACTGCCAAACTGGTCGTCAATACCCAAATACTTTGCTCCATTTAAGGTAGCCCAGGCGATGCTCCTTTCAAGAGGTAAATGAGGAGAATGCCTGATAAGCGTTTTGATTTCAGATAGAATGCATAGTTTGTCATTCGATGCAAGGCTATCGGTGCCAAGAACGACCGGTAAACGGGAATTAATAAACAAATCGACTTTTGGTAGACGATTTTCAATGTACAGGTTGGCGTTAGGGCAAAGACACCAGGTTACATCCCTCTTATAACGATCAACAAAATTTATATCCTTGAATGATGTATAGGTATTATGAACAAGCAGGATACGCTGGTTCTGAGAAAGCAATGGAAGTATTGAGCGTAATGAATTTCGGGCCTGCGCCTTAAAAAAGTCAATGTTCTTATTAATAAATGCATAGAACTCTAAAAACTGGCCGGTGCGGTAACGATAAAATTTATTTTCTTCTTCAGATTCCTGATTATGGATGCTAATTAAGTTGTTTTTCTTATTACAAAATAGTTTAATATAACGGAATAACTCTTTAGATACAGAATAGGGAGAATGCGGTGTTACCGAAGAAGATAAAGGTGAAAAAGCCTCACAAAGATCCAATCCCTGTTTAAAAGCATCTTTTGCAGAATCAGGGTCAAAATTGAAAATCTCAGAAAAAGAATGGTAGTAAATTTTACTGTTGAGTTTGGTTTCTTTTGAATTGATTGTATTGACGATATCTCCTACCGCGACAATGCCAGCTTTATACATGGCTGCGTCTGCTTTGGCAATCTCTTCATAGATAAGATCCAATTCATATTTTTTTCCACGGGCCACCTGTTTGATAAATTCAATTAAACCTGTTTTTTGGGGAATCTTTCCATGCAGATGAGAAAGTTCTAAATGACAATGGCTATTGATAAAGCCCGGTACGATCACACCCTCATACTTTTCAATAGCGATATTTTCAGCTTTTACCTCATTTTCAGATAAAATGCTAATGATTTCATTTTTTTCATCTAAAACTATTATTCCATTTTTTATTGGATCCGCACTGACCGGCATCAGGTAGTCTGCAGATATATATCTACGCATGAAGTGGGTTTATTAACTGAAAATTAGTTTGTTTGCGAAATTAAGGAAATTTTATGTGATAAAAGAAAACTTATTTTTTTTAGATGCTTGAATAATATGACAAAAGCCTGCTATTTTATTTCCCTACAATGTTGATCTAAAAGCCGTAACTTTGCAAAAGTGGATAAAAACAATAAAAAAATAGATATTCGATCATTGAGTCTCAATGATTTAAAGATGCAGCTGGAAGGTCTCGGAGAGAAACCTTTTCGTGCCAAACAGGTTTACGAATGGCTATGGGTAAAGTCCTGTATTAATTTTGATGAGATGAGCAATCTCAGCAAATCATTGCGTGAGAAATTAAATGAGACATATTGCATCAATCCGGTCTCTGTTCTTAGTTCTCAACTCAGCGAGGATAGAACGATTAAAAATGCCTTTAAATTATACGATTCAAATATCATTGAAGGGGTTCTCATACCCACCACTGAGCGGATGACTGCCTGCGTAAGTTCACAGGTGGGTTGCAGCTTGTCATGTAAATTCTGTGCAACAGGTTATATGGACAGAAAAAGGAATGTAAACGCTGATGAGATTTACGATCAGGTGGTGTTAATTAACCGCCAGGCTGAAGAAAAATATCAAAAACCGCTTACCAACATCGTATATATGGGTATGGGCGAACCCTTATTGAACTATTCCAATGTTTTAAAATCAATTGAACGCATTACTTCCCCTACCGGCCTGAATATGGCTTCACGGCGGATAACTGTTTCCACAGCAGGAATTGCCAAAATGATTAAAAAACTTGGTGACGATGAAGTCCGTTTTAATTTAGCGCTTTCATTACACGCCGCGAATGATAAAAAGCGGAATGAAATCATGCCAATAAACGAACAGAATTCGTTGGAAGCATTAGCTGAGGCATTAAAGTATTACTATGCCAAAACAAATAATCCGGTAACCTACGAATATATTGTTTTTAACAACTTCAATGACGAACTGATCGATGCGGCAGAACTGGCTGCATTTTGTAAACATGTTCCTTGTAAGGTTAATATTATTGAATATAACCCGATATCCTTTGCAGATTTCACCAATGCCGATAGCGATAAAATTGAGATATTTGCTGATTTCTTACGAAAAAAGGGAATAAATACCTATGTTAGAAGAAGCAGAGGGAAGGATATTGATGCAGCTTGCGGACAATTAGCAGTTAAAGAGAAAGCCTAAATACGAAATAAAGTTTTATGCAGTTTGTTCAGTTTATAAGAGATGCTATCGGGCTCTTATTCCCCGAACTATGCGTAGGCTGCGGACAGGTTTTAATTAATCAGGAAAAGCAGCTTTGTACAAACTGCATTTATAATCTACCAAAAACCAATTTTCATTTAGACCCGGACAATCTAGCTGCCCGACAGCTCATGGGACGGGTTCCGGTTTCAAATGTTAGCTCTTTCCTATATTTCACCTCCGGTTCCATCGTTCAGGCAATTATCCATCATATAAAATATAAAAATGGTTTTATAACGGCTGAGCTAATGGGTAAACTATACGGGCAACAATTAAAAGAGTCCTTAGTCTTTTCCACCTGCGATGTTATAATTCCCGTTCCATTGCATAAAAAGCGCTTGCGATCAAGGGGTTACAATCAAAGTGAACATTTTGCCAAAGGATTAAGCAAGGTATTAACGATTGAATGCAGCGTTAATAATTTAATTCGGGTAGCTTACAATGAAAGTCAGACGAAAAGCAGCAGCCGTTATGAGCGTTATGAAAATACAAAAGATATTTTTAAAGTAAAGAATCCGAAACTTTTGGAGAATAAGCATGTTTTATTAGTTGATGATGTTTTAACTACAGGCGCAACGCTGGAAGCATGTTCTTCAGTACTTTTACAAATTCCCAATGTAAAAGTTAGCATTGCAACCATCGCTTTTGCAAAATAGCAGGTGTAAGGCTGCTTGATATCAAATATACATATGCTAAAGTACTTTTAAATTAATTTCATAACAGCTTTAAATTGATTCTATAATAGCTTTAAAACACGTTTACCTTAATCTGCCATTACTATGTTATCCTTGTGTTCTGAGTGTGCACTTTCCTGAAATAGTACACACTCAGAGCACAGGAAGTGCACACTGAGTGCACACTCATATAGATTTATTATGGAAGTATTATAGACTTTATATCGTACTGATGTATGACTTGTTTTCCACTTGTTAATGGGAAATACTGTTTAGTGAAAATTAGTATTAATGGATTTTTACTACATATACTTGTTGGATAAGAAAAGGGAAATTTAAAGGGACTATATGTAAAACGGGCATCCTAAAATGTTTAGGATGCCCGTTTCTTCAGAATTGTCTTTTATTATTATTTATATAGAGGAAATTGCTCCATCATGTCATTTACCTGATCATGGATTTCAGAAAGTTTTTCTTCATTTTCCGGATTCATCAGCGCTTCGTCAATGAAACTTACGATTGTTTCCATCTCTTTTTCTTTTAATCCGCGGGTCGTAACGGCAGCTGTTCCTACACGTATTCCGGATGTTGTAAACGGTGACTTGTCATCGAAAGGAACCATGTTTTTATTAACGGTAATTCCTGCATCTCCTAATACTTTCTCAGCTACTTTTCCATTGATGTTTTTATTGCGTAAATCAATTAACATCAAGTGGTTATCAGTGCCACCGGAAATAATATTATAACCTCTGTTGGTAAAGGACTCTGCCATTGCTTTGGCATTTTTCTTTACCTGAACAATGTACTCCATATATTCATCACTCAACGCTTCTCCGAAGGCAATAGCCTTTGCAGCGATGGTATGTTCTAGCGGTCCCCCTTGTGTTCCCGGGAAAACAGCCATATCCAGTAGCGATGACATCATGCGGATCTCCCCTTTTGGCGTTTTGATTCCAAACGGATTTTCAAAATCTTTTCCAATTAAGATCAATCCACCCCGAGGGCCACGTAGTGTTTTATGAGTTGTTGTGGTTACAATATGGCAATATGGTAGCGGATCATTTAACAGACCGCGTGCAATCATTCCTGCCGGATGTGAAATATCAGCTAATACCAATGCACCAATTTTATCCGCTACTTCACGTATAAATTTATAATCCCAGTCTCTGGAATAAGCAGAAGCACCGCAAATGATCAATTTTGGTTTTTCACGTAATGCTATTTTTTCTAATTCGTCGTATTCAATCAGACCGGTTTCTTTATTGACACCATAAAAATGCGGCTCATAAAGCTTACCCGAAGAATTTACTGAAGAACCGTGGGTCAGATGCCCTCCATGCGATAGATCAAATCCAAGTATTTTATCTCCGGGCTTTAAAACTGCCAGAAAAACTGCTGAATTTGCCTGAGCGCCAGAGTGAGGTTGCACATTGGCCCATTCAGCGTTGAACAGCTCTTTGGCGCGTTCAATTGCAATGGTTTCAATTTCATCAACAATCTCGCAGCCACCGTAATAACGCTTACCCGGAAGTCCTTCTGCATACTTGTTTGTCAAAACAGAACCCGCCGCTTCCATAACTTGCTTGCTAACAAAATTCTCGGAAGCAATAAGTTCCAGGCCTTCCTCTTGACGATCTAATTCTTCCTCAATTAGATCAAATATTAAGGTATCTCTTTTCATGTTTTTTTGATGTCATTCAGATAAACGCCAAAGATATTAAAAATGAATGTTTTAAAGCGGAATATTTTAAGAATTCATCTAATTTGAAATATTTAATAAAAGAGTAGCTGCTTGAGAAAGGTCACCGATTTGTTTTTGTAATTCCTATTTATAGTGATTTCAATCGCTTGTGATTATAGGTTTTTTCCTCTATCATTGTTTTTGCTTAGCTTATTAACGATTAAAGTCAAGCAAACGATTATTAACAAATCATCAAAATAAGACACATGAAGCTTAAAATCAGTATGTATTTCATATTAATTTTGCCCTTTTTCCAATCTTTAGCGCAAGAGAAGCAACCTAATATTATCGTTTTTATGGTAGACGATATGGGTTGGCTGGATACTTCGCTGCCTTTTGGGGATCGTGTTATGGCATTAAACAGAAAATATTGCACGCCCAATATGGAACGCTTGGCAAAGGAGGGTATGAAATTTACGGATGCGTATGCAACACCGGTTTGTACCCCATCGAGGATCAGTATGCTGACAGGCCTCAATGCAGCGCACCACCGGGTTACTAACTGGACTTCCATAATAAAAGACACGCCGACTGATCAGCCAGACTCCATATTTAACCGTGTTGACTGGAATATAAACGGCTTTAGTCCGGTTGCGGATATACCTCATACGGTTTATGCAACACCGCTTCCGCAGTTATTGAAGGATGCCGGTTATTTTACAGTGCATGTAGGAAAAGCACACTGGGGTTCCCAGGGAACACCTGGCGCTAACCCATTGAATGTTGGTTTTATGGTAAATGTTGCGGGGAATGCAATCGGGCATCCCCAAAGTTACCTTGGAAAAGAAAACTACGGCAACGTGCCGGGCAAATTCACTTATAATGCGGTGCAGGGCCTGGCAGAATATTACGGAACGGATACTTTTCTGACGGAGGCCCTTACCCAAGAAGCGTTGAAAAGCATTGATCAGCCAGCAAAGGCTCATCAACCTTTCTATTTATATCTTTCCCATTACGCTGTTCATGATCCGATACAAGGGGATGAACGCTTTGTTCAGAAATACCTAGATCGGGGTTTAGAACCAAGGGAAGCAAAATATGCGAGTTTGATTGAAGGGATGGACAAAAGCCTGGGCGATGTAATGGATTACCTTGAGGAGAACAACCTTGCTGAAAATACGGTTATTCTGTTTATGTCAGATAATGGCGGACTAAGCCTTGATTATGCACGTGGGGGAAAATCGCATACGCAAAACTTGCCTTTAAAGGCCGGAAAAGGATCGGTGTATGAAGGCGGGGTTCGCGAACCGATGATCGTGAAATGGCCGCATGTTGTTAAAGAAGGTTCTATAAGCAATCAACCGGTAATTATTGAGGATTTTTTCCCTTCAATATTGGAAATGGCGGGTGTTAACAATCCCCAGTTAATACAGGAAATAGATGGGAAAAGCTTTGTTCCTTTATTAAAAGAAGAGAAATATTTGTATAAAGACCGTTTCCTGGTTTGGCACAATCCAAATAAATGGACCCACGAAGACGGGCCGGGAATTAACTTTTTTAGTGCAATCAGACAAGGTAAATGGAAACTTGTTTATGATTACAGAAAGGAAAAGCTGGAATTGTATAACTTAGAAAACGATTTGGGGGAGCATATTGACCTGGCATCGAAGGAGAAGAAAGTCACAAAAAAGCTGGCCGGTGCATTGGGTGAACAGTTAAGAAAGTGGGAAGCCTTAATGCCGACTTATAAAAACACAGGGAAGGCTGTGGTGTGGCCGGATGAAATTCGGGTAAATTAATGGAACATTATTTTGTACGTAGCTGGAAGTTGTTGTACCCGCTTTTTATCTGAATGTCTATTAATTGTTGTTGTAGCATTTCCAGGATTGCCAGGAAATTATAAACAAATTGCACTTTGTCTTTAGAATGCCTTAAAATAGTTTGGAAGTCAATTCGTTCATCTATTTCCAAAAGTGACGTAATTATTTTTTTCTGTTCTTCAACTGTGTAAGGGTATTGCTCTACGCGATGTTTGACGATTTGATTGCGATTATGGAAGTTTTTCATAACGCGATCATAAGCCTGCATTAATTTAAACAGATCGAAAGAATCAAGTTCTTCGCTATGATCTTTAATCTGGGAAGCATATTCAAGGTCTTGTGCAATGTTTTTGCGTTTTTCCAGCCGGCTTCTTTTTTGTTCTAAAAGCTTTAACTCTTCACTTATTTCTTTGAACTGTTTATAAATAATTAGTTTTTGTATCAGATCATCTTTCAAATCCATTTCATTTTCTTCACTGTCGAGTTGGATGCTGGGAAGCAGTGTTTTTGCTTTAATCCGCATTAAGGTAGCCGCAACAAAAATAAATTCGCTTGCAAGTTCCATATTCAAGGCTGTCATTTGTTGAATATAAAGCAGGAAGTCTTTTGTAATCTTTGCTATGGGCACGTCATGAATATTGAGCTCATCACGCTCGATAAAGAATAACAACAAATCGAACGGGCCTTCAAATTGAGGTAGATTTATTTCGAAATTATTGGTATTCATTTAATTTTTTGAAGATGAATCTATTTTAAAAAATATATGCTGCAAAGTAAAACAATTGCTCTGACAAGATAAAGAATATCGGAAAAACCTGTAGAGGGAAACAACCAATTTGAATTTTGATATTATTAGAGTTTAAGTGTGAATATGCACTTTATCATCAGTTAATTTAATATTGCTTTATATAAAGAGCAGTTTTTGCATAAGTTGCTCTTTCCGCAGAGTAATAATTTGTATTAATCAGTTAAGTAATCCGGGAAATTTAAGTTATGTTGACCAAGGAGATTCGCTTTAGGTAGATACACTCATTGGTTTTATTGGATTTGCTCTTTTCAACTTAGGATGTTTTAAATATAATGACGTAATTTGTAAAAGTTTTGTAAAGAACTATTGAATATGGATTTTGAACCGGGAGAGTTATTAAAAAACATTAATAGCCCCGCCGACTTAAAAAAGCTTAAAGAGTCAGATTTAGAGCAGCTAAGTAAAGAATTGCGTCAATATATAATTGATGTAGTTTCAGTTCATGGCGGCCATTTTGGAGCTAGCTTAGGCGTGGTGGAGTTAACTGTTGCCTTACATTATGTGTTGAATACACCTTATGACCAACTGGTGTGGGACGTAGGGCACCAGGCCTATGGGCATAAGATTCTGACTGGCAGGCGTGAAATGTTTTATACAAACCGGACCTACAATGGCATTAGTGGTTTTCCAAAACGCGCTGAAAGTGAATATGATACATTCGGTGTAGGGCATTCCTCAACGTCAATATCGGCTGCTCTGGGCATGGCTGTTGCTTCTGTTTATAAAGGAGAAACTGACCGCCAGCATGTAGCTGTGATTGGGGATGGAGCCATGACTGCAGGCCTGGCATTTGAAGGGTTAAACCATGCAGGCATTGCGAATTCGAATGTTTTGGTAATTCTGAATGATAATTGCATGTCCATTGACCCCAATGTTGGTGCATTAAAGGAATATCTAACCAGTATTTCAACTTCAAAGTCCTATAATCGTTTCCGCGATGACATTGGGTTCGTATTGGGAAAAATTTCAGAAATCGGACCTGATGCGTTGGGAGTAGTCAAGAAAATAGAAAAGAGCATTAAAGGAACGGTATTAAAAAATAGCAACCTTTTTGAAGCGTTGAAATTTCGCTACTTCGGTCCTGTAGATGGTCATGATGTTAAGCGCCTGGTTAAGACGCTGGAAGATTTAAAGGATATTCCCGGTCCGAAATTATTGCATGTAATTACTACAAAAGGTAAAGGGTATGCCTTGGCTGAAAAAGATCAGACCAAATGGCATGCACCAGGCCTATTTGATAAAATAACCGGAGAGATTAAAAAATCTGCTTCTGTAGCCCCAACTCCACCCAAATACCAGGATGTTTTCGGACATACCTTGGTTGAACTGGCAGAAATAAATAAAAAAATAATTGGTATAACACCTGCCATGCCTTCTGGTTCTTCCATGAATATTATGATGAAGGCAATGCCCGACCGTGCTTTTGATGTCGGTATTGCCGAACAGCATGCTGTTACTTTTTCTGCCGGTCTGGCTACACAGGGATTGCTGCCTTTTTGCAATATCTACTCTTCTTTTATGCAAAGAGCTTATGATCAGGTTATTCATGATGTGGCATTACAGAATTTAAATGTGGTATTCTGTTTAGACAGAGCGGGTATAGCCGGAGCTGATGGTGCAACACATCATGGTGCTTACGATTTAGCGTATATGCGTTGTATTCCGAATATGACTGTTTCTGCACCTATGAATGAAGAGGAACTCCGGAATCTCATGTTTACTGCCCAACAGGACAATATGGGGCCTTTTGTGATTCGGTACCCAAGGGGACAGGGTGTGATGGTAGATTGGCGTAAACCCTTGAAAGCAATTGAAGTAGGGAAAGGCAGGAAAATCAGTGATGGTGAGGATGTTGCTATCCTAACCATCGGCCATATCGGTAATGAGGCTGTTAAGGCCCGCCATGTCCTCAGCGAGGAAGGAATTCACCCGGCACATTATGATATCCGGTTTGTGAAGCCATTGGATGAAGAAATGTTGCATGAGGTGTTTAAGAAATATAAAAAAATTGTAACCATTGAAGATGGTGCTATAGAAGGCGGTATGGGAAGTGCGGTATTGGAATTTATGGCAGATCATAATTATTCTTCCCATGTGGTACGCCTGGGAATTCCTGATAAAATAGTTGAACATGGTGAACAAGCGGAACTTTGGGCTGAATGCGGTTATGATGCTGCATCCATTGTGAAGAAAGTTAAACTATTGGCTATTAGCAGAAAAACAAATACACTTGCCGGTTAATCTCTCAAAAACGATATAAAATTACTATATGCTCAGAACACATACATGCGGCGAGTTAACACTTGCTGACTTAGGAAAAGAAGTAAAACTTTGTGGTTGGGTACAGAAGTCACGTGATCTAGGAGGAATGACTTTTGTTGATATGCGCGACCGTTATGGTATTACACAGTTGACTTTTAATTCCGATGATGATCCTGCTTTAAGGGCGAATGCCCGTGAGCTGGGCCGTGAATATGTTATTCAGGTTTCAGGTACTGTAATAGAGCGGACGAGTAAAAATGTTAAGATACCTACCGGGGAAATAGAAATTAAAGTTTCCGGACTGGAAGTTTTAAACGCGGCAAAATTGCCTCCCTTTCTGATTGAGGATGAAACAGATGGTGGTGAAGATATCCGAATGAAGTTTCGCTATCTGGATCTACGCCGCAATCCGGTTCGTAATAACCTGATCCTTCGCCATCGCATGGCACAGGAAATCAGAAGATACCTCGATGCGGAAAATTTCCTTGAGGTTGAAACTCCGGTTTTAATTAAATCGACTCCGGAAGGCGCGAGAGATTTTGTAGTCCCGAGCCGCATGAACCCGGGTGAATTTTATGCACTGCCTCAATCGCCGCAAACGTTTAAGCAATTGTTGATGGTTGCGGGCTTGGATCGTTATTTTCAAATCGTAAAGTGTTTCCGGGATGAGGATCTGCGCGCAGATAGACAGCCTGAATTTACTCAAATTGATTGTGAACTAACGTTTATTGAACAGGAAGACATTCTAAATATTTTTGAAGGAATGGTTAAGCATTTGTTTAAAACCGTCAAAGGCGTGGTTTTAAATGATTTTCCAAGGATGGAACATGCAGATGCAATGCGTTTATATGGTTCCGATAAACCGGATATCCGATTTGGTATGAAGTTCGTTGAAATTGATGAGCTAGTTAAAGAAAGTGGATTCGCTGTTTTTGACGCTGCTGAATTAGTTGTGGCAATCAACGCGGAAAACTGTGCTGTCTATACGAGAAAACAATTAGATGAACTTACTAATTTTATAAAACGTCCTCAAATAGGCGCAACCGGATTAGTTTATATTCGCTATAATGTTGATGGATCCCTGAAGTCTTCTGTTGATAAATTTTATTCCGAGGAACAGTTAAAGGCGATTGCAAATAAACTGAATTCAAAACCGGGCGATCTGATCTTAATTATGGCCGGGCCGAAAGATAAGACTCGTAAGCAACTCAGTGAATTACGCCTGGAGATTGCAAACCGGGAAGGATTGCGTATTAAAGATACCTATGCACCTTTGTGGGTTACCGATTTCCCTTTGCTGGAGTGGGATGAAGAATCAGGTCGCTTTCACGCTATGCATCATCCTTTTACATCTCCTAAACCGGAGGATATGGATAAACTAGACTCTGAACCTTTAAATGTTCGTGCCAACGCCTATGACATGGTTATTAATGGAATTGAAGTTGGTGGTGGTTCTATCCGTATTTTTAATCAGGAAATTCAATCGAGAATGTTTGACCTGCTAGGTTTTACACAAGAGGAAGCCAGAAAGCAATTTGGTTTCTTAATGGATGCTTTCACCTATGGAGCTCCTCCACACGGTGGTATTGCCTTGGGTTTTGATCGTTTGGTTTCTATATTCGCCGGATTGGATTCCATCCGCGATGTAATTGCATTTCCTAAGAACAATGCCGGCAGAGATGTTATGATTGATTCGCCATCAATTATCGATGAAAAGCAATTGGAAGAACTGCAGATTCAATTAAAAAGCAAGAAATAAAAATTTAAAGTCCGGTTAATTTAAAAGGGTAAGTCATCCGCTTCATTGTGGTTCTCTTTGAAATTCACCGGACTTCCACTATCCTCATTCGTCTCAGAGGGTGAAGGTGACTCAAAGTCGCTTTTGCGGCCAAGCATTGTAAAATTATCGGCGACGATTTCCGTAGTATAGCGTTTTACATTTTCCCGGTCTTCATAAGAACGCGTGCGGATTTTTCCTTCAATATAAACTAATTTCCCTTTGTGCAGGAATTTCTCTGCAATTTCTGCAAGTCCCCGCCACATGACAATGTTATGCCATTCTGTTTGTTCTATTCTTTTTCCGTCTTTATTATAGGTTTCTGAAGTTGCTAACGGAAAGCTGGCTACTGTTACATTATTATCAAGGTGACGTACTTCAGGATCTTTACCTAAGTGCCCTACTAAAATAACTTTATTAATTCCCGACATATCAGATCAATTTAGGTTTAAATAAATACTCTTCAAAAAAAGAAAATATAAGCTTTGACTTAGCTAATTTATCTAAATCTTTTATCAATACATAATTACAGTCTTTATTTTTAATTTGTTTTTTTTCAATATTTATGATTTCAAAAAAGCGTGCATAGATATTCTGGTGGCTTAAAATATGCTTAATGGTAGAACTACTATAAATTATCCGGAATTCTTTTCCAAAAGCATCCTGAAACTCTTTCGAATATTGGATTTTTTCTTCATTTACCGGAATAGCGCTTTCAATTAAAGGCAATTCGTATAAGTTTTCCCAAATATCGCCTGAACCGCGCTTTTGCATTAATATTTTATCCCCTTCTCTAATTAGAAAATAGTTGAAGTATCGATTTTTACTTTTATTGGCTTTTATCTTTATTGGCAATTTATTCACCAACTGATTCCGATGGGCCAGGCAGGACAGTTGTAAAGGGCAAATTTCGCAGTCCGGACTCTGAGGTTTGCATTGCAAAGCTCCAAATTCCATGATCGCCTGGTTATGAAGGCCTGGATTTTCCTTTAAAAGCATTTCGTATGCTAATTCAAGAAATATTTTTTTGCCTTTTATTGAATTGATAGGTTCATCTATTGCAAAATAACGGGATAATACACGAGAAACATTTCCATCGACAACCGCTTTCTGTTCATTTTTGGAAAATGAGGATATTGCAGATGCTGTATATTCACCAATTCCCGGCAGTTTAATCAACTCACGATAGCTGGAAGGAAAGACACCGGCATGCTCGTCCATCACTATTTTGGCTGCCTTTAACATGTTGCGTGCTCTTGAATAATAGCCCAATCCCTGCCAATGGCGTAATATTTCTTCTTCAGGAGCAGCTGCAAAGTCTGCGATTGTAGGATAATGTTCTAAAAAAGTGTAGAAATATGCAAGACCCTGATTGACCCTTGTTTGTTGTAAAATGATTTCTGAAAGCCATATAACATACGGATTACTGGTTTTTCGCCAGGGAAGATCCCGCTTATTGATTTTATACCATGCTATTATTTGTTGGGAGAAATGCATGGCGCAAAAATCGGAATTAAAGTTTAAACCGTTTTGACAATTTGTAATTTATACTTTCTGATATCCTTGCATTAGTCAAAATCTTTCTGTAATATTTCAATTGACATTGCTTACCTGTTGGTTTTAAGGAGTTTCATAAAAATAATTGTTGATATGTATTTTGTTTAATCATTATAAAACGATACTTTTGCGTCCCAATTCGATTAAAGAAAGAAAATAAAAGCATACAAATAAAAATTAAATTAAAACATGACTAAAGCAGATATTATCACGGAGATATCCAATAAGACTGGATTAGAGAAAACTGATGTTCAGGCTACTGTTGAAGCGTTCTTCAAGGTAGTGAAAAACTCCATGATTGAGGGTGAGAATGTGTACGTTAGAGGATTTGGAAGTTTCGTAGTGAAAAAGAGAGCACAGAAAACTGCTCGTAATATTTCTAAAAATACAGCCATTATTATTCCAGAACATTTCGTTCCAAGCTTCAAACCAGCAAAGGTTTTTGTTGAAAAAGTAAAATCTGGAAACAAGGTTAAATAAAGAATCAAAGAGATCATGGTCAATACTAAACAAATAGTTGTGATTGCCGGAGTGGTGCTGCTTATGGTAGTTATATTCCTGCAACCAGTGAAAAGTTTAATAAAGGAAGAAGAGGGCGGAGTTCAAAGTACTGAGGCAGCTTCTTCTACAGATCAATTTTCTCTTGAATCGGTTTCGGAAATTTCAAAGCAAGGCCTAAGCGCTAATCTAACAAAAGGTATTGCTGATTTAGAAACTGAAATAAAATCTGCTTCTGATGCAGAAAAACTACCTTTATATAAAAAGTTAGCTACGCAATGGCTTGATGTAAATAAGTCGATGCCTGCTGCCTATGTATATGAAGAAATAGCAAAAGAAGAATCCAATCTTGAAAACTGGTTAAAAGCCGGTGATCTGTTTACCGACTCGTATCAGCATCTGACTACTGATACAGTAATGACTCCTGTATTACTAGAACATGCTAAGAATGCTTACGATGAAGCATTGAAGTTTGATGAGAAGAATATTGATGCGAGGACGGGTTTAGGTACGGCCCTGGTAAATGGACCTGCACCAATGGCAGGTATTACGATGCTATTGGACGTAGTGAAAGAAAACCCGGATCATTTAAAAGCAAATTATAACTTGGGGCTTTTTTCAATGCGCTCAAAGCAATTTGATAAAGCAGTTGATCGCTTTAAAACGGTAATTAAACAAACACCGAATAATGCTGAAGTATGGTTTTATTTGGCCACTAGTTATGAAAATATAGGCTTGAAAAGAGATGCAGTAAATGCTTTTGAAAAAAGCAAGGAACTGGCTGCAGATCCAAGCTTAACTCAATTCATTGACCGGAAGGTTGAGGAGCTGAGTAAGTAATTATTCATTGAATTAAAAACATTAAAAAACATTTAAAAAAAATTATTATGCCAAGCGGAAAAAAAAGAAAGAGACATAAAATGTCAACCCACAAACGCAAGAAACGTTTAAGAAAAAACAGACACAAGAAAAAATAGGTTTTTAATATGAATAATGATTGCCTGTAATCCGTAAAATGGTTACAGGCTGTCACATTTCAGGTCTATTTATTTTTTCTGGGGTTTTTTTACCCTGGGATGTGTTCGTATATAAAGTCTTATGGTTTCATCGAAAGTTGCTATATAACTTATTACATATTTCGTTTTCCCTAAAAAAATGTATTTAATGACGGATATTTTTTAATTCTTGATTATATACATACGTTGTGATATTGGGTGTTGACTGAAATTGTAATGATTTTTGCGGCTTTCTAATACACTAGCTGTTGGTAAAGGAATTAATCATCGATTCCACTCCCGATTCAGGGGTGACAATCGCTTTACTCCAAGATAAACAGCTTGTTGAGCTTAACACCGAACAAGTAAATAACAATTACGCTGTAGGCGATATCTATTTGGGCAGAATTAAGAAAATTATGCCCGGGTTAAATGCCGCTTTTGTGGATGTAGGTTATTCTAAAGATGCATTTCTGCATTATTTAGATTTAGGTCCGCAGGTACAAACACTCATCAAGCTTACTAAATTGGTAAAGAATGGCAGTTTTAAGAATGAACTGCTTTCAACTATTAATCTCGAAAAGGATATAAATAAATCGGGTAAAATTTCAGAGATTCTATCTCGGAACATGCTATTACCTGTTCAAATTGCAAAAGAACCCATATCAACAAAAGGTCCTCGTTTAAGTTCTGACTTATCGATCGCCGGCCGTTTTGTGGTATTGGTGCCATTCTCTGAAGTAGTCTCTATTTCAAAGAAAATCAAATCAAATACGGAACGCAACCGTCTTAAAAAAATTGTAGAGGGTATTAAGCCACCCAATTTTGGCGTAATTATCCGTACGGTTTCTGAAGGAAAGGGAGTTGCTGAAATAGAAAAAGATATTCTGGATCTCGTTGCTAAATGGGAGAAGTTTACAAAACGACTTATTGCCGCTGAGCCTACAAACAAGGTACTGGGCGAAATGGATCGTACCTCTACTATTTTAAGGGATATTCTAACGGATGAGTTCACTCATATTTATATAAACGATCCGCTGATTTTTGAAGAGACACGTTCTTATATCCAGGATATTTCTCCGGATCTTGAGAAGATCGTAAAGTTATATAAAAACAAAGAACCTATTTTCGAGCATTTTGGAATCGAAAAACAAATTAAATCTGCTTTTGGAAAAACAGTCAATTTGGCTGGAGGGGCATATCTAGTTATCGAGCATACAGAGGCTCTTCACGTGATTGATGTAAATAGCGGTAATCGTACTGCTAATAAAGAGAATCAGGAAGAGAATGCCTTTATGGTTAACAAAGAGGCTGCAAAGGAGATTGCCCGGCAATTGCGATTAAGGGATATGGGAGGAATCGTTGTCGTCGATTTTATCGACATGCATAAAGCTCCTAACCGAAAAGAGCTGTTTGAGTACTTAAAGGAGTGCATGAAGGATGATCGTGCTAAGCATACCATCCTGCCTCCGAGCAAATTTGGTTTAGTACAGATAACCCGTCAGCGTGTTCGTCCGGAAATGAATATTGTGACGAATGAAAAATGTCCGGCTTGCAATGGAACTGGAGAAATCCGGGCAAGTATTGTTTTAATGGATGATATTGAGAGCAATCTGAACTATATCCTGAATGAACAGAACGAAAAGAATATTACGCTATGTGTCCATCCCTATATTGAAGCTTATATTAAGAAAGGATTTCCTTCCCGTCGTATGAAATGGCTGTTTAAATATAGCAAGTGGATTAAAGTTAAAAGTATAGCCTCTTATTACTTGACAGAATTTCATTTTCTTAACAAGAAGGAAGAAGAGATCAAATTATAAAAGCAATGGCTAAAGCCCGGAGTACCTATTTCTGTCAGAACTGCGGTTTCGAAAGTGCCAAATGGTTGGGGAAGTGTCCTTCATGCAACCAATGGAATACGTTTGTTGAAGAAGTTGTTGAAAAGACAGTTAGCAAGGTGCCCGATTGGCGTACAGAAAAATCTCCAAACCGTGCTTCAAAGGCTGCAGCTATCCATTCCATTGTTTATAAGGAGGAAGCCAGGTTGCAAACGCCGGATACGGAGCTTAACCGGGTTCTGGGCGGCGGTATCGTTCCTGGTTCCCTGACATTGATTGGCGGGGAACCAGGCATCGGTAAATCGACTTTAATGTTACAGCTGGCGTTAACAATGCCAAAGCTTAAAATATTGTATGTTTCCGGAGAGGAAAGCGAACAGCAATTAAAGATGCGCGCAGAGCGCATCCAACAGTCTTCTCAAGCTTCCTGTTATATTTTAACTGAAACAGCTACACAAAATATTTTTAAACAGATTGAGCAAGTAGAGCCAGAGCTGGTCATTATTGACTCCATTCAAACACTTCATTCGGCTCATATTGATTCTTCACCTGGCAGCGTTTCTCAGGTAAGGGAATGTACAGCTGAGTTATTGCGATTCGCTAAAGAATCCGGAACACCTGTTTTTATTATCGGGCATATTACCAAAGAAGGATCGATTGCCGGTCCAAAGGTTTTGGAACATATGGTGGATACTGTTCTTCAATTTGAAGGAGACCGGCATCATGTATACAGGATTTTGCGGGCTGTTAAGAACCGCTTTGGGTCATCTTCAGAACTTGGAATTTATGAAATGCAGGGAGCTGGTTTGAGGGAAGTTTCCAATCCTTCTGAAATTTTACTTTCTCACCGCGAGTCGACTACGCTAACCGGTATTGCAATTGCTGCCATGTTAGAGGGCGTCAGGTCCATGATGATTGAAGTGCAGGCATTGGTAAGTGCTTCCGCATACGGAACTCCTCAGCGGTCAGCTACGGGCTTCGATGCAAGAAGAATGAATATGCTTTTGGCCGTTCTTGAAAAGCGGTTTGGTTTCCGGCTTTCTATTCAGGATGTTTTTTTAAATATTGCCGGAGGCTTGCGGGTTGAAGATCCTGCGATTGATTTGGCTGTTATTATGGCCATTATCTCTTCTCAACAGGATATCCCGATTCCATCAGGTGTTGTTTTTGCAGGAGAAGTTGGTTTGTCGGGAGAAATAAGAGCTATTAATAGAATCGACCAACGTATTGCAGAAGCAGAAAAGCTGGGTTTTGAAAAGATATTTATTTCAAAATACAATTCGAAAGGACTGGATATCAGCCGCTATAAAATAGAAATAGTTCCTCTTTCTAAGGTAGAGGAACTATTTCAACAATTATTCGGATAAATCTTATCCTCTTTTTCTCTGTTATCTACTTAAGTACATTGATTTTTTAGCACTAAGCTCTCTGAATCTTGGGTGTTCCAGATCTTTAATAAACAAAATAGATTCACCTGTAGATTTCATTTCCGGGCCTAATTGTTTATCCACTTCAGGAAACTTATCAAAAGAGAATACCGGTTCTTTAATGGCATAACCTTGAAGTTTGCGTTCAATTTTGAAATCTTTCAGTTTATTCGCGCCCAACATGATCTTGGTTGCAATATTAATATAAGGCACATCGTATGCTTTTGCTATAAAAGGAACTGTTCTGGATGCCCTTGGATTGGCTTCAATTACATAAACTTTTTCGTCTTTTACTGCAAACTGAATGTTTAACAAGCCAATTACATTTAATGCTTTGGCAAGCTTAACAGAATATTCTTCCATTTGCTTGATCACATTTTCTGAGAGACTATATGGTGGCAGCACTGCATGTGAATCTCCTGAATGGATACCAGCCGGTTCTATGTGCTCCATCAATCCTACGATATGTACATCTTCCCCATCGCTGATTGAATCAGATTCGGTTTCTTCTGCCCTATCTAAGAAATGATCAATTAATACCCTGTTTCCAGGTAAATTGCGCAAAAGTTTTACGACCGCATTTTCCAGATCCTCGTCATTGATTACAATGCTCATTCCTTGTCCTCCTAAAACATAACTCGGCCGAACAAGTACCGGATAGCCAACTTCTTTTGCAACGATCAGTGCTTCTTCTGCACTTTCTGCTACGCCATATTTTGGATAAGGGATATCCAGTTCTTTCAATAAATCTGAAAAACTTCCACGATCTTCAGCAAGGTCCATGTCTTTATAAGAAGTTCCTATAATTTTGATACCATGCTCCTCTAGTTTTTCTGCCATTTTCAATGCAGTTTGTCCGCCCAATTGAACAATCACACCTTCCGGCTTTTCGTGCTCAATAATTTCGCGCACATGTTCCCAGAATACCGGCTCAAAGTATAATTTATCAGCCATATTGAAGTCGGTAGAAACTGTTTCTGGGTTACAGTTGATCATAATCGCTTCATAACCTGATTCTTTTGCAGCTATTAGTCCATGAACACAAGAGTAATCGAATTCAATACCCTGGCCGATGCGATTTGGTCCGGAGCCAAGTACAATGATTTTTTTCTTATCACTTACTATTGATTCGTTTTCATCTTCAAAAGTTGAATAGTAATAAGGTGTTAAAGCAGGGAATTCAGCGGCGCATGTATCAACCATTTTGAAGACACGATTGATGCCCAATGATTTTCTGCGGCTGTAAACGTCCTCTTCACTAACGTTTCCAAGAATCCAGGCAATTTGTGCGTCTGAATAACCTTTTTGTTTTAATGTCCTGAAAAACTCTTTTGGTATATTGTATAGTTGATAGCGTTTTAATTCTGTTTCTAACAGAACCAATTCCTGTATTTGAATTAAGAACCATTTGTCAATAAGGGTAGCTTTGCGGATTGACTCCAACGGTACGCCCATTTCAAAAGCGTCTTTGATATGAAATAGCCGATCGGAACTTGGATGCTCCAGACTGTACATGATCTCTTCTAGATTTTTGCTCTGACGGCCATCTGCACCTAATCCTAATCTGTTGGTTTCCAAACTTTGACAAGCCTTTTGTAGTGCTTCTATAAACGTACGACCAATTGCCATAACTTCTCCTACAGATTTCATTTGGAGACCTAGTTCGGCATTCGCACCTTTAAATTTGTCAAAATTCCAACGGGGGACTTTTACGATAACGTAATCCAGACTCGGTTCAAAATAAGCAGATGTATTTTTTGTGATCTGATTTTCAATTTCATCCAAATTGTAGCCGATTGCCAATTTTGAAGCAATTTTAGCAATTGGATATCCTGTGGCTTTTGAAGCAAGCGCTGAAGAGCGGGAAACACGCGGATTGATTTCAATTGCTATAATTTCTTCTGTTTCAGGATTAACTGAAAACTGAACATTACATCCGCCGGCGAAATTTCCAATTGCACGCATCATTTTAATTGCCTGATTACGCATATCCTGATAGCAGCGGTCGCTTAGCGTCATTGCAGGCGCAACGGTTATGGAGTCACCTGTATGGATTCCCATCGGATCGAAGTTCTCGATGGTACAAATAATGATTACATTGTCATTGCTATCGCGAAGAAGCTCTAATTCAAACTCTTTCCATCCCAATACAGCCTGTTCTACCAATACCTCATGTGTAGGAGATGCTTGCAAACCTCTACTCAGAGCCAATTCGAATTCTTCCTTTTTATGCACAAAACCACCGCCTGATCCGCCTAAAGTATAAGAAGGACGAATAACGAGCGGATAGCCAATTTCCTGGGCAGCCTCTTTGCCTTCAAGAAAGGAGTTCGCAATTTTTGATTTTGCAACACCAATGCCGATTTTGACCATCAATTGTCTGAAAGCTTCGCGATTCTCTGTCGTTTCAATTGCTGCGATGTCTACACCTATAATATCAACATTGTATTTTGCCCAGATACCTCTTTCGTCAGCTTCAATACAGAGATTTAATGCTGTTTGCCCGCCCATTGTTGGTAACACGGCATCTATATTGCGTTCTGTTAATATTTGTTCAATACTTTCGCAGGTTAGCGGAAGTAAATAAACATGATCAGCAATGACCTTATCAGTCATGATTGTTGCTGGGTTTGAATTGATAATTGAAACCTCAATACCTTCTTCTTTTAAAGAAAGTGCTGCTTGAGAACCAGCATAATCGAATTCACAAGCTTGGCCGATAATTATCGGTCCTGAACCAATAATCAATACGGATCGGATGGAAGTGTTTTTTGGCATTTTTTATTTTAATAGTACAAATCTAGAAGAATGCTTATTTAGTACAGATCGGGATTTGTCCGCTTTATAGGAAGGAAATTCCGACTGCTTTGTCGGAGTGCAAAGATAGAGTTTTTTATATAATAATTTCGATAATTCGTGTATCAATTTCTCAAATTTTCATATATACGCTTTATTTCTATTTCTAATTGTAAATTGCAAACCGATATGACTACAAAAAAAACGATCAGAATAGCAATTGTGGGACCTGAATCTACAGGCAAATCTTCTCTGACCAAGCAGCTGGCAACGCATTTTGACACCTTATTTGTTCCGGAATATGCAAGGGAGTACTGTAAAGACCTTAATCGTACTTATACATTAGAAGATGAGGTTAATATTTTTTATGGTCAGATTGCATCAGAAGACAGACTTATCCCACAGGCGAAAAATGGTTTGATTTTTTGTGACACCATGGTTCTGACAGTTAAGATATGGTGCGATCATCTTTTTGGTTCTACACCAAAAGAGGTATTGGACGGGATTGAGAATCGATATTATGATCTGTACCTTTTAATGGATATAGATTTGCCCTGGCAAGAGGATAAATTGCGTGATTTTCCCGATTTAAGAGAGCATTTTATGGAAGTCTGGCATCAGGAGCTGCAAGCGAAATCGGCCAATTACCAGGTTGTTTCAGGTATTGGAGAAACACGTTTTTTGGTCGCCAGGAAAATAGTGCAGGATTACTTAGAAAAACAAGATAAAGAAGATCTATAACCGGTTACTTCCAAGATCAGATAAACCCTTCTTTAAAGTAAAAAGAACATATGTTTCATTACGGTTAAGACGTTTCGCCAAGCGGCTAACCAATTCAGCTTCCTGCCCCGGTTGATAGGCTAAGTCTTCCTCGCTTAAATGTATGTATTTGCGGAGAAGTTTTAGTTTCAGGGTATCCCATTGTTCCGCATTAATTGATAAATCTCCCATTTTTTAGATCTTTTAGCAAAAGTAATTAAAAAGCAAGTGGAAGACAAACAAATTCACCGCAGTTTAGGCTCGAAATTTGCTAGGTTTGCATGAATTTAATATTATTTAAACAAATTATCATTTTGTTATGAAAAAACTATTCCTCAGTTTAGTCTTATTGACGGCTACTACTTTTTTCGCATCTGCACAATTGCTTCCTTCTATTCAATTTGGATTGAAAGCCGGAGCGAATTTTTCAACTCTTAATGACGTTTCTGTAAAGTCGGATACGCGAACCGGTTTACTGGGTGGTGTATGGGCGCGGTTTGGCGCTGCAGGAGTTCACTTTCAACCTGAATTGTATTTCACTTCGAAGGGGTCTTCCGGTGATGGCGATTCTAAATTTACAACTCTTGATTTACCTCTTTTGATTGGTACGCGAATTGGCATCGGGCCAATAGCTGCGCGTGTTCAGGTAGGACCGGTTGTATCATTTGTATTGGATGAAGAGAATTCTTTAGGAGAAAGATTGGGTGATGTTACCAGGTTCAGTGAATATAAAAATCAAAACTTTGCGATAACAGGCGGAGTAGGTGCAGATATAAGTAAATTCAGAGCAGATCTTCGTTATGAGGCAGGCTTAAGCGATGTCTATAAGAATAATGGTGATGACAACGGAAAGTTAAATTTATGGACGCTTAGTATTGGCTACCGTTTATTTTAATTTAAGTATTGCTAAGAAATGGGATAATAGCGTTGAAGGAGAAATTCTTAAGCCATTATTCCATTTCTTCTCGTTTTGCGGGTAAAATACTTTCTTTGTTAATACGTTCTAATCGTCTTTCTGCTATTTTATTGGTTTCGAATATCCGAACAGTAATCAGAAAATAAGATAATAATAATGGACCATAAACCAAGCCCATCAAGCCGAAGAGCGGAATTCCTATAATTACTCCAATAATCGTTATAATAGGATGAATATTACCTACACGTTTCGCAATCACCAGCCGTAGTACATTATCAATATTACTGATAATAATCAATCCGAAAAGAAGCATTCCAAAGCCATTGAAATTATCACCTTGCAGGATTGTTAAGACACTTGCCGGGACAAAGATCATGGGAGCGCCTACTACAGGTATAAAAGAAAGAATGGCTGAAATCACGCCCCAGAAAATCGGATCGTCATAATTAAAAAACCAGTACCCTACGGTAACCAAAGCCCCCTGAACAATGGCAATAAAACCTTGACCCAATACGTTGGAATAGGTAATATTCCTCAATTCGCGGCCAAAACGAAGGGCATTTTCTTGTCTAAATGGAGAGAACCTGTATAAACCGGACTCAAATTGCTTATAATCTACTAATGCAAAGTAAAGTAAAAAGTACATAACCGAAATGCTCAAAAGCAAATTAGCCGCTCCTCCCAGTAAAGAAGTAAATATGCCCCCTGCTGATGACAGAATATTTCGGAGTGCATTTTCAAGTAAATCGGGTTGATTTAATTTATCACCTGCAAATTCGTTGACTTTTTTTATCGCTTGCTGAATCCACTCCGGATTTTGCTGAAGTTCTATTACCTTGGAAATGACCATGGAACCGACTCCAAGAACCGGAAGAACGATAACCAGGAAAGATGCAATAATGATAAATATTGCTGCCCAGCTTTTTCGAAACTTCCATTTATTTATCAGTAAAATAAAGATCGGTCTGAAAATAGTGTACATTACAAGCGTACCGAGCAGGGCGCCAAAAATCCCTCGAACCGAATAAATAATAAAGCCACCCAAGATAATCAGGAGAACTAAGGTGATTTGATTTCGCTCCTTGTAATTGTATAGCGGAAGGGACATTGTGTTTCTTTGTTTAGATAAGTGCTTGTTATTCGGTGCTTGTTAGAAGTTTGGTTTCCTTTTTTCTAGAAAGGCATTTACTCCTTCTTTAAATTCTTCCGTTCCAAACAGTTCAGAAAATTCATCAATCTCAATTTGATATCCTGTATAATTTTGCGATGCATTGATAGCACGAATCGCTGCAGAAATGGCTTTTGGTGATCGTGAATTGATTCGTTGCATCAATTCTTTTGCTTTCAACATGAGGTCCGGCAGCGGTACAACGTAATTCACCAGACCAATTGCCAAAGCTTTTTCAGCATTGATCATATCGGCTGTTAAAACCATTTCCATCGCATGACCTCTGCCCACCAATTGAGTCAGCCGCTGAGAACCTCCGTATCCGGGTATTAATCCCAATGACACTTCTGGAAGACCCATTTTTGCATGATCAGCAGCTATTCGGATGTGGCATGCAAGAGCAAGCTCCAGGCCGCCCCCTAAGGCAAATCCATTAATTGCTCCGATTATGGGTTTCGTGGCGTGGTGGATCAGGTCAAAAACCTTATTTTGTCCCACTCGTGCCAGATCACGACCTTCATTCTGATCGAAATCTGAAAACTCAGAAATATCTGCCCCGGCTACAAATGCTTTTTCCCCCTTCCCTGTTATGATAATGCCCTTTATGCTATCGTTTTTTAAAGCATCAGTTATCGCCAAATGCAATTCATTAAGTGTGTCTTTATTGAGCGCATTTAGTTTCTTTTCGCGATTGATTAAAATTATACAGGTTGTTAGGTCTTGTTCGACGACAATATTTTGATAATTCGTATTCATAAGCGTTGATAAAAAGGCTAATAGTTTCTGTTCTCTTCAGTCCACTTTTGGATGTATTCCACAATGTCATTCATTGCAGTGCCCGGGGCAAATAGCTTGCCAACACCTTTTTCACTCAAGGCTTGCATATCATCATCCGGGATAATGCCCCCGCCTGTAAGAAGTATATTTTCAATGCCTTTTTCTTTCATTAGATTAATGATCTTCGTAAAGACAGTCATATGCGCTCCTGAAAGGATTGATATACCAATTGCATCAACATCTTCTTGTAGCGCTGCGTTTACAACCATTTCAGGGGTTTGACGCAATCCTGTATAAATAACTTCCATGCCTGCATCCCGTAGGGTAGTTGCAATTACTTTAGCACCGCGGTCATGACCATCAAGTCCTACCTTAGCAACTAAAACACGAATGGGTCTATTTAGTTTTATTGTCATAAACAGTTTTGCCTAAAGTTAGAAATTTTTACTTAAATTCGATTGAAAGCATTGAAAAGGCAAATTTGTTTTTTCTTAAACATTTCTTTTCTTTATATATAATTACCTAATAGTTACTTTTGTTGTATAAATCGTATGCTTTTCGTATATTTGCAAACATAAATTATTAGCCTATGAAGATGAATAAAATTTTTTCGTTTCCAATACTTGTTTTATCTGTGATAGCCATTCTTACTTTAAGTTGGGCTCCAGCCAATCCTGTAAATGAAATCGATTCAGAAATCGCTAAAAATAATAGTGTAAAAGAACATTCAAGTTTATCTCCACTAGCCTTATTAGAGAACCAAGCTTCAACCATATACGACGTAATTCAATTGGAGAATGCCGGTCTTTCTTTTGAGGTATTTGAAAAAGCATATATTGGTTTTTTAAACCTGCAGACCTCCAATAAAGTTTCCGAGCAATCATCTATTCTAAGTATTGCGGATTTTAATCAATCGAGCAAAAATAAACGCTTATGGATCATTGATCTTAAAAATGAGAGTCTATTATTGAAGACCTGGGTATCACATGGCCGTGGAAGTGGAGGCGATATCGCAACCCAATTCTCCAATACCAATAATTCACATCAAAGCAGTTTGGGATTCTATGTTACCGGCGAAGTATACAATGGAAAGCATGGTCGTTCTTTGCGTTTGGATGGAATGGATAATGGCTTTAACAGCAATGCGCGTAACCGGGCGATCGTATTACATGGTGCATCGTATGTAAGTCCCCAGGCAATTAAGAATCTTAATCGTTTAGGGTTAAGTCACGGTTGTCCGGCTGTTCCTCTTGAGTTAAGCAATAAAATCATAGATCTTGTTAAAGACAAGACCGTACTTTATATTCATGCTAACTCAAAAGGATATCATTCTGTTTATCTAAATCCGGAAGTAGCCGGAAAACGGTTATTAGCTTCTATTGATAATGCAGATCAAGATCAGCCTTTAGACTCACATATAGGAATATAAGACAATATCCTGCCCGTAAACATCAGGGTAGAACTGTAGTTTATTATCTTTTACCTCGATTGTTTTATAATCCAATACCACTTGCGTCTTCGGTGATAGTGCGATATCTTTTGCTTCCTCTTGATCGGAAGACTCCATGTCTTTCTTAATGGTATTAAATTTATCTCCGCTACCAAACAGAGCTTCCGCTAATTCCAAAGGTTCGGCAACACGTACACATCCGTGACTTGAAGCTCTTACGTCCCTGTCAAAAGCTGCTTGTGCAGGCGTATCATGTAGATATACACTGCTATTATTCTTGAACAGGAATTTGATTTTTCCCAGTGAATTTTCATCTCCGGGTCGTTGTCTGAAACGATAAGGTAAGTTGCCGGGCGAATATGCTGACCAGTCAATATTTTCAGGGTCTTCAAGTACCTTTCCATCTTGGAGTACATCAATACCTGCATTGGCTAAATAGAACCGGTCATTTTGGACATGCTTCAATATTTCCTTTCCGGCAATGCTCTCAGGAATATTCCATACCGGATTGACCTGAACCGAATGAATTCTGCTTGCTAAAACCGGGGTTTCATGTGAGTTTGGTGCATCTTTTATTTTTGAATTACCATCCGGGAAGGTTGCTTTACCACTGTTGTTTCTTCCTGTACCTACAACAACTTTCATATTCGTTGTGGCTTTTCCATCTTTTATAACATCCAATCGAAATGCAGGAATGTTAACATAGATCATATTTTTTCGATCAATATCCTGTTTCCAGCGCGCACGTTCCAAATTGACCATGATGGTTTTCATCGTTTCTTCTTTGCTTTCTCCTTCCGCAGTAATATCTGATTTCAAGGCCTTTTGAAGGGCTAAATAAGTATTAGACTGAGGTTGAATGCTATCCAATAAGGAATCTAAATTTGCTGCTTCTAAGATGTTTTCCATAAAAGGAGTGTCCGCTTGCTTAGTTTCAATATAGTAACGTTGCAAAGTCTTGTTGGGATTAATAATACCAAATTGTAATGCGCTGCTATAGCTTAATAAAGCATCGGCAGTTGCAATTTCCAACATTGCTAGTTGAGCATAGGCGTCGTCAAGCGTTTTGATGCCATCTTCGGAATCTACTAATCCGAGTGTTTTTTGATACGCCTCGGCATTGAAATAGGCTGGTTTTATACCGTGTTCAGAAGAATTATTCAATCGCTCTGCCAATAAATTTAATTTTTCTTTTGCAAAGAACTTTTTGAGAAGGCTTGCCTGATAGCCATTGTTTTTATAAAAATTAGTGATAAATGTTCCTTTTCTAAGATTGCCAGCTTCCTTATCTAAAGTGGTTTTAAGAATTTGAGAAAATTTCTCTTCGTTGAGGTCTTTGTAGATTTTATTTTTCGTTTCCTTATACAGGATTTGATCAAGACCAGTTTGCTGGCTACAAGAAGATAATAAGATAATAAAAATAAATGCGCCTATTAAGGTGTGTCTGTAATTTCTGAATGTCATATAAAAGTTTTATGTTAAAACTTTTATCAGGAATGCAATAAGTTTGCCAATTTTAGAAATGTTCGGAAATTAATAAATGGAGCGCCCTTATTTTTTTACTTCAACTCCTGCAGGTTCAATGCGTAAACCTACATCATTTATTCCAGGAAGCGGATTAAGGCGCATGCTATGTTCTATTCTAAAAGTATAGTTACCCGTATCCGGAAGATGAACATTTTTTAGAAAACGAACCTGATGTGCAAAAAGATTTCCAGCACTTTTTCCAAGCCACAGGCCTTCTCTGTTCGCAAGAATTACTTTAATACGATAGGTCTTTTGAGTTTTATCAGGATTTTGTTGATGAACTAAGACGAAGATATTTGAAAACGGGTATTCAATTGTATTTCTTAAATTTAGATAAAATTGATAAGGGGAAGTGGTGTCTTTAACAGAAACAACAAATTCCGGGTTTTGCTTACCGGACCATTCTTTATTTTTAATCGCTTCATTTTGATCCATGAGGGCATAATCAGAACAAGCAATCAGCCCCATGGAACAAATTATAAAAAATAAGAAAACCTTATCCTTCATTCGTATTATTTGGTTTGTTGGAATTTTTTGGTCGTGTTTTTTTGAACCTCTTCTTTTTTGGTGGTTGACCTTCCACATTCGGGTGCACAGTTTTTCCTGCTTGTACTTCAGCTGTTTTATTGTCTGGATTCTTTTTTACCTGTGACCTCCGTTCATTGGGTTTATTTGGGTTTGGCTTTTTTTCAGTGACTTTATTGTCTGCAGGCCTATTTCCGGAAGGAGCAGTTTCTATGCGTTTATTTTTATTTTTTGACCGGCTTTTTGAAGGTCGTTTTTTATTTTTTGTGTCATCCAGACGAGTTAAACTATCTTGTCCGACAACGTTTTCATAATCAAAAGTCCGCTCTTTTTCTTTAACCTCTACCGCAATTGTTAAATCCTTAATGTCTTCCGGTTTGATGCCTTGAAGATTTTGCTGTTGAATTTCTTTCACCCGGTCAATTGGTAAAGGAATCCAACTATCGTCACCCTGAAAGCTAAACCACATTAAACGTTTAAAGATATCCGTTTTCTGTAAATAGGCATTGCCTTTAATGGTTTCTAGCTTATTGATGTCTGTCGGAATATCCTTCAACGCATCCATATAAGTGTCTAACTCATAATTTAGACAACATTTTAACTTTCCACACTGGCCGGCAAGTTTTAACGTATTTAGCGAAAGATTTTGATAGCGTGCTGCTGAAGTGGAAACTGTTTTAAAATCAGTTAACCAAGTAGAACAGCAAAGCTCACGGCCACAAGATCCGATTCCACCTAAGCGACTAGCTTCCTGACGCATTCCGATTTGGCGCATTTCAATGCGTATCCGAAAGCTTTCTGCCATTTTCTTTATTAGCTCTCTGAAATCTACACGTCCTTCAGCCGTATAATAAAATGTCGCTTTCGATTTATCTCCCTGATAATCAACGTCACTAATTTTCATGGATAGACCTAATTCTAAAGCCAATGTGCGTGCCTTGTGCATGGTTTCCCATTCCAGTGCTTTTGCTGCTTCGTATTTTTCTATATCCGATGGAGTGGGTTTGCGGTAAACTTTTTTCAATACCGATTCTTCCCTGGTATTGTGTTTTTTTAACTGCATTCTAACCAATTCTCCCATGAGAGAGACATGGCCTATATCATATCCGCTGGTTGATGATTCGACAACGATCATTTCACCCATTTCCATATATAGGTTATCCTCGTTGACGAAAAATTCTTTTCTTGACCCCTTAAAACGTACTTCGATAATGTTAAAGGGTTTATAACTTGATGGCAGATCCATATGAGACAGCCAGTCGTAAACATCTAATTTATTGCACCCGTTCGTAGTGCATGTGCCATTGCTTTGGCAACCCTTTGGTGAACAACCACCTCCGGATGAACAACTATTACATCCCATAATTATTATATATATTGAGTCCCTTTCGGGAGCGTTTGGTATCTTAAAAAGAATACGATTTGCAAAGATACATCTAAAAATAAGATTTTAGGATTGGCATTCCGCTCAATATGATAGCTTGCCTTCTCAAACTCAGCGACAACCGCTTCTATTTGTGCATAATCATAACGGGTGCTAAACTTTTCGGCAAATTCCGTTTCTAGTTCGGGCAAAAAAACCAACTGTGTTAAATTCTCTTTTAGAAGAAGTGCTTCCCGCATCATATTGATGGTGTATAATAAAAAGCTTTTCTGACTTTCCCTGCCAAGTTTAGAGATTTTATTTTCTACGAAATCAATTATTTTAAGACCATTATCAGTAACACAGGCATTCATCCAGGTTTTTAAAAGGTCAAGATGATTGAATTTGTTTTCTTTGGTCTCTTTCTCCCCTCCAATTAAATTCAGTGCTTTTTGAATATTTCCGTCACTAATGTATGCAATTTGTTTGGCCTGCTCTTCATTCAGGCCCTTGCTTTTTATTAAATATTCTTTAATCTCATTTTCCGTTAAGCGATTAACCTTAATCAACTGTGTACGGGAAAGAATTGTAGTTAGTATCTGATCCTGATTTTCTGAAACCAATAGAAAGAGGGTATTTGCCGGCGGTTCCTCAATTAATTTTAGAAGTGCATTGCCTTGTTTATCAAGAAATTCTGGAAGCCACATGACGAGTACTTTATAATCAGCTTCGAAGCTTTTCATGCTCAGCTTTTTAATGATTTTATGGCATTCAGCAATATTGATATTGGCTTGTTTCGTTTCTTCACCTAAGTGATGCCGCCAGTTATCTAAGCTTAAATATGGATTTTCCAGAAAGATAGATCGCCATTGTTCCATATAGTCCATTGCCGTTTCATCTTTCTTTTTAGCAAAAAACGGATATGAAAAATGAAGATCGGGATGGATGAGTTTATTGAATTTTCGACATGAAGAACAAGTCCCACAACTATCGTCGGGCTGTTTGTCCTCACAATTTAAGTATTGGGCATAAGCAACCGCAAGCGCCAAACTTCCACTTCCTGTAAGTCCTAAAAATAATTGAGCATGACTAACCCGATTATTTTGAACCATTTGAATGAGTCGTTTTTTTAAGGCGTCTTGCCCTACAATCTCTTTAAATTGCATACCAGGAGAAAATGTCTTTAATTTCTAAGCTGTATCTTTGCATTCTAACAAAGATAATAAAAATGAGGATAATGGCTTTTGATTATGGAACAAAACGAATTGGTGTTGCAGTTACCGACCCCCTTCAAATCATAGCAACTGCCTTAACGACACTTCATCCGGATGAAATTATCGAATTTATAAAAAAATACCTGCAAAGTGAAGCGATTGAAAAATTCGTTGTGGGCTCTCCGCTGCAAATGAATGGAAGCCCTTCTCAATCTGCCCCCCATGTTGTCGGTTTTGTAAGAAGTCTTAAAAAGCATTTTCCGGAAATTCAGGTTGTTACAATCGACGAGCGATTTACATCGAAAATGGCGTCATCCGTTATTGCCCAAAGTGGCCTTAAAAAAGCAAAAAGACAGCAAAAATCATTGGTCGATCAAATTTCTGCAGTAATAATCTTACAAACTTATATGGAAAGTTCGTATCTTCATTAGGTTTTAATCCTTATTTTTGCTTTTATGGATTTGTTTGATAATAGTTTAACAGGTTATTTGGAAGAACATTCAGATGTTGAGAATGAGCTTTTAAAGCAAATTAACAGGGAAACCCATTTAAAAGTACCGAGCCCCCATATGCTTTCGGGGCACTATCAGGGTCGTTTATTGAGCTTATTAAGTAAAATAATAGCTCCTAAAAGAATTCTTGAAATAGGAACTTTCACCGGTTATGCTACGTTGTGCCTCGCCGAAGGCCTAACTTCTGATGGAATTATTCATACCATTGATATTAATGAAGAGCTGGAGGATCAGGTGCGCGGTTATTTTAACAAATCTGACTACAGCAATCAGATTAATTACCATATTGGCAATGCGATCGAAATCATTCCCACACTGAATGATACGTTCGATTTGGTGTTTATTGATGCTGACAAGAAAAATAATTTAAATTACTATCAACTGGTCATTGACAAAATGCCTTCGGGTGGAGTGATTCTTATTGATAATGTATTGTGGAAGGGCAAAGTTCTTGAAGAAAACAATGACAAGCAAACTGAAATCATTTTAGAACTAAATAAACAAATAGCTTCTGATACGCGGGTAGAGAAGGTGATTCTGCCGGTACGTGACGGGGTATTCCTGATACGGAAGCTGTAAAATTTAAACAGACAAAAATGGAAGTTAAAAAGTACGTAAGCTGGATCATTATAACAATCGTTAGTTTCGCTTTATTTATTCCACAATCTCTATTTGCTCAAAAAAAATACACGCCACAATCTTATATTCAAGCTCATAAAGACGCTGCAGTAAGATATATGAAGGAGTTTGGCATTCCGGCCAGCATTATATTAGGTATAGCGTATCATGAAAGTGCTCACGGAAATAGCAAGCTCGCTAATTATCTCAACAATCATTTCGGAATAAAAGGACAGAATAATAGTACTGAAATTAAATCTGCTTATAAGGGTTATGATTCGGTAGAAGAATCCTACCGTGATTTCGTGCGTTATATAGAAAGTCGTAAGCAGTTCAACGGCCTTATCGATAAGTATGGGCCTGGAAATTATAAAGATTGGGTTCTTGGAATTGCCAAAGGGGGATATGCGGGAAGCAATAGCTGGGCAAAGCAAGTAATTGCTATTATTGATAAACATAAGCTCTATGAGCTGGACGAAAATCCTGCACCGAGATCTCACCCAGTACAGTCTAAGCTAGCGCAAAACAATTATAAAGTTAGAAAAGGAGATTCTTTAGGCCAAATTGCAAAACAGTTTCACACCACTGTCAACGATATTAAGGAAAAGAATAACCTCACTTCTTCCAATCTCCAAATTGGCCAGGAATTAATGCTATAATAGATCCATGCAAAAACTTTCTATATTTTTTATCATTTTAATTTCCTTATCTTCTTGTTTACCCAAGAGAGAAATAGCCAGACGGGGGGCACCATCTCCAAGAGATCAGGGTATACAGCAAGGAAGATTACCTTCTGACAATATGAATTTGCCGCGAAGCACTTCGGCGGAAGCTTATATTGCACGATTCAAGGATATTGCCATTTCCGAAATGAACGAATATGGCATTCCTGCAAGTATTAAGTTAGCCCAGGCGCTTTTGGAATCGGCAAACGGTAATTCATCGTTGGCACGCAATGCAAACAATCATTTTGGGATCAAATGTACATCAACCTGGCAAGGGAAAACCGTATTAAAGTCAGATGATAACCCGGATGATTGCTTTCGTGTCTATGCCAATCCGGAAGAATCCTTTCGCGATCATTCTGAATTTTTATTGCGTAAACGTTATGCCGCTCTTTTTGAGTTGAATAAAGACGATTATATCGGTTGGGCGAGAGGATTAAAAAAAGCAGGATACGCTACGAACCCACGATACGCCGAACTGTTAATCAGTTTGATAGAGCGTTACAACTTGCACCAATATGATCTGGCGGAAACAAAAAGAGAAAAAAACCAACGCGAGGAGATTGTTTTTACTGAACTTGTAAAAGAAATACCGCAGGAAACCAAAAAGGAAGAAGCTCAGCCTCCTGTAGCAATGACTATCCATGAAGTTAAACCAGGTGATACTTTATTTAGCATTTCCAAAAAATACAACCTTTCTGTTTCCGACATTAAGATTTTAAACAACTTAAATGGTGAAGGGATCAGTACAGGTCAGTTACTCGTAGTTTCAAAATAATTATTTATGTTGAGATCAAGAGAGCGCTTTCAAAAAGAACAGATGGTTCCAATTGTTAAAAACTGTGAAATAATTCAAGGGATCTAAATTATCTTCTTAGTTTTACCTTATTGAAGAAGCTTGGCCTAATTTTACTTTGTGTTTTCTATTCTGGACTTTTATTAGCCCAGGAAGGCGTCAATGGTATTGTCTACGATCAAAACACCAAACAACGCATAGCGAAGGTATATATCTATAATACCAATAATGATACCGGTACCTTTAATAACCTCCGGGGTGAATTTCAACTGGAAGTATCACCGGGGGATATACTGATAGCTGCGACAGAAGGGTATTATCCTGATACGCTCACTGTAAAGGATGAAAAAACGATTCTTTTATACCTTAAGCGTTCATCCATCATGTTGAGAGAAGTCAGCATCATTGCAAGAAGGTCGCCTCAGGAAGTATTGGAGCAAAAGAAAGAAGATTATAATACAGCATACAGAAACGGTGATCCGGGACCTTTGCTTTCTGTGGGGAATTCAGGAGCCGGACTCAGTATAGACGCATTGTATTCTCTTATTAGCAGGAAAGGCAAAAATGCGCGTTATCTTCAAGAGATTATTGAGCGCGACTATCAGGATGATATTATAGATTATCGTTTTACTCCAGAAATGGTCAGATCCAATACAGGATTGAAAGGTGAAGCTTTGAATGATTTTATGCTGCAATACCGGCCATCTTATTATTTTGTATTGGCAAGTAATGACTATTCTTTAGCTTTATATATTCGTTCATCTTATGAAGAATATAAGAAAAACCCGAAAGCCAGAAGATTACCTCCATTAAATGATGATATACAAAGCCCTAAATAACATATAGATAATACAATCACTTTGCTTACTTTTGCGTTATGAAGTATATTTTTACCCTCTCTGCCGTATTTTTATTTGCTATACAAGGATCGGTTTTTGCACAGGATCCTGATTTGGATCAGCTTCGCCAGGTTCCTCAAAAGGAAAGTTTACCGGTTAAGGTTCCCGAATTAAAGATTCAGGAGGTGGTCATTCCTCAAAGTACGTTAAATTTAAAAGTAAATTACTGGCGAACCTGGACCAGTTTTGGGATCAATGTTAACCAAGCCTCTTTTAGTGATAACTGGAACGGAGGTGGCGTTAATTCCATTTCTGTTGGAGGTACTTTTGATAGGAAGTCGACCTATACTAAAGATGATAAAAACTTCACTACACAATTAATATTAAAATACGGTACACTAAAAAATAAAAATCAGCTCGCGCGGAAAAGCAATGACCGGATTTTTTGGGATAATAAGGCGGCTCTTAAATTATCAAAGTCGTGGTCTCTGTTTGCTTCCCTGGCTTTGGAGACCCAATTTGTTGAAGGTTATACTTATTTTCAGGATGAGGAAGGAAATGATACAAGGGGCGATGTAATTTCTAATTTTATGGCTCCTGGTTATATAACAGAGTCTGTGGGTATTGAATTTACACCCGATAAATCATTTTCACTTCGTTTTGGTACCGGAACTGCCAGACAAACATTTATTTTAGATGATCGTTTGGTTTATGACGATCAAAAGAGCTTTGGAGTTGATACCGGTAAAAATTTCCGAAACGAACTGGCTTTTCAATTGGTGGCAAATTTAAATCGTGACATAGGTGAGAACTTAAATATCACAGGCCGCTATGCTTATTTTGCCAACTACAATGAATTCGATAAAGCAAGTCATCGTTTAGATGCTACATTGACTGCCCGTGTAACCAGAGTTATTAATGTTTCGTTAAGTGGTATCGTATGGTATGATAAGAATATCGACGAAAAAGTACAAACCAGTCAATCATTAGCATTGGGCATTATGTATAAGTTTCCCCGGTAAAAGGAAAGAAAAGATTGAGATATGAAAGGATTAAACTTATTTATTTTTGGATGTGTTTTTGTAGTTTTTGTAAGTTCTTGTGCGTCGAAAAAAAATAAATACGCTGAAACCAATAAGATCCATACAAAGCATATTGAAGAGGCTGTTGAGCTTATTCAGAAACCTTTGCCACCACAAATGCCTTCACCGGAAGTTTTTGTAGCTGATATTAAGGGTAAACGCCAGGATTTAGATTGGGTAGGAACAGTTAACTTTGATATGCGCCGGCCGAGTTTTGTGATTATCCATCATACCGCCCAGGAAAGTCTGGAACAAACCATTCGTACTTTTACTCTTGAGCATACTCAAGTAAGTTCGCATTATGTTATTGGCCGTGATGGTAAGACTGTCCAGATGCTGAATGATTACCTTCGCTCCTGGCATGCCGGTTCATCCCGTTGGGGGAAAATAACCGATATGAACTCTCAGTCTATTGGTATTGAACTGGATAATAATGGACGGGAGCCTTTTTCGAATGTCCAGATTAATAGTCTGCTTCGACTACTGGATACCTTGAAGGTAAACTATCGCATTCCAACAGAAAATTTCATTGGACATGCGGACATTGCTCCTACGCGTAAGCAAGACCCGAGTGCCTTGTTTCCCTGGAAATTATTAGCTGAAAAAGGATTTGGAATCTGGTATGATGATTATCTCTCTGTTCCTCCTGTCGATTTTAATCCGGGATTAGCGCTGCAAATTATCGGATATGATACCCGTAACCTATCCGCCGCAATTGTAGCCTTTAAAAGGCATTATATCCAAAGTGATTTATCTCCTGAACTTTCTGAATTTGATTTAAAAGTATTGTATAATATTTTTCTAAAACAGAATTAGATTGTTGTAAAGTGTTCAAAGCCCACAATATGTTCAGGGAAACCATCTTGCTGACTTTATTGTCTTCGCTGATATTCCTTTTTTATACAAAAGTAATTGCACATGAGGACAGAAATTATAAAACGGCTTTAAACGTAGGTATAAAGCTACGTTCTTCGATTGAAGCCCCGCCTCAGTTTCCAGGAGGAATGGGTGAATTTTGCAAATTCATTAGTGCACATACTCCTCTGAAAGGTAATACAGGAAAGACGGAAATTAGTTTTTATATTAATAAAGAGGGAACTGTCGACATCCCTATGGTCTCTTCAGAACTAAATGATAGTAATAAAATCGCGCTATTAACTGCTTTTGCTAAAAGTCCGAAATGGCAGCCTGCTGTCCAGAACGGAAGGCTCATGAGAGTTGGTTTCATCCTTGCCGTTACTTTTAAAAACATCGATCAGGTTAATGTTATTACCGTGGATCATGTTAATATGATTAAAGAAGAAATGATTGTTTCTTTTGAAAAGGTAGAGAAAAATGGAGAAATGTATATTCAAGGAACCGTTTTGAAAACGAATGGCGAACCACTGGTGGGGGTTAACATATGGCCGACTGCGTCTCCACAATGGACTGCATCTGGGATAAAGGGCGAATTCTCTATGGCTTTACCCGATTCAGGGAGTATTAATTTCTCGTGCATTGGTCACGTTGCGAAGAAAGTCAATCTTTAAAAGAAAGAGGTCGTTACCTACGCGGTAAACGACCTCTTTCAAAAATCTCAGTAAATAAATTTAACCTTTTGCCCAGTTATCCCTTAATCCAACTGTGCGGTTAAATACCAATTTGTCATCTGTGGTTAGTTTATCCAAGGTGAAATATCCCATTCTAATAAACTGATAGCCTTTACCAACTTCCGCATTCATAAGATCAGACTCAATGTAGGCATCAATAATCGTTAAGCTATCCGGATTAATAGTTGATTTGAAATCTTCTTCGGCAACCGGGTTTTCAACCTGGAACAAACGGTCATATAAACGTACTTCTGCTTTTTTAGCATGTGCGGCACTTACCCAATGAATTGTTCCCTTTACTTTGAGTCCACTTGTGTCCTCACCGCTTTTCGATTCCGGAATATAGCTGCAATAAATCTCAGTAATGTTTCCTGCATCATCTTTTTTGAAATCATCGCATTGAATGATGTAAGCATTTTTTAAGCGAACTTGTTTACCCGGTCCTAAACGGAAGAATTTCTTTGGCGCATCCTCCATAAAATCATCACGTTCAATCCACAACTCGCGACCGAAAGGTATTGCGCGTTCACCTTCTCCTCCTTCTACTTCGGGATTGTTTTCCCCTAGTAATATTTCTTCCTTTCCTTCGGGATAGTTTGTAATAATAAGTTTAACAGGATTTAAAACGGCCATCCGGCGCCAGGCTGTTTTATTTAAATCTTCACGGATACAGAATTCAAGCAAACTGAAATCAATCATGTTCTCACGTTTTGCAACTCCAATCCTTTCACAGAAATTACGAATACTTGCCGGTGTGTACCCCCGTCTGCGTAAGCCGCTTATTGTTGGCATGCGCGGATCATCCCATCCATCAACCAAATTTTCATTTACCAATTGCAATAAGCGACGTTTACTCATAACTGTATAAGTCATGTTTAAGCGGGCAAATTCATATTGTTTTGATTCATAGATCTCAATATTTTTAATTAACCAATCGTATAAATCGCGGTGTGGAATAAATTCCAGGGTACATATCGAATGGGTAATTTCTTCGATTGAATCACTTTGTCCATGCGCGAAATCATACATCGGATAAATGCACCAATCAAGTCCGGTACGATGATGATGAGCATGTTTGATACGATATAATAAAGGATCACGCATATGCATATTCGGACTTGCTAAATCAATTTTGGCACGTAATACCAATTCTCCATCCTGATACCTTCCTGCACGCATTTCTTCAAACAATTGTAGGTTGTCTTCAATACTTCTGCTTCGCGCAGACGTCGGCGTACCAGGTTCGGTAGGTGTGCCTTTGGCCTTAGCAATCTCATCAGGGCTACTTTCATCCACATAAGCAAGACCTTTCTTAATCAGAATAACAGCGAAATCGTATAGCTTTTGAAAATAGTCTGATGTATAAAGCTCTTTATCCCATTCAAAACCTAACCAGTGGATATCCTCTTTTATACTATCTACATATTCCACATCTTCAGTTACCGGATTGGTATCATCGAAACGTAAATTTGTTTTTCCATTGTAGCGTTTCGCCAATCCAAAATTTAAGCAAATTGACTTAGCATGGCCGATATGCAAATAACCATTCGGCTCAGGCGGGAAGCGTGTTAAAACTCTGCCTCCATGCTTATTGGTTCTTAAATCTTCTTCTATAATTTCCTCAATAAAATTGAGTGATTTTCCTTCATTCATAATAATACAAAAATAGAGAATTATTCCCAGTCATTCACCTCCCGGCCATGTAAAAAAACATTGTTTTATATATGCAAATGTTACATATTTGTAATAGCCAAATAAATTTTCATCTTATGAAGATAAGATTATTAAACGTCCGGGAACTTAGCGAACTATCGACTCAGCAGCTTTTTACAATAGAAAGCGGTTTATCGAGAGGCGATTATAATTTAAAGGAAATAGGGGAGCTAATGCCAGCTTCGGTCATGGTGCATGAATTGGATATCGCTAAACCGCAACAAGTGAGCTATATGAATGATTGGGGATGTGACAATCTTGGGCATTCAATGGATGAAATCAATGAAATGGGCGAAAAGTATTATGAGAAATTTTTTTTGCCTGAAGAAACCAGCCAGATAATGGCTGGAGTTATGGACTATCATAAACAGCAAAATTACTCATCGGCCTATAGTTTCTTTCAGCAAGTGCGAACGGGGCCTAAATTAGAACTCAGCTGGTATTATTCAGTGTGTAAGTTTTTAAGGAAAAATAGGGATGACATAGAACCAACAAGCATGATTATTGTATCCAGTGCTATAAATGGCATTGGCCCCATGGTGAGTAAGGTAAATAGACTATTGGAGCAAAATACATTCGTCACAAAACATTATAAAAAATTTGCTTCACTTACAAAACGTGAAAAGGAAATCATAACCTTGTTAACGGAAGGTAAGTCCTCCCCTGAAATTTCTGATATCTTATTTATATCAAAACATACGGTTAGTAAACATCGAAGGAATATAGTTAATAAGCTTGAAATTAGTTCTTTTGCTGAGCTATTAAAATTTGCAATTGCTTTTGAATTAATTACATAGTATGTAATACTCAAAATTCGATATTTTGATTTAAACCGCTCATTAAAACGTTGGGTTCTATTTCTATTTCCTTAGAAGATGCCTATCTTTGCAGAACTACGTGAATATATCCACAATTTTAGAACAATTTAGAAGCCATGCCGGTGTAGAAGCGCTGGTGAAAGCTCTACAGGCTAAGAATCCAAAAATCGCATTGAAAGGATTAATTGGTTCAGCTGATGCAATGGTGGCCATTAGTTCCTATCAGCTGCATGAGCAGCCCTATCTATTTATTCTTCCCGATCATGAAGAAGCTTCTTTTTTTCTGAGTGATATGGAAAATATGCTGGATAGGGGCTTACTTTTTTTCCCTTCCTCTTTTCGTAAGTCTTTCGACTTTACACAGGTTGATAGTGCGCAGGTTCTGCAAAGGGCAGAAACGCTAAATTCATTAAATCATAGCAGTGAACTTCCAAAGTTGGTCGTTACCTATCCGGAAGCATTAGCAGAGAAGGTAATCAATCGCAATGAATTGAAGAAAAATACCCTGGAAATTACTCAGGATACCCAGGTCGACATTGAGTTTATAAATGAATTTCTGATTGAATATGATTTTGAACGTGTTGATTTTGTTTATGAGCCAGGGCAGTTTGCTATTCGGGGAGGTATCGTTGATATCTTTTCCTTTTCAAACGACTTGCCTTATCGCATTGAGTTCTTTGGTGATACCATTGAGAGCATCCGTACGTTCGATATTGAAAACCAACTTTCAGTTAATAAAATTCATAAAATAACTGTTTTGCCCAATGTGCAGGCTAAATTTCTCACAGAAAGCAATATCTCTATCCTGGAATATATCGATAAAAACTCTGTTCTCTGGTTCAAGGATGTTCAGTTTACATTGGATATCGTAAAGGCTGGTTACAAAAAAGCAGTTGCTTTATGGCAGGCTCTTTCAGATCAGGATAAAATAAATAATCCGGAATGGATTGATCCAAAATTTAATTTCACAACTGAAAAACTGATTGCAGACCTGGTTCAGGAATTTCCAATTATTGAGTTTGGAAAGCAGTTTTTTTATGCGCCGGATGAAACGATCCGTTTTGATCAAAAGCCACAGCCATCTTTTAATAAAGATTTTAATCTTTTGATCCATCATTTAAAGGGGAATGCCAAAGCCGATTTTCAGACTTATATTTTTAGTGATTCAACCAAGCAAATAGAAAGATTATTCACTATTCTGGAAGACATCGATAAGTCGGTTAGCTTTACACCTATCAATACCGCATTGAGGCAAGGTTTTACTGATGAGAGTCTGAAGGTTATGGCTTTTACAGATCATCAGATTTTTGACCGCTATTATAAATACAAATTAAAAAAGGGTTATACCCGTTCACAGGCCATTACCCTAAAGGATCTTCGGGATTTAAAAGCAGGCGACTATATTACCCATATTGATCATGGTGTTGGAAAGTATGCCGGCCTTGAAAAAATTGAGGTTAACGGCAAAGTTCAGGAAATGATTCGTTTGGTATATGCCGATAACGACTTGCTTTATGTGAATATTAACTCCCTTAATCGTATCTCAAAATACTCCGGAAAGGAAGGCTCGGTACCCAAGATGAATAAGCTGGGAACCGATACCTGGGAGAAGTTAAAAAAAACCACTAAAAAAAAAGTTAAAGACATTGCCCGCGATCTGATTAAGCTTTATGCACTGCGCAAGGCGGAAACCGGGAATGCATTCTTGCCTGATACCTATCTGCAAACAGAACTCGAAGCGTCTTTTATTTATGAAGATACGCCCGATCAGGAAAAAGCTACGATCGATGTGAAAAGGGATATGGAATCACCACATCCAATGGATCGGCTGGTTTGCGGTGATGTAGGTTTTGGAAAAACCGAAGTAGCAATCCGGGCTGCTTTCAAAGCCGTTGCAGATTCTAAACAAGTAGCGGTCCTCGTACCGACTACCATACTAGCTTCACAGCATTACCGTACTTTTATAGAAAGACTGCAAGGTTTTCCTGCAAATGTTGATTACATCAATCGTTTTAAAACCTCAAAACAAATAAAAGAAACCTTGGCTAAGCTCGCTGAAGGGAAAGTTGATATTATTATTGGTACCCATCGCCTGGTTAGTAAAGATGTTAAATTTAAAGACCTTGGCTTATTGATCATTGATGAGGAGCAGAAGTTTGGTGTTTCCGTAAAAGAAAAGCTAAAAAAACTGCGTGCAAATGTAGACACATTAACGTTAACGGCTACCCCGATTCCGCGTACGCTACATTTCTCTTTAATGGGTGCCCGGGACCTCAGTATTATCAATACTCCGCCCCCAAACCGGCAGCCTGTACAAACAGAACTTCATGTATTCAATGAAACATTGATCAAAGATGCCGTTACGTACGAATTAGATCGTGGAGGGCAGGTGTTTTTTATTCACAATCGGGTAAATGATTTAGAACAACTGGGTGGATTGATCAAAAAGCTGGTTCCACATGCGAGAATAGGGATTGCCCATGGACAATTGGAAGGCGATAAGCTTGAGGATGTGATGCTAAAGTTTATCAACCATGAATTTGATGTTTTGGTTGCCACAACCATTATTGAAGCCGGACTGGATATATCGAATGCGAATACCATTATTATTAACCATGCCCATATGTTTGGTTTAAGTGATTTGCATCAAATGCGTGGCCGGGTTGGTCGTTCCAATAAAAAAGCCTTCTGTTATTTATTAAGTCCGCCGCTTTCCACTTTAACCAATGAAGCACGAAAACGTTTAAGTGCAATTGAAGAGTTTTCTGAACTGGGTAGTGGTTTTAATGTTGCCATGCGTGATTTGGATATTCGCGGAAGTGGTAATTTGCTGGGCGCAGAGCAAAGTGGGTTTATCGCAGAGATTGGTTATGAAATGTATCATAAGATACTGGATGAGGCCATTCAGGAACTGAAAGATGATGAATTCAAAGGATTGTTCAGCGATGACAAGCCAAGAGCTTTTGTCAATTTCACGCAGGTAGACACCGATTTAGAAGTTCATATTCCAAACGAATATGTAACAAACCTAACTGAGCGTTATAATCTGTATTCTGAATTATCCAACCTCGAAAATGAAGAACAGCTTCAGGCCTTTAAAAAGCAACTCCTTGATCGTTTTGGACCTTTGCCAATCGAGGTCAGCGAGCTTTTCAATACATTGCGCTTACAATGGTATGGTAAAGCCATTGGTTTTGAAAAGGTTACCTATAAGAAAAATGTACTGCGTGGCTATTTTGTAAGCGATAAGCAGTCTCCATACTTTGAAAGCGAGCGATTTGGGAAAGTACTTAAATTTGTAGGAGAAAATCCTTCGATCTGCAATTTGAAGGAAGTAAAAGGTACTTTGCGCTTAGCCTTTGATCGTATTTATGATATCAAACAAGCTATTGAAATTTTAAAAGAACTGGCCATCTAATGAATCCTGAACTTCTCGTTGCGCTGGTTAAAACCAGAATGCCCTTTGGCAAATACAAAGACCGTTATATTTGTAACCTTCCTGAATCTTATCTGGTCTGGTTTCATAGTCAGGGTTTCCCTCCCGGAAAGTTGGGCATTCTCTTAGGAACCATGTATGAAATACAACTTAATGGATTAGAGTATTTACTCGAGCCCTTAAAGCGCTAACTATCAGCAATAGCTGCATAAAGAAATTCCTGAAAGGGCTGCAGCGCTGCAATAGTTTCAAGGATTTTTGAATCGGCATTGTCATTTAATAAAACCTGATCTTCATAGGACTGACTAATTGTAAAGCTTTTTAACCTTAAAAATTCAATATCAGGATGGTCAATTTCATATCCAGCAGGTGCTTTTTTTAACCTGTCTTCCTGATCAAGAACATATCCTTTAGTTTGAAGTTTGGCTATAATCGAACGGAAGCTCTCACTATTATAATCGATTTCTTGCCTGATAGCCGCTAGCTTTTCTTTTTCCGGATGCCAAAGTCCGGCTGTAACAAAACTCTTCCCGGGTTCGACATGAACATAATAACCTGGCAGAACGGTACTTCTGCCTGTTACTGAATATGCTGCAGACAAATATCCTTTATAAGGTGTTTTATCTTTGCTGAAGCGGATGTCTCTATAAATTCTGTAAACACATTTTGAAGCTGGCAAATCGCTTGGAATCCGTTTATCCAATTTTGATAAACCATCCAATATTAACTGTGCAAATTCAATAAAATTTTGCCGGGCTTTTTCATAAGTTTCTTTATTGTCGTTAAACCATTCGCGATTATTATTTTCTTGTAAAGCTTTCAAAAAGTTAAAAGTACTTGCTGGGATATTCATTTTTAAGATATTATTAGAAGTCTGAATGCGAAATCTATTTATTATTCCGTCAAGTATTTTTAGAAATACGATGAAAAACAGATTTCCGGATAAAAGTAATAAAGTTATATTTTGTCAAGATAGAAATGATGATTTTTTTTATTGGAAAAAAATCATCATTTCTGAGTATTGAACAAGATAAACTTTTGCCTTAATATTGTATAGATTTTACACGATTATAAACTACTTAAAATGAAAAATAACCTTTTTTTCATGCTTTCCATTTTTATGCTCTTTGCTTTTAGTTCCCAGGCTCAGCAGTTAGATATACAATCAGAAAGCACATCTCAGGCAATTACTGATATGTCCGGTAAAAATTTAGTGAAACTGAACGTTACTGCCCTTGCATTAAAAAATTATTCCTTTCAATACGAACGGGTAATTAGCCAAAAAACGACTGTTGCAATGGGTCTTCGTTTTATGCCTAAAGGTAAATTACCTTTGAAGTCACTTATTCGCGATTTGATTGATGATGAAAACCTGAATAATGAAATCGATAATTTCAAAACAGGAAACTTTGCCCTGACGCCTGAATTTCGTTATTATACGGGTGAAGAAGCGTTAAGAGGTTTTTATATTGCGCCATTTGTTCGATATGCACTCTACAGTGCAAATGTTCCATTTGAATTTGATGTTGATTATGATTATGACGATCCCGATTATGGCACGATAAGTATTACTGAATCAGAAACGATTGATCTCGATGGCAAGATCAATGCCTTTACTGTCGGAGTAATGATTGGCGCTCAATGGAAGCTCAGTAAGCTGGTTTATCTTGACTGGTGGATATTGGGTCCGCAATATGGAGGATCGAGTGGCAATATTAATGGTAAGAAGAGTTTATCGCCGGAAGAACAAGAGGCATTGCGCGATCAACTTACGGAACTGGACGATATTCCAATTGTGAAGGCCAAAAGTACTGTAACCAGTGAAGGTGCTAAAGTAGATTTTAGTGGTCCATGGGCTGGCCTGCGAGCGGGACTAAGTATCGGATTCCGTTTTTAACCAATTGCTTATAATCTCGAAGAAATGGAGTGAAATTAAAGCATGGGATCTTGCCTATTATCCCCAAAAAATAACACTTCAATTCTATCTTCTTTTATTTCAAAAAAACAGAACATATATTATTTACTCGCCCTACTCTGATTGCTTTACCAAAGATAGATGACATATAAATATAAGTTTCCATAGGTAACTTTATTAATTATTATCTAAAATACAGAATAAACTAATGGAAGAAAATAAGACACTTCGCTATTTTATACAATATCACTGAGTAAAAGATTTATATCTAACTGTAGATATAAGAGAAATGGCGGTCTTTAATTAAATTTGTAAGATTAAGGCTAGTTCATTCGAAAAGGTGCAACCAGGCTAAAACGAGGAATATTTACATCAAAGACGCTTCCGTCAATTTCACGAAGCATTTGATAGGTGCCTTCCATATAACCCATTTCACTTTTCAGGTTGCATCCGGAAACATAATCATGTTGCTCTCCCGGGGCAATAATCGGTTGCAGGCCTACAACGCCTTCGCCATCAATCTCACGTTTGGAACCGTTCGAGTCATAAATAACCCAATGCCTGCGTAATAATTGCACGCTATGTTGTCCAAGATTTTCAATGGTGATGTGATAAGCAAACATAAAATGGTCATTCTCGGGATTGGAGTATTCCGACTGGTAAACCGTTTCTACAGAAACCTTAACGCCATCTGTAATTTGAGTAGCCATTCCTTGCAATTTTCCACAAGTTAATAAATGGCTTCCAGATTAGCAAAATTAGATTCTATCTCGTTTAATACTTCTTCAATTTCTGCCAGCTGATCCAGCTTAACAAGCTTCATCCGATATTCTTTAAAATGAGGAATCCCTTTAAAGTAATTGGCATAATGGCGACGCATTTCAAATATTCCTGTTTTTGGGCCTTTCCACTCGATTGATTTCTGGAGATGGGTGCGGCAGGTATCAACCCGCTCCGAAATCGTAGGTTCAGCCAATCGCTCGCCTGTGTTAAAGAAATGTCTTATCTCACGGAAAATCCACGGATAGCCTATAGAGGCTCTTCCAATCATAATCCCATCCACTTCGTATTCCATTCGCCAGGCAGCAGCTTTTTCCAGACTATCGATATCCCCATTCCCAAAAACCGGGATTTTAATACGGGGATTCCGTTTGATATCGCGGATCATAGACCAGTCAGCCTGCCCCTTATACATTTGAGCTCTTGTACGCCCGTGAATGCTTAACGCTTGAATTCCAACATCCTGTAACCGTTCGGCAACTTCGTATACATTTTTGGTATTATCATCCCAGCCCAATCGTGTTTTCACGGTAACCGGCAGATGCGTAGATTCAACAACCGCTTTGGTCATTGCTACCATTTTATCAATATCCTGAAGTAAGCTGGCTCCTGCTCCGCGGCAAGCTACATTCTTCACCGGGCATCCATAGTTGATATCAATCAGATCCGGCCCGGCAAGGCTGGCAATTTCAGTAGCTTCGCGCATCGTTGCAATTTCACTACCAAAAATCTGAATACCAATTGGCCGCTCATATTCAAAAATATCTAATTTCTGGCGGCTCTTTGCAGCATCGCGAATAAGCCCCTCAGATGAAATAAATTCCGTATACATCATATCCACCCCATTTTGTTTGCAAACAAAACGAAACGGAGGATCACTCACATCTTCCATTGGTGCTAACAGCAATGGAAATTCTCCTAAATCTATATTTCCTATCTTAACAGACATTCCCTATCTTGAGCCAGTTTTTTAGTAATTTCTAAACGATGTCGCAAATTTACAAAAATTCAGAAGGCTTTTCTTACAAATATCCTGAAAATCACCCGATAGTGTCTATTATCTATCTGTTGATGATCTTAATCGTATCCTATTTTGTTTTTTCAGTGCTGGGAATGTTGGTTGGATTTGCAATCTATGGTTCGGGTATGTGGGATGCATTGCCGTCAATCATGACCGGTGAATCTGCCGGAGACTTAAATTTCCTCAAAATATTTTTAGGTATATCGAGCATCGGAACTTTTATAATGCCTGCCCTGATACTAAAAGCGATTGAAAGAAACCGGACCAGCTATTTAAATTTTTCCATACCCAATCCTTTATCGCTAATGGTCATAGCCATAGCGATCATGCTGGTATCAAGTCCTTTCCTTGAATTGACTTCCAACTTAAATAAACAGATGCAACTGCCAGGTTTTCTGTCAGAGATGGAAGAGTGGATGAAAATGAAAGAGTTGCAGATGGAAAAAATAACGGAGAACATCCTGAAGACTTCAAGCATCTCTGGATTGCTTTTTAACTTACTGGTCATCGCGATTATACCCGCTATCGGAGAAGAGTTGTTTTTCAGAGGCTGTTTGCAGCCGATTTTTCATCGGTGGACAAAAAATATTCATGTTGCCATCTGGATTACGGCAATAATTTTCAGTGCGATCCATGTTCAGTTTTACGGATTTATTCCCCGGATGTTAATGGGTGCTGTCTTCGGTTATATGCTTCATTGGGGCAAAAGCATTTGGTTACCAATCATAGCGCATTTTGTCAATAATGCTACCGCAGTTATTTATACCTTCGTACTTTTAAAGCAGGGAAAGAGTTTTGAAGAAATTAACAATGAAACGATGTCAAACTGGATGCTGTACATTCTAAGCATCGCACTGCTTTGCGTATTGCTTTATCGGTTCTGGAAATTAAGCAAAACGAACGACTTACATCTTACTGGTACACATATAAACTAACATAATGGAAAAGGATTGGAAAAAAATTTACTCTACAAATGATTTCTTTCGGATTGAGTTAATCCGCCAGGCATTAGAGGAGCATGATGTTTCAGCAGTTATCATGAATAAACAGGATTCATCCTATCGTTTCGGACAAATAGACCTTTATACTCATGAAAATGATGAAGCTGCTGCCTTAGCTCTGATTGAAGAGATGTCTGGTATTGATAATCCCTCGGAAAACGAATAAAAACTAGTACAATAATCGTAGATGAAGACAAGAGCAATAACCGGAGTTTTATTTGTAATCGTTTTGGTGGCATCTGTATTATCAGGCCCCTGGGTATTCTCCATTTTCTTTCTAATTATCGGCTTATTAAGTTTAGATGAATTCTATAAAATCATTAATAAGAAAAACGATGCGAATGTTGCTTGTGCCAACAGATGGGCTGGCTTGGCCCTGGGAGCTGCATTGTTTATCTGTTTAATTTTAATGCAGCTACAAGATGCCAGCCTCGCGATATTTCTATATAGCATACCCTTTGTAACCCTGGTTTTCTGGTTGGAGCTGTTCCGAAAACAAGCACAACCTTTTCTTAATATCGCATTTACTTTTTTAGGGATCATATTTGCAGTTATCCCTTTTATGTTTTTCTATCAATTGGGATTTTTAGATAGCGGATATAATTATGAATACCCTCTTGGCTTTTTAATTCTACTATGGGCAAGTGATACAGGTGCTTACCTGGCAGGCAGAACATTTGGGAAGACTAAATTATTTGAACGCCATTCACCCAAAAAGACCTGGGAAGGCAGTTTTGGAGGTTTGTTGATTAGCTTAGTTGCTGCCTTTATCCTTTCGAGATTCTTTCACGGCATTGACACTTGGCAATGGCTCGTCTCCTCCGTTATTATTGTAGTCTTTGGTACCTATGGGGATTTAACGGAATCTATGCTTAAAAGAAGCTATCAAATTAAAGACTCGGGTAACATTATGCCGGGGCATGGTGGATTTTTAGATCGTTTCGATGGATTATTATTAGCGGCACCATTGGTATACCTATTTTTAAAAATAACTACCTTGTAAAGATATTCTAAAAGCGGGAATTCATCTCATCTAAAGAAAAATGTAGCTATGAAAAAAATCAGCGTTTTAATATTATAAACATTCCTTTTTTCTGCGAAAGAAGAAATCTAAAAAGGATTATATGCAAAATCTTTTCCTTTCTTAATAACAGTTAGTTCTGAAAAGAAACGATACTCCTTATCACGATAAAAAGGATTTTTGTCTCCAAGTCCCTGACGTTTCGTTTTAAATAAAGGCAGATTAAGTGGCTTTTCACGCGGCATCAATCGCAAAACAGAATCCGGGCGAAAGGCCATTCCCTCTTCCAGGTTAAACGCTAGTTTCTGGATTGCCTGCGGACTGTCGGCAGCTTCCAGCACTTTAGACATGACGTTGGAAGGTCCGGAAATTAGCTTTCCGTCATTTTCCCTTTTCACAGATCGGATTAATAGTCCTCCATAGGCTTTAAGTTCGCCACTACCATAGGTAAGATCCAGCCCCCTGCGGGTATGCGTATATTTCTCGATACCGATAAAGCGGTGGAAATACCAGGAGCCTGTAACAGACATTTTGGGAACTACCCGATTCGGGTACTGAAAGGCATGGGAATATGGATCCGGGTGTATTTCCTTTTGATAAAAATAAAACTCAAGTTCAAGAATTTCAAAATCTGTACTACCTGCGACCAGTTTATAATCCAATAAAAGCAACTTAGCAGCATTCATAAACCCATTTTCAACATCTGTTGAACTCTTTGAAGTAATTGCAATATTAGAAAGCACCCGATGTAACTGATCCATAAATAAACGTATAAAAAAAGAACCATTGCAACAAGCTTTTGTTCGCCAGGTGCATTATTTCAATTTTTAGTAGCTTTTTTTATTGCAAAAGACTCCTAAAACTCCAATTCCAAAAGTACCGGGCAATGATCCGAGTGTATCGCATCCTTTAAAATAACCGACCGCTTAATCTTATCTGAAAGTCGCGTACTTACCATATTATAATCAATACGCCAGCCTAAATTCTTCCCCCGTGCACCAGCCCGGTAACTCCACCAGGTATAATGATGCGGATCAGGATTTAAGTGCCGAAAGGAATCAACATATCCAGAATTTATAAAACCTTCCATCCACTCTCTTTCTTCAGGTAAAAAACCAGAAGACTTTGCGTTCGATTTCGGATTATGAATATCAATAGCCCGATGGCAGATATTGTAATCACCGGAAATGACGAGATTTGGAATTTCTGTTAACAACTTATTGCTATATTGCTGAAAGTCATCTAAGAAGCGGAATTTAAAGTCCTGTCGTAAATCGCCGCTTGAGCCCGATGGGAAATAAGCACTTACTACAGAGAAATCATCAAAGTCGGCCCGAATCGTACGGCCTTCCTTATCATAATCATTTTCTCCAAAACCATATTCTACATGTTTTGGACTCTTTTTCGTAAGAATTGCAGTTCCGCTATACCCTTTCTTTTCGGCCGGATACCAATAATGTTCATAACCTAGTTGTTCAATTAATAGCAAATCCATTAACTGATCAGGAGAAGCTTTAATTTCCTGTAAACAAACGACATCTGCATCCGTTGCCTTTAACCAGCTAATCCAGTCTTTGCGCATTGCTGCACGGATACCATTTACATTATAAGTTACAATCTTCATTAATTTCCTTCTTTCAGCTTCTTCTCTAAACGGCGGACCGCACCGCGTTTTAATAAGGTGATTTCCATTTTTTGGTCAACCATCGGTCGGTCAAAATCATCCGTTGGAACTGCTGCAATCTTATCAACCATTTCGATTCCTTCCACGACTTCACCAAAAACAGTATAATTCTGATCCAGATGCGGTACTCCACCAAGGGTTTTGTACACTTCACGTTGATAAGCCGGAATCTTTCTTCCTTTTAAGCGCATCACTTCCAGGCTGTCTAATTGTGCATCTGTGAATGTTTTCCCTTGAACAATATAAAATTGAGAAGCGCTGGAGGCTTTTTCAGGGTTATCATCACGGGCTGCTGCCAATGCCCCTTTTTTATGGAATAAACTATCCCTGAACTCCGCGTCGATTGTATAACCCAGGTCGCCATCTCCTAATTGAACCCTTGGCGCTGCATTTTTAGATTCCGGATCGCCTCCCTGAATCATAAAGTTCTCAATTACTCTGTGGAAAAGCAATCCATTATAGAAATCATCCTTTACAAGTTTTAGAAAATTATCACGATGAAGAGGAGTTTCATTGTAGAGTTTTATAATGCATACTCCAAAATCTGTACGGATTTGAATATAATCTGTTTTTGGTTTTGCTGCCCAAAGGTTAAGAGCAATCAGGCTTAATAGCAAAAGGGTACTTATTCTTTTTAACATAGTTGTTTTACTTATTGGATTGAATCGAGGTTCATTTCTTCAAAATAGTCGATAATTAATGACTTCATAATCATTTCTTGTTCGAGTATTGTATAATTTGGAATTGTTTTAACCAGTTTCCAGTGCGGCCAACCGTCTTGATCCAGTCCTTCCAACTCATAGAAGCCCATTGCGCTGAATAATTTGCAGTTTGCAATGTGCATCAGTTCCTCTTTTTGGCGTTTACTGAACTTTTTTGGGCCTTGCCCTAATTCCTGAATACCGATTAAAAAAAGGAAAGCCTGAATGTCTGGTTTATCGACATCAAATTCTTCAACGATTTTATATTGGAGTTCAATCCATTTTTTATTTACCGTAGCTGCGTTCATTTTACAAATATACAGATTTTGTGTTGTGGAGGGGATGCACATACTGTGGAAATCTCTACACAGTAGCAATGTTACCTTGAAAATATTTAAACGAATATGAAGCGCCTTTAGGGTGTTTATACTTTCTGGCATGAATTTTCTCTATACCGATATGAGCGTGTTTTAAAGATCACTTTAAAATCTTTATTTAAGTATAGTTTGTTTTAGTATCTAAAAAGAGGTCGTTGGGAAATGACCTCTTTTTTTTGTAACAAATACCTACGATTAAGGTCTTACTTTAACAAGTTGAAAAAAATTATGACCTTACTATCTTTTCGTTTTTTTGTTTTATTTCTAATAGTTCCTTTTGTATTAAGTGCCCAGGAGGTTGTTCAACTCTCCGGATCGGTCACTGATCAAAAAGAGGCCCTTCCTGCTGCCACAGTTTTATTATATACTGCGAAAGACTCCTCCTTAGTCAAGACGGCGATGACGGATGTTGCCGGGAAATTCACCTTTGCTGTTAAAGCAGATACGTATTATTTGGTTGTTACTTCTTTAGGATATACGACTGTAACAACTGAAAATATAGAAGCAGATCAAAAAAATACACACGAAATGCCCCCTATCGAGCTGTTTAAAAATTCCAAGGAGCTTCAGGAAGTAAGCATTACGAGTTCGAAGCCGGTTTTAGAAAGACGGGCGGATAAATTATTGTTCAATGTAGATGCAAGCCCTTCAACTGCCGGTCTTACCGCCCTTGAAGTATTAAAGAAAGCGCCCGGAGTTACGGTCGATCAGAATGAGAATATTGCACTGGCTGGCAAATCCAACGTGTTGGTAATGATTGATGGTAAGCAAAGTTATTTAAGCAATCAGGAAGTAGCGAACATGCTTAAGTCCATGAACAGCAGCCAAATAGAAACCGTCGAGATTATGACGAATCCGGGGTCAAAATATGAAGCCAACAGTACCGGAGGGATTATCAATATTAAAACAAAGAAAAGCAAACTTGAAGGCTTTAATGGTAATCTTGCTTTGGGCGCCGGCTTTAATAAGTTTTTGCAGACGAATAGTTCGGTGGATCTGAACTACCGTAAAAAGTATTTTAATCTTTTTGGAGGATATGGTTATTACAGAGGAGAAAGTGATCAATATTTAAATATTGAAAGAACTTCCCTGGTAGACAGCGAACGAACTTTTTTTCATCAGCAAAACATCGATACAAATAAATACGACTCTCAGAATTTTAAAATCGGTTCCGATTTCTTTTTAAGCAGCAAACATACTGTTGGCTTATTGGTAAAGGGAAATTTCTTTAACTATCAGGGTGATGGATTTAATACCACCGATATAGGGCCATCGTTTACGGTTGTAGATTCCATATTGAAAACGCCTAATACAAACACTTTACATCATCAAAACATAAGCTATAATTTAAATTATAAGGGACAGATAGATACTGCAGGGCAGGAGATTACACTGGATGCCGATTATTCTACCTTTCAGGGTAAGAACAATGGAAACTATGTAAACAAATTTTATCAGCCGGATGGAAGCTTCTTTAAAAACGGCCAGATCTATAGAAGTCATGCCCCTTCAGATATTACAATCAAAGCTTTAAAAATTGATTATACACTTCCTTTTCAAAAGCAGTATAAACTGGACGTTGGACTAAAAGTAGCAAAGGTGCAAAGTGACAATGACTACGTTTATGAAAATAATATCAATGAGGAATGGGTAAATGATTTAAATAAAAGCAATCGTTTTAAATACGATGAACAGGTAAATGCTTCTTATGTTACTTTGAGTGCAGATTTTGAGCAATTATCTATTCAGGCGGGATTACGGGCAGAGCAGACGGTTTCTGAGGGCAACTCTGTTACAACAAACGAAGTCAACAAAAAGAAGTACACTGATCTCTTTCCTTCTGTCATGATCAGTCAGAATTTTAATGAAGATAACATCTTAAGTTTTACCTATAGCAGAAAGATAAACAGGCCAAATTATCAAAATTTAAACCCGTTTATTTTCTACGTGGACCAGTATACATACAATATCGGAAATCCGAATTTGAAGCCGGAGTATGCCACGAACCTGGAAACTTCGTATACCTTCAAACAGAAATACAATGCTTCACTGGCTTATAGCCACACATCAGATGTAATATCCATGGTTCTCCTGCAAGATGAAATCCGCAAATCAATGTATCAGACTACTATGAATCTTGCATCTGAGAATATCGTGTCCCTTACCCTGAATTTCCCCATAAAAGTTACGAAATGGTGGGATATGAGTAATAATTTTATAGGCTTTTACAAGCAACTCAAATCCCCTGACCTAAATGGCTCAACCTTGAATTCAGATCAACTTAGTGCGAACCTTTACAACCAGAATAATTTTGCAATCTCAAAACTGTTCACAGCTGATTTGGGATTGATGTATAACAGTCCACAGGTTGAAGGAACTTTCAGGCTTAAAAGAATCTTTAATGCGGATGCCGGTTTGCGGTATAATTTACCTAACCAGGTGGGCAACTTAAAATTAGGCATTAGTGATATCTTTCATACGCAAAAGGCCGTTCTTGCCAGTACCCTCCCTGATAACGACTACCGTTTAGAGCAATATGGCTCTACAACTACCGTGCGGTTAACATTTACCTATCGCTTTGGAAAAATGACTGTAAAAGCTGCCAGAAACCGGGCCACCGCTCTGGATGAAGAACAAAAGCGGTTGAACTAAAAGACCGCTTTTGTTTATATTTAAAGTATGTAACCTACATGCTTATCGCTACAGGCTTTATGTCCGGCGATAAAATATGCCAAAATATAGTGTAATAAGTTTGTTGTATTTGTATAAATTTATTAGTAGATTGCTTGTTCTATAACCTATATTATGACAGAGCGACCTATGAGAATCTTCTTATTGGCTTTGGTTTTTGAAATAGTTGGTTGCCTTAGAGATCCTCCCTTCTCAGCACGCTTTGCCATGTTCCTTTCAATCGTTAAAAATTTAATCACTTAAACCAATTTTTTATGATTTTATTTACCAACAATCTAAATTTTCGAATGATTATGCAAATAGGGGCAAGCGTTCTGCTGCTCTTATTCTTAAACATTCCATTGCATGCCGCTAGCGCTGCATTCCCAGTCAGAGGGAAGGTTCTCGATATAAACGGAGAGCCGCTTATCGGTGTCAGCATTAGTGAAAAAGGTGTCAATAATGCAACAAGTACAGATAATAGCGGCCAATTCGCATTAGAGGTTGCGAATGAGAACAGTGTACTGGTTTTTACTTACCTGGGCTATTCAAGGCTTGAAGTTTCCGTAAATGGGCGATCTACCTTAAACATTACACTTACAGAAGATACGCAATCGCTTGATGAGGTAGTTGTTGTAGGTTACGGTACGCAATCGCGGCGTGAAATTTCCGGATCAATTACAAATGTTTCTGAAAAGGATTTCAACCAGGGCGTTAACCGGACCGCGACAGACCTGTTACAAGGAAAAGTTGCTGGTTTAACAATTACAAAGGGAAGTGGTGATATAACCAATGAACAGACCATCCGTTTGCGGGGTACTTCTTCGTTAACAGGTAGTAGTCAGCCTTTTGTGGTTATTGACGGGGTGCCTGGTTTGAGTATGAATTCAGTTGCTCCACAGGATATTGAATCCATCAGTATATTAAAAGATGCTTCTGCCGCTGCCATTTATGGATCTCGTGCAGCAAGTGGTGTAATTTTGATAACCACCAAAAAAGGAGTAGAAGCAAGACCTACCATTGAATATGAAGGCTATGTAGCAATCGATAAGGTTGCGAATACTCCCAAAGTGCTAAGTGCCGCGCAATGGCGCGATTATACTTCGGCAAATAACATTAATACTGAAGGACTTGACAGAGGTGCCAATACAAATTGGTTTGATGAAATTATGCGGACGGGCGTAAGTCAAAACCACAGTATATCGATGTCGGGTGGTGGTAAAAACAGCACCTATCGTGGGTCTTTATCTGCTTTGGACCAACAAGGGGTTGTTCGTGATAATTCCATGGAAAGGTATAATGCCCGCTTAATGTTCAGTCAGCGGGCGTTGGACGATCGCTTAAATTTAACGTTCACCGGAGCCATTACAGAAAGAAACTATTCACCTACCGATACCAGGAATTTTATCCTGGCTTATAATATGCTTCCTGTTGTGCCGGTTAGAAATGAAGATGGAAGCTGGTATGATACGCAGGAATACGATCAGGGGAACCCGCTAAGAAATATCACATATAATAAACGCGACAATAAGAACAGTTTGTATTATGGTAATATTAAAGCTGATTTCAATATTACAGAAGATTTCGTTGCGGGAATTAGTTTATTAAAGCAGCGTGAATCGAATGACTATGGTGAATATAATGACTCTCAAACCGAACGCGGACGAAATGATCAGGGCTACGCCAAGCGCGAAGCATGGACTGCTGATAAAAAGTTGTTGGAAGCAACGTTGAATTATAAAAAGATATTTGATGAGCATAATTTTAACTTTTTGGCAGGTTACTCCTATGAGGACAATCATTACCAAAAAAATGGCGCGCAGAACAGACAGTTTGTAACAGATTTTTTCAATTACGATAATCTGGGAGCCGGTGAAAATCTTCGCCCGAATGATGTATGGTCCGAGGCTAATATGAACAAGCTGATCTCTTTTTTTGGAAGGGTAAATTATATGCTTCAGGACAGATATATCCTGACCGCATCCGTTCGTCGGGATGGTTCATCCAAATTTGGGGCGAATCATAAATGGGGAACTTTCCCTGCCGTATCAGCAGCCTGGATTTTGAAGGAAGAGGGATTCTTAAAAGACAGAGATTTCGTAAGCGATTTGAAATTGCGTGCAGGATACGGGGTGTCTGGTAATCAGGAAGGTTTTGACCCCTATAAATCGCTTCAGCTATATGGTCAGTCAGGTCAGTATTATGATGATGGTAAATGGTATAATGCATATCAAATAAGCCAGAACGCCAATCCGGATTTAAAATGGGAAGAAACTTCCATGTTCAATGTAGGGATTGATTATAGCATTTTAAACAATCGCTTAAACGGTACAATTGAATATTATAGCAAAAATACCAATGACCTGCTTTACACCTATCAGGTTTCGGTTCCGCCATACCTCTATGCTGATATGCTTGCTAACGTAGGCTCCATGACGAATAAAGGGATTGAGTTTGTGATCAATGGTGATATTATAAGAAAGGATGAATTCGTTTGGAATGCCTCATTGAATTTTGCACACAATAAAAATAAAATCACCAGCTTGTCAAATGATCAGTTTACAACCAACTCCATCAAAACCGGTTCTGCCTGGATTCGCGGAGGTTCTGATAATACAACCCACATCGTGGAAGAGGGACGCCCGGTTGGAACATTTTATGGCTGGCGCTTTATTGGCTTAGATAGCGAAGGGAAATATATATTGGATGATATGGTTGATGGAAAAGAAGGGCTTACTGATGAAGATCGTACCTATATCGGATCTGCACAACCCAAACTGACCTATGGCTTTTCAAGTAATCTTTCTTATAAGAAATTTGACTTTAGCTTCTTCCTGCGCGGCGTTTATGGTAACGACCTCCTGAATTTCTCACACATGTCTTATGCAACTACTCAGTGGCTGCCCGGAGCAAATGTTTTGCAAGATGCGTTGACAAACGGTTTAACAGATAACCCTAAATACTCAAGTTATTATATTGAAAAAGGGTCCTTCCTGCGTTTAGATAATGCAACCCTTGCTTATAACTTTGATACAGGAGACATATGGGGAATACGAAAATTCAGAGTGTATGTTACCGGACAAAATCTGTTTACCATTACGAATTATACCGGTTTAGATCCGGAAGTAGACATGAGCGAATTAGATCCCGGTGTGGAAGGAAGAGAATTTTATCCTAAAACGAGAACATTCTCTGTAGGTGTTAACTTGAGTTTCTAACTCTATAAACTTATCAATTATGAAAAGATCGAATATATATTTAATAACCGCAATCATTTTTTCTTCTTTCGTTTTTAATGGCTGTACAAAGCTGGATGAAGAAGTTTATGATAAATTACCGGTTGATGAATTTGGCGGAACAGAAAAGGAAATAAATTCATTAATTGCTCCAATTTACCGAACATTAAAAGGAGTTTTCCCAAATGATTTCTTTCTATTAAGTGAATGCTCTTCCGATATGGCGATAACACCTACAAGGAGAGGTGGTGACTGGTGGGATGGCGGACAATATAAAGAACTTCGTTTCCATACCTGGACACCCAATACTGCCATTCCGCGGAATGCATATAATAACGCATTTTCAAGTATAACAAGCTGCAATAAAATTTTCTCATTAATTAATGAAAATGAGAACATTGAGAACAAAGAGCAAATACTTGCTGAGATACGTGGTGTAAGAGCTTATTGGTACTATTTGCTGCTTGATTACTTTGGCAATGTGCCCATCGTGACAGATTTTTCCGATACGAAACTGCCAACTACAAAAAGCAGAAAGGAAGTGTACGACTTTGTTCTTAACGAATTGAATGACATCAAGGATGTAGTTAGAGAAGATGTCAGTTCTGCCAGCTATGGAAAAGTAACCAAGGGGTTTGTTTATGCTTTGTTAGCAAAAATGTATTTAAATGCCATGGTATGGAATCCCGGAGATGGGGCAAAGTGGCAGGAAACCGTTGATGCCTGTGACGTCGTAATGGGACTGCCTTATATTTTAGAACCCAACTGGAAAGATAATTTTTCTGTACAGAATCAAACTTCTCAGGAAGTGATCTTCCCGATTGTTTACAGTACTGCTGATGGCGGCAACGGACTTCCGCAACGCACATTGCATTATTTAGACCCCATTGCTTTGGGACTTAATATTGGTGCCAATAATGGTCTTAGCGCTATGCCCGGCTATGTGAAAGCCTTCGATGAAGCTGATAAGCGTAAAGAATGGTCGTTCCTGCTTGGTGAAATGAAAGACCCGGCTACCGGGAAAGTATTGATTACGGCACATAACCGACCTTTAATTCATACTGCGGATATCAACATGACCATTAATATTGATGCAGATGGCTGGGGGCAGGTAGAGCAGGAAGAGGGTGCCCGTGCTTCGAAATGGGAATTTGAAAAAGGCTTAAATGGTGATGCAGAAAATGATTTTGCTATTTTCAGACTTGCGGATGTTTACTTAATGAAAGCAGAAGCCTTGGTTCGGATGGGCTCAAATAATGTTGAAGCGACCCGATTGGTGAATGAAATAAGACAAAGGGCATTTGATGATCCGGCCAAATTAAAAACAGCTGTAACGCTGGAAGATGTATATCAGGAAAGAAGGTTTGAATTTGCATGGGAGGTACAGACCCGGCAGGACATGATTCGGTTTGGCAGATTTTTAGATCCAATACCAGGATGGAAGAAAGCCACTTCAGAAAAATACCTTATTTTCCCAATCCCGACAACTGCTATGGATGCAAATCCAAGTTTGACACAAAACCCGGGATATTAATTAATTGGTTAGGTCTATACATAAAAGAGATGCTCCCAAAAGTTAAACTTTTTGGGAGCATCTCTTTTATGTGCTTACGATCCGGCTCAAAGGGTCAAATAAACTCCTGGAGCTTACAACTCAAATACCCCGCAATATTGGCTATTCGAATATTCGGTGCCGGCTGCTGTGGACACAAAGGTCCAGATATGAATGCGGCCTTTCCCTATTTGATCTGCATAAAGTGAATATTCTGCAGTACCTCTTGTCGCTTCATCAAAAAGAAAAAAATCCTGTGTTGATTCATTGTAAACAATGATATTGATTACATCGTTTTCAGATGCGCCATGGCCTAAACGGGGTGACCATACAATTCTCAGCCCTTCATCATTGCCGTTTTCAACCACTGGAAGGATATTCATCAAAGAACCCCTGGTAAAGACAACTGCTTTAAAAGGGATCGTGAAAACAGGATATTGGCCTTCCATATTTTTCATAAGAATGGTGGAAGCTTCATTGAAGTCGGTTTTTCTGGATTTCCTCCTGTCTTGAGGGAGCACGCGGATTAAATTACGCACAGGCGCTAGAAATTCTACCGCCATTGCAAATTTTAGACGTTGAGCCAGTTGTTTTTCTGATGCAGGTTTATTGGATTTCCTCGGCCGCGAGCGCATAAAATCGATATCGCGCCAATTCGATCCAACGGTATTTCCAACTTTTCCTTTAAAAGGGCCAAGCAGCCCCTGTTCATAAGTAGCCATAATCAAAGGTTTAATGTTTAACAATCAGTTTCCGCAAAAATACTGATAAGGGATTAATTATAAAATGCCTTTAGATTAATTTTATTACAAGTTTAAATTAAGTCAACCTTACTTCCATAATAGTATGTTTATACTGTGTACTAAGTGTGTATTATTATAGAAAAGTACACACTTAGTGCACACTCAGTACACACTAAGAGCACACTAATGTAGATTTATTTCAGAGCTATTATAAACTTGATATAGCATTATTTATTAATTTATTTTGTCTATGTTTTCTTTAATTTACATTTTAGCGGAAAAATTATAAACCAATAAAAAGAGTGTAAACAATAAACCAATAAGAACAATTATGGCAGTTATTAAGAACGGAAAAATCAAAGGGAAAATAGGCAAGCATGTATACCGCGTGATTGATGGAAAAGAATTTGTTCAGGCATCGCCGACAAGCGGAGAACAAACAGAAGGCACAAAAAGAGCCTCTGCAAAATTCGCGAATTCTGCAAAAACAGGCTCACAGATTTATCGACAGGTAAAGTCATTTGCATCCGACTTTACCAATCACAAGTTTTACCGGGAACTTGTTTCACTTCTCAGGGGCTCTGTTTATCTTCAGTACAAAGAACCCCAAAAAGAACAAAGCGAAGGAACGGAAGCTGAAACGGTTAACACAACCGAAAGTGACGATTGGCTTTTAATCCAGAAAGTTAATCCGCTGGTAATCAATAAGGAGACGTTATTGGATGCCTTTCTAGACAAGCATCCCAGTACTCATTTTTCAGAAAATCGGTGTACGGTTTTCCTCCCCTCGTTTAACTTCGACAGCAAAACAGATAAACATCCCAAAGGGGCGAACTGCATTGAGCTCTTTGTGTCAGTCTATCATACGCATCCGGAGATGACTTATAGTTTAGCTGAATACACAAGCGGGCGCTTACCCATATTTGAAGCATTTGCAGAACAAAGTTTAATCCTTCCGTTGGAATGGATGGACAATATTCAGAAGGATGGTATCGTTTATGTATGCTTTGGCCTCACTTTCTATGCCAATGCCAGCAGCCGAAACCATTTAAACTCGGAAAAGTTCAATCCATCCGCAATACTGGGAATGTGGTATAAGTAGATATTCACGTTGTTACGAACAACCTCAAACTGTAGAAAGTTGTCCTCAAGTTTGAAAGTAAATGAGATTGAAAACGCTGATTCAGGGCGTTTTACGATTGTTTTGATAGATTGGCATAGTCTTTCCATAGAGTATAATAATTAACAAGAATATTAATTTTAAAACTTTATAAAGATGAAAAGTATCAAGAAAATCATGTTCGCGGCTGCAGTGGTAGCTGTTGCCGGAATGACAAGCGTAAATGCAGAAACAGTTAAAGTTCCTACATCTGCTTCTATTGTAATGAATGTACAAGATAAGACCCCAGTGAAAGCCGAGGATTTACCAGATGCTGTTAAAACAACATTAGCCGGTGATGATTATTCTGGTTGGGATGTTAAAGAAGCTTTTTCAGTTTCACGAGCTGGCGGAGTTTCCAGTTACGAAATTTCATTGCAAAAGGGAGATGAGAACAAAGTGGTTAATTTGAACGAAGCAGGACAAATAGCTGATCAGTCTTCAGACGTATCACCGGCTACACCTATGGAAGAACCAACTTCGACTACTCCAATAGAAGAGCCAACTCAGACAACACCAACTGAGATACCAACTCAGCAATAATATTCAGCAATTGTATTTTATTGCAAAAAGCGTAATAAAATATAACAATAAGGTTAGCGGTACATCGATAAGGTGTATCGCTTTTTTTGTGCTTTGTTTATGATTAAAGCAAACAATACAGACTTCCTTTAGAAGTTATATAGTTTTTTGTTAAATGTTTGTTAAATATTTTTTTAAAAATATCTTGGAATATGAAAGTATACGTGTAAGTTTGTTTATTAGATAATAAAGCAGATTAGGATAAGCAATAAGTTATTTTATTAATAAAGTAAATAAGTTTACTGATCATGAATAAACTTAAGCATCTTGTAACAAAAGGCTTATCAATTGATCCTTTTTATCTTAAACTAATTTTTTAAATGTTTAACAAAAACAAAACACATGAAACAAAAATTACTAGCTTTCTTCATGGTTGGGATAATGCTGATTGGTTCAGCATTAGCTCAAGATCGGTCCCTTAGTGGAAAGGTAACTTCACAAGAGGATGGATTAGGTCTTCCCGGAGTTACCGTACAAGTAACCGGTACTACCATTGGAACACAGACAGATGCGAATGGAAACTACACTCTTTCCGTTCCATCAACAGCTCAATCGTTAACATTTTCGTTTATCGGTTTTGCAAAACAAACCGTTACAATTGGAAATCGTTCTACAGTCAGCGTAAGCTTAGTGAGCGATGCTACTCAATTGGGAGAGGTTGTTGTAACTGCTTTAGGGGTGGTTAGAGAGAAAAAGTCTTTAGGTTATGCGACTCAGGAAGTTGACGGTAGCCAGTTAACTAAAACGAACGAAGCAAATGTTCTTAACTCACTATCTGGTAAGGTAGCTGGTGTTCAGATTACAGGTGCGAGTGGGGCAGTTGGTTCCAGTTCGCGTATTGTACTTCGGGGTAACAACTCGTTTGGAAATAACCAACCATTATTTGTTATTGATGGGGTTCCGGTTGATAACAGTGCAACTAATTTAACTTCAAGCGGTTCAACCGATTATGGTAGTGGTATTCAGGAGATTGATCCTAATAACATTGAGTCAGTTAACGTGTTGAAGGGTGCGAATGCTGCTGCATTGTATGGATCAAGAGCAGCTAACGGTGTAATTATGATTACTACCAAAAGCGGTAAAGGGGAGAAAGGGATAGGTATCACTTATTCCGGAGGTTTCTCTTTTGAAAACGTTGCAACTCTTCCAAAGTATCAAAATAAATATGGTCAGGGTGGTACCGGTAGTGAGTACTATTATAATGCTTATAAGAATGGTGGAGGAACGGATAGTTACAACGACTGGGCAATTAAAAATGCATATAGCTATGTTGATGGCATGGGCAGTGGAGTAAGTGACGATGTAGACGAAAGCTGGGGTCCACGGCTTGATGCTGGTCTTATGATTCCCCAATTTAATAGCCCAAGAGATGCGAATGGTGATATCATCGCTACGCCTTGGATTTCTCATCCCAACAATACGAGAGATTTCTTTAAAACAGGATATACATTAGACAATAATATTGCATTTACTTCCAATACCGATAAAGGAAATACTCGTTTTTCTTATACAAACCAGAAACAAACGGGATCAATTCCGAATACTGACCAAATGCGTAATACAGTGCAGGTGTCTACTACACAAAATTTAACCGATAAATTTACTGTAGAAGGCTTGTTGAATTATGTTAACACAACCAATGATAATTTAATTGGCCAAGGTTATAATTCATATAACCCAATGAACAGCTTAGGTAGTTGGTTTGGCCGCCAAGTAGATGTTAAGGATCTTAAAGCGCATTCTGGAGAGACCATGGAAAATGGAGCTCCATATAACTGGATCTCTTTGTATCATGACAACCCTTATGAATCTGTTAATAGCATTTTTAATCAAAGCAGATCTAAGGACAGAATGTTTGGTTATGCGTCGGCTTCTTATAAATTCAATCCTTGGGCAAATTTACTCCTAAGAGTCGGAAATGACTGGTCTTATGAAAATAGAAAAGAGACTACATCCGAACGTCAAATTGATATGTTTTTAGAAGGAAAGAACGGTCAATTTGAGCAAAGAGAGTATTTCAGAAGTGAGTTAAATGCCGATTTATTACTTACCGGTACAGGCGATCTTTCTGATGAATTCAGCCTAAGTTATACTGCTGGTGCAAATATCCGCGATAACAAACTTAAATATACCAGAATTTTTGCAGAAGACTTGGTGAGTCCGGGAACTTATAATATTTCGAATGTGAACGGAAATCCACAAGCCAATAATACCATCAACCATTTGCGTTCAAATAGTTTGTTTGGTCAGGCTTCCTTGGGATATAAATCGCAGTTGTATTTGGATCTAACAGCTCGTAATGACTGGAACAGTTCATTACCATCAGAAAATCGTTCTTATTTTTATCCTTCTGCAAGTTTAAGCTGGATTTTTACTGAGACATTGGATTTGAGCAATTCAATTCTTAATTTCGGTAAACTAAGAGGAAGCTGGGCTCAAGTAGGTAATGCAACTGATCCTTTTCAAATAATTCCAACCTATACTGCCATAACACCTGCGTTTGGTGGAATTCCTATGTATCGTGTTGATCCAACAATCCCACCTGCAAACTTAAAACCTGAAGCTGTTACCAGTACGGAGTTCGGAATCGAATTGGCTGGATTTAATAACCGTTTGCGTTTTGATGCTACCTGGTATGATAAAGTTACGACCGATCAGATCATGAATATTTCTTTGCCAAGATTCACCGGAGCTAGTTCTGTTTTGATCAATGCCGGAGAAATTGAAAATAAAGGTTTGGAACTCCATTTAGGAGGAACCGCCATAGACCATGGAAATGATGGTTTTAGATGGGATATCGACGCAAACTGGGCTACTAATACAAATAAAGTTAACAAACTTTATACTGACCCGAATACAGGTATAAAACTGGATAACTATTTGCTTACAAGCGCATGGGGTGTAAACATCAGTGCTGAGCCTGGAGAATCATTCGGGGTAATGAAAGGATATGCTTACGAAAGAAATGATGAAGGTGCAATTGTTGTTGATGCAGGCGGAATGCCAATCATGAATGCTCAAGAGGAGATCGGAAATGTTACTCCAGACTGGGTTGGTGGTTTGACTAATACATTCAGCTATAAAAACTTTTCTTTAAGCTTTTTATTAGATATGCGTAAAGGAGGTGATTTCTTTAGTGTAACTGATATGTTTGGTTCTTTGACCGGTGTATTAGACTATACAGCTGAAGGCAACATCCGTGAAACCGGTGTTATTGTTGGTCAGGAAGTATTAAGTGATTTTAAGGTTGTAAAAGAAGACGGTAGTCCAAACGATATCAGAATGTCTGCAAATGATTTCTTTGCTGGCATTTCATATGCTGGTGGTGGTTCTGAATTTTCTGTAATTGATGGAAGTTATATCAAATTGCGGAATATTGTGTTGACCTATAGATTACCAGGGTCGTTGACCAGCCGCTATTCATGGCTTAAGGGTGCAGGTGTATCCGTTTTTGCTAATAATGTTGCTCTTTTATATACGCATAAAAGCAATAAAGCAGGTGTTGACCCGGAAACAGGATTTGGAGTTGGAAATGATGGTTTAGGTATTGAGCAATACCAAATTCCAACAAACCGTAGTATAGGTCTGAAATTAAATGTTGCATTTTAAATTAAAGTAAAATGAAAAATAAATTAATATATATATTGGCGCTTGGGTTATTTGTCTCTTCATTTACAGCTTGTACAAAAAAGTTTGATGAGATTAATACAGACCCAAACAAGCCAACGGATGTTCCTGTGACAACCATTTTAGCTTTTGCAATTCAAGAGCATGCCGCACAATTTTACAATACTTGGGGTGATATGAATGAGCCATCAACCTATGCCGGACAGCTTGCAAAGCACTCGTATATAGATGAGTCTCGTTATGCATTTAGACCGAATGTGGTTGAAAATCTTTGGACTTATGCCTCAAGAGAGCTTAAAAATTTAGAACTTGGTGTTCAACGTTCGAAAGAGGAAGGTAATTTAAATATGCAAGCGGCATCTCTGACTATCCAAACAATGATTTGGATGGTTGCGACTGATCGCTGGAGAGATATTCCCTTTGTTGATGCCCTAAAGGGAGATGAAGGTTTTATCACTACTCCATATACAAAACAAGAAGATATCTATCCTGTTTTATTAGAGCGTTTAAAAGAAGCCGCAGATCTATTTAATGAGGATGCAGGTGATGATCTAGGTGCAGGAGATCTTCTTTTTTCAGATTCTTCTGATCCAATTGGAGAATGGAAAAAATTTGCTAACTCCCTACGATTAAGAGCTGCGATTCGGATATCAGATGTTGCGCCTGCTTTAGCAAGACAACATATAGAAGAAATCATAGGAAATCCAGCAAAATATCCAATAATGGATTCAAATGAGGATAATGCGTTGGTGACATGGCCTGGTTCAGCTCCTTATCAAGAGCCTTGGCAAGCGGATGCTGGTTCAAGAGATGATTACAGTATGGCGGTGTTTCTAATTGATGAATTAAAAGGCCTTGATGATCCAAGATTGCCTGTTTATGCCTTGCCTACTACGAATACATCAGACCCTGCTGGGACCTATAGGGGAGCTCCGGTTGGTCCATCAAATGCGGAAGTTGCAGGAATTGCCAGCAATACTTATTCAAGAATAGGTAATCGTTTTAGAAATGATCCACGTGGTTTCTCTCCTTTTATGAGAGCTTCGGAAGTGCAATTTATTTTGGCGGAAGCCGCACAAAAGGGATGGTCAGTAGGGATTTCTGCTGCTGATGCATATAATGAAGGTGTAACTTTGTCAATGCTTGAGAACGGAATAGCACAAGATGACATTGATACATACTTAAATGGCTCCGGAAAATTCAATAACACATTGAATGAAATTTATCTTCAAAAATGGATTTCCTTATTTAAAAACGGACAAGAAGCTTGGGCTGAAAGTCGTCGTACAGATGTACCTGTTATGCCTGCTGCTTCTGGAAGCCGTTATCCAGGACATAACCGTCCTCCATTCCGTTACCCTTATCCAACAACAGAAACTCAGTTGAATAATCAAAACAGTGCTGAGTATGTTGCTAAAGTAAAAGATAACTTTTGGGGGCAACAAATGTGGTGGGACACACGAACTGGTGTTCAATAATATTAGATAGTTTAGTCTGGTAAGACACTCTTTAACCTCCAAGACTTCGGTCTTGGAGGTTTTTTTTATGAAAATTCTTGTTGTTAGTTTTAATGAATAAAAGTACCCATGAAGTTTTTTACAATAAACTGGAGTTTAAGTTTATCGAACTTCCTAAATTTGTAAAAGAGGACAGAGAGCTGCAAACAGACCTCGACGAATGGTTTTACTTGTTGAGGAATATGAGCAAGCTCCCTACCTTTATGGATAAACGGATATTTCAGAAAGTGTTTAAAATAGCTGAGATCAGCAAATTAAGAAAGGAGGAACGTCTTATGTACGATCAAGTTTAAAAGCCAAATGGGATTATGAAAATACATTGGCTTATGCGGTAAAAGAAGCGGAGAAAAAAGGAGTTTAAGCTATTGTATTTACAATGGCTTTTTTTAATTATAACATACTAAAAGACTTCTCTCCGAGGTTCTAATCTAAAATCGATACTATTTACATTTTATATTTTATTATCATGAATAATTCTATATTTTTGGTAAGAGCATATTAAGCGCCTGCTATTAAAAACAAATTATTCCAATGAAAAACCTAAAGGACCTGGAACTTCTTGATTTGATCCGTGAGGATAAGGGAGCGGCCTTTGAGGAACTTTATAATCGTCATTGGAAAGATCTATACAATGCAGCCCATAAGCGTTTGGCAGATGAATACCGATCGGAAGAGCTTGTGCAAGAGACTTTCGTTAACCTCTATCTTAAAAAGGATACCCTTGTTATTACTTCGTCATTGGGTGCCTATATGCATACGGTTCTAAAGTACAAGGTGTTGGATGAAGTGCGCAAACGGCTATCATCTAAAGCGTATCTTGAGTCACTTTTACATCATCCGATGGCTGATTCAGCGGATGTACACCAACTACTTGAAAGAAAAGAGATAAAAGAGCAGTTCGCTATTTTTTCTGAAACTTTACCCAAAAAGTGTAAAGAAGTATTTTTATTAAAACAGGAAGACTTAAGTAATAAAAAAATCGCTGAGGTTCTTCAGATCTCGGAAAAAACTGTTGAAGGACATGTTTCTCATGCACGAAAGCTGATGAAATCTTTTTTTGTAGACTATCATTTATCTACGCTTATTCCTGTAATTTTCATGTTAACTCATTAATTTATTACAAAGCAAGGGTTAATTGGTTTCTATACGATAATAGTATAGAACGCCGATATAAATGGATAAGATCAGATTAGAATACTTAATAGACGTATGTAAATCAGAAAAAGCTACCCTGGCAGAGAGGGAAGAGCTTGAATGCTGGTATTTGGATTTTGATAATAACCCGAATGTAACAGATTCTGTGGATAAGAAAAGGCAAGAAGCCCTTCAATTCAGGATTTGGAAACAATTAATAAAAAGGCCGGAATTAAGTTCCCTTGTTTATCATTCTTCTAAGCGGATTAAATTTTTCCAAACCTTTCTGTTTAAAGCAGCCGCCATGATAGCCGTTGTAATTGGTCTGGTACTTTATTTTTATACTCAAAGAGATTCAAATCAACGTCTTTATACTGAAACAACAATTGACGCAACTGACATTCAACCAGGTGGCAATAATGCTACCTTGACGTTGGCGGATGGTTCAGTTTTAGATTTAAAGGCAGTTGAAGAAGGGAAAGTAATTGCACAAAACGGTTTAAGCATCGTTAAGACGGAAGATGGTACAATTACTTATCAAACTGATTCAATAAGATTAAAAGGGAATTCGGAACTGTCTTACAATACCATCAGTACCCCGCGTGGTGGTGAGTATAAAGTGATTTTGCCTGATGGAACCCTTGTATGGTTAAATGCTTCTTCTTCTTTAACCTATCCTACTCAATTTAATAATTCTGAGAGGTTGATTTTATTATCAGGCGAGGCTTATTTTGAAGTTAGCCATCAATATTCTCAAGGTGGTAAAAAGCGGGTTCCCTTTAAAGTAAAAACCAGTAAACAGGAGATAGAAGTATTGGGAACACATTTCAATGTAAAAGCTTATGAAGATGAACAAGAAACGGCCACTACGCTATTAGAAGGAAAAGTAAAAGTTATCGGCTTTGATAATGGTACCCAAACAAATGAAGAGCGGATACTAAAAATTGGTGAAACTGCTTTTTGGAATAGCAATACATTTGATGTCCAAAACGCGGCAACGGAAAAGGTAATGGCATGGAGGAATGGTAAATTTATTTTTTCCGGTGAGAACATCACGGAAATCATGAGGGATGTTTCGCGTTGGTATGATGTGGATGTAGCTTATAAGGGTGATTTACGGAATGTCAATTTTGAAGGTTCCTTATCACGATACGAAAATATATCTGAAATACTGCAAAAGCTTGAATTGACCGGAACGGTACATTTTAAAATCGTTGCAGAAAACGCCGGGAGGAAAGAAAGGAGGATTGAGGTTATGAAATAAGTTTACTTTTTACCAGTGTTTTCAAGTAACCGAGGATGCCGCAAACACCCTCGGAATGATTGAGTACCGAAATTAGATCTAAATAAGTAATTAATTAACTCAAACTAATCAAATGTATGAAATTCTACCTTAATTTCAAGGGTTGGGTATCGGCTATTCGTTGTAGTAAACAGGCATATACGATGAAGTCTACCATATCCTTGTTAAATGTTCTTTTTAACAGAAAACTCATTATGCGAATCAATTTAACTATCGCAGTTCTGATTGTGATGCTTATGCAGGTAAGTGCCTCTGGTTTTGCTCAGCGGGTATCTATCAGTGAGAAAAATGCTTCTATGAAGAGTGTCTTTCAAAAGCTAAAAGCGCAGAGCGGATTTGACTTTGTTTACAATCCTCAAATGTTGGAGGAGGCAAAGTCTATTAACGTTACTATTAAAGATGCAACCGTTGTGCAGGCATTGGATAAGATATTTAAGGATCAGCCTTTAACTTATACGATCGATGAGAACGTGGTTGTTGTTAAACGCAAAAGTTCTTTGACGCAAGGGGATGTGACCGTTGTTGCTCAACAGTCCATTACTGGTAGGGTAACAGATAAGAACGGATCTAGCATGGCGGGGGTTACAGTTCTTGTGAAAGGAACACAACAGGCTACAAGTACCGATGAAGAGGGGCGTTTTGTTATTCGGGCAGCATCCAACTCTGTTTTGGTCTTTACCATGATTGGGTATAAATCAGAAGAAAAAAGCGTAAGTGCATCCGGTAATGTAAATGTTGAAATGGTAGAGGATATGAATATGCTTCGCGATGTTGAAGTTGTATCTACCGGCTATCAGAATCTGAATAGAAAGTTTTTTACAGGGGCCTCAGCTAGTTTAAAAGCAGCCGATGTAAAGCGAGATGGAATAGCCGATGTGAGTCGGATGCTGGAAGGACAAGTGGCCGGTGTTTCAGTACAAAATGTATCAGGAACATTTGGAGCTGCTCCAAAAATCCGCGTTCGTGGTGCTACTTCTATAACAGGTGATAATAAGCCTCTTTGGGTAATTGATGGTATCATTTTAGAAGATGTTGTTAATATTTCAAATGAGCAGTTATCAACAGGAGATCCATCAACATTGATCGGATCGTCCGTAGCAGGCTTGAACCCTGATGATATCGAAAGTTTTGAGATATTAAAAGATGCTTCTGCAACGGCTCTGTATGGTGCACGTGCAATGAATGGTGTTATTGTAGTTACAACTAAGAAAGGTAGAAAAACTGATGGTAAGCCAATTTTATCTTATACAGGGAATTTTTCGACTTACCTGAAACCAAGTTACAGCAATTTTGATATTATGAATTCGGCAGATCAGATGTCGGTTTTTATTGAAATGAAAAATAAAGGTTTCTTTAGTCATGCAGGTGCTTCCAGAGCTTCTGATGGCGGGATTTTTACTAAAATGTACAATGATATGTACATTTATAATGCTGAGACTGATAAATTCGATTTGCGCAATGATGCGCCTTCAGAAGTAGCATACTTACAAAGATATGCTACTGCCAATACAGATTGGTTTGATCTTTTATTCAATAATTCTCTTATGCAAGAGCATTCTGTAAGCATCACTGCAGGTTCTGAAAAGTCCCAGTTTTATGCGTCTACTAGTTATTTGGGTGATAACGGTTGGACTATAGGCGATCAGGTAAAGCGTTTTACAGGAAATGTTCGTGGTAACTTTCAGCTTAGTGATAAGCTATCGATTGAATTGATTACCCAAGGTTCTATTAGAGATCAACAGGCTCCAGGCTCACAAGGAAGAGAGAGCAACCCGGTGACCGGTCAATATGATCGTAATTTCGATATCAATCCTTTCAGTTATTCATTGAATACTAGCCGTACTCTTACTCCTTATGATCAAAATGGCAATCTGGAATATTTCACACGTTATTATGCTCCTTTTAACATTTTGAATGAACTTGAGTACAATACAATGGATTTAACATTAATCGATTTTAAAGTACAAGGTGGTGTTAAATACAAGATTTTAGATGAATTAAGGTATTCATTCGATGGTGCTTATCGTTATGCGAAAACGGATCAGGAGCATAAAATTCATGAAAATTCAAATATGCCACAGGCGTATCGGGCTGGTATTTTTCCTGAAGATGCAACGATTCGTTCAAACAACCGGTTTTTATATAAAAACCCTGATGACCCAAATGCTCTTCCTGTTTCAGTTTTGCCTTATGGTGGGTTTTACAACACACAGAGTGATAACCTGGTAAGTTATTATATGCGTAATGGGTTAGAGTGGGAGCATACTTTTAGTGAAAAACATATGGTAAATGTGTATGCATCTACTGAAATGCGTTTTGCTGACCGTCAAAATCGCTTTTTCGATGGTTATGGATATCAATATGATCGCGGGGGTGTTCCTTATATTGATCCAAACATAGTAAAGCAAAACGTAGAAGGTAATCGAAATTATTACGGAATGAACTACCGTTATGATCGTTACCTAGCTTATATGGCTCGTGGAGCGTATTCATACGATGGAAAATATAGTTTAAATGCAACCGTTCGTTACGATGGTTCTAACCTTTTAGGTGAATCAAGAACTGCCCGCTGGCTGCCTACATGGAATATTAGTGGTGCCTGGAATATGGACACTGAAGATTTTATGCAAAATCAGGATGTTATTAGTCAGGCGACTTTACGTGCAACCTATGGTTTAACAGCCAGTATGGGAGCGGCAAGCAATTCAAGTTTGGTTGTTAATAATGAGAGCACAAGAAGGCCATATTTATCTGAAATGGAAACTGCATTAGTAATCGCAGGTTTAGAGAATTCGGAGTTGACCTGGGAAAAGCAATACGAAACGAATATAGGGGCTGATGTAGCCTTTTTGAATAATCGTTTCACTGTGTCATTCGATTGGTATCAGAGAAAAAGCTTTGATTTAATAGGCGCTATTCGTACTTCTGGAATTGGCGGCGAAGGGGTTAAGATGGCCAATTATGCAGATATGAAATCGCATGGTTTGGAAGGAACGTTGGGTGCTACGGTAATAAAGTCAACCGATTGGACCTGGAGAACTCAATTTAACTTTGGACACCATGTTGGTAAAATAACCAAATTGGCGAATGAGCCTAATATTTGGAGTTTAATTACTCAGGATGGCGGGCCAAAAGAAGGATATCCTTATAGAGGGCTTTTTTCAATTCCATTTGTTGGATTGGATCATGATGCAGGCTATCCAATTTTTATCAATGAGGATGGTGAGGAAAGTAGTGAAGTCTACTTTCAAAGTGATCAATCACAATATTTAAAATACGAAGGTCCAATCGATCCGGTATTTACAGGCGGATTTTACAATTCAGTTAAGTTTAAAGGGTTCTCATTGTCTGCCTTAATAACTTTTGCGCAAGGAAATAAAGTTAGATTGGATCCTGCTTTCGAAAATAGTTATACTGACCTTTCTTCTATGTCAAAAGATTTTTTGAAACGATGGGTAATGCCTGGGGACGAAGAATGGACAAATGTTCCTTCTATTATGGATCAATTTGTAGTGTCGAAAGTTGGCAGTCAAAACCCTTATAATAGCTATAACTATTCTTCAGTTCGGGTTGCTGATGGAGATTTTATACGCTTGAAACAAGTAAATTTATCTTATCAGTTGCCAGCGAATACGTTTAAATCATTGGGTGTAACGAATGCTTCTTTGAGTTTAGTTGGTAACAATCTTTGGTTAATCTATTCCGATAGCCGATTAAACGGTCAAGACCCTGAGTTTTTCGGGAGTGGGGGTGTAGCATTGCCAATGCCAAAACAGTTTACGCTATCATTAAAAGTTGGATTTTAATATTACAGAAATGAAAGACAAGAAACATTATATATATATTATCGCAGCTGCATTGATTTTCTCAACAGGCTGTAAAAAATATTTAGAGCATGCGCCTGATATGCGCACCGAAGTAAATTCCGTAGATAAGGTCGGTGAGCTTCTGGTTTCTGCGTATCCTAAAGCTAACTACATAGCTTTTGCTGAGTCAGCATCGGACAATGCAGAGGATAAAGGAGAAGGAGTTGGAGACGAAGATAAACCTTATGTTGATCCATATTATTGGAGAGATGTGGATGATAAGGAAGAAGATACACCAACATTTTATTGGAATAGTAGTTATGAGGCTATAGCTGCAGCAAATCAGGCCTTAGAAGCCATTGAACAAGATCCTGATAATGCGGATTATCTTCCTTATAAAGGCGAAGCTTTGGTTGCAAGAGCCTATGCTCATTTTATGTTAGCGGTTTTCTATGCAAAGAATTATGAGCCGGGGGGTGATAATTCTTCGCCAGGGATTCCATATGTTACTAAACCTGAAACTGTTGTTTTTGGGCAGTATACCAGGGGAACGGTTGAATCTACTTATGAACAAATTGAAAAAGATTTGTTAGAAGGTCTACCTTTAATAAAAAACTCTGTCTACGGAGTTTCGAAATACCATTTCAATATAAAAGCCGCAAATGCTTTTGCTGCGCGTTTTTACTTGTTTAAAGGAGAATACGATAAGGTTATTCAATATGCTAGTAACATTATGCCGGGTGGCGATTGGAAAGCTAATCTCCGTCCATGGAATGGTCGTTATGCTACGATAACTTCAGATGAAATGCAGGCAACCTTTACGAAGGCTACAGAAAACCCAACTTTAATGTTGATTGAAACTGCTTCGCTGTGGGCACGTACGGTAGATCCGCGTTATGGATTTGGACAAAAAGTTAACACGCAGTCCTTTGTTACACCAAATGTTACGGGTGCCAGGTTTGCACATCGGATTTATAGTTACGGTGTACCGCATTATACCTTGTTAAAATGGAAAGAGCACTTTGTGCGTACAAGTGCCAATGCAACCATTGGGTTCCCGTATACCATTGTGCCGGTATTCACAGTAGATGAGGCATTAATGAACAGAGCAGAAGCGTATGCCCAAACAGGAAATCTTGAAGCTGCACTTGCTGATATCAATACTTTTGCAAGCACGCGCATAACTAATTATAATGCGAATACCCATGCGGTTACCTTGGCTAAGATTGCGAGTTTCTACGATAAGATTAAAGATCCGAAGGAAGGGGTGATACAAACAATTTTAGACTTCAAGAAAATAGAATTCGTGCAAGAAGGGGTTCGTTGGTTTGATATTCTTCGTCATCGCTTACCGGTTGAGCATAATATTATCGACATTAACGGCAATGAGACTTTTATCAGGTTGGAACCAGATGATCTCAGGAGAGTTTTCCAAATGCCTAAAGAAGTTGAAAAGTCAGGTATTGAATTAAATCCTCGTTAATTTTTAAACAACGTAAAGATGAAAAAAGTACATTATATATTGGCATCAGCGCTTGTCGTTGTTCTTTTCTTTGCATCCTGTAAAAAAGAAGAAGACTTGAATGTTGATTTTTCCAAATACAATGCGGATACTTATGTAAAAGGTCCGCTTGATGAATGGTTGGAAAAAGAATTCTTAGACCCGTATAATATCTCAGTGGTGTACCGCTGGGACCGTTATTTATCCCCAATCAATAAAGAAATAACCCCGCCAAAGGAAGAGAAAATACAGCCCGCCATGGAAGCTCTCAACGAAATTTGGATTAAACCTTATATGGAAATTGGTGGTGCTGCGTTCTTTAAGCCCATTGTACCTAAACAAATCGTATTGGTGGGAAGTGCAGAGTATAATACGAATGGTACGATAACCTTGGGTACAGCTGAAGGAGGAAGAAAGATTTACCTTACGGTTATCAATTCTTTTGATAAAAAAAATGGCGTAGCTGTTAAGCGCATGATGCGTACTGTGCATCATGAGTTTACACATATTATTAACCAGGTAGTAAGTATACCACCTGAGTTTAATACGATATCGCCTGAGTTTACAGGGAACTGGGCAACAGAAAGTGCAGCAGTTGCAAAAAGTCTAGGTTTTATATCGCAGTATGCTCGTAACAGTCCCACAGAAGATTTTGCTGAGATGGTAAGTCATCTTTTGGTAGAAGGGCAACCATGGTTTGATGTATATGTCGCTTCTGCATCGGCAAGTGCACAAGCACGCTTAAGAGAAAAAGAGCAGATCGTGATTGATTATTTTAATCTGTCTTTTGGGATTGATTTTAAGGTATTACAAGAGAATGTACAAGAAAAAATTGCAGTTGTAAGCCCTCCGCCAACGTTTGAAGCAGTAATTAACAATGGCGACTTACAAGGAATTGCAGTTGGTTACAACCAGTTATCTGAAGATAACAAAACAAGGATGAACCAAGCTGCTTCGGCTGTAGCTGCACTTCCATATAGTTTGACACTTAGCACTGATTTCGATATGGTTTTTGTAAGTCCTACAAAAGTTCAATTGCAGCATGTTATTTCACAAGGAGGTAGCGACTTCCCGGCATACTTTGACTTTGATGTAGAGGTAGCATCAGATGGTACTACCAAGTTTACTAGTGTATCGAATAGAGGAGCGGGGGGTGCTTATGATAATGCTAGTTTAATTAAAGGAGCAATGGCAGCATGGCATGGATATATTACTTCAAATGTCTTTGAGGGGAAATTCGCTAATTCAGCTCAAACATTAGGCGGGTTTTATCTGAAGAATAACCCTGCTTCCTATTTTACAGGAGAAGTAGCCTATTAAAAGAAAATAAATATGAAAAACATGAAAAAGATACTTTATAATATTTGCTTTTTTTTAGCCTTGTTAGTTTTAATAACGGGCTGTAAAAAAGATAGCTTTACACCTGCTACTGGTGAAAAACCGGAAGAGCGGATGAACGAAGCGTTGGCTGAATATAAAGATGCATTGATTAGTCATGAATATGGGTGGAAAGCTTATTTATATGCGGATGGTGGAGTTGGAGCTGGGTTTTATATGCAATTTGCAGATGATGATCGAGTAAAGATGTTAGCTGATTTGACTGAAGAGTCTTTAGAAGACTTTCATGAAAGTGGTTATCGCATAAAAGCAGTAATGGCACCATCGCTTATTTTTGATACAGATAACTATATACATCTATTGGCTAACCCGGATAATTCTGAATTTGGTGGACAACCAGGCGTAGGTTACGGCTCCGATTTTGAATTTGAGTTCAGAGGAAATTCAAATGATACACTGCAATTATTAGGTAAGAAAAGAAAGAGCAAGTTTTTACTTGTTAAGGCAACGAAAGAAGAGCAGACAGCTTACTTAGATGGAACCTTTAAGAAAAATGTGTATGCGATGGAGGATTATGTTAGTGAGAATACATTCTTATACATTACTCCTGACGGGGACGAAAAAGTTCAGGTGTCAATAAATCCGAATATGCGGGAAACTAGTCTGACGTGGGTAGAATCAGGCAGTGTTAAGACTGTTAAACAACCGTATGCGTACTCCGTGAATGGTGTACATATAAAAGACACGCTTGCATATAAAGATACTTATATACAGGAGATTATATGGAAAGATGGTTTCAAGGCCGTTGCATTTGATGGTACTGAATATGAATTATTTATTTCTCCTACTCCTATTTTACCATTGCATTTATTAATGGGTGTAGGGTATAGTGCAATAGTTGTTCCTGTCAATCTTGGAGAAGGTGTTTCATCGTCTTTTGCAGCGATGCATAGCACTTTAAAAACTGTTTTAAATACTGGAACTTATTTTCTTCTGGGAGATATTTCTTTTAATTTTAATACGATAAACCAACGAATGACAATTAGGGCGGTTATGCCGCAGACTGTTGGCGGATCCAACTTTGTCCACACTTTTAATTTTAGTTATGAAAAAAATGAAAGTGGCCAATATACATTTACCTACATAGGCAACGCAGATTACGGTAATTATACAGAAGCGCGATTTAAACCTTTATTTGATAAGTTAACCTCAAGTTCGTATGAGTTAGAATATTTTACAACCTCTTCAGGACTCCTTTTAGGTAAATTTATAAATACCTCAGACAGCGAGTTCTATTTTTCGGGACGGTTGCAATAGTGCTTTATAAAAAGGTGTCAAAGTATACCTATAAAACCCCTGATGAATTAACTTCATCAGGGGTTTTATTATAAGACGAAAATATACAGGACCTTTTTAATTTACTAACGTGTAATTTGAATTCAGTTACGTCTAAGTAAGAAAGCTGGTCTCATAAGTAACCTTCTTTTAACAATTATAACTGAAAATAAAGTTGTTTAAAATATTTTAAAGTATAGTAAGGATTGAATCCTTTCCACCATTCATTTTTTTCTATCAGGCCTTTTTCCATCAACCTTTTACTGTCGATAAAGCCTCTATATAGTATATAGGCAAATAGAAGTGGTACAAAATATGGGGGAGCGTTAAATCCAAACCATAACACAATTGCAAATGGAAATAAAATTGCGATATAATAAAGTGTTAAATTTCTCATAATTTTATTATTATCGTTAAATATAAAGAAAACAAAACAATAATCAAATGAGTTGATGGTCATACTAATGAGATTGGAGACCACGAAATTATAGAATTTAAATTGGAAGTTCATTAAATCACATGAACCTGCTTAACAAAGGCCTGCAGGCTTTCATGGTTCGGTTCTAAGTCAGTAATTAAATAATGAATATTGCTGAGTCCGCAAACTTTCATCTTCTGAACAGAATTTAGTTTTTCAGCTATGCTTAGTAAGGCCGTTTTCTCTGAACATCGTAGCATGGCTTTTTTGATTTGGATAATTTCCCAATCTGAATCCGTTAAGCCTTCCTCGACAGATAAACTGTTTGTTCCTAACAGGCAGAGATCCACTTTAATTTCGGATAGTTGGTTGATCACCTGCGATCCGATCGTTACATTACTGCTGTTTGATAGCCTGCCTCCGATGAGTATTACTTCCGCACTGCTGCGTTCGGCCATTTCCAGGGCAACCAAAGGGCTGATTGTGAAAAAAGTGCATTGGAGGTTTTTAGGAAATGCCTTTGCTAGTTCCACCATCGTTGTCCCGCCACCTGCCAATACCGTCATGCCGGGTTTAATAAGTTTGGCAGCTTTTAATCCAATCGCTTTTTTAGCCTCCCGGGCATAGACATCATTCTCCTGAAATGGGAATTGGTAGGATTTGGACAACGCTCCTCCATATACCTTGGTCACTTTGCCGCTTTCTGCGAGTTCGTTGAGATCTCGTCTGACCGTATCTTCTGAAACTTTTAGCTTATCACTCAAATCTGCTGATAATACACGATTGTGCAGATTGATTTGGCGTAGAATATAGGATTGGCGTTCTTCTTTTAGCATAACTGTGTTAATTGGATTTTAAATATACATTATTTTATTAAACGTATAAAGAAGTTTGTTACAAGAATAAAAATTGAAAATCGTTTATGGATTTGTTTTATTTGCACTTTTCTACAAAAAAAATATATAACAGGCATAAATATGCAAAAGAATAATTACAATATCTTATATTTGATATTGTAATTATTCCTATTAAGTAATTACTTGTTCCAGTTTTTTGACCTTTTAATTTAACCTAACATGAAGAAATTTTTACTCTTGTTGGTCTGTACTATGCTTTATGGTTTTAACCAAAGCTATGCCCAACAAAAAACTGTCACCGGTACGGTGATAAATGCAGCAGATAACCAACCTTTGCCAGGGGTTACGGTTTTGGTGAAGGGCACAAGCCGTAGTGTTCAAACTGAAGTTAATGGTACCTTCTCCATTGAGGTAGGATCAGGAGAAACTTTACGATTTACATATCTGGGTTACGTAAGCCAGGAGGTCAATCCTGGAAGCCGGACAACTTTAACTGTTAACCTGGAACAAAGCGCAGAAGCTTTGGGCGAGGTTGTGGTTACAGCCATGGGGATTAAACGCGAAAGTAAGTCGCTAGGGTATTCGGTACAGGAAATTCAGTCAAAAGAATTATTAAAGAACAAGGACGCCAATGTTATTAATTCGCTGAACGGGAAGATAGCCGGATTGAATATTACGAATTCCGGCGGTGCGCCGGGAGCGTCTTCTTCCATCGTTATTCGTGGAGGGACTTCCTTGGAGCGCGATAATCAGCCTCTTTTTGTGATTGATGGAATGCCAATCGACAATTCGACCGGGCAGGGCGATAACAGTGCTTTTGATGGATCAGTAAACTTGTCTACTACCAATGGAAACCGCGCTATGGATATTAACCCGGAAGATATTGAGTCGATTTCTGTATTAAAAGGGCCAGCTGCTGCTGCGCTTTATGGTTTAAGAGCTGCCGCCGGTGCTATTATTATTACAACGAAAAAAGGTGCGGAAGGGGCAACAGAGGTTTCTGTTAATTCCCGTTTTTTAAGTAACTGGGCAAATAAGCTTCCAAAGCAACAGAGCATTTATAAACAGGGGTCTTATTATAATGGAGAATTTACGGGTGAGACTAGCAGGTCCTGGGGAGATAAATTTCAACCCGGGGAAACCATCTATGACAATATGGGAGACTTTTTTGAAACAGCTTTCGCTTTTGATAATAGTCTGAATATTTCGGGTGGGTCTAAAAATGGTAATTTTTATTTGTCTGCCTCGAACTTGGATCAGGGAGGAATTGTGCCTACAACTGATTTTAAAAGAACGACACTTCGTTTTAATGGTGAACAGAAAACCGGAATATTTACTTTCGGTGTAAATGCTTCTTATTCACAAAGCAGTACGCGCAAAACACTAACAGGTAGCGGACTGTGGGGTTCGAGCGGTTCAGGGTATATGGAGAGTATCATTGCCTGGCCAAGGAATGACAATATGAAGAACTGGTTAAATGAGGATGGTACAAAACATCGCCTGCTGCCAAATATTCCATTGGATAGTGATGCTGACAATCCGTATTGGATAATTAATCGGAATCCGCAAACAGACAAAACCAACCGTATTGTAGGTAGTGTATACACGAATGTAAAATTTACTGATTGGTTTGAAGCTACGTATCGCTTAGGTATCGATAATTATTTAACGAAATTCAGTAGTATGACAGCCCCCGGGTCAAGTGTAAAAGAGGCCTGGCAAAAAGGTATGTTGTCTGAAACAGGGAAAGATTATAATTATATCAATTCAAACTTAATGCTGAATTTTCATAAAACGGTTAAAGAGGATTGGGATTTTAATTTAATACTGGGTACAAGTGCGGAAGACACACATATTGAGTCGAACTCAGCACGTGCTGAAAACTTTGCTATTCCAACCTTCACTAGCATTAACAATGCAGCAAAAGAAGATCAGTATTATTCACAGGCAATCAACAGGAAACGATTGATAGGAGTATATGGTGATTTACGCATGGCTTATAAAGATTTGTTATACCTAAGTGTTACGGGGCGTAATGATTGGTCTTCTACTTTGCCGGTACAAAATCAATCATTTTTCTATCCTTCTGTTAGTGGTAGTTTTGTTTTTACAGAGCTACTTGAAAAAAATAATATACTATCTTTTGGTAAGCTGCGTGCATCGTGGGCAGAGGTTGGGAAAGATGCCCCTCCTTATCAAACACAGACCTACCTGTTTGGGCCTGAATTGACCATTGGAGGAGGTTACCGTAATGACTGGGCACGCGGAAATGATATCTTAAAACCGGAAACTACCACGTCCATTGAATTCGGAACGGACTTGCGTTTTCTTGATAATCGTTTGGGACTTGATTTTACCTATTATATCAATCGAAGTAAAGATCAGATATTGCAGCCACGTGTGAGTAATGCAACCGGCTATATACTGAGCTCTGTTAATACAGGTGAAATTGAAAATAAAGGGATTGAAATTTCAATTAATGCAAACCCTGTTCGCCGTGATAATTTCAGATGGGATGCTACCTTGAACTTCTCACATAATAAAGGGGTGGTAAAGGAGCTGCCTGGTTCGTTACCGATTTTATATGTAACAGATGTTCAGGTGGGAAATGCGAAAGCTGCTTCATTTGATGGTGGTAATTTTATGGGCTTGAGCGGATCAAAATGGCAAACTGATGCGAATGGAAATTTGCTTTTAAACTGGGCTACAGGTTATCCGTTAACATCTAGTGATCAAACTATGTCTGTAGGTAACCGTGAACCTGATTTCTTAGGCGGACTTAATAACAGCTTTACTTTTAAAAACTGGAACTTTTCTTTCTTATTTGATTTTAGAAAGGGTGGTGATATTTATAATGGAACTGGTTATTTACTGACTGCTTATGGCTTAAGTGAAGAAACTGCGAACAGAGGAAATACCATTAGTTTTAGCGGTATGTCCTTGAATCCTGCCACACAAGCCTATGAGCCTGTAACAAGAGAGGTTGTCGCTGATGAAAAATACTATAGAGACGTATACTTGAATAATGCTCCATTCTTTATAGAAGATGTGAACTGGTTACGGTTGAGATCTATTTCGTTATCGTATGCGCTGCCTGAAAGTGTCGTAAACAGAGTGAAATTCTTAAAAGGTGCAACCTTGACTGCCTCGGGTACGAATTTGCTTTTGTTTACTAACTATTCCGGAATGGATCCGGAAACAAGCGCTGCGGGCGCTGGTGTAGTTGGATCTGGATCAGTGGGAATTGATTACGCAGGTATTCCTTCAACCGCTGGTTTTGCATTCGGTATAAACCTAAGATTTTAACCTGATTTTTAAACTTACTACAATGAAAAAGATAATATATATACTGTTAGCGGTTACTGTAAGTTTTTCATCCTGTAAAAAATGGCTGGATGTAAATGATAATCCCAATAGTGCCAATTCAACTGTTCCTACTCCGGAACAAAGGCTTCCGCCCATTATAGCTCAATTTGCTGATGGCTATGAAAGCGCCGGAACGAGAGCTTCTTTTATTACACAGCAACTTGCTGTTACCTACGCCGTGGGTAATAACTGGAATTTGACCCGTTGGTTTTCAGACGTTTCGAGTGCAAATTGGCCATGGCAATCCTGGTATGTAAATACGGCGGTGAATATCGCTCCATTAATTGAAGCTTCGGAAAAAGTAGGTGCCTATCATTATATCGGGGCAGCGAAAATTATCAAAGCATGGGGCTTTGGTGCATTGGCCGATTTTTATGGCATGCTGCCTTATGATGAATTTGACCAGGTGGGAAACCTGACTCCAAAATTTGATGATGGTTCCTATATACAAACACAAATTCTGCAGTTATTGGATGAAGCGATCGTTGATCTTCAAAAAACTCAGGAACCCGGTGCCCCGGCATTGGCTCAGGGGGATATTTTAAACGACGGAAACGTTGAAAATTGGATCCGTTTGGCTTATGGATTAAAGGCCCGGTTTTTAAATCATACTTCGAAATTATCAACTTACGATCCGCAGGCTGTGTTGGATGCGTTGGCAAATGGTCCGCAAACGGATGCGCAAAGCGCTATTTTGCAATATGTGGATGAAACACCCAGCACAGCTGCAAATAAAGAGGCGTTGCAGTATTCCAATACAGGCTTAACTGCACGTGTTACAAAGTTGTATTATGATTATATAACAAATAATTATACCGGCGCACCGACCGGCACAAATAATATGGAAGACCCAAGGGTAGATCTGTTGATTCCAAGTTCTGAAAATGGCGCAGGCGTTTTAGTCCGTACGGTGCCGGTAGATATGCAATCAGACTTGCCGAAAACAGGACCCTTAAATTATACGTACGATGCTAACTTAAATAAGTTTTCAAATAAAGACTCGGTATATGTGCAGATGAGAAAGAACCCGCATACTCCGGGAACGAATGCCCGTATTTTATCTACCGGTACCTGGTATACAAAACGAGGGGCGAAGGGTCTCTTGTTGACCAATGCAGAAATGCGCTTTATAGAAGCTGAAGTAAAATTCAGGCAAGGGGATTTAGCAGGAGCTTTGGCTGCTTATAAAGCTGGGATTCGTTCTCATATGTCGATTTTAGAAGTGAACCCTGCAGATCTTGAAGCCTATCTTAACAGTACCTCTGTTGTGCAGAGTTCTGCAAGTTTGACATTGAGTCATATTATGATTCAAAAGTATATTGCGTTATCGTATTCTCCTGAACAGTGGGTTGATTTAAGAAGAATGGATTACTGTACAGATGCTGCTGGAAATTATAATGAGGCAGTTGGTATTTATAAAGGGTACAACAGACCTTCTCATGTATATTTGGAAGCATATCCTTCTCCAACCAACTGGCCGAGAAGGTTTGCCGTGCCTAGTTATGAAAGGAATTACAACCTGGAGCAGGTTCTGAAAGCCAACCCGAATGCGGCAAGTCCAACCTATTTAAATGAACCAATATGGTGGGATAAGAAGTAAAGTAGTTAAAGGATCAGTTATTTCAACAGTAGTAAGTTTAGGCTTGCTGCTGTTTTTTATTTGTTATAATATTGCGCATTCTTGCATATTTCAAATTAAACATGCATATTTATCCTACAATAACTAATTTTTATTTAACCTTCAAATTGTGAGAACTTCCTATTTTAAGCTAATGGCCATCCTTTTCCTTTGTGGCATCTTTTCATGTACTGTTTCAAGAAAAAACGCAAGCCCGGTAACAAAAGAGGAAATTGTAGCAAGCACTACCAATGAACCCATTGAGATTCCTCATGAATTCCGTGCTGCCTGGGTTGCTACTGTTGCCAATATAAATTGGCCAAGTAAACCGGGATTGCCTGTCGAAGAGCAACAAAAAGAAGCGATTGCTCTTCTCGATTCGCTTGCTAGTTTGAATTTTAATGCCGTTATATTTCAGGTTCGTCCGCAAGCAGATGCTTTATACGCAAGCGAATTGGAGCCATGGTCCTATTTCCTGACCAAAAAGCAAGGACAGGCGCCTGTCCCTTTTTATGATCCTTTAGAATTCTGGATTCGGGAAGCTCATGCCCGGGGAATGGAACTGCATGCCTGGTTAAATCCATACCGGGCACATCATCCGAGTAGTGGCGAACTGGATCCTTCATCCATCGTTTATAAAATGCCGGAATCTGTCGTAAAGTTAGAACAGGGATATTGGTGGTTCGACCCATCCCTCAAGAGTACTCAGGACCATTCTTTGGAAGTGGTAAAAGATATTGTGAAAAGATATGACGTGGATGGGATTCATTTCGATGATTATTTTTATCCTTATGACTCTTACAATGGAGGAAAGGACTTTCCGGATGATGATAGTTGGAACCTTTATAAAGAAAAAGGAGGAAAGCTTTCCAGAGGAGATTGGCGCAGAGAAAGTGTGAATGTATTTATTGAAAATGTATACAATGAAATAAAAGCTATTAAGAAAGATGTGAAATTTGGATTAAGTCCCTTTGGTATCTGGCGACCAGGTAATCCTTCTTCCATCGCGGGGATGGATCAATATGATAAATTGTATGCGGATGCCAAATTGTGGTTGAATAAAGGATGGGTAGATTATTTTTCACCGCAACTTTATTGGCCGATTGGGAGGATTGCCCAGAGTTATCCGGTATTGCTGAACTGGTGGCAAAAGGAAAATTACTTACAAAGGCATCTCTGGCCGGGAATCAGTCTTTCAGGTATTTCGAAAGATGAGCGCGGTGCTGATGAAGTTGAAAATCAAATCATGATTTCAAGAGCAATAGCATCTTCCAGTCCAGGTGTAGTTCATTGGAGTATTACACCCCTGCTTAAAAATGAGCCATTAAAAGTAAGGCTCCGTCAAGGTGTTTATAAGGATCAGGCACTGGTGCCTTCTTCAGACTGGCTGAGCGATGGTAAATTGAAGAAACCGACGGTGTTTCTGGAGAAGTTAGACGAACAGTATGGTATAAAGTGGAACGTTGCTCCGGGAACTAAGTCATTTAAAACGATTGTGTATTATTTAAATGGAAGCGTATGGAATTATAGAATCATGGGAGAAAAGTTTGATTCTCTATATCTTAACAGGAAAACAGCAGATGGTGAGCTTAAGCGCATAGAAGTAGCGTATGTAGATCGTACAGGTAAGATTGGAGAACACGAAGTTGTAGAATTTAATTAGGCATGAGGAGAGGGCAATGGTGGTTACTTAACTTTTGAAAGTTGTATCTGGTATTTTGATCCAATACCTCTGCCGAGTATTAGAATCCCTTTTCATGCGTAATTGTGCAGGTCGTCGCGGTGTAACCACGAATTAAATTGGGGATATTATTGCAATATTTAGCTATATCTAATTTAATCATGCATACTATTGCATTGTTAAGAAAATAATTATATGTTTGTTATAAGAAATCTTCAGTACTCTAAAGATCAACAAACAAATACCTAAAGAACAACAATTATTTACTAAGCTAACCAAACATGAAAAAATTTTTACTCTTGTTGGTCATAACAATGCTTTATGGTGTAAGCCATAGTTATGCCCAGCAGAAAACAATTACTGGAAGGGTAACAGACGCGCTTCAAGGTGATCCGCTTCCAGGGGTCACAGTTTCTGTTAAGGGAGGAAATCTACAAACCCAAACTGATTTTCAAGGAAATTATAGTATTCAAGTAAATGAAAGAGCAACGCTTGTATTCAAATTCATAGGAATGAATACCGTTGAGAGATCTGTCGGTGCATCAAATACGATAGATGTTTCTCTTGAAGGAGGTTCTCAAGATTTAGAAGATGTCGTTGTAGTAGGATATGCAACGCAGAAAAGAACGAATCTTACAGGTGCAGTTTCGACCGTCAATACTGAAGTCCTTGATTCAAGACCCATTACAGATATTGGCCGCGGGTTGCAAGGCGTAGCGCCCGGACTTTCAATTACTTCAACGAGCGGAGATATTGGACAGGACCCGGTAATCAACTTAAGGGGAATGACAGGTACTTTAACTGGAACCGGCGGAGCCAAGCCTCTAATCTTGGTAGATAACGTTGAAGTGCCAAGTTTGCAGTTGATAAACCCACAGGATGTGGAAAGCGTTTCCGTCTTAAAGGATGCTGCTTCATCTTCTATTTACGGAAGTAGAGCGGCGTGGGGCGTTATTTTAATTACAACAAAATCAGGTAAAAAAGGAACCCCTACCAGAATCACTTACTCAAATAATATTTCATTAAGTACACCAACATCTACTCCTGAGATCGCATCAGCTGCAGCTGGTGGCGAATTGGCGCTTTTAGCATATAGAAGAGCAAATCCCAGTCATTCTACGGTTAATGGGGTCGGAACCTGGATCGACGATCTTTCCATAGAAAAAATGAAGGAGTGGGAAGAGAAATATGGCAATCAAGACCTGGGGCCAGAAATGGTATTGGGTAGGGATTTTGAATTTAGAGATGGAAAAACATTTTTTTATCGAAGCTGGGATGTGAACGATCTGTATATGAAAGATTGGACTCCCCAACAAAAACACGATGTTTCTATCTCCGGTGGAAGTGAGAAAACAAGTTTTAATATTGGACTTGGTTACCTGGGTCAAGAAGGAATTTTAAAAGTTAACTCAGACGAATTTAAACGATATAATTTAAATGTTGGTGTAAATACTACCGTAACAGATTGGTTTGATGCACGAGCAAAGGTAATATATTCAAATACCGACCTTAAAACACCGTTTCAATTTGCCGCTGATGTATATGATCCTTGGTACTACTTATATCGATGGCCGGCAATATTTCCTTATGGTACCTATGAGGGTAAGCCTTTTAGAAATGCAATAACAGAAGTGGAGCAGGCCAAGATGAACGATAAAACCTCTGCCTATACAAGGATCAACCTTGGTGGAACTTTAAGACCGTTGGAAGGACTTTCCATTGACGTGGACTATAACTATTCGGGATTAAATGGTCATGAGCATCGTACCGGTGGTTTATTGAGTGCTATTGACTTTTGGGGAGGTCCAGTTGAAGCAGGAGATGGGAGTTGGGGATTGCCTTATAGTCAATATTCAAGCGCTGCTTATAACAAAGCGGAATACAGATCTTCCTGGAGCCATATGAATACTGGAAAGGCCTATGCAACCTATGTGAAAGATTTTAATGATCACTCTTTCAAGTTGATTGCAGGTACGGATGTTGAGTCATATATTTATACATATCATAAATCTGAGCGTCGAGATTTAATAGATCAGGATTTGGGCCAGCCAAATCTGGCAACCGGTGATCAATTTGTGGATAGCGAACAATCGCATTGGAATACATTAGGTTTTTTTGGACGTATAAATTATTCTTATAAAGATAAATTTCTTTTAGAAATTAACGGCCGTAAAGACGGCTCCTCAAGGCTCTCACCGAATAAGAAATGGGGATTTTTTCCATCGATGTCAGCTGGCTATATTTTGAGTGAAGAGTCATTTTTGGAATTTAGCAAACCATTTTTGTCTTTCTTAAAAATTAGAGGATCGTGGGGTGCCATTGGAAATCAAAATACTGTTGTTAGTAATATTTATTCTGTTTTGCCAACAGTTAACTCTAACTGGTTAATTGATGAGAAAAATATATTAACAGTACAAAACCAATTGCCTATTTCTGGAGCGTTAACATGGGAAACGGTCACTACACTTGATTTTGGCTTAGACGCTCGTTTTTATAAGAACAAATTTGGAGTTGCCTTTGATTGGTACGAAAGAACGACCAGTGATATGCATACTACTGGTGTAACATTGCCAGAGACTTTCGGAGCACCTGCACCGAAAAGAAACTACGGAACGCTTACTACAAGAGGTTGGGAACTGGAACTGGATTATAGACAGCAATTTGATAATGGATTGAACTTAAATGCTGGAGTAATGCTTTCTGACTTTAAAGAACAATTAACCACATTTGAAGGTTCGCGGTTGTTATCGGGAAATTACAAAGGTCAGATTCTGGGAGATATTTGGGGATATGAAACGGATCGTTTCTTTACTGAAGATGACTTTACGACCAATGCGAATGGTGATTTGGTATTAAAAGAAGGAATTCCGAGCCAAAAGGAATTTGAAAGTGGAAACTTTGTATTCGGTCCTGGTGATATTAAATACAAAGATTTAAATGGCGACGGAGTTATCAGTAAAGGTTCAAATACTGCAGATGACCCTGGAGATCAAAAAGTGATTGGAAATATGTCTCCACGTTATCAGTACGGCATTAAATTAGGAGCTGATTTTAAAGGCTTTGATTTGAATCTATTTTTGCAAGGTGTTGGTTCTCGGAGTTATTGGGGACAGGGGCCTATGTTTGTCCCAGGATGGAGACCACATGAAGGATGGTATGAACATCAATTAGACTATTGGACACCTGAAAACACAAACGCATTTTATCCAAGGCCAGCTGAAATAGGTGAAGCAAGCGTAAAAAATTTCTTGCCCCAAAGCAGGTATTTGCTTGATTTGTCTTATTTACGTGTCAAAAATTTAGCTGTCGGCTATACTTTACCTAAGCGCACGATCGAAAAAATAAAATTACAAAATGTACGTGTTTACTTTAGTGGAGAGAACTTATTGACATTCGATAAATTAGGTGATATACCGCTTGATCCCGAAGTAAATGTAACCGAGGCTGGAAAAAATGATAATGCCGCTTTTGGGAGGGTATATCCATATCGTAAGACCATTTCTTTGGGAATTCAAGTTACACTTTAAGAACTAATCTCTAAAATCATGAAAAATAAATATATATATATCATCTGTTTTTTATTTGTTATGGGTAGCTGTAAAAAGGATTTTTTGGAAAAGCCTCCCTTAGATGAGCTATCAGATGAAACATTCTGGACAAGTGAAAATAACGCGCGGACTGCGGCTTTTGGATTTTATTCAACTTACTTCATTGGATATGCTAATGGCTTTTCACCTTCACCTTACTATGATGGTCATTATGACAAAGCGTTGAGTGATGATTTTGCTGCGGTTACGCCTGTAGAATATATTAAGCAGATTCCTGCATCGGGTGGTGGTTGGTCATTCTCTCATACGTCATCGAAACCAGCAAGTATAAGGAGAGCGAACCAGTTCATTGAAAAGGTGGAGGAAATAGAGATCGGTGATAAAATGAGTGAAGAAGCGAAAGCACACTGGATAGGCGTTGGGCGGTTTTTTAGGGCATACGAATACTGCCTTCTTGTTCAGCGATTTGGGGATGTACCATGGTTTGATAAAGTATTAAGTGAAAAGGATACAGAACTGCTCTATAAACCACGTGATTCGAGAAGTTTTGTAATGGACAAAGTTTTGGAAGACTTTAAGTTTGCTGTAGAGAATGTTCGATTGGACGGTGGAAAAGATAAGTTAACAGTTAATAAAGATGTTGTTTTAGCATTTATGTCTAGAATGTTTTTATTTGAAGGAACATGGCAAAAGTATCATGAAAACGATGAAAAAAAGGCCAAAAGCTATTTAGAAGAAGCTAAATGGGCCGCAAATGAGTTGATTTCTTCTGGAAGATATTCCCTTGGGAACTACCGGGAAGTGTTTACATCAACTGATTTATCTAACAATCCTGAAATAATTTTATATAGACAATATGCGGCTGGAATTTTAACACACTGTGTAATGAGCTATAATAATAAAGAGCCACAAAAAAATGCCGCAAATAAAAATTTAATTGACGCGTACTTAGCTTCAGACGGACTCCCCATTGGAATATCATCTCAGTATAAGGGAGACAAGGGGATTCAAAATGTAATGGAAAATAGAGATGGAAGAATTAAAGAAACTTTCGTTTCTTCTAAGCTCATGCTCCCGGGGGAAACAAGCGCTGATGCAGTAACAGGATTTTCAACACATAAATTCAAAAATGAGGCATTAGCTAATGACCCAACGGGGGCCAATGCTCTTAATATTACAGATGGTCCGGTAATACGTTATGGGGAAGTTCTGATGAATTATGCAGAAGCGGCAGTTGAATTAGCGACGGTAGGTGGCTCGGCTTTTACAAATGTCGATTTAGATAAATCAATCAATGTATTGAGAGACCGGCCGGGCGTAGATTTACCTCATCTTCAGGTTGCAGGTAATTTACCTGTCGTAGATGGGATTGGTTCGTATGAAGATCCAAGTCGGGATGGGACAGTCTCTCCAATTATTTGGGAAATAAGAAGGGAGCGTAGGGTTGAATTAGTGTATGAAGGATTCAGATATGATGACTTGAGGAGATGGAAAAAGTTAGAATATACTGATACAGAGGCCAACCCAGATATTAATAAAGGAGCATGGATAAATAAGGATGAGCATTCAAATCTTGCATCTGATGTGGTTCTTGATAAAGATCCAGCGAAGAAGCAAGGTTACATCACACCAGCATGGGCTGGAAGTTCAAGAAGGGTATTTAACGACTCTAGGCTGTATTTATATCCACTTCCGCTAGATCAGATTGTACTGTACCGGGAACATGGAGTTGAGCTGAAACAGAACCCAGGTTGGAATTAATTTTATCTTTAATAAGTTTTCTAGAAATATAAAAATATGCGTTTGCTATATCAATTATCAATTCTATTTCTTTTTCCATTCTTCATCGCTGCTTCCGCAAATTGTAGTAATCAAGAAGCCGCACGGAAAGCTGAGCATGTAAATGCACAATCTTCTATGGACATAATTATCCCTGCAGCCGATCAACTTGATCAATACTTGCCTCTATTCAAGGGCAAGAAAGTAGGTTTAATGGGAAATCAAACTTCTGTGGTAGGAGAGGAACATTTAGTGGATGTACTGCTACGAGAAGGAGTAGATATCAAATTTGCATTTGCCCCTGAACACGGTTTTCGTGGCGATATCGAACGTGGCGAGAAAGTAAGCAATGAGTTTGATGCAAAAACAGGGCTTGCATTGCATTCCTTATATGGGGAGAATGAAAAGGCAGATTCAATTGTCAATTCGGTTGATGTTATGATCTTTGACTTACAGGATGTAGGGGCTCGCTTTTACACCTATGTTGCTTCCATGCATCGGGTAATGCAGCTTTGTGCAGATAATGGAAAAAAGATGATTGTACTGGATCGGCCTAATCCGAATGGAGATCAGGTTGATGGACCGGTAAGAAAGGACGATAAATACAAAGCCAATATCAGCTATCATAAAATTGCTATGATTCATGGCCTGACGGTTGGGGAGCTGGCAAATATGATTAATGGTGAAGGTTGGTTAAACGGTGGAAAGCAATGTGACTTAACGGTTATTCCGGTTAAAAATTACGATCACAGCATGAAATACGAATTGCCTGTTGTGCCGTCTCCAAGCTTACCTAATTATGCCTCTGTACGCTTATATATGTCTTTGTGCTTGTTTGAAGGCACTGATTTTAGTATAGGAAGAGGAACAGACTGGCCTTTTCAAGTTGTAGGGTATCCAGATCCTGTTTTTGGAAAGTTTACATTTACGCCGGGCGTTCGACCAGGGATGGCTGCTCATGTAGAACAGCAGGATAATTTATGTTATGGTCTCGACTTACGAAATGTTGATGCTGAAAAAGAGAAGTTTACGCTAAAGTATTTAATCGATTTTTATAACAAATCTGATTTCAAAGAGAAGTTTTTTGCAAGACCGGAGTTCTTTGATAAGTTGGCTGGGACTGATCAATTACGTAAACAGATCATGGCAGGAAAGACAGAAGAACAAATAAGAGAATCCTGGAAACCGGAATTAGATGCTTATAAAAAAATGCGAAAGAAATATTTATTATATCCTGATTTTGAATAGGTACACTGAATCCAGACCACCTTTTCATAAAAGAAATAGAAATGTGTAAATATGTACAATATTGCTTCTTGCTGATCTTCTTATGAAACAAACCCAAGCATCTTATCTTAAAATAGTTGTCATTATAAGTGTAATGACAATGGGATTGATAGCCTGTACGGTAAGGAAAAATAATAGTACGAATTCTGCTTTGGCAAAGCAATCCTGGATCCGGATCAATCAACTGGGTTATACACCCGATGGAACCAAAGTAGCAGTTTGGGGATCGAAAGTAGATGCTTCTATCGAATTTTTTCATTTGATGGATGCGGGCTCTGACAAAGAAGTATTTAAATCTTCTGCGGGGGATGCTTTTGGTAAATACGGTCCTTTTAATCAAACGTACCGGTTAAATTTTTCAGCTTTCAATGGGACAGGTAAATTTTATCTTCAAGTAGGATCAGTTAAATCGCCGGTTTTTTCCATTAATAATGATGTTTATAAAGGGTCTGCCGATTTTGTTTTGCGTTATATGCGTCAACAACGAAGCGGTTTCAATCCTTATTTGAAAGACTCTTGCCATGTATTTGATGGATATACCATGTATGGTTCTATGCCCGATTCAACGATTATCGATGTTTCAGGAGGGTGGCACGATGCCTCAGACTATTTGCAATATTCCACAACTTCTGCCAATGCTACCTACCATCTTTTAGCAGCGTATCGGGATTTTAAAAAAGTGTTCGCTGACCAACATCAGGCAAATGGTTTGGAAGGAGAGAATGAAATCTCCGACATATTAGACGAAGCACGTTGGGGATTAGATTGGTTATTAAAAATGCATCCACAAGATGACTGGATGTTTAATCAGATTGCCGATGATCGTGATCATCAGGGAATGCGTTTGCCCACCATTGATTCAGTTGATTATGGAATGGGGAAAGGAGGCGCAAGACCTGTTTACTTTATAACAGGGGAACCACAAGGTTTAGGAAAGTATAAAAACAGAGCTACCGGAACATCATCTACGGCCGGTAAATTCGCTTCAGCATTTGCATTGGCAGCTCAGATCTATGATGCTGACGATCAGGAAACAGCCAATATTTTTCGTAAAAAAGCATTTTCGGCTTATCAGTATGGCTTAAAGAAATTAGGTGCTAGTCAGACTGCTCCGAATCTGGCTCCGTATTTTTATGAAGAGGATAGTTGGGCCGACGATATGGAGTTGGCGGCTTCTAATTTATGGAAACTGACTGGCGAAGAGACTTATTTAAATAAAGCTTTAGAATACGCCCGGCTGGAGAAAGTAACCCCATGGCTGGGACAAGATACTGCAAGACATTATCAATGGTATCCGTTTCATAATTTTGGTCACTATGAAATAGACAATGATGAAACATCGGCTTATTATAAAGAAGGAATAGAAAAAGTCTGGACTAAAGCGAAAGAAAATGCGTTTTATAGAGGAATACCTTTTATCTGGTGTTCTAATAATTTAACAACGTCGTTCGCAATTCAATGCTATCTATATAGAAGTATGACCGGAAGTGACGAATATAAGGAACTGGAACAAGCAAATATTGATTGGCTTTTTGGTTTGAACCCCTGGGGAACGAGTATGGTCTATGGACTTCCGTCCTGGGGAGACACACCCACCGATCCGCATTCGGCTTTTACGAAACTGCATAATTTTCGGGTTGATGGAGGTTTAGTTGATGGGCCGGTGTATACTAAAATATTTGACGGCCTGATTGGTATTACCTTATATAATGAGGATGCTTATGCAGACTTTCAATCGGATCTGGCTGTATATCACGATGATTATGGAGATTACAGCACAAACGAGCCTACAATGGATGGAACAGCTTCGCTGGTCTATTTGCTTGCCGCCATGGAAAATGAACAGCTCAGGGATAAGAGTATTAAGATAACGAAAGAGTAGCAGTAAAAGGAAAACTTTATCTTGCGTTTCCAAATATTTAAATTAGCAGATAGCGAATAGCTGTCTGTAACTATAGATAAAATTAGTAAATGAAGAACACAACTGAAAAAGAATCGGATTACAATGACTTAGAACTTATGAGCGTGCATGAAGTTCTTGTCAATATTAATAAAGAGGATCAAACTGTGCCCATTGCGGTACAGAAAAGCATCTCTCAGATAGAAGCATTAACCACTGTAATTGTTGAAAAGATGGAAGCAGGCGGTCGTCTTTTTTACATTGGTGCCGGTACGAGTGGTCGTTTGGGCATTTTGGATGCTTCTGAATGTCCGCCTACGTTTGGAGTTCCTCATGATTGGGTAGTCGGACTTATTGCCGGTGGTGATACAGCTATTCGTAAAGCGGTAGAGTTTGCCGAGGACGACACTGAACAGGGGTGGAAAGATCTCCAGGAGTATGCGATTAATCAGAAGGATGTTCTGGTAGGGATCGCAGCATCCGGTACAACTCCCTATGTAATTGAAGCCTTAAAAGCAGCGAATAATGCAGGTTTAGTCACGGGTTGCATCGTTTGCAACCAGGGGTCTCCGGTTGCGGAGCAAGCAAAATATCCGATTGAGGTAGTAGTCGGTCCTGAGTTTGTGACCGGATCTACGAGGATGAAAGCCGGAACAGCACAAAAGTTGGTTCTTAACATGATTACCACCACTGCTATGATTCAGTTAGGCAGGGTAAAAGGGAATAAAATGGTAGATATGCAGCTAAGTAATAACAAGTTAGTAGCAAGAGGGGTAAGGTTTATTATGGAAGAAACCGGAACAACACAAGAGAATGCCACTGAGCTGCTGGAGAAATACGGAAATGTCAGAGGTGCTATTGAAAATTTTAAAAAGTAGTTTTAACTATAGGCCTTATGACTCCAATTGTATTATTAAGCTTTCTTATTGTTTATTTCTCTATCCTCGTTGGAGTAGCACACTTTACTTCTCGCAAAAAATCAGATAATACAGCTTTCTTCAGCGCAAATAAAAACTCCAAATGGTATATCGTGGCATTTGGAATGATAGGAACCGCCCTTTCCGGTGTCACCTTTATTTCAGTGCCGGGCGCCGTTGGAGGAGGAAGTTTTAGTTATTTTCAGTTCGTTTTAGGGAATGCTGTAGGCTATGTAATTGTCGCATTTGTATTATTGCCGCTTTACTACCGTATGAATCTTGTTTCCATATATACCTATCTGGAACAGCGTTTTGGGTATATGAGTTATAAGACCGGTGCAATGATATTCCTGGTTTCAAGGACAATTGGATCAGCGTTCCGACTTTATCTGGTGGCAATTATTTTGCAGCGTTTTATTTTTGATGCGTGGAATGTTCCCTTTGCGGTTACAATTATCATTTGTTTAGCACTTATCTGGGTGTATACACACAAGGGAGGTTTGAAAACGATCATCATTACAGATCTTCTGCAAACATTCTTTTTGCTCTTATCTGTTATATTGTCTATTTACTTTATAGCGCAGAGCCTGGATATGAATGTTGTTGAGACCTTTGATGCTATTAAAGAAAGTACCTATTCTAAGATATTCTTTTGGAATGACTTTATGGGTGATACTAGGAATTTCTTTAAACTGTTCTTAGGAGGGATATTTGTAACCTTGGCTATGTTTGGCTTAGATCAAGACATGATGCAAAAGAATATCAGTATGAAAACAATCGGGGAGGCTCAAAAGAATATGCTTTCCTTTACGCTTGTTTTCGTAATCATAAATATCTTTTTTCTGTCGGTAGGAGCCATGCTCTATCTGTATGCAGCACAAAACAATATTGATGTAACGGCTCTGCCAACGCCTGATCATCTGTTCCCTGAGATTGCTTTAAATTATTTGCCAATTGTACCGGGAATTATCTTTATGATGGGTTTAACAGCAGCTACTTTTGCAACGACAGACTCTGCATTAACAGCTTTAACAACGTCTTTCTGTGTAGACTTTCTTAATTTTCATAAGAAGGAGAACCCCAATGATCCGAAATTGGTAAAGCAACGGACCTATGTGCATGTTGGTTTCTCTTTTCTGATGCTTTTAGTGATCCTTGGATTTCGGGTAATTAACAATGACTCTGTGGTTACTGCGATCTTTACGGCGGCAGGATATACGTATGGGCCTTTACTTGGATTATTTGTATTTGGTATGTTTACAAAACGATCGGTTGCAGATTCCTTAGTTCCTTATATTTGTATTTTGTCTCCCATTTTTCTTTATCTGCTAAAAATAGCTCTTGAGAAAACGGTAGGATATGGAATGAGCTTTGAGTTGATTGTGATCAATGCATTCCTAACCTGGATTATGTTGTTTATTACAAGTAAACCGGGTTTACCACCGCCAGCAGCTTCCGCAATCCATTGATAATAATTTAAGTTTGTTTATTATAATAAATACATAAAAACAAGAAAGGCTAAATCAATCGATTCAGCCTTTCTTGTTTTTATGTATTTAGAAGAAATATTATTGATATTTCTTAGAGTTTACTTTGCGATCTGCTTCACGTAAATGAATCTTACGCATACGGATACTCTTAGGTGTTACTTCAATATACTCGTCACCTTGGATGTACTCCATAGACTCTTCCAATGAAAACTTAATAGCAGGAGCAATACGTGTGTTATCATCAGTACCGGATGCACGCATATTCGTTAATTGCTTTCCTTTTGTGATATTGATTGTTAAATCGTTGTCACGAATGTGTTCACCAACGATCTGGCCTTCGTAAATATCAACTCCCGGATCAACAAAGAAGCGACCACGGTCCTGCAATTTATCGATGGAGTAAGCAGTTGTATTCCCTTTGTCCATAGAAATCAATACTCCGCTCAAACGACCAGGAATCGGGCCTTTCCAAGGCTCATAATCTTTAAAACGATGCGCCATTACAGCTTCTCCGGCAGTGGCTGTCAATACGTTGGTACGTAAGCCTATAATTCCACGTGCTGGTATTTCAAATTCTAAATGTTGCAAAGCACCTTTGGTTTCCATTACAAGAAGCTCGCCTTTACGTTGAGTAACCAATTCAATAACTTTACCTGAAACCTCAGCAGGGACATCAACAGTCAATACTTCAATAGGCTCACATTTTTTACCATCAATTTCTTTAATAATAACTTGTGGCTGACCAACCTGAAGCTCATAACCTTCACGGCGCATGGTTTCAATTAGCACTGAAAGATGCAGAATCCCGCGTCCGTATACCAAAAAAGCATCAGCTGAATCAGTTGGAAGAACTTTTAAAGCCAGGTTCTTTTCCATTTCTTTAAACAGGCGATCATGCAAATGGCGGGATGTTACAAACTTGCCTTCCTTTCCGAAGAAAGGAGAGTTATTGATCGTAAATAACATGTTCATCGTAGGCTCATCAATGTGGATTAACTCCAAAGCTTCCGGATTTTCATAATCCGCGATCGTATCTCCAATATCAAATCCTTCAATACCTATTACAGCACAGATATCACCGGCCTTTACTTCAGAAACTTTAAGTTTACCTAAACCTGCAAACGTATGAAGTTCTTTAACACGTGATTTTATGATCTTGCCGTCACTTTTTACCAGGGAAACCGGCATGTTCTCTTTTATCGTACCTCTTGCAACACGGCCAACAGCAATACGCCCAACAAAGGATGAATAATCTAATGACGTGATCTGCATTTGAAGGGTACCTTCGTTAATTGGTGCGGCAGGGATGTGCTCTAAAATAGCATCTAATAAAGGAGTGAAATCTTCCGTTGGTTCTTTCCAGTCGGTTGACATCCAGCCTTGTTTAGATGAACCATATAATACTGGAAAGTTTAATTGCTCGTCAGTTGCATCCAGGCTAAAGAATAACTCCCAAACGGCTTCGTAAACTTCCTCCGGACGACAATTTTCTTTATCAACTTTATTAACAACTACAATGGGCTTTAAACCCAAAGCAAGTGCTTTTTGAGTTACAAAACGTGTTTGAGGCATCGGGCCTTCAAAAGCATCGACAAGAAGGATTACTCCATCTGTCATTTTTAAAACACGTTCTACCTCACCACCAAAGTCGGCGTGACCAGGGGTATCAATGATATTGATTTTAACGTCTTTGTATTGTATTGAAACGTTTTTTGAAACAATTGTAATTCCCCGTTCGCGTTCGAGGTCGTTATTGTCAAGAATTAATACACCACTTTGTTCATTGTCACGAAAAAGATGTGTAGAATGTAAAATTTTGTCAACAAGGGTAGTCTTTCCGTGGTCAACGTGTGCAATAATTGCTATATTTCTGATTTTCTGCATTTTATCGGTAATGTAATACTCGAAATTTTTGCAAAGGTAGTTATTACGATTGGAAAAATTTGTTACTGGAATTGTTTTTTTTTATATTGTCTAAATTTTTTTTATATAGCTTTGACAAAAGCACGCCTGGATTTCGCTAAGTTTGTATTATGGATATCCAACTAATTCTTGTACTTGCGCTGTTTATATTAGCTGTGCTTTATCTGATAAGGTTGATTTACCTGAATATGAAACCAGGTAAAAAGGGTGGTTCATGCAAAACGTGCAGCGCTTGCAGTGACTTTTCTGCCGTTAAAAATACTCCTGATCTAAAAACCAAATCGAATACTACTTCGTAATCAGGCAAACTGCATAAGCCACCACCCCTTCTTCTCTGCCAATAAATCCCATTGTTTCATTGGTAGTCGCTTTTATTGAGATATCTTCTGTGCTTAAGCCCATCGCCGTGGCAATGTTTTTCTTCATTTCCTGAATGTAAGGTTTTATTTTAGGAGCCTCAATACAAAGCATGGCATCAACATTCCCTACTTGCCAGCCTTTTTCCGCTAACAAAGCAACACAATGCTTTAATAAAATAAGACTGTCGATATCTTTCCATTGTGGATCGGTATTTGGAAAGTGGTAACCAATGTCTTCCAGATTGGCAGCCCCTAAGATTGCATCGCAAATGGCATGAGCAAGAACGTCTGCATCTGAATGTCCGAAAGCTCCTGAATGGTGATTAAGTTTAACGCCACCTAAAATAAACGGATGATTTTCTTTTAATTGGTGTACATCAAAACCGAACCCTACTTTAATCTTCATTTTGTATTCTTAAAATTCAAACATATTGAATTCAACCTTAGGAAACAATACTAAAAGCTAATAATGCAATTATCTATTCAACAGTTACTGATTTTGCCAGGTTTCTGGGCTGATCGACATTGCAGCCGCGCAAAAGAGCTACATGATAAGATAGTAACTGCAAAGGTATGGTTGCCAGTAGGGGAAGAAAGGCATCGTTTGCATCGGGAATCTCCACTACGTAGTCTGCTACTTTTTTAATATCAACATCGCCTTCGGTGACTACTGCAATTACTCTTCCTTTCCGCGCTTTTACTTCCTGAATGTTGCTGACAACTTTTTCGTAAGAAGAGCTTTTCGTGGCAATCACGACAACCGGAAATCCTTCATCAATTAAGGCAATCGGACCATGTTTCATTTCGGCAGCCGGGTAGCCTTCCGCATGTATATAGGAAATTTCTTTCAGTTTCAGAGCACCCTCCAAGGCAACAGGAAACCCGATTCCACGACCCAGGTACAGACAGTTGCTGATATCCTTAATCTCTTCTGCAATGTATTTTGTGCTTGCTTCAGTTTCCAGGCATTTTTTAATCAAGTCCGGGATGTTATCCAACTCTGTTAAAAGAGCTTTCATTGCATCAACGTCAATTTCCTTTTTTAATTGGGCGATGTAGAAAGCTATCAGGGTAAGGATTGTGACCTGGGCAGTAAAGGCTTTGGTAGAGGCAACTCCGATTTCAGGTCCTGCATGGGTATAAACGCCTGCATCTGTTAGTCGTGTAATTGAAGAGCCTGCTACGTTGCAGATACCAAAGATTGTAGCACCTCTCTGTTTCGCTATTTCCAGTGCAGCCATCGTATCGGCGGTTTCTCCTGATTGGGATATTGCAAATACGATATCATTTGCTGAAATAATAGGGTTCCTATACCGGAACTCAGAAGCATATTCCACTTCTACAGGAATACGTGCATATTCTTCAATCAAGTATTCGCCTACCAAAGCGGCATGCCAGGAAGTTCCGCAGGCAACAATAATAATACGATCTGCATTCTTTAGTGTTTCATCAAAAACTTTTAAACCACCCAATTGGATTTTGCCTTCTTTAGGATAAATCCGCCCACGCATGCAGTCCCTTACGGTTTTGGCCTGTTCATGGATCTCTTTCAGCATAAAGTGGTCATAGCCTGCCTTCTCAAGGAGTTCCAGCTTCAGCTCTAATTTATGAATGGATGGTGTTTGGATTTCGTTGTCAACGGTTCTTATCTGGATATCATCTTTTGTGATCGTTGCGATTTCAAGATCCTTTAGATAGATAATGTTCTGTGTATATTCAATGATAGGGGAAGCGTCCGATCCGATTATATATTCATCTTCACCTACACCGATAACCATCGGACTGCTTTTTCTGGCAGCGACAAGCTGGTCTGGTTGATTTTTGTCAATCACAACAATGGCGTAGGCGCCAATTATTTGAGTTAATGCCAATCGGACAGCCTCCGTCAAATCGCAATCTTCTTCTTCCTGTATATGTTCAATCAGGTGAATCAAGACTTCTGTATCCGTATCGCTTGTAAACGTATGCCCCTGGTTAATTAAGGTTTCTTTTAGAACGGCATAATTTTCAATAATCCCGTTATGGACAATTGCAAGCCGTTGGTTGCCTGAAGAGTGCGGGTGGGCATTCTGGTCAGAAGGTTCTCCATGGGTTGCCCAGCGCGTATGGCCAATGCCGACAGTGCCGCTTAAGTCTTTGGTTGATGCGAACTCTTCAAGAGCAGAAACCTTTCCAGCCTTTTTATATGTTTTTATATTGTTATCAACAAGCGCAATCCCTGCACTGTCGTATCCTCTATATTCTAATCGTTTTAATCCTTTTATTATAATTGGCCAGGCTTCTTTTGAGCCAATGTATCCTACAATTCCACACATAAATTTTCAGTTGATAACTATTCTAAGTTAGAACTCATTTGGTAAACAATACCTTATGGTTTTAAAAAAAAAAATAAAAGTCGGAAAATAATCCGACTTTATAATATAATCCTGAAAAATCAGCAGAAATTTAATTTGCCTTACTGTAGTATATGTTTAATTTCATTTTGTAATTCGGATTGGTATTGCTTCCAAGAATAGCCCGGGCACCAGAATTCACATTTTTTAAATAAGGAACCGTAGTTGATTGTGCGCGTGCGGCCGGTTCGATATAAAAGACATCATTGCTGATTTTTCCTAAAAGTAAATCCTGTATATAAGATGTAAGCGTAAATTGGTAGCGCTTCTTTGCAGTGTCATATTTGCCGCCAAAAGCCAAACCAAAGCTACGAGGGTCACGGATGCTTTCACGTGTGTCACCGTCAGGAACAGGTGTGCGTTGACCGGCAATATCTTCACGATATAGCGTAAGCCTCTGTGCCTGATTGGTAAATTCTGTACCTGTAGCCTCTTCATCAGTGTAAATAACCAATTCTGCTTTGTTTATAACCAGATTGTATTCTTTTAATGAGGATAAGTTGGGTAGAGATAGTTTAATCCGTAAGCCTGCCGGAGATTGGGTATAAAGCGTTTCATACGTTCCATTCGGATTATCAAGTTGCGTTTGTACTTCTGTAGTATACGTATGGATAACAGAACTCGCAGCATTTCCGGTACTTATTGGATAGAATTTGATCTTCTGAGCAGTCGTGTCAGGTGTTTTATAATAAACCATCAACCCGTTTGCATCCGTATTGATTGCTAAGTGGATGAGGCTACCCGTTCCTGTCTGTGCTGCTTTATTAACACTAACCTGAAAACCTTTGATCCGATTATGATAGAAATCATGGTCAGCAAATTGCAAGGAGTCAATATTGCCATCGAAAAGATTTTTAATTTTTGCTGCATCCAACGGAATGCGTAATTGTGGACCAACCCTGACAGTCGTATCAACGCCATCAATAATGGTATTGATTCTCACACTATCCCGATAAGCATAACGGGTAAGGGTTTTACTTCCAAAGATATCGGGGTTTACATCCCAAACTGCATTTGTAGAATAGTTTTTACCGATCTCATAAGGATTGGCAAGTTGCTTAACTTCAATATTTGCAGTTGATAAAAGGGAATCACCGAAAAAGTCCTGGCCATAATTAATAACCATAATGGCCGAATCAAGGCTTGCATTGACAGGAATTCTGGAATCGCCAGTTGTCAGGTTTTGAAGTGCAAATTGAATGCTGGCATTGCTTTCTCCGATGGATGGATCGTTCAGGTATCCCAGGGGAAGTTGGTTAACGCCTCTCGTGAAGATGCTATCCTCTTTTACTGTTACAGACTTTATTTGTAAAGTGTCAATAAGTTCACCGTAAATTTGATCACCGGGATCAACGTCTAAACCTACTTTTGACGGGTTATCGCAACCACTTAAAATAAAGAGACTTATCAACAGGGTTAATAAGTCTCGGAAATAATATCTCATATGTTAAAATTGAAAACTAAACAACGTTATACAGTTTCGAGTTCTTCACTCGCAAATTGTTCGTAAAGGTTGCAATAATTTTCGAAATCCGTGTCATTTTGTGCGTCAATAACCGGAATTTCTACGTTTTTAACAATTTTTAACAAATCTTCGTGGATGTTTGGCTCTGCCAATACGATTGCATCCGAATAGCCAATTGCTCCTTTATAAAGGCTCAGGTAATCAGCCTCTTTGTAATTTGCAACATCTTCTTCTTTCATTGAAGGCGTCAGGGCTTTTTTGCTAAAGTCGGCACCCAGATTATCGTTGAAAGAATCGTTGTATAAAGAATAAATGACTTTTGAATCTTTATAAGTAGGGTCGTTTTTGTAAGATGTCTTCAGATAAGCAGGAACTAAAGCACTCATCCATCCGTGACAATGAACCACGTCCGGCGACCAGCCTAGTTTTTTAACAGTTTCCAACGCACCTTTACAAAAGAAAACGGCTCTTTCATCATTGTCGGAAAAGAATTTCCCGGCTTTATCGTTGAATACTTGTTTGCGGTGAAAATATTCGTCATTATCCAAGAAGTATACCTGCATACGCGCTGCTGGTATAGAAGCCACTTTAATGATTAAAGGGTTATCATTATTATTCACCACGATGTTCATTCCCGATAAGCGGATAACTTCATGAAGCCTATTTCTACGCTCATTGATTGTGCCAAAACGAGGCATAAGAATCCGGATTTCATATCCTTTTTCCTGCATTGCCTGTGGTAGTTGACGAGTTATTTCTGAAATTTTGCTTAATTCTAGGAAAGGCGACATTTCGTGTGTAATAAACAATATCTTTGTTTTTGCCATCTCCAATAATTTTTTTGTATTTTGTTTCTCTTAAGTAGAATATTGCCTAAAAGGTTCTGCAAAGATAAGCATTATCTCTCAATTTATCAACCAATTACAAAAAATGCTTTGTAATGCCGATTCTAATTACCACTTTTGGCGGTATTTTTTTAATACATAGTCATGCTCATATTTACTACAAAGAAGGAATTAGATACTCATCTTTCCAGTTTAAGGGAAAATGCAAAACGCATTGGCTTGATTCCGACAATGGGGGCCCTTCATCAAGGGCATATATCATTATTAGACTATATTAAAGAATTTTGTGATATTCGGGTTTGCAGCATTTTTGTCAATCCGACCCAGTTTAATAATCCTGAAGATTTAGAGAAATATCCTCGTCCTATAGAAAAAGATATCAAAAAGCTGGAACAAGCTAAATGCGATGTCTTATTTATGCCCGAAGTAGGTGAGATGTATGCAGATGGAGAGGAATGGCATATCGATTTAGGAGGAATTGACTCTATTCTGGAAGGTGCTTTTCGCCCTGGCCATTTTCAGGGAGTTACTCAGGTTGTTAGTAAGCTATTTAATATTATTAAACCCGATGTTGCCTGTTTCGGACAAAAGGATTATCAACAATATCTGGTAATCAAAAAAATGGTGCAGTTGCTTGATCTGCCTGTTGAAATCAAAGCCTGCCCTGTCATTCGTGAAGAAAGTGGTCTGGCTATGAGCTCGAGAAACGTACGTTTATCCGATGAAGGGCGTCAGCAGGCATTGTCAATCTATAAAAGTTTAAATTATTTAAAACAGCATATCACCTGTAATTCATTTGAGAAGGTCAGGATTGAAGCTATTCAGATATTGAAAGAAGCAGGAGAAGCGGAACTTGAATATTTTGAAATATGTGATCCTGAGGATTTGAAACCAGTGGCAAATTGCGAAGTAAAGCGCACGGTTATTGCACTGATTGCTGTATGGATAGATGGTGTACGGCTGATTGATAATATGCTAATCGAGGTGAGCCAATAATGTATTTCTTTAATTTTTAGTAACTTTGCAACATGATTATTGAGGTAATGAAATCGAAGATTCATCGTGCGCGTGTTACACAGGCAGAGTTGAATTATGTAGGCAGTATAACAATTGATGAAGATTTAATTGAAGCAGCCAACATTATACCAAACGAAAAAGTACAAATTGTAAACAATAACAATGGTGCCCGTTTCGAAACTTATGTAATTAAAGGAGAGCGCGGATCCGGGGTTATTTGCCTGAACGGCGCTGCTGCCCGGTTGGCGCAGGTGGGGGATGTAATTATTATTATATCATATGCATACATGACCATGGAAGAGGGTAAAGAATACAATCCTTTGCTCGTATTTCCTGATGATAATAACCGTTTAATCAAATAAACCACTCTTAAAAACCTAATAATCATAAGCTTTTTTGATTTTTACTACTATGCATGCATAGTATTTGCTATATTTAAAAAAAATAACTTATGATTTTTGATCTAACTGAAGAACAGGAGATGATCCGCGATGCGGCTCGTCACTTTGCTCAAACTGAACTCAAACCCGGTGTTATTGAACGCGATGAACATCAAACCTTCCCGACAGAGCAAGTTAAAAAGCTAGGTGAATTAGGCTTTTTGGGCATGATGGTTGACCCGAAATATAACGGAGCAGGATTGGATGCTATTTCTTATGTTCTGGTTATGGAAGAACTCTCTAAAATAGATGCTTCGGCTTCGGTGGTCGTATCCGTTAATAATTCTTTGGTATGTTATGGTTTAGAAAAATATGGATCTGAAGAACAAAAAGAAAAATATCTGAAGCCATTGGCCGCAGGAGAGATTATCGGTGCCTTTTGTCTGTCCGAACCTGAAGCTGGATCTGATGCAACTTCCCAGCATACAACAGCCGAAGATAAAGGCGATCATTATTTGTTGAACGGTACCAAAAACTGGATTACCAATGGTGGCACTGCTTCTGTCTACCTGGTAATTGCACAAACTCATCCTGAAAAGGGAAGCAAGGGAATTAACGTCCTCATTGTAGAAAAGGGAATGGAAGGTTTTACCGTTGGACCCAAGGAAAACAAATTAGGTATCAGAGGTTCTGATACACATTCTTTACATTTTAGCGATGTGAAAGTGCCAAAAGAAAATCGCATAGGTGAAGACGGATTCGGATTTAAATTTGCGATGCAGACGCTTGATGGCGGGCGTATCGGTATTGCCGCACAAGCTTTGGGTATTGCTGAAGGTGCCTATGAGCTGGCAGTGGGATATGCTAAGGAGCGCAAAGCTTTCGGGAAGCCTATTTCACAATTACAGGCCATTAGTTTTAAATTAGCAGATATGGCAACCGATATTGAAGCCGCCCGTTTATTGGTTATGAAGGCGGCATGGATGAAGGATCAAGGATTGCCATATGCAAAATATGCATCAATGGCAAAGCTAAAAGCCTCTGAAGTTGCCATGAAAACCACAATCGAGGCGGTTCAGGTTCATGGAGGGTATGGCTATGTGAAAGAATATCATGTTGAGCGTTTAATGCGTGATGCCAAGATCACTCAGATTTATGAAGGAACTTCTGAAATTCAGCGGCTTGTAATTGCCAGAGAAGTACTGAAATAAGTATATTTACAAAAAGTTATTCTGATGAAATCATTCTTTTTTCCTTTTATATTTATCGCTTTAATTTGTTTTTCGGCTTGTAAACCCTCAAAAGTCACATTAGAAAATGGGGTATGGCGCGGCGTTTTCCAAACAGATTCTACTGTTGAAATACCTTTCAATTTTGAGATATATGATTCTGCCGGTACAAAGCAAATCGCATTTATCAATGGTAAGGAGCGTTTAAATATTAATAAAATTGAATTGAAGGATGATTCCGTTTTTATTGAAACGCCCATGTACGAAACAGAGATCCGCGCAAAATTGAACTCTGAGGGAATGACGGGAACCTGGATACGCCATTTGCCTGATCGAGTGCAGCGAATGCCTTTTGAAGCTACTCCCAATACAAGTTATCGTTTTGTAAAAGAACCCAAAGAAGTAAAAGGCGATATTGGAGGTCGTTGGTCTGTATTATTCCGGAAGGATCAGAGTGCTGATACTTCACTCGCTATAGGTGAGTTTGTTCAGGACGGTAATCAGGTACACGGTACGTTCTTAACCAATTATGGCGACTATCGTTTTTTAAGTGGTGACATTGATGGAGAGATCCTTTCGTTATCGGCTTACGCCGGATCAAGTCCAAGTCTCTTCGTCGCAACCATTTCAGAAGAAGGAATCGTTGGCGATATGTATTCGGGTCCGGACAATCATTCTGAGTGGGAAGCAAGAAAAGATGAAAATGCCATGCTGGCTGACGCCTATAACATGACACGTCTTAAACCAGCGTATAAAACCCTTGCTTTTAAATTTCAGGATACGGAAGGCAATATGGTCTCTTTGACCGATGACCGTTTTAAAAACAAAGTTGTTATCCTTCAATTTCTAGGATCCTGGTGTCCTAATTGTATGGATGAAACAGCTTTTTTAAGTCCGTTTTATAAGGAGTATAAAGATAAAGGTGTAGAAATCATTGGCTTGGCCTATGAACGCTATGCTGAACCGGACAGAGCAAAACGAGCTGTAGCAAACCTGATTGATCGTTTTCAGGTTACTTATCCGGTTTTATTAACAGGCTTTTCCAATAAACCAGGCGAGGTATTAAAAAGTCTTCCGGCTCTTGAAAATTTCAATGCGTTTCCCACAACCATTGTCATTGATAAAAAAGGATTGGTGCGCACCATTCATAGTGGCTTTGATGGTCCGGCAACGGGAGAAGCTTACACCACGTACACTGCTGAATTTGAGGCATCGATTAACCAGTTATTGAGCGAGTAAACTTTTTGGCAATTAATCACTGGTTAACGAGTAAAGGGAATGAATTACTTTTTTTGATGATGTTCATCACATTCTAGCTCCATAATATTAAGTCAATTTACATTTGTGAATTTACAATTAATATTATGAGTCATACATTTCATATACCTGTACTTGGTTTAGCTTTCTCAATTGACACTCCTTTAAAAGTTGCACGTTATGGTATCTCATCGGTGGTTTCCATCGTGGATGATATTCTGATTGAGCGTATGCGTGAATTTTATACCAAACAAATTGGTAAGGAATTTACTGCTATACCATCTAAAACTGCTGACTTTCGGGCGAAGCGGATTACTGCTTATTTGAACCTGTTGAAGGAAATGGTTGACAAGCAATTTGATTTATTAAGAAAATCAGACTTTATCCCAGGGTCAGAAATCTCGAAGTATTGCGAGCTTTTACCGGAACATTCTTCTTTAAAAGGTCTATATAATATCATGATCCATACCGCTGATTCGGAGAGCAAACTTGATATACAAAACAGACTGAGAAACAGGATTCGTTGTGGTTCTATTGATGTAAATATCATGTCCAAAGTAGACAAGATTAACTATGATTTAAATGGCAATACGTTAGGCGAACAGTTTACGGATGCCATAGCCGCACTTCGGGGCTTTGCGCAAAGTAACCTCAATTCCGCACTTATTCTCTCTGCAGGAATGAATCCGCGACTGTACAGTTCATTGGAAGGGTTTATGGATTTTTATCCGGATGCCAATCAGCGTTTCAGGAAACAGATCATCCTTAAGGTGAGCGATTTCCGTTCCGCTTTTATTCAGGCGAAGTTTTTAGCAAAGAAGGGTCTCTGGGTATCTGAATTTCGTATAGAATCTGGTTTGAATTGCGGTGGTCATGCTTTTGCGACGGAGGGATACCTTTTGGGCCCGATTTTAGAAGAGTTTAAACAAAAGCGGCAGGAGATGACTGAATCCCTGTTTGAGATATATCAAACTGCATTATGGGAAAAAGGAATAAACAGCATTGAAGTGCCTGTTCAGAAGTTAACCGTACAGGGTGGCATTGGTACTGCAGAAGAAAATAGCTTTTTAATAGAAAATTATAAGTTAGATGGAACCGGTTGGGGCAGTCCGTTCCTGTTAGTTCCCGAAGCTACAAATGTAGACATCCACACGCTTGAAAGCCTAGTAAAAGCCACTCAAGATGATTTTTATATCAGTGGTTCATCGCCTTTGGGAGTTCCGTTTAATAACTTCCGGAAAAGCTCTGCTGAAAATTTGAGATTGGAACGGATTAAAAAAGGCCGTCCGGGAAGTCCCTGTAAAAAGAAGTTTCTTGTTTCTAATACCGAATTTACAGAGCAGCCAATTTGCACAGCTTCCAGAGAGTTTCAAAACTTAAAAATCAAACAGCTCGAGACAGCTAATCTTCCTATTGAAGCATTTAATCAACAAGTTGATTTGATAACCGAGAAAGTATGTTTATGTGATGGCTTAGCTACTTCTGCTTATATTAAGAATGACATTTTAAAACCAAGGGAAAGCAAAGCAGTAGCAATTTGCCCCGGCCCGAATCTGGCTTATTTTTCTGGCAGTTTCACACTGGAAGAGATGATCAGACACATTTATGGTAAAATAGATCTGCTTAATAAGGTTGACCGTCCCCATATGTTTGTTAATGAACTAAATCTATACATTGAATATTTAAAAAAAGACATTAATCAACACCTTGTCCAATTGAATGATAAAAAGCGTAAATACCTTATTAAGTTCAAAGAGCAATTGCAGAATGGAATAGATTATTATAAAGAATTGGTTCCTAAACTATATAATGAAACGGATAATTACCGCATCAGGACATTAAATGAGTTATTGCGACTTGAGAATGAACTTCATATTTCGGTAATAGTATAATGCTCTTTATATAATTTAAGAAAATAAGCAAGCCGGGTAAATTTATTCTATTGTTCCCGTCATTTAAATATATAGTAAGGCTTTTACAGGAGCAATAGAGTGCTTTATTAGCCAATCCTTACATTTTAATAGATAAGCTAATAAGTATTTGCTTGTTAGAATATAAAATAGACGGTGATACAAAACCCGATTTGACTAAAACAGAGCAAAAAGAAAAGCGAAGATTTTACCTTCGCTTTTCTTTTTGTCTTATAAGATGAATTATTTAATCAAGTGCTTTAACTGAATAATCTCTTTTTCTTCAAGATGTCTCCAGCGACCACGTGGAAGGTCTTTTTTAGTAAGATTTGCATAGATTACCCGATCAAGTTTGATCACGTCGTAACCTAAGTGTTCGAATATACGACGTACAATCCGGTTTTTTCCACTATGAATCTGAATTCCGATTTCCTTTTTACTGGCACCTTGTACGTAGCTTACGTCATCTGGTTTAATAAAGCCGTCTTCTAATTCAAGGCCATATTCAATTTTATTAAAGTCGCCTTGAGTCAGGTTTTTATTTAATTCAACCTGATATATTTTAGTAATGCTATTTCTTGGATGCGATAATTTTTCTGCTAATTCACCATCATTGGTCATTAATAACAGTCCTGTTGTATTCCGGTCTAATCTGCCGATTGGATAGATACGTTCGCGAGTTGCTTTTTCAACCAAATGCATTACAGTACGACGCTCCTGAGGATCATCTGTAGTTGTTATATAGTCTTTCGGTTTATTTAAAAGGACATAAACCATTTTTTCGCGTTTCAGACGTTCGCCATTGTACTTTACTTCATCTGTTGCAGGGTTTACCCTGGTTCCTAATGATGTAACTACCTCGCCATTCACGCTTACTACTCCGGCTTCGATTAACTCATCAGCCTTCCTACGGGAACAAACTCCGGCATTTGCAATGTAGCGGTTCAAGCGAATTAATTCAGGTTCACCCGGAACATATGATCTGCCTTCTTGTTGAGAACTGTCATCTTTCCTTGGCTTACGAGCACGACTATCGGTTTTCGATTGTTCGTCCCTTTTAAAGTCGCCTGATTTTCTAAAGGGTCTGTCTTCTCTTTTGAAACCGTCATCCTTTTTAAAGGGGCGGTCACTTTTATTAAAAGGAGTGTCTCTTCGAGGCCTGTCATCTCTTTTTGGACGGTCATCAGTTCGTTCGTCTCTTTTGAACTCACCTGGTTTTCCAAAGGATTTGTCTTCTCTTTTGAATCCATTATCCTTTTTGAAACCATCTGGTTTAGTGAATTTTTCTTCCCTTCTGAAACCTTCCTCTTTTTTAAATGGAGCATCTCTTCTTGGTCTTTCACCACTATTAGAACCCTCTGGTTTTCTAAAGTGATCAGCTTTTTTGAAGCGATCATCCTTTTTGTACTCCGGCTTTTTATAGGATTTATATTCACTCTTGGAACCATCGTCTCTTTTGTTAAAGGGGCGGTCCTCTTTTTTAAACGGCCGGTCGTCTTTTCTGAAAGAACGGTCTTCTCTGTTGAACGGACGATCATCTTTTTTTGAAAACGATGAGGAAGACGATGTCGATTTGTTATAAGGTCTTGGCCGGTTATCATCTGGTTTTTTAGCGTCAAAGCTTTTTCCAGGCGCTTTATCAAAGCGTTTTGTGTGAGGTTTTTTATCGTCGAAACGATTGTCCCGGTTCGCGTTTCCTTCAGTTTTTCTACCAAAAGCCGGTTTACCTCCTCGGTTGGACTTGCCGTCGCGGCTGTTCCCTTTGTTATTGAATGGCATATATTTTTACCCTTATTTGAATCTACAAAGGTAGAGCAAATTTTTAGATTATGACTTATCCTGTTTACTTTTTAAATACGGAAAGATGAGCCTCAAGAATCTGCCATTAAACGTACTTAAGAAGGGTTTTCCCGTAACTGTTTGGTAGTTAAGATAATAGTTCGTACATTTGCCACCCACATTTTTCCAGTACCAAAAGGAGAGGTAAAAAATGATAAAAAAACACCTATTAACTTGTGCCCTGGCGCTAGTCATTTTAGTCAGCACAAAGTTATTTATATACAGCACCCCGGTAAAAACTGAAACCGAAATCAACACGTTGATTAAAGCCGAGAAGGCAGTTAAAAGGCAGCGGGTACTACTTGAAAAAGAAAGAAAAGCATTAGAAAAAGAAGAGAAAGAAAAATACTTTTCCTCCTTAAACTTTGCAAATGAAACCCTACCCCAGGATGTTAATTCGGTAGATAGGAGAATGAGAAGAAACCTTGATAGGTTTTCATATCATAATCTCCAATCACACAAATTACATCGCATAGCAAAGCAATGGTTTCCAAAGATTGAACCCATTTTGAAAAAGCATGGAATTCCTGAGGATTTTAAATACATGCCTTTAGTCGAAAGCGGATTGAAATCAGGAACGTCGCATAAAGGTGCTTCTGGTTATTGGCAGTTTATGCCGGAAACCGCCCGGTCCTTTGGATTGAAGGTAAACGGTCAAATAGATGAGCGTCAGGATATCGAAAAATCGACAGAGGCAGCAGCGAAATATATCAAAGCATTGTATAACAAATTTGGTAATTGGACCTTAGCTGCTGCAGCCTATAATGTTGGTGAAGGAAGTTTGCTGAAAGTCATGAAAAGGCAAAAGGAAGATAACTACTATTTGCTTTCTTTAAATGCGGAAACTGCATCTTATATTTATAAGTTGATTTCTATGAAAGAGATTATCGAGAACCCAAGTATTTATGGCTACCGACCTGCAAGCGGAAGGGGTATGATCGCTGAGAATACTGCGGAGAAATCTTCGGATAATCGTTTGTAAAAAACATTGATTATCATCTCTTTCTTCTTTTTAAAGCTTACGACAGTCTGACTTTTCTTCAAACAATTTCATATTATTATCTGTATTTTTGCAATAATAGGGCTAAGCTTTGGCTCTTTTGCATTGAGCTATATACATGAATAAAAATACAATACCTGACCTAGGCGAACAGAACGAGGTTGAAGTTTTTGGTGCCCGGGTTCATAATCTAAAAAATATTGATGTGAGTTTTCCACGAAATAAACTGGTTGTAATAACCGGTTTAAGTGGTAGTGGTAAATCCTCACTTGCTTTTGATACGATCTATGCCGAAGGGCAACGCCGCTATCTTGAAACATTTAGTGCCTATAGCCGCCAGTTTCTTGGTGGTTTAGAACGTCCGGATGTAGATAAGATCTCAGGACTGAGTCCGGTAATTGCGATCGAGCAGAAAACTACCAACAAGAATCCTCGTTCCACCGTTGGTACGATAACTGAAGTTTACGATTTTTTACGTCTTTTGTTTGCAAGAGCCGGGGAAGCATTCTCCTATGTTTCGGGTAAGAAGATGGAGCGTCTTTCTGAAGATCAAATTATAAACCGGCTTTTAATTCAATTTGAAAATCAACCGGTAAACGTATTGGCTCCAGTTGTAAAAGGAAGAAAGGGTCATTATCGGGAACTGTTTGAACAAATCAGAAAGCAGGGTTTTGTTAAAGTGCGGATTGATGGGGAACTAACCGATCTTGTTCCAAAAATGCAGGTTGATCGCTATAAAACACATGATATTGAAGTGGTGATAGACCGATTAACGATTGGTGAAAAGGATAGGAGCCGTTTGCAAAGTTCGGTACAGCAAGCAATGAAACTTGCCAAAGGGGTTATTAAAATCAGCAATGCTGCCAATCAGGAGTTCTTCTTTAGCCGCTTTTTAATGGATCCTGAATCGGGCATATCGTACGATGAACCCCAACCAAATACATTTTCATTTAATTCACCGTACGGTGCTTGTGAAAACTGTGATGGATTGGGCTATGTTTTTCAGGTTGACAGGGAAAGTGTTATTCCGGATCCCAAATTAAGTATTATGCGTGGGGGATTGGCTCCCTTGGGCGAATATAAAGATAATTGGACCTTCCAGCAGCTAAAAGCTCTTGGTAAAAAATATGGTTTCTCACTGACCACTCCACTAAAAGAATTTTCGGAAGAGCATTTGAATTTGATTTTTGAAGGAGCGCCAGATATCATAAGTGTACCGGTTGCTTATAATAAATGGAATGTTAAAACCTATCAGATTGTTTATGAAGGAATCTTTAAGCAATTGGAAGATGAGCTGGAGCAGAAAGCAGGAAAGGATGATTTCGATAGTTTCAGATCATTGAAAACCTGTCCGGTTTGCAATGGAGCACGGCTTAAGAAAGAAGCTTTACATTTTAAAATAGACCATAAGAATATTTCCGAATTGGCGGAAATGGATATTTCGACACTGACTGATTGGTTTGATGATGTAGAAAGCAGGCTGAGTGAACGTCAAAATATTATTGCTGCTGAGATTTTAAAAGAGATCCGTTCTCGCCTGGGATTTTTGCTGGATGTTGGCTTAAACTATTTAACATTAAACCGTACTGCCAAAACGCTTTCTGGTGGAGAGGCTCAACGGATTCGATTGGCCACACAAATTGGCTCTCAGCTTGTCAATGTTTTGTATATCCTGGATGAACCAAGTATCGGCTTGCATCAGCGTGATAATGAACGATTGATCGGGGCTTTAAAAAACTTAAGGGATATTGGCAATTCGGTTTTGGTAGTTGAGCACGATAAGGATATGATACTTGCTGCTGATTATGTCATTGATATGGGCCCAGCCGCGGGCTTGAATGGTGGAGAAGTGGTTGCTAAAGGAACTCCAAAAGAAATTGAAGGAAGCCATACATTAACTGCTGCTTACCTAAACCAGGAAAAGGAAATACCTCTTCCTGAAAAGAGGAGAGATAGCAGTGGTCCGGTATTGCGGCTTGAAGGCGCAAGCGGACACAACCTTAAGAAGGTAAATGTTGAATTTCCATTGGGCTGCTTTATTGCAGTTACCGGTGTCTCCGGTAGTGGCAAATCCAGTCTGATTACAGAAACTTTATATCCAATATTAAATCATCATTTTTTCAGAGCTAAGAAGATTCCTTTGCCTTATAAGAAATTAGTTGGTTTAGAGAATATTGACAAGGTAATTGAAATTGATCAATCGCCTATTGGAAGAACACCTCGTTCCAATCCTTCGACATATACAGGGGTATTTTCTGATATACGAAATTTATTTGTTCAACTTCCTGAAGCAAAGATCCGGGGTTATAAGCCAGGTCGTTTTTCTTTTAATGTGAAGGGTGGCCGCTGTGAAACCTGTAAGGGTGGCGGAATGAAGGTAATTGAAATGAATTTTCTTCCCGACGTACAAGTACCTTGCGAAACCTGCCAGGGAAAGCGGTATAATCGTGAAACGCTGGAGGTCCGTTACCGTGGAAAATCAATCAGTGATGTTCTGGATATGCGTGTGGAAGAAGCTGTCACATTTTTTGAGCCCATTCCGCAAATTTATAGAAAAGTTAAAACGCTGAATGATGTCGGATTAGGATATTTAACACTGGGACAATCATCGGTTACCTTATCGGGCGGAGAGGCGCAACGTGTTAAACTGGCAACCGAACTTTCCAAAAAGGATACCGGTAAAACTTTTTATATCTTAGATGAACCGACAACCGGATTGCACTTTGAAGATGTGAATGTATTATTGGGCGTATTAAATCGTTTGGTGGAACGTGGCAATACAGTGTTGGTCATTGAACATAATATGGACGTGGTGAAAGTAGCAGACTGGGTGATTGATATGGGACCAGAGGGGGGGCGGGGTGGCGGAGAATTGGTCTTTGCCGGAACGCCTGAAGGCCTGGCTCAGAGTAAGAAAAGCCGGACTGCTAAGTTTATCGAAATGGAGTTGAATTTTAGTAATAAAGTGCATCCATAAATTATAAGTTATATTTATATAAAAATAGATAGGGATATGGAAATAATTGTGTTGGATAAATTAGGAGTGGCAAATAAGATCAAGGAAGTTTTAGAGACGGTTTTTGATCCTGAGATTCCTGTTAATATTATCGAGTTGGGATTAGTTTATGAAATTATCACGAAAGAGGATGGAACAGCCAAGGTTGTGATGACATTAACGGCACCAAACTGTCCGGTAGTTGATTCAATTATTAATGAAGTTAACGAAAAAATTGAATCTGTAGAAGGGGTTACAAAAGGCTTAGTGGAATTGACATTCGATCCGCCTTGGGAAAAAAGCTTCATGAGTGATGAGGCACGTTTGGAGCTAGGATTTATGTAATTGATCTTATTGGAGCCCTTTTTCTAAATCACCTAATGTTTTAGGGGGAAGGGCTTTTACTTTTTCCTTTTCATTCCTTCCGAAGGTTAGCTTCCAAAAGTCTCTGGATTCTTTTGTTAATATCGGAGCTACTATGCTTAATATTAATACATACACTACAACAAAGGATTGAATAAGGGGATTAAGGCCACCGGCTTTTCCAATGTTTGCCATAATAATTGAGAATTCTCCTCGTGCAGACAAAGTAAATCCGATATCGAATGTTGCGTGAGGTTTCATTTTAGAGATTCTTGTGGCAAAGTAACCCGATGCCAGGTTTCCTAGAATGGTTAGTACTGCTGCGATAGAAGCCCACATAACTGCCCCTCCCAGGGACATAGGATCAATAGATAAACCGAAGCTAAAAAAGAACATAGCACCAAAGAAGTCTTTATAAGGTAATACCATTTGCTCAATTCGTTTTATATATTGCGAGTCAGCTAATACCAGTCCGGCCATTAAAGCACCGATAGCTTCAGCTACGTGGATGGTCTCTGAGAAGCCTGCGGTTATAAATAATAATGCGAAAATGATTAATATAAAGATCTCCGAGGATTTGACCTGAAGCAACTTGTCAATGGCAGGAACTACTTTTCTTCCAAGTACTAAAAAAAGTAAGATAAAACCCAGGGCAAGGAGACAGGTTCCGACAACGCTCCACATGGATCCGCCGCCACTTAAAACTAAACCTGATAAAAAAGAGATATGCATGGCGATAAAGAGGTCATCAAACATGATCATGCCCATAATGATTTCTGTTTCAGGATTGGCTGTTCGTCGTAAATCTGTTAAAACCTTGGCTACAATAACGGTTGAAGAGCTTGTCATAATCCCACAGATAACCATGATTTCTGCGAATGGCATCCCCATCATCCAGCCCACCAATAAGCCTGTCATAAAGTTTATACAGACATAAATTGTTCCGCCGGTTACGATTGATCTCCCTGATTTAATTAAGCGGCCAACCGAGAATTCTAATCCCAGATAGAAAAGAAGAAACAAAACCCCCAGCCTTCCCATGAAATCAAGGTAGGGTCTGCTATCTTTAAACTGAAGATCAATAGCACCAAGATCCGGAGCATGTTCTCCCAAAACCATACCTATCAAAATAAAAAATGGAATTACGGATACACGTAGTTTATTTGATATTAAGCCTACTGAGGCTACCAAACAAACGGCTATTCCAAGTTCTAATATTAAGGTATTCATAGTTTCTCTTAAGGGTACGCGGTTATTTATCTAATAGAATTTGCTTTAATAGTTTAATATGATTGCGTTTGCCTGCGACAACTAATGTGACACCAGCAGCAATGACAAAATCAGGACCTGGATTGATTGTTGTATCATCTTGATCAATTGCTGCGATGATTGAAGCTCCGGTCATTTTCCGGACCTCCAGTTCTCCAATGGATTTTCCAATGGCATTGGATTCTGCTTTTACTTTATACCACTCAATAATGAGGTCATCCAGTGCAACCTCAATAGTTTCCAAGGCTTTAGGCTTGTAAGATAAGCCACCTACAATACCTGCTACCTGTCGTGCTTCGTCGTCATTCAATGTTAAAACACATCTCGATTCATTTTCATTTTCATCATAATTGTAAAGTTCCCTTCGTCCATCATCGTGGATTACAATTACCACGCTATCTCCATAACTCGTTTCTATTTGGTATTTCTTCCCAATGCCAATTAGCTCCGTTTCTTTTACATTTGACATAATCAGTTCTTTTGTAAATAATTATATACCACATTATGATGTACTGCTCATCACATCCTCAAAAATATAAAAAAAATTGCAGAAAATTCATAATGAGTAGAAGTGTAATAAATTGACGAAATTTTCTTAATTTCAATAATGCAGAAGTTAATTACAGTATCCCAAATGCGAGAGGCCGATTCAGATTGTCTGAAAGCCATTAATATTCAACCGGTAGATCTTATGGAGAAAGCTGCACTGGCTTTTACAGGTGTATTTTGCGGATTGGTACCTGATAAGAATAAATCGATCATAATTTTATGTGGTACTGGTAATAATGGTGGAGATGGTTTAGCTATCGCCCGGTTATTGCAATGTGCCGGTTATTCAAATATTCGTGTACTGCTAATAACCACTGGTAAAAAAATGAGTTCTGAATTTCTGATAAACCTGGAGAGATTAAAAAATACGCCCGTTGTTGTTGATCATTTTCAGCAGGATCAAGCGGTACATATTCCCGAAAGTGTTGTTGTGGATGCAATTTTGGGATCTGGCATGGACAGGGAAATACGTGGTAATTTACTATCCTTAGTTACAGCGATTAATAAAGATAAAAAGTATGTGATTGCTGTTGATTGTCCAACCGGTTTTCGCTGCGAAGGCGAATTTCAAGATAAAAATGTGGTTTTAGAAGCATGTGATGTCGTTAGTTTTCAACGGGCAAAATTGAATTTCTTTTTTCCTGAATCAGCTGATTTCTTGCAACGATTTCATGTTGTCAATATTGGTTTGCGGGAAACGTTTATTGAATCGCTACCATCGGATTTCTATCTTCTTGAAAACTCGGATATATCAGCTATTTATAGAAAGCGGAAAAACTTTAGTCATAAAGGAACATATGGTCATGCCTATATCTATGCAGGAAGCAAGGGCAAAAGCGGTGCTGCACTCCTATGTGCAGAAGCGTGCATTTATTCAGGTGCAGGTTTAACGAGCCTTAGTCTCCCAGAGGAAGACCGGGGGGCTTTGCATGCCCGTTTGCCGGAAGCAATGTATCTGAATCGTCAGGAGGCCTGGAAAGGCGGACAAAGAGATAAATTTTCTGCAATTGCAATTGGTCCCGGCCTGGGTGAAAATGCTGATTATCTGGAGACAATACTTAAGGAGATAAGCGTTCCATTGGTTATTGATGCGGACGGACTGAATTTCTTATCTGAGAAGCCTGCCTTACTTAATGACCTGTCTTTATCTGAGAATGTTATTCTTACTCCTCATATGAAGGAGTTTGATCGTTTATTTGGGAAGTCTACTTCATGGTGGGCTCGATTACAATTGGCAATTTTAAAGACAAAGGAATTAAAGGTTACAATTATTTTAAAGAATAGGTATACTTTTATTGTTTTACCCGATGGCAGGGTGCTGATTAATCCAACCGGAAATCCCGCAATGGCTTCAGGAGGAATGGGCGATGTACTCACCGGAATTATTGTTTCTTTCTTAGCGCAGGGCTATACCTGTGAAGAAGCAAGTATATTGGCATGCTATATTCACGGAAGAGCAGGCGATTTATTGGCAGCCCTTGGAAAAGCAGTAATACCTGCATCTCAATTAATTATGAAGTTACCTGATATTCTTGGAGAAATTGAATAGTCAGACTTGATCTTTCAGGATCTTTCGTCTTGCAATATGATCGATTGATATAAATTGATATTCATCCTCCAGCATGCTGATTAAAAGTAAATATCTTTTATAAAGATGAAGCTGATCTGCAAGTTCTTCTTGCACACCAGCATACTCGTCAATAAAGTATGCCAACATGTTTAGTTCTTCAGATTGCAGATTTTTATTTCTTATCTTTTCAATAAACTCGTTATCTGTTGTGGTTAACAGATCTTCATCGCTTAATTGGTAATAGTCTTGAAATATATCCAACGTAACCTTTTTTGCCTCATCCTCGGCATCTTCGATAATCAGACGTTTTACTTTCGCTAAAACCTGACTTAATTGCTGCATTTGAGCAGTTAAAGAATCTCTTTTTAACATAAGCTATCAATCATTACCAGCCACCACTAGCTCCGCCACCACCAAATCCACCGCCGCCGAAACCACCAAATCCACCTCCACCACGACCACCACCGAAGCCGCCTCCTCCGAAACTACCGCCTCCACGATTTCCTAAGCCGCCAAGGAGAGTCCACCATAATAAATTAGAGCTTCCCCGGCTTCCGATGATTTTGCCACCACCTTTTCCGCCATTGTTACCACCACCTTTTGAAATGATGCTGATTATTACAATGAAAATAATGATAAAAATAATGGAAGAGCTACCAGAGCCATTTTCGCCTTTTGCTTTTGGTTTGGCTTTGTATTCGCCTTTAGTATACGAAATAAGGGCATCTGTTGCATTATTTAAACCAGTAAAATAGTCTTGTCTGGTAAATGCTGGTTTGATCTCGTCATTTATAATCCGGAAGGCAATGGCATCGGGTACGGCTCCTTCAACACCATAGCCAGTTTGAATGGTTACTTTTCTATCACCGATTGAAGCGAGTAATAAAATACCGTTATCATTTTCTTTACCTCCGATACCCCATTTTTGAGCTAACTGAACTCCATAATCAGAGACATCATAGCCTTGCAGCGATTGGATAAGGACAACTGCAATCTGGATAGTAGTTGAGTCACTGAATGCAACAAGTTTATTTTCTAACTGCTGAACTTGAGTGGAACTGAGCGTTTTGGTATAATCATTAACTAGTCGGTTAGGTTTTGCAGGAAAGTCATCGGCAAAAGCGAAACCAGCTAAAAAAATGCTTAAAAATAATGCACTGAAGAATTTTGTAATTTTCATGTATTGCTTGTAAAGCGAAGGAGTACTCGGATTTTTATTTTTAAAAATAAATGACTTCGTTCGGTAATTCATTAATATCATCATCAGATCTTGGAAAGTAGATCTTCAGTTGCGTTCCTGCGCTATCTATTCCTGCCACCAAACCATTAACGACTTTTCCGGCTTTGAAAAAGCTGATCATCGTATCTTTGGTTTCTTCCCAGAAATTGGCTGGAACCTTTTTGTTTATACCTTCATCTCCAATAATTGCCAATTTGCGGTCTTCAATGGCAAGATAAATTAAGACACCGTTTTTTAAAACGGTTTTATGCATGTTCAACTCTGCAAAGCGCCTAGTTGCTTGCATGATCACATCCTCCGGGCATTTTTTTTCTATACAAACGCGTATTTCACCAGAAGTGTGATTCTCCGCTACTGTGATAGCATGCATTATATCTTCTTCTTCCTGGCTATTAAAAATATTCATTTCTTTTAAAATTGAACGTCTGGAGCTTTGTTTGCACCTGCGTCTGCTGTAAAGGAACCCTTTTGTTTAAAGCCAAATATCCCTGCCATGATATTATTAGGAAATTGACGGATCTTAGAATTATATTGCTGAGTAGCCTCAATAAATGCACGTCGCTCAACGGAAATACGATTTTCGGTTCCTTCAAGCTGAGCTTGCAGTTCCAGGAAGTTTTGGTTGGCTTTAATATCAGGATATGCTTCAACGGTTGCTAATAAGCGGCCTAATGACTGTGATAAAGCTCCTTGTGCTTCTTGAAACTGAGCAATGGATTCGGGTGTCAGATTATTTGGATCTACATTGATGGAAGTTGCCTTCGCACGGGCTTCAACTACTCTTGTCAGTGTTTCCTGTTCAAAATTTGCCGCACCTTTAACTGTATTCACAAGGTTTGGTACAAGGTCTGCTCTTCTTTGATAAGCATTTTCAACCTGGGCCCACTTGGCTTTTACGTTTTCATCTAGCTGAACCATGGTATTATAACCGCAAGAGCTTAATGATGTGATGGCTAGAAAGCCAATTAATCCAACTAATAGTTTTCTCATTGTTTTGATGTGTTAAAAGAAAGTTGTTTTTCGTGTTAAAATATTTTAGCTTTTAGCTGTTTTTCTTTAGACTACAAAAGTTATACCTTTGTTTCATTCTGGAATAAATATCCGGTTATACAATATGCAAAAAGAAATCGAATTAGCTATAATTCCAGAAAAAATTTCTGACGAAAATTTTCTTAGACAGCAAGCATCGGAAAAGCTAAAGACTCCAATAGCGCGTATCAGAGGTGTAAAAATACGCAAAAGATCCATCGATGCCCGAAGTCGAAAAGTAGTTTTTCGGATTCAATTGTTAGTATATATTGATGAAGAATTTACTGAACAAAAATTTGAATGGGATCATGAAAATGTGTCAGCTGCAAGGCCCGTAATTATAATTGGTGCTGGCCCTGCCGGGTTATTCGCTGCTTTGCAATGTATTGAAAATGGGATGAAACCAATTGTTTTGGAGCGGGGTAAGGATGTTAAAAGCAGACGGCGGGATCTGGCTGCATTAAATAAGCAAGGCGAGATTAATCCTGAGTCCAATTATTGTTATGGTGAAGGTGGTGCAGGTACCTATTCAGATGGAAAACTTTATACTCGTTCAAATAAACGCGGGGATGTTCAGAAGGTCCTGGAATTGTTTGTTTATCACGGTGCTCCAGCCGATATTTTGGTTGATGCCCGCCCGCATATCGGGACCAATAAATTACCTCATATCATCGAGAGTATTCGAAAGACGATCATTGACGCTGGTGGCGAGATTCATTTTGAAAAAAAGGTAATTGACATTGAAACTCAATTCGGGGCAGTGAGGGGAGTCAGACTTGAATCCGGTGAGACGATCTCTTCGAATGCAGTTATTGTTGCAACCGGTCATTCTGCACGGGATATTTATGAACTATTTAACAATAGAGGTTGGGTGCTGGAAGCAAAACCATTTGCTTTAGGAGTGCGCATTGAGCACCCTCAGGAGTTGATTGATCAGGCGCAATATCATTGTGATATTCGCGGTGAATTTTTACCACCGGCTTATTATAGTTTGATAGAGCAGGTCGAGGAACGCGGAGTGTTTTCTTTTTGCATGTGTCCGGGTGGTGTGATTGCCCCTTGTGCCACTGCGGAAGGAGAAATTGTTGTTAATGGGTGGTCTCCGTCGAAAAGAAACAATCCCTTTGCCAACTCAGGCACAGTTGTGCAAATCAATTTAGAAGATGTTGCAAACTCAGCTGAAAATTCCTTAGCTTTATTGGAATTTCAACAAAAGATTGAACAAAGAGCTTTTAATCTGGGAGGGGGTAAGCAGGTTGCCCCAGCCCAACGGATGGTCGATTTTGTTGAGGGAAAGGTTTCTGCTAACCTTCCACTAAATTCATATAAACCGGGAACTTCTTCTGTCAGCTTATATGATGTCTTACCAGATTTTGTAAGTCATGCTTTAAAACAAGCGTTGCCAAAGTTTGGGAAGAAAATGAAGGGCTATTATACAAATGAAGCTATTCTTGTGGGTGTGGAATCCAGAACATCCTCACCCGTGCGAATTGTCAGGGATCGTCTGAGTCTTCAGCATCCGCAGGTAAAAGGTCTTTTTCCTTGTGCCGAAGGAGCCGGCTTTGCAGGCGGAATTGTTTCAGCTGCAATCGATGGTATAAACTGCGCACTGGCCATAGTAAAACTATAGATATACTTTATTTGTTATATTATAAAAGGAGGTTACAATGAAAAAAACGATGATCATAGGTGCTACGCCTAACCCAAGCCGCTATGCACATAAAGCTGCTACACGTTTAGTTTATACGGGTCACAAGATTGTTAATATCGGGGTCAAAAAAGGGTCAGCTGCAGATAAACCAATTGAGAAAGCAGACAAGATTTACGATGATATTCATACCATTACCCTTTATATCGGGGCGCCAAAGCAAAAAGAATATTATGATTATATTCTTAAAACTAAGCCAAAGCGTTTAATCTTTAATCCTGGCGCTGAAAACCCTGAACTGTATAAACTTGCCCAGGAGAATGGAATTGAAGTGACCAATTCATGCACATTGGTTTTATTAGCAAGTTCTCAGTATTAGAATTGGTGGAACTAGAATATTTCTGTTAATTCCCGTAATTCAGTAATTTGATAGTTTACATCTGTAGGGATCGCAATTTTCTTTGGGTTAAAGAAAATTGCATCCATTCCAAAATTCTGTGCTCCCCGAATATCTGCTTCTAAACTATCGCCAATCATAACACTTTCCTGCTTTTTAGCTGCAGCACCCTCTAATGCAAAATTAAAGATTTGAGGATGCGGTTTATGTACTCCTACATTTTCGGAAATGATAATCTGAGAAAAATATTTTCCTATTCCTGTCGTTGATATTTTTGTTTGAGAAGCTTCTTTAAAGCCATTCGAGATCAGATGGAGAATATACTTCTCCTTTAAATAATCCAATGTTTCAATTGCATAAGGAAAGAGGTTGGTTTTTAAAGAGCACATGCTCAGATAATCTTCCTCAAATTGTATAGGAAACAATTCAGGTTCTACGCCTAATTCGGTAAACGTATTAGCGAATCGTGCTTTTCTCAATTGATTTTTATCGATTTTACCAATATGGTACTGCGCCCATAATTGATGGTTGTTTTTTGTATACGTTTCAATAAAAACATCCGCCGAAGAAAAACCTAATTCCTTGAATTTATAAATTCCAAAAAGCTCGATGAGAGTTTCTTCAGCATTTTTATCAAAATCCCATAAGGTATGATCAAGGTCAAAGAACAAATGCTTCTTTGTCTTAAATTTTGAAGAATTCATTATTTTTCAAGTTTGCTTCCATAGCAGAGGTCACCTGCATCACCTAGTCCCGGAACAATATAAGCTTTACTTGTTAGCTCATCGTCTACTGCACCAACCCATATATGTGCATTGGGTAAATATGCTTTTACATGCTCCAGCCCTTCTTCACTTGCAATTGCCGCAACTATGTGTAAATTCTTGATCTTATATTGTGCTAATAGATCTTTACAAACCAGAACCATGCTTTTCCCGGTTGCTAACATCGGATCAGAAATAATCACTGTTTTGTCAGTGAGATCGGGACAACTTTGATACTCTTTATAAATTTCAAACTCCCCGCTTTTCTTTGTTTTACGGTAGGCGGCAATAAAGGCACTATCAGCCTGATCGAAAACATTCAGTAAACCTTGATGAAGTGGGAGACCTGCTCTTATGATTGTTGCCAGAACCGGCTGTTCGGTTAATAAATACGTTTGCGAATCCCCGAGTGGTGTAGCAATTTCTGCTTCTTCATACGGTAGTTTTTTTGAGATCTCATAAGCAAAAATCTCTCCGAGTCGTTCTATATTTCTGCGAAAACGCATCCGATCAGTCTGAACTTCTATATTTCTTAATTCCGCTATAAAATGATTGGCAATGCTATTTGTATCCGTTAATATCTGAACCATAAAGCAAAAATAGGTTAAATGCTGACTTTATTATCTTTAAATTTGTAAACAATTTACTTTTCCTTAAGTTTTCATTACATATGGAATTCAAAATCACTTCTGAATATCAACCAACAGGCGACCAGCCTGAGGCTATAAAACAATTGGTGGCAGGTGTAAAGGCAGGAGAACACTATCAAAATCTATTGGGCGTTACCGGTTCGGGAAAAACTTTTACCATTGCCAATGTAATACAACAGACACAGAAACCAACTCTTATTTTGAGTCATAATAAAACGCTGGCTGCACAACTTTATGGAGAGTTTAAACAGTTTTTTCCAGAAAATGCGGTTAATTATTTTGTGTCTTATTATGATTATTATCAGCCAGAAGCCTTTATCGCAACGACTAATACTTATATTGAGAAGGACCTTGCCATTAACGATGAGATTGAGAAGCTACGTTTAAAAACAACCTCTGCTCTGATGTCCGGGCGACGGGATGTGATTGTAGTTTCGTCTATTTCCTGCATTTACGGTATGGGAAATCCTGAAGATTTTTCGCGCATGGTGTTTCGGTTTGCGGTAGGAACGGTTATTTCCCGGAATGCTTTTCTGCACAGGCTTGTGGAAATTTTATACACCCGGACAACCATGGATTTTAAGCGCGGAACATTCCGTGTTAAAGGAGACATTGTTGATATCTATCCTGCTTATATGGATGAGGCCTATCGTATTTCTTTCTTTGGAGATGAAATTGAAGAGCTAACGGTTATTGATCCGGATACAGGAAAGACCTTAGATAAGATGACGCACCTGGCTTTGTTTCCGGCAAATTTATTTGTAACACCTCGTGAGCGATTTACAGAATCTATCTGGAATATCCAGGAAGAGCTGGAATTACGAAAGGAACAATTAATTGGTGACCGAAGAGTGTTAGAGGCTAAGCGTTTGGAAGAGCGTGTTAATTACGATCTTGAAATGATGAGGGAGCTGGGATATTGTAGTGGAATAGAAAATTATTCACGATTCTTTGACGGAAGACAGCCCGGCATGCGCCCTTTCTGTTTATTGGATTATTTTCCTGATGATTATTTAATGGTGATTGATGAAAGCCATGTTACTGTACCCCAAATTCGGGCTATGTACGGGGGTGACCGATCAAGAAAACTATCCTTGGTTGAATATGGTTTCAGATTACCCGCTGCATTGGATAATCGTCCGCTGAACTTTCCGGAATTTGAGGCTTTGGCTCCTCAGACTATTTATGTCAGTGCTACCCCCGGCGATTACGAATTGCAGCAAACAGAAGGGGTCGTGGTTGAACAGGTTATTCGTCCGACAGGTTTACTGGATCCACAGATAGAAATCCGTCCGATTATCAATCAGGTTGACGATTTATTAGATGAAATTGATAAGACCGTTAAAGAGGGAGGACGTATTTTGGTTACGACGTTAACAAAAAGGATGTCTGAAGAACTCACCAAATATATGACTCGCCTGGGCGTAAAGGTTCGGTATATTCACTCGGAAATAAAAACGCTTGAGCGGGTAGAGATTTTGCGAGGATTGCGTTTAGGTGAATTTGATGTGTTGGTAGGAATCAATTTATTAAGAGAAGGTCTTGATTTACCAGAAGTTACGTTGGTTGCTATTTTAGATGCAGATAAGGAGGGTTTTCTAAGATCCGAACGCTCGTTGATTCAGACCATTGGTCGTGCTGCCAGAAATGAGAAAGGAAGGGTAATCATGTATGCTGACCGGATTACGAAAAGTATGCAAATCACGCTTGATGAAACCGATAGGCGGAGAGAAAAACAAATCGCGTATAACGAAGCTCATGGAATAACACCACGCACAGTAGGAAAATCGCGTGAAGCTATAATGGAGCAAACCTCGGTAGCTGATTTTAAAGGTGGAGTAGCGAAAGCTTATGCCGGACCGGATGATGCGAGCCTTGCCGCTGATCCTGTAATTCAATATATGGACAAAGGCCAATTGCAAAAGGCCTATGACAACGCACAAAAAGAAATGCAAAAGGCCGCAAAAGCCATGGAATTTTTAGAAGCGGCTAAATATCGGGATGAGATGTTTGCGCTTGAAAAAGTTTTGAAAGATCGTTATCCTTAAGAATTCAATTGATTGATTTTTACAACGAGATCGGCGACATTTATTTCATTGTGAGAAGCATGATAAACGCATTGATCATTGCTAATTAATAAGATCTGCGGAGATTCATGCCGTATGTTCCAGGTCTTTGCTACCGTATTTGAAAGTTCACGAAATTTTATCAGGTCAAGAAAATAAGTGGGGACAGTTTCGGGTAAAAGGACTGATTCAAACTCAACGTTCCTCTTTGCCATACTGCTTACAGGACAACGTGTGCTATGTTTAAAAATAACAAAAGGTTCTGATTTTTTCTGAATTTCTTCCAATTGTTCTATTGAAGTTAATGGTATCCAGTTCATATTATGGAATTTTGAATTTTTCTGCTTCTATATTTATTAAGGCTGCTACAATCGGATATTGAAGGATGCTTCCACCGAGCTTATCTGTAAACTTAGTTGCCAACGTTAAGCCACCTCCAACATCTTTAATTTTTGAAATAACAAATTCATGGGTCTTTTTGTTGTTATTATCAAAAGTTTCCCATTTGCTTATGGTTCCGTTTTGAGAGTCGATGTATATTCTGCTATATTCAAATTCGGCACCTGGGGAATCAACCCTTACCACGAAATACCTTTTAGAATCAATAATTTCTGATTCCTGAACAGTTGATTTTATATTTTGATTGGCAATTAAAATCGGTGTGAAAAGGAAATATGAATCTTCAGAAAAAAGCTGGATAATTGAATTTAATAAATCAGGAGAGTTTGTTTTTTTCTTATTGATATAGACTTCTCCTAAATTACTTCGTGTATTAAATAACGCAACAAGAGATTCACCCTTTTCTGTTTTACCTTCAAATCTGCATTTTTTTGTGTTCCAGTCGTATAGATACGTATGTTCTCCCTGAGTTTCATTATGGTTCTCTGAAGTGCAGCTGAACATAATGAAACGTGCTTCTTTCAATGACTCTTCATTTCCCAGGCCTTCAGAAAGTTTGTTTATTACTGCATTATGATTCTGGCCTTTGGAAGTAAAGAAAAGAAGGTTCAATAAAAGGCTAAAACATAGAAACAGGTATTTTCTTTTATAAAACATGATATTTAATTAAATTTTAAGAAAATGTGTTCTTATCGTTTAGAATAGAACTACAATTAAAATTTACTTTATCTATTTATAAATCAAAGATAAAGTAAATTTTAGCAAAACGAGATTTGGCTATTTAATTAAATCAGAATGGATTTTTGCCATTTGAATGGCAGTAATAGCGGCTTCTTCACCTTTATTACCGTGTAAACCACCAGCGCGCTCTTCAGCTTGTTTTTGATTATCTGTTGTTAAAACACCAAAAATGACTGGTTTATTATATTTTAATGAAACGTTTGTGATTCCATTAGCAACCGCATCACAGATAAAATCGAAATGACGCGTTTCTCCCTGAATTACACAGCCTAAACAAATTACAGCGTTAATGGAAGAGTCTTGTAATAAGATATCTGCGCCGGATGTAAGTTCAAAACTACCAGGAACCTGAATGGTCTTGATGTTTTCAGGTAGCGCACCTTTATCCAATAGCAGCTGATAAGCTCCATCATAAAGCGCACCGGTAATGGCAACGTTCCATTGAGCTACAACTATCCCAAAAGTAAAGGGTTTTGCTGAATGAACCTCTAAATGTGTAAAGTCGGAAAGACCTTTAAGATGAGTTGCCATATGATCAAATTATAAATGTGCTTCGGCCCTTGCAATGTAGGCATCAACCATCGATGCTTCAAAGCTTTGTGGATAATCGCTTTTTATTTTTTTATAAGCATCCAGTGCACCTTTGAAATCATTTTGAGCTTCATTTACCAATCCTAATTTCTTTAAGAACAGCGGAGAGGTGAAGTCATTGGATTTTAAATCAGCAGCTTTCTTATACTGTACGCCTGCTTGTTTATAATCCTTTAATTCAGAATAAGCATCCCCTAACAGACCTATAACCAAGGGGTCAAGGATAGGGCTGCCGGTTGAACTGTATTTTTCTAATGCAGTTACAGCTTCCTGATATTGACCTTGACGAAGGTACAAGCCTCCAAGATAGGCATTTGCAATATTTGCTGAAGGTGTATTTGAATACTCTTCTGCAATTTGTTCGAAGCCAGGATAAGAACCATCGCCTTTTATCGCAAGTTTCTGTAAGGAATCAATTTGCGCATAGGTTTCAGCTTTGAAAACTTCATTGCTGGCTTTCTCTGCTCTGGGTGCTAAATAAAGCTTTTGATAGCCAAAATAGAGAAGTACCAAAACAACAATGCCTATAGCGATAAAACCCAGACTTTTTTGGTTTTCTTGAATAAAGCTTCTTTCTCCTTCATGTGCAAATGAAGCCTGCGCTTTTTTATTTTTTTCTTTTGTTGACATTTCTTAAAATAATTCGGATTGCAAAAATACATTTTTACGCCGTACATACAAGAGTATTAGGCAAGTTTATATATTAAAGAGGTGATTTTAATGTTTTTGTAACAATAAATAGGAGGTTTTCTTGTAAAAAGCTCGGAAATAGTATTCGGTATTTCAAAAATTAAACAACTATCTTTGTTTCTTATGTGGATTAAGCACCTCTCAGTCTTGAACTTTAAGAACTATGCTGAGTTTACTATTGATTTTTCTTCTGGCGTAAATGCTTTTTCGGGTGACAATGGTGCCGGAAAAACGAACCTTCTTGATGCCCTTCACTATCTTTCACTTTGCAAAAGTTATTTTAACCCGGTTGATTCCCAGCAAATCAAGCATGGCACCGATTTTTTTATGCTTCAGGGAGTTTTTCAAAAGAACGAAGATGAAGATATAATCTCGTGCAGTTTAAAAAAAAATCAAAAAAAGCTTTTTAAACGTAATAAAAAGGAATATAGCCGGCTGGCAGATCACATCGGATTATTTCCGTTGGTAATGATTTCTCCTAATGACTCGATTATTATTACTGAAGGTAGTGAGGAGCGGAGGAAGTTCATGGATAATGTGATCTCGCAAACTGATAGCTACTATCTGGACTTGTTGATTAATTATAACAGGATTCTTCAAAGCAGAAACGGATTATTAAAACAAGGTAAACTGGGAAATCTTGACCCTGACCTGCTGTCTGTATATAATGAGCAATTAGTAGAGCCGGGCAATAAAATCTATGCTCAAAGAAAGTTATTTATGGAAACTTTTACTGAGCTATTTAATAAGCATTATTCTTTTTTGACAAATAACGCAGAGCCGGTTACTCTTTTTTATGATTCGCAGTTAAACAAGGAGAGCTTTATTGATCTGCTGGATCAGTCGGCTGATCGGGATCGTTTTTTAGAACGGACTACTACCGGGATCCATAAAGATGACCTGGTTTTTACGGTGAATGACATGCCTCTCAAAAAGTTTGGTTCACAAGGACAACAAAAATCTTTCCTGATAGCTTTAAAATTGGCTCAATATAATTACCTTGTTGAAAAAAAAGGATTTAAGCCACTTCTTCTTTTAGATGACATATTTGATAAACTAGATGATAAGCGAATCAAACGCTTAATGGAAATGGTTTCCAGAGATGAATTTGGACAAATATTTATTACGCATACCAATGCGGATAAAATTAAAGATGTTTTCAAAAATATAGCTTGTGATTTGCGTACCTTTGAAGTAAACCAGGGAGAGATCCAGAATAATTGAGCTCACAATGAACGGAAGGAATAATGATAAAACACTAAAAGAAGCAATTGAGCAGATGTTAGATGTTTATCGGTTGCGACGCAAATTTGATGAGACGGCGCTTATTGCTGCCTGGCCGGAGTTAATGGGAAATGCGATTGCAAGCAGAACAACACAGCTCTATATTTCTGATAAAAAATTATTCATCCGCATAGAGTCTTCTGTAATCAAAAACGAACTGATGATGATTAAGAGCCAGATCCTTGAAAAAATGAATGATAAAGCTGGTAAAGAGGTTATTACTTCGATTGTAATTTTATAGATAGAAGATCTAGGACTAGGGTCGGGTTGATTTCATGCACATCTAATATGAGCTTTGCTTTATTATAAAACACCTCCCTTTCTTCAAGCTTTAAGGTTATAAAATCAAGCATTTCTTCCGTATTTTTTCCCTGTAATAGCGGCCTGCCGGCACCCTCTTTTCCTGAAAGACGTTTTAAAAGAGCTTTTGGGGCTAATTTTAAATAGATGGTCATCCCGTTTTCATTCATCCAATCCATATTGTTATGAAAACACGGAACTCCACCGCCGGTTGAAATAATACCTGCATGATCTACTGGAATTGATTTTAGCAGCTGACTTTCTAAGTTTCGAAATCCCTCCTCGCCATGTATTTCAAAATAATTGGAGATAGACATTCCTGATGCTTCTACTATTTGATGATCCAGGTCAATAAAAGGAATTCCACTTTTATTTGCAATTTTCCTTCCCATCGTTGTTTTGCCACAACCCATAAAGCCAATCAGAAAAATTGGGTAGGTGACAGAAAGTTTAATCGAATTATTTAAAGGAGGCATTGTAGTTTATTCTTTAGTGAAATATTTGTCTGCAAGTTTGTCTGCAGAAGGCAGAATATGAAAGTGCCATTTGTTAATAACTATTCCATTTTTTAAAAGAATTAATCCGGGATTTGCACGAACCATGCTTTTCAAAGGAATAGCATCTACATAAAACACTTCTGCAAATAGATCCATATTGGCAGTAACCTCTTCTACGACGGTATTTGAACTTGAAGTTAATAAAACCGTACGGACGCGGTAATCTTCAACGACCGATTTAGCGAGTTCATTAAGCTTTTGCAAACCATCATAGTTGACTTTGTGTAAGTCATAAGCTACGATAATGAGATTATAATCGGGATTTTCGATAATTTCATCAGTGTGGTCGACGCCATCGACATCATTAATGATCAGATCACTAATTGGTACTTTGTATCCTTCTTTAATCAACCGTGTTTTTGGCTCGCCTACAACTTCCCACGATTCATCCTTCCAGATTTCATCTTTTAAATAAACCTTATCACTTACATTTTTGGTTTCTTTTGTTTCCTTATTTTCAAGCGAATAGATTGTTTCATACTCGTCAAGAGACTCTCCTTCAGGAACGGTCATCAAGGATGGAAGGTTGTTTCCCTTTTTGTAAGGTAAGAAATCAATAATCGGTAAAAAATTGTAAGTATACACCCCGAAGCCTATTGAAATAACGATAATGGCTGTTGTGAGAATGGATTGTGTATAATGATCTTCAATGAGCGGGTTAATTTGATCTTTAAAATAAAACAGGATACAAATTAGAAGCAGCAAGATGCAATCTTTTGTAAATGATTGCCAGGGAGTTAAAGGAATTGCATCGCCAAAGCATCCGCAAGAAGTTACTACTTCAAAAAAAGCTGAATAAAATGTAAGGAAGGTGAAAAAGATAATTAAAAGTAATAAACCCCAGGTTACCTGTTTGCGCCAGAAACCCAAAAACAGCAGTGCACCTAAAATTACCTCAAGACTACATATCAGGATAGCTATTGCAACTGAAAAGTTATTTAAGAAACTAAGATTAAGAACTTCAAAATATTCAACAAGTTTATAGCTAAAGCCAATAGGGTCATTAGCCTTTATAAGCCCCGAAAAAATAAACAACAGCGCAACAACGAGTCGGATACCCCATATAATATAAGATTTTTGAGTAGTATTTGTCATTATATATATATTAGGAAACGGTATTCAACTTGATAAGTGCAAAAACCGCATAGTTTAACATATCCTGGTAATTTGCAGATACTCCTTCTGATGCGAGCGTTTCTCCTCTGTTGTCTTCTATTTGTTTTACTCTCAATATCTTCATCAAGATCAGGTCAGTTAACGAGCTGATTCGCATATCACGCCAGGCTTCGCCATAATCATGGTTCTTCGCTGTCATCAGCTCATAGGCCTCTTTCACTTTTTCATTGTATTTTATTTCTAGTTGGTTAAGAGCAATATCTGTTTCTCCATCTTCGCCCAGCTCCATTTGAATAAGTGCAATGATGCAGTAATTCACAATTGCTATAAATTCTGAAGAAACGCCTTCATCAACTTTGGCAACTCCTTTAACTTCTAGCGTCCGAATCCGTTGTGCCTTAATGAAAAGCTGGTCAGTTATGGAAGACAGTCTTAAAATGCGCCATGCTGTTCCGTAATCTCTTGCCTTTTTTAAAAATAATTCTCTGCATTGCTCTATAACCAAATTGTATTCTGCCGTAGTATCTTTCATGTTTTACCAAATATATAAAGCATTTGACGCTTCTTTCACAAAATTACCGGAATATACTTAATTTAGCGAACACATATCAAATTTATTATTGTGTACAGTCCAGAATTCACTACCTTAAATGCAGGCCCTAAGTTAATTAACTTAGGCAAACCCTTGGTTATGGGTATTATCAACCTTACACCCGATTCATTTTTTGACGGAGGAAATTATTCGAATCCCGATAATGCTCTTCAACGGGCAAGGATGCTTTTGCAAGAAGGGGCTGATATATTGGATATTGGTGCTTACTCATCTCGTCCCAGTGCTACACATGTCAGTGAACAAGAAGAAATAGACCGCTTACTTCCGTTTATCGAATTACTGAAAAGGGAATATCCGGAAAGTGTAATTTCAATTGACACCTTTCGATCGAAGGTAGCGGAAGCCGCAATTTTGAAGGGAGCGCATATAATCAACGATATTTCAGGAGGAAGTTTAGATAACAGTATGTTTGAAACAGCTGGCAGGCTACAGGTTCCCTATATTTTAATGCATATGCGCGGTACACCGGAAACAATGCAGTCGCTTACAAGCTATACAAATGTTGTTGCAGATCTTTGCACTTATTTTGCTGAGAAAATTTCGTTGCTGCGCTTTCATGGTGTGAAGGATATTATATTGGATCCGGGAGTAGGTTTTGCAAAGGCTGTAGAACAGAATTTTGAGATTATCAATCGGTTTTCAGAGTTCTCTATTTTCGGATTACCTTTATTGGGAGCTATCTCCAGAAAGTCGGTTATCTATAAATCTTTGGGATTGAAGGCAAAAGATGCTTTAAATGGAACAACGGTATTGAATTCTGTTTTGCTTCTGAATGGAGCCAACATATTGCGTGTTCACGATGTAAAGGAAGCTAAAGAAACCATCCTGTTAATTGAAAAATTAAAACAAACACCCAGTTATATATGAATGTTATCGCATCTCCTTTTGAAGATTGTTTTCTTCTAAAACCTCATGTTATTGAAGATGAGCGCGGTTATTTTTTTGAAAGTTTTAATCAACAGAAATTTAAAAATGCAACCGGGCTTTCTGTCAATTTTGTCCAGGACAATCAATCTTTTTCTTCTTACGGAGTAATTCGTGGATTACATTCACAGGCTAATGAATTTGCACAGGCAAAATTGGTTCGTGTTTTACAAGGAGAGGTTTTGGATGTGATTGTCGATGCACGAAAAGGAAGTGCCACTTATGGAAAATCCTATTCAGTACAGTTAAGTGCTGAAAATAAATTGCAGCTTTTTGTACCAAGAGGTTTTTATCATGGCTTTGCTGTACTTAGCGAGACGGCCGACTTTTTTTATAAATGCGATAATTTTTACAATAAGGAATCAGAAAGGGGCATATATTATGCAGATCCGACATTAAATATCGATTGGTTTATTGACGAAGAAAGCAGAATCGTCACTGAAAAGGATCTTGCTTTACCTAAGTTCGGCGAAAAATAAAAATAGTATGAAGAAAGTCATTGTATTAGGAGGTAGCGGCCAGCTAGCTCAATGTATTCGGGATGTTGACACACAAGGGTTAGATATCGTATATTTTACTTCACGCGATGCCAATGTTTTGGAAGAAAGTCATTTGCGTCAGGTATTTCAGGACAATAACCCGGATGTGGTTATTAATTGTGCGGCCTACACAGCTGTCGATGTAGCAGAAGATGAACCGCTGAAGGCTGCAGCTGTAAATGCTCAGGCACCTGAGCTGATTGCACAAATTTGTTTAGAGCAAGATTTGCTTTTAATACATATTTCGACTGACTTTGTATTTGATGGAGAAAAAGCAAGTCCTCTTACTGAACAGGATATTCCAAATCCGATCAATACATATGGAAAAACCAAACTTTTGGGAGAAGAGGCAATCATACGTACCCATTATAAACATATTATTATTCGAACCAGCTGGCTGTATTCTGAATTTGGGAATAATTTCCTGAAAACTATGATCCGCTTAAGCTTGGAAAGAGAAGAATTGGGAGTTATTTATGATCAACTGGGCACACCTACCTATGCAATTGATTTGGCCAGGGTTCTTATTGAAATTGCTAATCTGGAAGAACCGGCTTATGGAGTTTATCATTATAGTAATGAAGGAACGGCCTCCTGGTATGATTTTGCGCATGCAATCTTTAAACTTTCGGATTCTAAAGTAATATTAAAACCTGTACGGACGTTTCAATATCCTACTAAGGCAGTGCGGCCCGCATACTCAGTAATGGATAAGACGAAAATTAAAGAAACATTTAATATAACTATTCCGTATTGGCAGGATAGTTTGGAACGCTGTATGAAAAAAATATGAGTGAGTTAACCTGGAAAATAATAGATTCGACTTATTTGGTAAAGGCATCTTGGGCGGTCTTAAGAAAGGATGTCTGCCAAATGCCCTCAGGCCATATAGTTCCAGAATATTATGTGCTTGAATATCCAAATTGGGTAAATGTAGTTGCTTTAACTACTGATAATCAATTTATATTGGTACGGCAATACCGACACGGGGCAGGATCAACGGTATTGGAAATACCCGGAGGAGTGATCGATGATGGAGAAGACGCTCTCGAGGCTGCCAAAAGAGAGTTATTAGAAGAAACCGGATATAGCTTTGAATCCTTTGAAAAAATATGCGTGCTTTTCCCAAATCCGGCAACCAGCAACAATATTACAAGTACCTATCTGGCTCGGGGCGGAATTCAGGTTCAGGATCAGGACTTAGACGGTCAGGAAGAAATTCAACTTATTCTGGCTTCTCCGGAAGAGACCAAGCGAATGCTTTTTGCAAATGAATTTGGACAGGCATTACATGCATCCGCTTTATTTTATGGTCTGCAAAAATTAGGAATGTTATAATTCCATTCCTGAAAAAGCATATTTTAATGCCAAAATCACAATCTTTGCCACAAATTGCTAATTTTGCAGGATGGCGAGAGAAATATTTGAAACCAAGCGAAAAGCGTTAAGAATTAATTTAAACGGTGGAATCTATGGAACATTCGCAGAGATTGGAGCCGGGCAGGAAGTAGCCCGAAATTTCTTTACTGCAGGTGCAGCTTCAGGAACTATTGCTAAATCCATGTCTGCTTATGATATGGCGTTCAGTGACTCAATTTATGGCGTTGAGGAGACAAAGAGATACGTAAGCCAATCACGTTTGGAAAAGATGCTCGATCATGAGTATAAGTTGTTAACAGAACGGTTGGTTGGCCCCAAATACGAAAATCGTCACCTTTTTGCTTTTGCAAATACGGTTACAACCTTAAATTTTAGTAAGACAAATGATCCACATGGCTGGATTGGTGTCCGTTTTCAAGTTGAACCAGGTGGAGAACCAAACGATATTATATTTCATGTTCGCTTATTGGATAGTGATGCCAGTCTTCAACAAACCGTTCTGGGTATTTTAGGAGTAAACCTGTTATATGCTGCCTATTATTATAAAGATGATATGCAGACGATGATTGAATCCCTTGTTGATAACCTGTCTTCAGGCTCCGTAGAGATTGACCTGGTACGAGTAAAAGGTCCTGCTTTTAAGGATGTGAATGAGCGTTTGATTAACCTTTATCTGGTTGCAAAAGAATTTTCAAGTGCAGCTATTTTCGATTCTACAGGAAAAGCACTGCAAGCAAAAGATTTCTTGTATAAGAAAGACATTATGATTCTCCGGACGAAGTATCGCCAGAAATCAAATCCAAACTTTGATCTGTTCAACCTGGCAGTCGATGAGTTTAAGCGTAACTGTAATATTGACAACTCAAATTTAGTTGTTATGATTGAAGTGTTGATGTCCAATGTATTGGAAGATCATCCGGAATTAAGTAATGAAGATTTGAAGTATTTTGCTGAACGTGCTGAGAATTTATGTGCAACGGGAAACCATGTTATTGTTTCCAACTTTTCTCGTAATAATATACTTGCAGAATTTTTGGCTCAATACAAACCTCAAAACGTAGGTATTTCGAGCAATATTTCTAACCTGAAGAATATCTTTAATTCCAAACTGTATGGTAGCAATTATACGGACGAATTATTAGCATATGTCAGTGGAATGTTTAGTAAAAACGTTAAACTATATGCTTATCCATACCTCAATAAAAAGGAAAATAAAATCATTACCACCGAGAATATGCCGGTATCAGATGAAGCTAAACCTTTATTTGATTTTTTAACTCAGAATCAATATATCATTGATATTGAAAACTATGATGAGCGATTTGTGAAAACCGTTTAACATACTCAATAAAGAAGAAGAAGACTCAGTTATACATTTGGGAAAAGTTCCTGATAAGAGGGAGCTTTGAAAAAAGCTACGTATAGTGCTGCGATAACTACCACGATTAATACAATATAACCCCATTTTCTGTTATTCTTATCTTTTTTGATAATCCAAAAAAGGAAGATAACCATAGGAATAACGAAGATGATAAGAAAGAAGAGACTTGGAGTATCCATTTTGTGCTTTAATAAAATCAAAAGTCGTGATAAATCTTGATTAAAAAAATTAATCTACTGTCCAACGTGTTAAAGGCGCAACATCCTGCGTTGTAAAATCCTCTTTTAAAAACTTATAATAACCCGCGATGCTCACCATAGCTGCATTGTCTGTACAATATTCAAATTTGGGTATAAATACATTCCATCCATTTTGCATGCCCAGTTGTTCTATGCCAGTCCTTAAACCGGAATTAGCTGAAACTCCACCCGCAATGGCTATGTTTTTAATTCCTGTTTCCTGAGCAGCCTTTTCCAGCTTATTTAATAAAATACTTACAATTCTATTTTGAACAGAAGCGCAAATATCAGCAAGGTTCTCCTGGACGAAATCGGGGTTCTCTTTTACATTTCTTTGTATGAAGTATAAAATGGAAGTTTTAAGTCCGCTGAAACTAAAATTGAAATCCGGAATTTTTGGTTCGGGGAAAGTGTATCTGTTCGGATTTCCCTTTTTTGCATACCGATCAATCAAGGGACCGCCAGGATATGGAAGATCTAATATTTTAGCGGTTTTATCGAAAGCTTCACCAGCAGCGTCATCCAATGTCTGACCTAATAGTTCCATTTCAAAATAATCCTTGACTTTTACAATCTGTGTATGTCCCCCTGATACGGTAAGGCAAAGAAAGGGGAACGCAGGTTTCGGATCATCGATGAAATGCGCTAAAATATGCGCCTGCATGTGATTAATTTCAATGAGAGGAATGTTTTTAGCTAAAGCAAAAGCTTTTCCAAAAGAAGTTCCTACTAATAAAGATCCTAATAAGCCGGGGCCGCGTGAAAAAGCTACCGCATCTATATCATTTTTATGTATTTTTGCTTCAACAATAGATTGCTCTACAGCAGGAATAATATTTTGTTGGTGTACCCGCGAGGCAAGCTCCGGTACAACACCTCCATATTTTTCATGAATTGTTTGGTTTGCGATAATATTTGAGTAGATTTTACCGTCTATACAGATAGATGCAGAAGTTTCATCACAGGTCGATTCAATGCCAAGTATGGTTGCCAAGTGCTTATTGTTTAAATTAAATACAAAAATATCAAAAAAGTAATAAAAATAGCATTGTGGATATTGCTTAGCATAGTAATATTGCTGGCATGCTTAACATTTTCCCTTAAATTAAAGCCCGTTCAAAACTTTATTGCCCATAAGGCATCCAATTATCTTTCAAAAGAACTACAGACGAAGATCCAATTGGAATCGATTTATTTCAAACCCTTTAGTTCCATTGAGATAAAGAAATTTTATATCGAAGATCAAAAGCAAGATACACTTTTATATTTTGATGAATTTCAGGCTCAATTAGATTTAAGGTCTATCTGGAACTCAGAGCTTACAATGAATGATTTAATCGTCCGTAACGGGAAAATATCGATTAAGAAAAACCTTGATTCAACTACGAATTTTACATTTATTCAAGATTATTTTGCTCCAAAGAAAAAAAGTAAAACCAAACCGGAAAAGAAATTCGACTTTTATCTACCTGATGCAACACTTGATAATATTGATTTTCGCTATATAAATTATTTTTCTACAGGTGAAGTAGAAGGTATAAATTTTAATGATCTGCATATTTATGCTTTGAGTGGCAAACTTGACGAAATAGATTATGTTAATCATATTATTCAAACTTCAGCTCATAACCTCACCTTCAGAGAAAAAAGTGGCGTTTTTGTAAAAAATCTGACTGCCAAAGCAACAGTTGATTCCAATCGAATGGAATTTGCCCAATTAAATCTGGAACTAAATACGAGTTATTTACGTGATTATGTTTTATTGGAGTATCCGGATTTCTCTGCATTTTCTGATTTCGTTCATCAGGTATCCGTAAAAGGAAATTTGAAGAACTCAAGAATAACATCTAAAGACATTGCTTTTTTTGCTCCACAGGTGAATGTAACAAGTTTCGATGTTTTGGTAAATGGTAATTTTACGGGAAAGGTTGATGATCTTCAGGCGAAACAGGTTCAGATCAGAACCGGAAAGCAAACCTGGTTGCAAGGAGATGTTTCAATTAAGGGATTGCCTGATATAGAGCAAACGCTTTTTGATATGGATCTTTCCCGATTAATAAGTACCCGAAAGGATTTGGAAGGATTAGTTGCGGACCTCAGTGGAAAAGGGCTATTTGAATTACCTGTAATTTTCGACCGGTTCGGGAAGCTTAGTTACCAAGGTCGAATTACCGGTTTTTACAATGATTTTATAACAAAAGGGATTTTCAAAACGAATCTGGGTGAGGTGATTGCAGATGTCAATTTGAAACTCAAAGGAAATGGTGAATACAGCGGGGAATTGCTAACAAATAATTTTAATCTTGCCGGCCTTCTTCAGAATGATCAATTGGGCTTTGTGTCTATGCGAGCAAATGCAAAAGGGGAAGGATTCACGCTCAAAGACTTACAAGAGGACTTGCAGGCAACGATCCAGTTTTTTGATTTCAAGGGATATCGCTACCAAAATATTTCGGTTGATGGAACGCTTGTAGAGCAAAATTTTTCGGGAAAGATCAATGTGAATGATGAAAATCTGAAAGCAGACTTTGATGGGAATCTAAATTTAAATAAAGATTTGCCTATCTATAGTTTTGATGCTCAGGTGGCTAAGGTCAATCTCAATAAACTGAATTTCACAAAAGACACGTTAATACTTTCGGGTAATATTGAGAGCGATTTTGCCGGCGATAACTTAAATAATATTATAGGAAGATTATTTGTTTCTGATTTAAGTATTCAAAAAACAGGATATTCCACGCTTGTCGATTCTTTTCTGGTATCTGCTGAAGGGAGTGGAGACGAGAGGACTCTTGCTATTCAGTCAAATATCATCGATGCAACGATTAATGGAGAATTTGACTTAAATACCTTCCCTTCCTACTTTAAATCAGTTGCTAAGCGATATTTACCTTCCTGGAATACCGAGATTGTGCAAGGTGGCCCACAAGAGTTTGATATGGAATTGGTTGTCAAGGATTTCGAGCCCTTATCGATGATATTTGCACCGGATGTAACGATACCTGAAGAAGCCATCATAACAGGACAGTTTTCTTCAGAAAATAAAACCGCTTCATTAAATGGTTTTATTCCAATAATTACCTATAAAGGAATAAAAGCGAATAATTTAATTTTTGATCAAACGACCAATGATCAGTACCTGAACGTTTTTGTCACTTCAGATCGGGTTAATATTACCGATAGCTTATATATTAATAATGTCAACTTTGCAAACATTCTTCGCAATGACAGCTTAAATTTTAACATCAAATTGTCTGATCAGGATGACATTAACCAATTAGATCTGAATGGCTTAATAGAGTTTGACCAGAATGCTTCCATCCAGTTAAGTTTGTTACCCTCTGATGTAATTATTAATCGGGAAGAATGGCGGATACAGGAGAAAGTCAGATTTGGTTTTGGGGATGGCAAGGCTTCGATTGATGGATTGGAGCTAACACAGGGAGATCAACTGGTTAAGATCAATGGAATCATTTCCAACAAAGAGGACGATGTACTAACAATCAATTTTCAGGACTTTTCTTTGAAGACGCTGAATCCTCTTTCGCAACCTGCAGGTATAGAAATGGCTGGTTTAATGAATGGCGAAGTAGAAGTCAGATCACTTTTGAAAAATCCGTTTATCCAGAGTGATATAACCGCCAAAGGAATTGAATATAACCAAACAGCAATTGGTGATTTGGTACTAAAAGCAGACCTCGATCAAACTTCCAAACTAGTTAACCTGATCGCAGAAATAAGAAATGAAGGAACGCAATCACTTTTTGTTAAAGGAACTTACAATGCTGTTCAGGAAGAAAATTCGCTGAAGCTTGCAATGCGGTTAAATGATAGCGAGATTATTTTATTTGAACCGTTTTTACGAAAACTTGTGTCTGACCTTTCAGGAACGGCTACTGCAGATTTATTTGTAACCGGAACGCCTTTTAATCCGAGGATTAATGGAAAAGCAAGGTTGAAAAATGCAGGGCTGGTCGTTAATTATCTCCGTACTCCTTATGTCATTGATGACGAGGTTCAAATTGAAAATAGTACCATTCTGTTGAAGGATCTGGTTATTACAGATAGAAATGATCACAAGGCAACTGCCAACGGAACAGTTGACATGAGTACACCGCTAAACCCTACGATAAACATAGAAATCAGAGCTGATAATTTTATGGTTTTGAACACGACGGCGCGTGATAATCCATTGTATTATGGGCTTGCCTATGGAACGGGAAATTTCTCTTTTCAAGGCCCGACTGATAATATGAATATAAATATTCAGGCACGTACAAATGAAGGTACGACTATCAATATTCCTTTAAATGCGGCAGGAACAATAACTGATCGTGATTTCATAACCTTCGTTGCCAAAGATTCTTCCATCGTTCCGCCCAAAACCAGCTATTTTCAAGGCTTAACAATGACCATGGATTTGTCAGTAAATCCGGATGCTAAAATCAATATTTTTACAGATTTGGGTAAGCTGTCAGGAAATGGGGAGGGACTGATATCGATGAATATCACGAGTCTTGGTGATTTTGAAATGTTTGGAGATTATGCTATTCAGGAAGGGGAATTTGAGTTTACTGCACAAGACTTTATTAATAAGATTTTTGAAATAAATAGAGGGGGATCGATTCGTTGGACTGGCAACCCAACTGAGGCACTTATAAATTTGACGGCAATATACCAAGTACGTACCAGTGTTCAACCTTTGTATGCGGCGGCTGGTAGAAGTGGTTCGGATCAGCGGATTATGGCACAGGCTGAAATGATCTTAAATGGAAATCTCCTGCATCCAGAGATATCATTCGGTATAGATTTTCCAACGGATTCATACGTTAAGGATGAACTGCAAAGTTATTTAAGTGATGCAAATAATGTTAATCAACAAGCGCTAAGTTTAATTGTACGGCGTAGTTTCGCCCCCGGAACCGGAACCGATTTAACCAGGGAGCTTAATACCACCGTATTTAGTGCAGGAACTGAGTTGGCATTTAATCAGCTTAACAATATTATCTCGCAATCGTTAAATCTTAATTTCGTCGATTTCAATATTCGTTCTTTTAATGAAGCAAGTGCTTCCATTCGATTGCTGAATGACCGACTTATCTTAACCGGTGGGGTTACGGATCGGCGCGGTCAGTTGAATGACTTCAATGTGTTCGGAAAGGACGTAGCAAGTGATGTAGAAGCTTTGTATTTAATCCGCAAAAATGGGAACCTATTGTTTAGAGCATCTAACCGTCTAAGCAATCGGAACTTCTTAAATCCGGAAGATGAATACGTGAGTGCTTTTGGTTTAGTATATCGACAAGAGTTTGATACTTTTGGAGAATTCTTCAGAAGAATGCTTTCGTTTAAAAGGAGAAGGCCTGCTGTTGATACGACTTTACAACCTAAAGTTGATTCGACAGTAATTAAGAAGTAATTTCTGACTTAACGGATTCTTCGAGTGCTTTATACCATTGCTCTCCGTATTTGCGGATCAACGGTGTTTTTAAAAAGCTGTATACAGGCACGCTTAATTTTTTGCCAAATGCGCAAGCAGCACTGCAAATATGCCAGCGATCATAGTTTAAAACTTCAAATTCAGGATAAGCAGTAATACGTATTGGATATAAATGACAAGAGATTGGTTTCTGCCAATTGATTTTACCTGCTTCATAAGCTTTTTCAATTGCACACTTCGTTATACCACCTTCCCAGGTTACATACGCACATTCTTTGTTTTTATCGACACAAGGGGTGGTTAGATCACCATCTTCGTCAATAACATGTGTGCCCTGTTCTTCAATGGCTTGAATACCCTTTTCGGTCATAAAGGGTTTTACGTCATTATAAATTTCTTTTAAGATTCCTAATTCATGCTTCTCCAGGGGAGCGCCCGAATCACCTTCAATGCAACAGGCTCCTTTGCATGCTGATAAATTACAAACAAATTCTTCTTTGATTAAATCTTCACTAACTAATACGCCCTCTACTTCAATCATCATTTTATTTTTTATTTAATGGGTATTTCAATCCCGTTGCATCAGTAAGTTCCAGCGTGACAGATCCTACAAGAATCTCCACCTGTGCCTTTACTGGAATTCGGTTGCCGTCATCTGTTACCCAAAGGTAAAGCTTGCTGTCTTTTCTAAATATTCTGCCCGGTTTTATTTCCGGACTAAATTTAAGACAATTGAAAGTGCCCATGGAGGTTTTAATACGTTCTTTTCCTAAATACGTTATTCCCAAGGTGCTTACTTCATCATTTAAAAAATAGGTCAGCGAAAAAGACTGATTGACCCCCACTTTTGAAAGATCAAGATTCCTTGCAAAATAATAGGCAGATAGGAGATCAAATGTTTGATTTCCGCCTTTAAAAACCCCTTTATTTCCACTGATTACTTTTTTCTCCTGATCAAATTTTACCTTGTCATTTCTTCTGTATTTACCTTCACGTATATTTTCCGTATAATAATAGGGAAGGAAGGTCTTTTGATCAATGTAAGAATCGTATCGGTTATTTACTGTGTAAAAAACATTGAAAGCACCTGCCGTCTTCCCTTGTGCAGAAAGGTGATATACAGGTTTTTGATCAAACTTTACGTCACTTTTTTCAACTTTTAATGTCCCTTCAGCAGCAGAAATAAATCCATATTTCAATTTGTATTTTAATACTTCGCCAGGATTAAATACAGATTCTTTTAAATATGGGATGTCCTGTGCAAAAGCGTTAAACGTCAGAAATAATACGAAAGTGATTAATAGGGTCTTCTTCATGTACTGCTAATTGCAAATAATATGCCCATTATGCTTTTCTTTTAAATATGGGAACTGAAGAGCAGGCTTCTCCATACATAATACTTTTTGCCACTTTGCTCAGGTTTTTTGTGAAGGTAATAAAAGCCGACTCTGGAACCTTAATGTCACCACAGCCTTTTACCATAATTCTCTGCCCCTCAAATTGACTCATATCTAATGCTGCCAATGATTTTTCATATAGAAGCGTTTCCAATGTATTCAGGTCGCCAAAAATAATTTCCTTTGCGAAAGGTTCCAGTTTGTTAGCCAGAAGCATATATGCCCAGGTTGGGATAATGGCATCGGCAGAGCAGGTTATTGCTACATACTTATCCTGATACTGTGACCAGTCGTTCGTTTTTACGAATTCTCTAAAATCTTTCTCCCGGAGAATTAGGCCATGAAACAAATGATCTTTAATATCAAATAATACACGATCACCTTTCGGAGCTAAGGTTGCCAGATCAAATGTGATTAATCCGCTTAACGCTACTTTATTAATAATTTTATCTTGAGTTTCCATAAATTTATTTTCCAAAAAAAAATCCGGATAAATATTAATTTATCCGGATACAAAGTTAGGTATTTTTAATTAATAGAAATTGACACGCCTATCTACGATTTTTGCTTTGTCCTTTAAGACCTGGAATATCGATCCCGGAACACGCTGTTTAATTGAATTTAAGCTTTGTTGCTTTATCGTAAGCAAGTTTTGAGGTTGCGCCGGATTTACAAAATCAACGACCGAAACAACGTATACTCCTTGATTGCCGTCGATGCTTTTTGAAAGCTTTGATGGTTGCAAACCAAATACTGTTCCTACAACTTTATTTTCCTGTGAGACACCTGGAATAATGGGATTAGCAAAAACAATATTTTCAACTTTAACAGCGGGTTTTCCCACTTTCTGTGCTACCTGATCAATCGTTGTGGCCCCATTCAAAGCATCATCTGCCTTTTTAGCTAATTGTTTTGCTTTAACCTGGTTTAAAACAGCCGGTTCGATATCTTTTTTTACTGCTTCCAGAGGAAGTGTGCCAGCTTTATGTATATCAGTTACTTTTGCAACAATGTATTTGTTATCTAACTCATAGACCTTGTCAGTTATATCTCCAACTTTTGCCTTGTATACCCAACGAATAAGCTCGCGTGGGTTTTCCAAGTCCTGAATTGAAGTTTGCATAGGTGCTATCTGTTCGCCAATCTGTAAGTTGTAGCCATCACTTTTGGCTAATTCAGCAAAATTATCTTTCTTAACCTTGCCAAAGAAGTCAGAAGCTTTGTGATAAACTGCATTTAATGTTTCTTTGCTACTTTGAACAGTGCGATCAATGATTGCAGCTTTAACAACCCGGGAAGAACCAATTTGATTGTCTATTTTTATAACGTGTACACCGTATTGAGTTTGTAATACCATTATATCACCGGTTTTACCACTAAAAACAGCATTTTCAAATTCAGGAATCATTGCGCCACGAGCAAATGTGCCTAATTTCCCACCATCATCTTTAGAGGCGTCTGTACCGAATTCAGCTGCTAATGTTGCAAAGCTGGCGCCGTTCTTAATTAGATTCTTAATAGAATCTGCTTTAGCCTCTGCTTGTTCCAGACCTCCTTCTGTTGCCGGATTCAATAAGATATGACTAGCCGTAACAGAATCAGGACTCATGCGGCTGTCTAAGACTTTCGCTATATCGTATACGCCATTTGAATATACCGGACCAACAACTGTGCCGGTAGCGCTATTGAATAAGGCTGAATCCAGTGCAGGCGGTAAATTTCCTTTGGTATAGTAAGTAACCGGATATTTGGTTTCAGAATTTATTGAAGCGAAAAGAGAATCATTTTCTGCTACAGCAAATTCTTTTGCAAGTTCATTTACTTTTTCTTTTACTGCTAACGAATCACTTGCGGTTGGTTCAGCATTAAATACCACATATTGAATGTTTCGTGTCTCCTCAGGATTGAAGAAAGCCGCTTTATGCTCATTATAATAGTTTTTATAATCCTCTTCAGAAAGTTTAATGTCTTTATCGTTAACCGATGCATAATCCAATAACACATAGCTGAAGTTCGCAATTTTATTGCGTTGACTATAATCTTCGTTTGCCTCGAGGGAAGTTACATAGACACTGTTTTGAATGAGTTGATTATACTTTTGTTGTAATCTGTCATTCTTAATAACATGCAGAAAGTTTTCCCATTGCTGTTTTTGAGCACTGCTTGCAGGTTCATTCTTAATATTTGTTAAGAATACACTCAATTGGTTGCGGTCGAATTGTCCGGTTTGGGGATTAGTGAATGATTGTATTATTTGAGGAGATGGATTTTGCCCTGAAACCATATCATTTAGCTCGCTTGACCCCACACTTAAGCCGATGCGATCTACTTCTTTCGTCAATAATGCTTGTGAAAGATGCTGATTCCATACATTTTCAACTATATAGGCTTTCATTTGATCATTTGCTGCTCCGCCCATCTGCTGACGCATGTTGTTTAATCCCATTTCTACCTCGTTATTAAAGGCAGGATAGTCGATTGCATCCCCATTAATTTTTCCTACTTCATTTTGATTGGCGTTCATACCTCCTATTAATTGAGGGATTATCTCGCCTAATAAAAATGCCACAAGTGCGAAACCGATTGCCCATACTACCAATAGCCCTGCGCGATTCCGCAAAAAACCCATTATTCCCATAAAAATATACTATACTAGTTATTAAATTGTTTTGTCTTAACCACTTGCTCTTTACAAATGTGGGCGCAAGATACAATTAAAAGTAAAAAAAAATAAAAAGAAAACAAATAATCTAAAATCGCTTTTCTCCGCTGAATTTGAAATCTCCGGTTTGCGAAGTGATCTCAAAATAGGAGAAATCTTCTTTTGCCCAAAAGGACGTGCCGTATGATACTTGATTGTTAATTGTAATGGTTACAGGTAGGTTGGAGTAAAATTTTTTTTCTTTTTCATCCCAGATCAATTCTTCTGACTTTAAAACCATGCCATCTGCGCGGGTAGCGACCACATTCTTTCGAAGCTCGGTAATGCCGGTATTAACACGTTGAACGGCATAATCAGATTTTACTCTTTGTGTTTCATTCCGGGTAGAATCATACATAATCAATAACCCTCCCTGAGGGAATTCATAATATGGACTATCGATATTGAAATGAAGCATTTTAGGAGTTGTTAATTGTGCTTTAACAACCGATGAGTCACTGTAAATTACTTTGACTCCATATGAAATATCAACCGGATCTTCAATCGTTTGGCTGGAGATCCGTTCCACCTCCTTTAGGTCGTTTTCACAGGATACCAATGCAAATAACAAAAGAAAAGCTACAGATGCTTTTAAGCCATTTGAATAGATAATTCCATATATTGACTTAATGTTCATACTTTTTGCTAATCATATTGATAGCGTTGGAACCAACGATCGTTTAAGGTAAAGCCTAAACGAAGAGTCAGGTAATTTTCTTTAACTAAGTTATTGTTTAACGAACCTCGCTGACCAAGGTCTGCAGAGAAGTTTATTTTATAAAATGTACTCTGTCTGTTCGATGGTAAAGGCAGACCTAACCCTACCGTGATTGCCATATCATTGATCTGTTGATTTTGGATTTGTAAGTGTGTTTTGTCATAACGGAAACCCACACGATAATCAACTATCTTTAAGTATTTATTTGAAGTGTAGTCAGGCGTAATGTTTGCACCGACAGCGAAACCATAGCTGTCTTTAAAATCAGCACTAAGGTTGCCTTCCTTAAAGTCTGACCATTTTCCATAATTAAAATCTGCACCAACCAGCCAGTGATTGCGTTTAGTAAAACTAAAGCCTACCTTGTGCTGCATCGGCATAACAACATCCTGGTATGAACCTGTAACAACCTGGATTGTATCTAAAGGAATATTTTCTTCATTAACATTGGAGTTGCCAAATGTCCGGGTAGTAGCTTGAGTCTCCTTCGAACGTATAGACTTACCTGCATTACCAGAATAACCGATTACAAGTCCATAATCGTCATTAATAGTTGTGAAGTATTGTAAGCCGTAATCAAATGTAAAACCGTTGAAATTGCGCTCGTTTTCAACTTTTGAGTTTAAAGCCCCCGCATCCAAAGGGAATTGCATTTCCTGATCATTTTCAATTTGGCCAAATAAATATCCGGCATTGGCTCCAACACTAAAGTGTTTTCCGATTTGAATACCATAGCCTAAATACGCTTTGGAAATGCCTCCGCTGCCAGAATAAACCTGACTAATGGGGATGGTATCGATGGTGCCCGGACTAGAATATCGATATCCGACATCAGAAAAGGGTTGAATTCCAAAACTCATTGCCGATTGGGCCGTTACAGGAACAGCGAAAGATAAATAACCCAATGAGAAATCGCGATTATTTTGCTTCACATTATCGCGTTCCTGTGTAGATAAATTTCCATAAACACCAATGTCTATAGCCATCAATCGGATCCCAGAATAGGAAGCCGGATTATTCGAATTAATGTTGTAGTAAGAACCAAGACTGCGTACACCGGTAGAGATACCGCCCATGCCGCGCAATTGTGGTAAATGTTCCCCCCGAATCTCACCAAGTCCGAATTTTGAATAAGGTGAACTAGTATTTGTTTGAGCTAAAACTCCAGAACTTGCAAATAGCAAAGCTATAAATGCGAGTTTGCGGATGGGTAAGTTTAATTGAATCATTTATTTATTATCGTGAGTTCTTCAATTGTAAAATAGAGATTTACACGTCTCTAGCCTGCAAATCTATTCAAATTTTAGATGCTTTGCATGCTCTTTCTGTTAAAAAAGGTTAAGATTTCGTTAAAACCATTGAAAATAAAGGATGGCTAAAACTAAAAAGGCAAATGCTCCTTCATAAAGCCATCGTGTTTTTGCATGTGTAAAGTAGTATGCCATATATACAGCCAAAGGAGGAATACATAATAGAAAATGGTATTCTTCTAAGTTAATGTTCAGATAAAAGGAGAGCAGCCCCAGAACCAGCATAAAAAAGAACAGCTGGAAAGACTTCCGGATATGAACGATGCTCTTAAAGAAGTTCTGACGGATTGAAATTATAAAAAGAATAAGAATGATGGCTGGTGCTATCAGTACCAGATAATCATGTAAATCGATATTTAAAGAATTGGGCAATGAGCGCGTGAGCGGTAGCCAGATTGTTTCAAACAGCGGTAATTTGTCTAACCATAAATAAATTATAAACAGGATAAAGTAAACTGTTATAAAGCCAAGTACTCCCGCAACCCACTCCCGCCAGTTAAATGGCCTGAATATGATCAGACAAATCCATAGCAATAAAAACATTGCTATAAACGGAAAGTAAAAGAGCGTTCCAACAGCTACCATTAATCCTAAATCATACATTACTGAGTTTATCTCCGTTCGCCGATAGATAAACAGAAACTTATCAATCATCCATATGATTAAGAAATTACAGATAAGAGTCGGCGACAAAGCCAGAAAGGGTGTTAGCATACTTGCTAATGTCACATATAATAAGGCTGTCAGGTAGTTGGGTTTTCCTAAGAGATTGTATTTGTTTATAATAAAATTAAACAGAATCCCTTGTATGATGGTGAGAATTACGGTTATAAGAATACTCGCTTCCGGCGTAACCTGCTCTTCAAATAAATTACCAATTATATTTGACAGGGCTGGTTCAAAGAAAACGGGGTGAAGATTTTCTGGTAAGTTTATAAATGCCCCGATACATAATAAAAAGGCAAGGGGTACTAAATAGAGTAAGTTAAACGGGGTAAATCTTCTAAACAGATTGATCATTCTTTATCTATTGGAATATATAGTACGCAAAACTAATTAATTATTTACGCTATTTATTTTTCTAAATAAAATTTAAAACTTGACCTAAGTTACCGCTCTTAAAATTAGGATTTATTTCTTAGCTTCGTTAAGCTAATACATTATAAACAATACAATATGAATTTATACAATACAATTATCCGGTTTGCGAAGTTTTCTACTTTGATGATTGTGGTTTTATTGGTTACGTACAGCTGCAGCATAGCAAAACCACGGGTTTTAGTTTTTACCAAAACAACAGGATTTTATCATGAATCGATAGAAGCCGGAAAATCAGCAATCAGGAAGTTGGGAGCTGAAAATGGGTTTGATGTAGATACAACCAGCAACGCCGACTGGTTTGATAAGCAATCTCTTAAAAAATATGGTGCTGTAATTTTCTTAAATACAACCGGCGATGTGCTAAATTCTGTTCAGGAGAAAGCTTTTGAACAATATATTCAATCAGGGGGCGGATTTGTTGGTGTTCACGCTGCTGCGGATACAGAATATGAGTGGGAATGGTATGGAAAACTGGTTGGAGCTTATTTTTTAAGTCACCCCGAACAGCAAGAGGCACGCTTAAATATTGCAGATAAAAATAATATTTCCACCAAGCATTTACCGGATCCCTGGATGCATTTTGATGAATGGTATAATTTCAAAAATATTTCAAAGGAGACGACTGTTTTGATCACGATCGATGAAGCAAGTTATAAAGGAGGAAAGAATGGCAGCAATCATCCAATGGCTTGGTTTCATGATTTTGATGGAGGACGTTCCTTTTATACTGGGCTTGGACACACGGATGAAGATTATTCTGACCCGTTGTTCATAAAGCATTTACTTGGAGGAATCCAATATGCTATTGGAAAGACGAAAAGCTGATTCCGGATTAAGAACCCAGCGGATTAATCATTCAATCGCAAAAGCTGATGCAAAAAAATGCATCAGCTTTTTTTGTAATTTAGCGGCAGATATTAATTTACAAGCCATATGAATAAGCTATCCTTATTTACCGCATTTATATTTTGTTTTTTTTTCTTGAATGTTTCAGCTCAGGAACCACTTTCTCTTATCCCGAAACCGAAAGAAATCACGTATCAACCGGGCACATATTCATTCAATTCTCCATTGAAAGTTGCCGCTTTTCAGGAATTCATAGAAGTTGCTGAATTGTTAAAAGAACATCCTTATGTTTCCTTTGATCAGGTGGAAACAATTAAGAAGAGAAAGCATATTCCAACAACCGGAATCCGATTGGTCAAGGCAGTGGAAGCTGATAAACTTGCTCAGAACGCCTATCGGATAGAAGTCAATCAAGATGGAATTCAAATGACAGCAAATAATCCTGAGGCGATGATCAATGCGATTATGACCTTAGTCCAGATATCCTATCTTCAAAAGGATGGGAGTAGCATTCCTTTTTTGAAAATGGAAGATGCTCCGCGTTTTGCCTACCGGGGTTTGCACCTTGATGTTTCCAGGCATTTTTTTCCTATTTCTTTCTTAGAGAAATACATTGATCTTATGGCTTTGTATAAATTGAATACATTTCATTGGCATTTAACAGATGGCGCAGGCTGGCGACTGGAGATTAAAAAATATCCTGAATTAACACAAAAGGCTGCATGGAGAAATTTTAGCACCTGGAAAGAATGGTGGAATAGTCCAAGAAGGTATGTAGAAATGGGTAGTCCGAATGCTTCAGGAGGATTTTATACACAAGAAGAAGCGCGTAAGCTGGTTGGTTATGCTGCAAAAAGAGGCATCACTATTATCCCTGAAATTGAAATGCCCGGCCATTCAGAAGAAGTGCTGGCTGTTTATCCGGAATTGTCATGCTCTGGACTACCTTATGTCAACTCAGAATTTTGCATTGGAAATGAAGAAAGTTTTACTTTCCTGACGAACGTGCTTTCAGAAGTTATTGATATTTTCCCTTCTCAATATATCCACATCGGTGGTGATGAGGCAAGTAAGGAAGCCTGGAAAGTTTGTCCAAAATGTCAGAAACGGATGAAAGATGAGGGATTAAACGATGTTGGCGAGCTTCAAAGTTATGCTGTAAAACGAATGGAAACCTATTTAAAGTCTAAAAACAGGAAGCTTATCGGCTGGGATGAAATCCTGGAAGGCGGACTGGCTCCGGATGCTACCGTAATGTCGTGGCAAGGTGAAGAGGGCGGAATCAAAGCTGCCAATTCTGGGCATGATGTGATTATGACGCCGGGTTCTCCAATGTACTTTGATAGCTATCAAGATAATCCGATGAGCGAGCCAGAGGCAATTGGAGGATTTAACTCGCTTTCTAAAGTATATGCTTATAATCCGGTTGCAAAAGGGATTGAAGAAAAGAATGAGAAACATGTTCTGGGTGTGCAGGCCAACGTTTGGGCCGAATATATGCCAACAACTGAGCACGTTGAATACATGGTTTTCCCCCGTGCATTGGCATTGGCAGAAGTGGCCTGGACATCGGAAACGGAAAAGGATTGGGCAGATTTTGAAAAACGTCTTCAGGATCATTATCTATTACTTCAGCGGTTAAATGTAAATTACCACCGACCTTCTTACAAGCCGCATGCACGTGCGCATTATAATAAAGAGACACAAAGCTCTATAGTTTCTATCAGTTCCAATCAATACCAGCCAACTATACGCTATACAACGGATGGTTCAACCCCTACTTCTGAATCTCCTCAATACGTAGAGCCTCTTGAATTATTCAAATCAGCTATGGTTAAGTCGGCAACGTTTGCGGATAGTGTACGTCAAGGTGCAGTTGATAGTTTGCAAGTTGATATTCATAAAGCTATAGGTAAAAAAGTAATTTATAATAATCCATGGGATAAGTATGTTGCAAAAGGAGACAGCACGCTGGTCAACGGAGTAAAGGGTGGCTTAAGTTATGGAGATGGGGAATGGCAAGGGTTTACAACAGGTGGACTTGACGTCGTAATTGATTTCGAACGCAGAGAAGAAATCGGGTCAGTTTCAATTCGTTTTATGCAAATGACAGGTCCCGGAGTATATATGCCGGGCATTGTTTCGGTTGAAATATCGGATAATGGAAAGAATTTCAAGGAGGTGCAAAGTATTAAAAACGCTGTACCTGCCAGTCAGTCTACGCTCACTTTTAAAGATTTTAAATTTAATTTGAAAGGAAAGATGACAAGGTATATCAGGGTTAAAGCGACAAATCCACAAAAAGGCTATTTGTTTACTGATGAAATTGTTGTTTATTAAAAGTGAGAAATCACTAATCTTGAAGTTATTCAATTGTTTATTATATGAGATTTTTTTTTCTTTTTTCTTTTTTCGTTTTCTGCGGACTTTCAGTTCAGGCACAATCCAAAAGCAATAGTTTTAAAGTTACTTATTTGAGAAGTTCCAATGGAAAGGCTATGTCAAGTGCCGATCCTGTATTGCTTTTTGCTTCAAAAGAAGAAACGGTGCTGACTACACAAAAAATCAGTGACGGGAAAGCAGCGCATCCTTTTGAACGATTTTTTATTGATCGTAATGATAATAGCTATTATAAACTGGCTGAATTTGAGAATGGCGAAACGGTGCTGACGGTTGATTCAGCTTTATTGTCAAAGCAAAAATTCGCGATAACGAATGAAACGAAAACAATTTTAGGATATAAATGCCGTAAAGCAACCACATCCGTAAATTCGAATTCTATTGAACTATGGTTTACAGAAGCCTTAAATATTAAAGGTGCTCCCACCGAACTTGGTCAGGATTTGGGTCTGGTTCTGGAGATGGTAAGAAATGGCAATTATGCTATCACAGCATCGAAGGTAGAAGAGATTAAATCGATTCCTGCGGATCTTGGTTTACCTAAAACGCCTATTATGGTGGTGGATGAGCTAACTTATAAAGATTTGCTTTGGAAAAGCCGCTTTATTGATCTATCGATTTTTAAGAACGAACAAATCAATTTCACAGATGAAATAAAATCTGATAGTATTTTACGTTTTGCAAATAGCACGATCATTCTTAAAAAAGTAAAAGTCCCGGTGATCAAGGAGGGAAACAATATTTTCCTTGAACTAATCGAACAGTCCAACGGGGATGCTTATGATCGTACCGGCTCGGTTTTTCTTATTCCCACCGATCAAGACATTTCATTTTTAGACGGATTGCAAAAAGGGATCGAGGTTTTACCAATCTATGAAAATGGGAACAGTAAGCAATATCAGGGAGTTGTTCGTACGGAAAACTATTCGCCATTGGTAGAGTTGATGCGATTTTTTACTCCATTTGGCGTTAAGCAATTTAACCATATTCAACTTAAGGGAAAAGAATGGCAAGACCGTGTAAGTTATCGTCAGGACATATCTGAATTTCAATCAATTCTAAGCAATCAGGAAGTCTGGATCGGTACGTTTATAGGTAATTATGATAAGGGTGGACATAAAGTAAGCTTGAACCTTACGGTTCATCCCGGAGGTCAGGAAAGCGTAGCAACGGGGATTATTCCACTGTTTAATACAAATAATGTGATGGAAATGGCAGGTCAGGAGTATGCAACCATGTTTGATGTCGATAAAGGGCTTGAAGTAACCTTTACACTCGATAAGGATGTGAAAAATGCAAAATTAAGATATATCACCACCGGTCACGGCGGTTGGGGCAATGGTGATGAATTTGTCCCAAAAGAGAATGCAATATTCTTAAACGGAACAGAAGTATTCAGTTTTACACCCTGGCGGGTAGATTGCGGTTCATACAGATTGTATAATCCTGCATCCGGCAATTTTAGTAATGGTTTGTCTTCATCCGATCTTAGCCGCTCAAATTGGTGTCCCGGCACGCTAACCAATCCTGTTTTTATTGATTTAGGCGATCTGAAAGCGGGAAAACATACGATGCGCATTAAAATACCGCAAGGAGAGCCCGAAGGAACAAGTTTTAGTTCCTGGAACGTTTCAGGATGTTTGATCGTAGAATAAAGAGAAAGCTAAGTCTAGCAGTTACGAAGAAAGTAATCAGTAGCTTAACCTGACTTAACTTTTTAAATATTCACGACGGTAGGCTAGCGGGCTTTTCTGAGTGATTTCTTTAAAATATTTATGGAAACTTGCAAAATTATTGAATCCGCTTTCATAGCAGAGCTCTTTAACACTCATTTCATTATCAATAAGTAATTTGCATGCCTGGCCGATTCTGATTTCAATGAGGAATCGGCTATAGGTCTTACCGGTTCTTGACTTAAAGAAACGGCAGAATGAGTTACTGCTGATACCAGCCAATTCAGAAATTTCATCCAAAGAAATCTTCTGTTTGAAATTAGCCAGAGTAAAATTATAAACTTTGTTAATCCGGTCCCGTTCTTTATCTTCAATATTCAGATTATACTCAATGTTGGAAAGAAAGGAATATTCATCTGTCGATGAAAGAAAAAGCAAAGCCTCAAGCAATAAAATTAAACGACTGGAGGCATCGCTGTGGATCATCTTCTCCAGCTGTTTGGCAACGAATATCTTGGATTTTCCTTTTAATAGGATGCCAAGTTTAGCTTTCTGTAGCAGGTCTTTGATTCCACGATTTTCCGGAAGTTCAAGAAAAGCGCTTCCCCAAAAGTCCTGGTTAAAGTGAGCGACCCGCACATCTGGTTTAGAGGCACCGTCATTGAAATAAGGTTCATCGAAGCGCCAATAATGGGGTAGGTTGGCGCCTAATAATACTACATCACCTTTTTTGAAACGACGAATATTGTCCCCAACAAACTGAGTGCCAGTTCCCTCCTGAAAATGAATCATCTCTAATTCAGAATGGTAATGCCAAAGATTATTCTTATGAGGAACAAGGTCTCTCCGCACGCTAAATGAATGGATTGGGCTTGATTCGACTTTTAATAATTGCGGCTTCATCTCAATATTAACAAAATGTTCAATTTAATTGAATGCTAAGATAGCTTAATTAATTGCCAATATAAATGATTAGTAATTTTTTAGATTAAGTAATTTTGAATTATACTAGCTCATTAGTAAATACCAAATAAAAGAAAACCGTTTATCGTTTATTATATTTAATTGAAAAAAGAAGAGATAATTCAATTGGTCATTACTGAATGTATCTTTCTTATACTGATCTGAGAGCAATTATGATGAAAAAAAGCAATCTTTTGATTTTTGGAAGAAGATATATTATACTTTCCCTTCTCTTATTTGCAGCGATCGAAAGTCGTTCACAAAACGTCTTGCCGCCTGCACCTTATGGCGCTGTGCCCAATGATAATCAGATAGCTTGGCAAAAAATGGAATATTATATGTTTATTCATTTTGGCCCCAATACATTTACTGATAAAGAATGGGGTGATGGTTCAGAGGATCCAAAAGTTTTCAATCCTACAAATTTAGATACTCGCCAATGGGCAAGAATAGCAAAGGGAGCAGGTATGAAAGCAATTATTATTACTGCAAAACACCATGACGGATTCTGCTTATGGCCGAGCGAATTTAGTACGCATACTGTTCGGGAAAGTCCATGGAAGGATGGAAAAGGGGATATCCTAAAAGAGCTTTCAGAGGCATGTAAAGAGTATGGATTGAAGTTCGGAGTTTACCTTTCTCCCTGGGATCGAAATCATCCTGATTATGGTACATCAAAGTACAATCAGGTCTTTGCAAATACATTGCAAGAAGTCTTGTCTAACTATGGTGAAGTTTTCGAACAGTGGTTTGATGGTGCTAACGGCGAGGGACCAAACGGAAAAATTCAAAACTATGATTGGCCATTATTTCATCGTGTGGTTTATAACAACCAACCCAATGCAGTTATCTTTAGTGATATTGGTCCGGGTGCCCGTTGGATTGGAAACGAGTCAGGAATTGCGGGTGAAACTAATTGGAGCACTTTAAATACCGAGGGTTTTGGATTGGGAAAATTGGCTCCTAATCCGAAAGTGCTCAATACCGGAAATGAAAATGGTCAAAACTGGATTCCCGGGGAAGCAGATGTATCCATCCGTCCAGGATGGTTTTATAGCCCGAAGACGGATAATAAAGTAAAAAGCTTAAATCAGCTATTAGACATTTATTACTCGTCGGTTGGTCGTAATGCCAATTTACTGTTAAACGTTCCGGTTGATCGCAGGGGACTTATTCATCCGAATGATTCTACCAGACTAATGGAATTTCGAAAAATTATAGACGCTACCTTTAAGTCTAATCTTGCAAAGGATAAAAAAGTGCTTGTTTCCAATACAAGAGGGAACGCAAAAGAATATAGTGCTCAAAATTTAATCGATGAAAATTTTGATACATATTGGACAGTCGATGATGGCATTAACAATGCAACACTTACATTGGATCTCGGTAAGCGAACCGAAATAAACCGATTGGTTTTGCAAGAGTACATTCCTCTTGGACAGCGAATAAAATCGTTTTCGGTTGATTATTGGAATGGAAATGAATTTGTAGCACTCGATAAACAAACGACTGTTGGCTACAAAAGAATTTTAACTTTTTCTACGATTACGACGACTAAAATCAGGATAAATATTGTGGCAAATGCTGCTCCAATTCTTTCTGAAATCCAAGTGTATAAGGCGCCTGAGATAATTGAATCTCCCGTTGTGTCAGTAAATTAGAATCACTTTCTTAAGTAGATAAAAGAATAGATTGGATATCCATAGCGGAAATTGGGATTAAGGCAGAGTAAATTTTAAACAAATTTGTATTATCGGGAAAATAACCAACAAAATAAATTCAGAATAACAGATAAATAGATGCAACCAATAAAACAACAACACAATAAATATCTTGTTCCTCTTATATTAGTAATTTCACTATTTTTTCTGTGGGCATTTTTGCATAATATTAATCCAATATTGATTCCCCATTTAAAAAAGGCTTGTCAACTTACTGATACACAGTCTTCTTATATTGATTCAGCCGTTTATATTGCTTATTTTTTAATTGCCATACCTGCCGGATGGTTTATGCATCGGTTTGGATATAGAAAAGGAATCATATTCGGACTGGCGCTATACGCTCTTGGTGCATTGCTTGTTATTCCGGCTGCAAGCGAGCGTAGCTATGCTTTTTTTCTATTTGCTTTTTTTGTCATTGCTTCCGGCGCCACTTTTTTAGAAACTGTTGCAAATCCGTATGTCTCTATTTTGGGTGATCCGGAAACGTCAGAGCGCAGACTGAATTTTGCTCAGTCTTTCAATGGCATCGGTTCTTTTATTGCACCTATTTTAGGAGGACAGTTTATTTTATCAGGAATTGAATATACGCCTGAAGCACTGAACGCAATGTCTTCCACACAGTTGGACAACTATCTCCAGTCTGAGGCAGACTCTGTCAAAATTCCGTATTTGATAATTGCTGTTGCTGTTATTCTTTTATTATTGCTGTTTGTGTTCATCCGAATACCGGAAGCAAAGGAAAGTCAGGAAGAAAGCGTCAACGTATCAAGTTTTTCAATCAATGTTTTTCGTCACAAACATTTCTCTGCTGCTGTTGTTACTCAGTTTTTCTATATTATTGCTCAGGTAGGTGTGGGTAGTTTTTTTATTCGTTACTCGAAAGAGGTAAGCGGTATGAATGAAAAAGATGCTGCTTTTTTCTGGGGATCGGTTGCCATGGTAGGATTTATGGCGGGTAGATTTTTAGGTACTTTTTTAATGAAGTATATTAAGCCTTCAAAGTTACTTGCTTTGTTTGCTCTTATTAATGTTGTTTTACTCACAGTTGCTTTAAATACTTCAGGAAATATCGCTTTATATGCGGTAGTTGCTACCCCGTTCTTTATGTCCATTATGTATCCTACAATTTTTGCTCTGGGAATAAAGGGTCTTGGGGAAGAAACAAAAATTGCATCTTCGTTTTTAGTAATGGCCATCTTAGGCGGAGCCGTAGGGCCTATTTTTATGGGCATGATTTCTGATATAAAAGGAAGTATGCAAGCTGCCTATATCATACCCTTAATTTGTTTTATAGTTGTCTTTTATTATGGGGTATGGGGACATCGAATAAAGAGACCGAATCCTTAAAATGATAACAGGTTATTCATAGTAAATTGACTTTAAATTTAAGGTATATTGAAAGGGACTTGCTCCGAACCCTCAAGGAACCCTCTTCGGACTTTCTTCGAACAAATGCCTATAAAGTATGAAGCGGATGCGTTTAACGTTTTTGTTGAAAGCGAAGTATGAAGCCTGATGTTCAGCAAGTGTTATTGATAAATATGCGCTTTGCGATAAGCAGGAAAAGTACTCTCCACAAAAAAAGCCTGATACCATAATTTATGATATAGGCTTTAAAAGTATCCCCCAAAAGAGCTGGTTTATATAGACAACTTCTTTTTGGGGAATAATGGTTTAATTAATTTGCTCCTTGATTAGCTACCAATGGCCATCCTGGATTTTGATAGATAACAGAAGTGCTTAAATCAGCAGAGTTTTCTGATGTAATAATAAAATGTTGGATTGCGATTGGTTCAAGGTAATGAGCGGCAGTCCACCTATATCCATCTTGTACGAAGTTGCTTGAGTTTAAATTGATTCTGTAAGGCCTTAAATAAGCACTCTCAGATTTTTTGGATACATTGGGTGTTTTGCCTGCAGTTCCTGCTTCAATTAAATCGCCTTTATACCATTCCTGCATTGGTCCCCAAATCTTGAAACCTTCGATAATGTATGGGTTTGTTGCAAGTTGATCTAAAGCTCTCCAACGTTTTAAATCAGCATATCGCATCCCTTCCGCGATAAATTCGGATCTGCGTTCACGACGGATGTTGTAAAGAGTCTTGTCAGAAAGCAGTTGACCTGCAGAATAGGCTGCAAAGTCATTTTTCGCTTCTTCTGTCATATTCGTGGCAGTAACGGTAATAGCATAATCTTCATTAACACCGGCACGTTTTCTAATCGCTCTCCAATAGCTATCTGCTTTTCCGTCAATTGATCCATTCTTTAAATAAGAGGCTTCAATATAATTTAAATAAGCTTCTGCTGCACGAAAAACGATGCTTCCGGTGGAACCCTGACTGCCCTGAGTTTGGTCATACAAATAAGTAAATCCTTTTTTTACGCTATAGCCGGTAACATCTCGTGTTTCTTGTAAGCCGAGAATTTCCGGATAGCTAATTAGTATAGGAGAACCGTCTGAGTTCGTGCGATCTTTTAATCTTATTTCATCAGGCGCTTTCATAAATAACTGCAAACGGTTGTCGCGGTCAGTTTTTACCGATGAAATAAAATCATCGCCTTTGTATCCGGAACCGGCTGCATAAATTGGTAATCCATTACTCATCAGAAAATTATCTACAAAGCCGCGAGTATAACCAGTGTTTCCTCCATTTTGATTAATATAGTGGTTAACGTTGTTGTCGATTCCTTTATCAGGATCATATTGGCGCCATAAAAGAACTTCGGAATAATCATTCATATTTTGATCTGCGAACATTAATGCATATGGATTATTTGATGAATCATAACCATTATCTTTTGTGTTATTTACTAATGGAACGGCATCAGCCACTAAGGCAGCGGACTCCATCGCTTTAGTTAGGAAGAAGTCGATTTCGGCATCAATATCGATATTAAAATTATCAACTTTACCGGCTCCCGGCCAATTTGGCCCACCTGGCACCTGTGCGGTTCCCTTATGATATTTTAACCATGTTGCTTCGTGTAAAGCCACTCTCGATTTCAAAAGTAAAGCTGCATTCTTTGAAATACGGTTCGTCCCATTTGGGGAAACTTCTCTCAAAAGCATGATGGCTGAATCTAAGTCAGAAAGAATGAAACGGGCTACCTCGTTTCTGGGTCTGCGCTTAGATGCTGCTACTAATTCTTCTTCTTGGTCCTTTAGCGTGTTTTTAATAATTGGAAAGTCTCCAAGCGCCTGTACTTTGTTAAAGTATTCGTAAGCTCTTAGAAAATAGCCTTCACCAATGTAGTGTTCAATATTCGTAATGTTTCCGGTTAATGCTCCATCTTTCCATCGTGGAACAACGGTTTCCAAAAAATAATTGTTTTGACGAATTGCTGAAAAGTCCCAGCTGCCACCTGTTTGTCCAACACGATATTCCCCTGGTACCCAGCGTGTGGCGTATGCGCTGGTAGCTTGATTGTCAGTGTGATTATCGTTTCCGAAAGTGCCAATATTAAAGCCGCTATGTGTTGGGAAATTGTAACGATCTATGGTATATGCTGCTAAATCAGCTTCAGTTTTCAGGAACACTTCCGGTGTAACATCAGAAAGGGGTTCTCTGTCAAGGTATTTATTACAGCTACTTAAGGCCAGAAAACCGACAACCGTAGCAATAAGATATTTGTTATTATTTAATTTCATTTTCTTTTAATTTAGAAGTTTACGTTAATTCCAAAAGAATAAACTTTCGATAAGGGATAGACCTTACCATCATTCCATCCTTCAAGAGCAATGGTTTCCGGATCGAAAACTTCACTCAAGCTGGTTATTGTAAATAGATTTTCTCCTGAAACATAAAACCGTACGTTAGAAAGTTTAATTCTATTGCTGATGCTTTGCGGTAGGGTGTAGCCAAGTTGAATATTTTTTACGCGTAGATAGGCAGCATTTTGAATATAACGCGATTGAGTTTCTTGATTTTTTCCTGTATTGAAGTATGGTTTAGGATAATAGGAGTCTGGATTTACGTCTGCAACACCTGCCTGTACCATATTGGATGTTTCATCACGAAAGAAATCCATATGGGTGGTAAATCCGGCCGATTGCCACATTCCTCCCTGCGCGCCCCAGAAATAGGGTCCATTTGGCATATAATCTCTTTTACCAACGCCTTGTAAGAATACACGAGCATCAAACCCTTTATAATCTGCTGATAAATCTAAACTAAAACGATAACGAGGCGAACTGTTACCTATAATAGATTTATCGCCAGGGTTTGATAATACATTGTTTCCTCCATCTATTTTGCCATCTCCATCTAAATCAGCATACATGATATCTCCTGCTCCCCAGTTACTTCCTAAAATTGATTGGCTAACATTGGCTAGGTGGGCATCCATCTCAGCCTGTGTTTTGGCAATTCCTATTGTAGTGTAACCCCAAATTTCACCCCATTTTTTACCATCATAATATTGGCTGATGTCACCGGTTTTATTTGGATATCTGGTAATGCGTTGTTGATCATCAGAAAGAACACCATGCACTGAATATCCAAATTCACCTATACGGTCTGACCACCCAAGTTCAATCTCGAAACCATAGGATTCCATATCGGCATTATTCACTTTAGGAACATCCGTTCCTAAAATTACCGGAAGTTCCGGTGCCGGACCAACCATATCAAATGTATTCCGTTTGTATAAGTCTAAATTTGCAGTCAATCTATTGTTTAACAAAGCTAAATCTAAGCCAACGTTCCAGCTGGTTACGCGTTCCCAGGTTAATAATGAACTCACGATACCAGGTGCAGATGATATATTTGGTTTTTCTCCATTTAACAACCAAGAACCTGCATTTGCAGTAAAAGGCATTGATAAATAGAAAGGATACCAATTTTTAGTGTCCTGGTTTCCTAACTCACCATAAGATGCTCTTACCTTGAAGAGTTGAATCTGATCTTTCCAAGGGAAAAATTCCTCTTTTGAAAGATTCCAACCGGCAGAAAAAGAAGGGAACAGGTTCCAGCGTTGATCTCTTAGGAATCTGGATGAACCGTCATATCTTCCATTTATTTCCAATAGGTATTTTTCTTTATAATTATAATTGATACGTCCGAAAAATCCTGCTGTTGCCCAATGTTGATATTGTCCTTCAGTTGCTTTGCTCTCGTTTGTTCCGGTATTAATAGTTGGCTGATCCAGATTAATTAAGCCAGATCTTGAAGCACCGATCGTTCTGTATTTATCCAGTTCCGAATTAAATCCACCTAATACTTTAAAGTAATGATCTTCATTAATTCTGAATTCGTAATCTGAATAAATGTTTGACGAAAAATAATTCGCTTTATTATTATATTCATATACAGAAGAATAACCAGCAGAGTTATAACCAACAGGAATGGCATAAGGATTTCCTTCTACATCATATGCAAAGGTAGGTCTCACATCAGAATGGTTATTTTGCGTTGTAACTCTGTAGTTTGCGTCTGCCACAATATTCCAGCCTTTTTTCGGAGTTACAACTAATTGAGCTTGTTGATATAAGTAATCAGTTTGATTGATAACACGCCCGCCATTTTCCAACTGAGCGATCTCTCCGGGTTCTGAGTAGTTTCCGTTAGGGTCAGTTACAGGAACTGTAGGCCAGCGTCTTCCAATATTATGATAGAACAGGTCATCCATATGAGATGCCTTTGTAAAGTCCTCACGAACAAAGCGGCTGGAATAGTTTAATTTAATATAGTCACTTAAGGCAGTCGTAATTTTTCCGCTAAGCGAATATCTTTTAAAACCATCATGTGCATGTCTTGTCAGACCTCCTTGATCCAAATAATTCCCCGAAACAAAATATTGTGTTTTTTCACTTCCACCACTAACGCTTAATGAATGATCGTGTGAAAGTGCTGCTGATTTATAGTGTTCTTTGAACCAGTCGGTATTTCCATTGGAACCTGTATAATATTCATAACGATCTCCATTGGCATTTGGGACAGTTGAATGATCAATTTCTCCTTTTTGAAATTGATCAATTCTTTCCAGTACCTCGTCTGAAAAACTTGGACTTTGTCCATCATTGGTAGATGCTTCATTAAAATAGTAAGCAAATGTTTTAGAATCCATCATATTGGCCAAGCCGAGTGGTTTGCTCCAACGAAAGTTATTTGAGTAATTTACTTGTGTTTTGCCAGCCTTTCCGCTTTTGGTAGTAATCAGTATAACTCCAAAAGGTGCTCTTGATCCATATATAGCTGCTGAAGCTGCATCTTTTAGTACTGAAATGGATTCAATATCTTGTGGATTAAGGGCATTCATATTTCCTTCCATCCCATCGATTAATACTAATGGAGACGAATTTGAGCCGTCGCCAATCGTTCCACCCCCACGAATGTTAAAACTTAAGTTTTGATTTAGCTCACCTCCTAAGCCGCCGGTTTGAAGGTTTAGTCCGGGAACAAGTCCCTGTAGTGCTTGTCCAACATTCTGAACAGGTCTTGATTCCAATTGCTTAGCATCTACGGTTGATACAGCACCGGTTAAGTTTACTTTTTTCTGAGTACCATAACCTACGACAACAACTTGGTCCAGTTCTTCGCCGCTTGTTTCTAAAACAACGTTTAATTGATTCTGATTGTTAATTGCAACTTCCTGGCTAGCAAAACCAATGTATGTAAATACAAGGGTGCTGTTGCTTGGAGCATTGATCGTAAAGTTTCCGTCCATATCAGTGGTTGTTCCAATCGTTGTTCCTTTCACCAGAATGCTTACGCCTATCAATGTTTCTCCATTGAGATCTTTTACCGTACCGCGTACGGATGTTTGTTTCGAATTTTCTGTCTTTTCTATTGCTTGTACTTGAAGTACTGAGCCGGTTAACAATGTGGCCGTCCCAAAGCATGCTATCCACATCGTCGTTTTAAAAAAGGGAAAAAATCTACTTTGTAGTTTTTTATTCATAAAATTTAAAAATGATTAGATAAAAAATATTCCTTTAACTCTATTAAGAATGAGTTTTAACCTGCAGTTAAGCAGCTCATTTTTGATAGCGCAGCAAATTATTAAATAATACATAATAATTTTATGGCAGGAATAAATAGCATACTATTTTGCTGAAATAGCATAATAGAAATTTCTTTTTCTAAAACCTTTAAGATTTACTTGGTCTTCTTTTTAATAGTAGCATGTCTTTTAAGATACTTAAGGCTATTATTTTTTGTAAATCATGTAAGTGGTATGTTATATTAACAGGATGGGATTATTTAAAATAATCAGCGTTATTATAAGTTGAATCAATATATTTCAGGAGATCTTATCGTTAGGTTAAAAAGGAATTAATTTTTATTTGTAATTTTCCCGCTCTTAATAAAAAACAGCAGCCCTAGTATTTATTAAGTCGTATGAATAAAAATTTTAATTTATAATACACTCACATGAAATTGATAAACATTCCAAAGATTTTACTTTTTATTTTTCTGATGGCAGGAAGCGCTGTAAATAGTTTCGCCCAGCAGCAGAATACTTTCTCAATCATTCCGAAACCTGCTTCCATACAGGCAAAGGATGGTGTTTTTAAACTAAGTAATAGCACGCAAATTGTTGCCAAAAACAATGATACGCGCAAAATGGTCTCGTTGTTTAATGACTTATTGTGGAACCGGTACCATATTCGCCTTTCTGTAAGCTCATTGGATGTAGCTAAGAATGCAATCATCTTAGATGAAAATGTTTCTGAAGCTAAAAGTGAAGCATATAGTCTTGATGTTAACACCGACCAGGTCATTATCAGAGGAGGGAATGCCGGTATTTTTTATGGACTGCAATCGCTTTTGCAATTGATTGAAAATACAGATGGACAATTATTTGTTCCCGGTGTGGCAATAAATGACAAACCTGAATTCGGTTATCGCGGTTTAATGATTGATGTGTCCAGGCATTTCTTTTCACTGGATGAAATGAAAAAAATTGTTGATCAAATGGCCTACTTTAAATTCAACCGATTACATTGGCATTTAACAGAAGATCAGGGATGGAGATTGGAAATAAAGAAATATCCGAAACTTACAGAGATTTCTGCATGGAGAGATTCTTCTATTATTGGTCAGTACGGTGATTTTAAGCCGTTTATTTATGATGGTGAAAAACATGGTGGTTATTATACACAAGACGAAGCGCGTGAACTTGTAAAATATGCGGCCGACCGAAAAATTACGATTATCCCTGAGATAGAATTACCCGGGCATGCTACAGCAGCTTTAGCGGCTTATCCGGAACTGGGAAACGGAACCGGGCCATATAATGTTCGTGGATATTGGGGTGTTCATCCTACGATTTTCAGCCCGAATGAAGCTACTTTTAAGTTTTTGGAAGATGTATTAACTGAGGTAATGGATATTTTCCCAAGTGAGTATATTCATATCGGAGGTGATGAGGCACCAAAGGATGAATGGGAGGCCTCTCCAGATGCACAAAAAGTTATAAAGAAAAATAAGCTTAAAGATGAACATGAATTACAAAGTTGGTTTATTACCCGAATTGAAAAGTTCCTGAATAAACATGGTCGCAGGATAATCGGTTGGGATGAAATTTTAGAAGGCGGGTTGGCTCCAAATGCAACTGTAATGAGCTGGCGAGGAGAAGAAGGTGGCATTGCTGCAGCCAAACTGAACCATGATGTAATTATGACTCCCAATAATTATTTATATATCGATTATTTGCAGGCGGAAGATAAGTCAATCGAACCTTTGGGAATTGGCGGGTTTGTATCATTGGAAAGAGTATATAGCTATCATCCAAGGCCTAAGTCGCTAAGTTCAGCAGAACAGAAGCACATTATAGGTGTGCAGGCGAATCTGTGGACGGAATATATTGCAACGAACAATAAGTTGGAATATATGCTCTTCCCAAGAGCTTTGGCACTTGCGGAAGTAGCATGGACAGGGCGTGATGGTCAGAATTATCAGGAGTTTACGACTCAACGCTTACCAAAAAGATTGGCTGAACTGGAAAAAAGTAATATTAATTATCGTATTCCTGAAGCTAAAGTGGCTATTTCAGAAGCTGGAGCTTCCGGACGCCAAACTGTAACGATCACTCCTTTCGTAGCGAATAGTACTGTGTATTATACAGTTGATGGACACAAAGCTGATAATAATGGAACGCTTTATAGAGGACCATTTGAATTACCACACGTTGGAGCAGGTCAAAAACCATTAAAAGTGAATTATATTATTGTAACTCCGGGCAATCGGACAAGTTCCATGTTTACCGTTCCTACAGGAAAAGAGTAGGCTTTAATTAAGCAAAAAGAGGCGCCGGCTTATTAGCTTGGCGCTTTTTTTTGTATCATTGCGTAGCCACGCCAATTTTTAAGACAAACTGTTTATACTATTATGAAAAGAATTACTTTCACCTTTTTACTTTTATCATTATTGCTATTCCGGGCTGAGGCGCAAAAACCAAAGAAAGCGATATTTATTATTGTAGACGGCATAGCAGCAGATGTTATCGAGCAAAGTGATCTGCCTAATCTTAAGGCCATCATTCATGAAGGTGATTATATAAGAGCTTACCAAGGAGGAGAAAAAGGAAAATACAATGAATCTCCAACCATCTCTGCCGTTGGTTATAACAATGTTTTGACCGGTGTATGGTATAATAAACACAATGTCCCTGATAATGATATCCAACACCCTAATTACAATTACCCTACTATTTTCAGATTAGTCAAGGATGCATACCCTGATAAAAAAGCGGCTATATTTTCCAGCTGGAGAGATAATCGTACAAAATTATTGGGAGAAGGGTTGCCGCAAACTGGAAAACTTAAAGTAGATTATATATATGATGGCTATGAGCTTGACACGGTGAGTTTTCCTCATAATAATACTTTATATATGAGTTTGATCGATGATAAAGTAAGTGAGATGGCGGCACAAACAGTGGCTAAAAAGGCACCAGATCTTTCCTGGGTTTATTTGCAATATATTGACGATATGGGACATAAATATGGCGATAGTCCGGAATATCTTTCAGCAATTCAAGAAATGGATAAGCGGATCGGCCTTATTTGGACATCTGTTAAAATGCGGGAAAAAAAATACAATGAAGAATGGCTCGTTATAGTAACCACGGATCATGGTCGTGATGAAACTTCAGGAAAAGGCCATGGGGGCCAGTCGGAAAGGCAACGCTCAGCCTGGATTGTCGCAAATAAACCTCTGGATAATACTTATAGTAAATTATTGAAGCCATCCGCAGTTGATGTTTTACCAACAATAGCTCGTTATTTAAATGTAGCTATTCCAGAACAAACATTATTCGAGCTGGATGGTGTGCCGTTAATGGGAGAAGTTTCGATTGCATCTCCTACCTTAAACTACTTCCAAGGAAAATTAGATATTACCTGGGTAGCTTTTAATTCAACTGGAGATGTCAAGATTTGGGGTAGTGCTACGAATAACAAAAAGAATGGAAGCAAAGATGATTATACCCTTTTGGGTACATTTCCTTTAAATGCGAAACATGCAGTAATCTCTTTAGATGATGATTTTTCCGGATTTTATAAAATAGTGATCGAAGCTCCTTTTAATACCGTTAATCGTTGGTATCAGGAATGTGCGGAAAAATAATAAGCTTATAGATATTAAAATAAGTTAAACTGAGTTCTCTATTGAATACTGATCTTAAACTCTTTGAATGCTTTTAACATTAAATTAGGTTAATGTTAAAATAGCTTAATAATTTGTTAAGATAGAAGACTAAAGGGTAATTGTTTGTGATTAATTTGCGGTTTAATTAATTTAAGTGGAAATAGCGAACATGTAGCCAGCTTTATACTTCCTATTTTAATTACGATACATTTACCTAAACAAACCAATCATTAGCTGATTGAAATAAACATTTTAAAAGAAAACGACCCTATGATGAAAATTTCCTTGAACCTATTGTATCTTCTATTGATATATTTTGGTCTAAATAATTATTTTGATGGAACAAAGAAACCAGAGGGTAAACAAGAATTAACCCATAGCCCTGCTTCAGACGCTCAACGAAAAAACGTTGGTTCTTTTGATGAAAGACCAAAATGGCCGGCTGGACTGACATATACCAAGTTTGTTGGTCCGGAGGTTACTCCAAGTCCGGCATGTCTGGCAGTTGCACCAACAGGAGAAGTTTTTGTTGGTGTTGACATGATCGGGTCCTTGGGTAAAGAGGCTGGAAAAGGGCATATCATCAGATTGATTGATGAGGACAATGATGGCAAAATGGATACGTATACAGAGTTTGCCCCGGTTGATAATCCGCGTGGTATCTTTGTTTTAGGTGATCAGGTTTTTGTATTGCATACCACTTTTTCTGAAGAAACCGGTAAAGCAACAGGTATGGATCTGGTTGTATTTGAAGACAAAGATCAAGACGGAATTGCAGACGGTCCTTCTAAACCGCTTATACAAAACCTTAGTAATACTGCATTATTAGAGGAACGCGGAACCGATCATGCAACGAACGGTATTCGGATGGGGATTGACGGGTGGATCTATATCGCTGTGGGTGATTTTGGTTTTCACAATGCGACTGATCGTTCCGGCAAAAAGCTGACCATGCTGGGTGGAGGAATTTTACGGGTACGGCCCGATGGTACCGAAATGGAAGTTTACACACATGGTATGCGTAATATCTATGATGTAGCAATCGATCCTTATATGAATATTTTTACCAGGGGAAATACAAATGACGGGGGTGGTTGGAATATACGGTTTTCGCATCATATTCAATCAGGAGAATATGGATACCCGCTTTTGTTTCAGAATTTTACGGATGAAATCATTCCAGCTTTGGCAGATTTAGGCGGAGGATCCGGTACAGGTGCTTTATTTATGGATGAAGATTCATGGCCTGAAAAATACAACAAGGTTCCAATGATGGCAGATTGGGGCAGAAGTCAGCTTTATATACACCGCGTAACACCAGACAGAGCTACTTTTACACAAAAAGATGAAGAGTTCATTCAGTTACCTCAGATTACAGATTTAGATGTAGATGGATCAGGAAGACTTTATTTGTCAGCATGGGATGGTGCAGGGTATTCGGGTAACCCGGATAGAGGATATATCGTACGTACGGTACCAACCGGATGGACTTACAAAGCCTTTCCGGATTTAAAAAAGGCGTCAATCAATGAATTGGCAGATTTGCTAAAGTCGGGAAGTTCAGTAGCAAGGCTTTACGCCTCTCAGGAACTTATTACGCGTCCGGAAGAACAGGCTGCTGCAGCTGCATTGGAAATCGCTTCCAATAAGTTCTTGCCTTTATATTCCAGAGTGGCAGGCATTTATACTTATATTCAGGCAGCCGGCGAAAAGGCTGTACCTTCTTTGTTGCAACTTGCAGAAGAGGATGTAGTAAGAGAATTTGCCTTACGTGCTCTGACTGATAGAAAAGCAAACTTAAGGAGTGTTCCTACAGAACCATTTATTCAGGGCTTGAAAGACCCTTCGGAACGGGTTCAGGTAGCTGCCATCGTAGGTTTGGGAAGACTTGGAAGAATTGAAACGGCTAACTCTTTATTGCAAACAAAACTTCCAGCTTCTTTTGCAGCCCCTGAAAAAGGTACGGAGGGCCCACATGCTACACCTAATTCAGCTGTCGTTCCCGCTCATCTGGCGGTTCAGGCGTTGGTAAGCATGCACGCCGTAAATGCCAGCCTTGGCTTTATAGGGACTGAAAATTATGGCCTGGCACTTTGGACATTGCGTTATATGCACGATCCGAAAGCGGTTGAAGGGTTAATTGCAGCTTATCAGCAGACTAGAGATCAAAAAATTAAAGACCAAATCATAGTTACCTTATCAAGGTTGTATAAAAAAGAGGCACCATATGATGCATCTTGGTGGTGGGGTACCCGCCCTGATTCTCATGGCCCTTATTATAAAGGAATTGTTTGGGAATCTTCACCCCTAATCGAAAAATTCCTTAAAGATGAATGGAAAAAAGCAAGTGCTGCTAAAAAGCAGTTCTTTGCTGATTTAAATGCCAGACACAGAATGGGTATTGAAGAATTCAACATCGAAGAGCATGCTGTTTCTACGAAAGAGGTAGAAGAGCCTACAGTTGATCTTGAAAAAATTAAAAATCAAAAAGGACAGGTTGGAAAGTCGTCTATTGAAGATGTGATGTTAGCCATTGCTAAAATAAAAGGAGACCCTGTGAAAGGCAAGGCCATCTTTGCCAAACAAGGCTGCGTTGCTTGTCACAGCGTTGACAAAAGTGAAAAGATGAAAGGACCTTTTATGGGTCAGATTGGCTCCATCATGAATCGTGAGCAGATCGCGGAATCTATTCTTAAACCCAATGCTTCTATTTCACAAGGTTTTGCCACGGTGCTGATTTCAACTAAAGGAAAAAATAACCTGATGGGTTTTATTACCGAAGAAACTGCAGAAAGAATAGTTCTGCGTGATATTACTGGTAAAGTTTCCATTGTAAAAAAGAGCAGCATTGCTTCAAGAAAGGAAATGGATAACTCGATGATGCCAGCTGGTTTGGCGAATTCGCTTTCATACGAAGAGTTTGCATCGCTTCTTGCTTTTCTTGAAAAGCAGAAATAGCGGCATGAAAGCTATAATTAAGCTATTCATTGTTCTCTTTTGTGCAGATGAATATTAAACAGTTGAAATGAGAAGATTTATATTAACCCTGGATTTAAAGGATGACGCTGCGTTAATTGCAGAATACGACGCACGGCATAAAAAAGTATGGCCTGAAATAAAGACTTCCATAAAAGAATCAGGTGTAGAAGCGATGAACATTTATCGTCTTGGTAACCGGCTATGTATGTTAATGGAAGTATCAGATGGCTTTACTTTTGAAAGAAAGGCAAAACTGGATGCTGAAAATCCAATAGTGCAGGAATGGGAAAACTTAATGTCAACGTTTCAGCAACCTCTTAGCTCTTCCGCTAATGAGAAATGGCAAATAATGGAAGAAATTTTTGATTTAAACCAAAAGGACAATGAATAATAGACAACGTTATCTACAAATTCATCACAATGATAATGTTTTGGTGGCATTGCAGGATCTTGAAGAAGGAGAAAGGATATCATTTAATGATATCAGCTTTAACCTTCCTTATCGAGTAAAAGCAAAACACAAATTTACAATCAATGCTCTATCAACAGGAAGCGAAATTATAATGTATGGAGTGCTGGTTGGAAAAAGTAATCGGGATTTACAGCAAGGGGAGTTGTTAACGACTGAAAATATAATCCACGCATCGAGCGATTTCAATTTAAAGAACAGAAAAACGGAATGGAATGTTCCCGATAATTCAACGTTCGCCCAAAGAACCTTTAAAGGCTTTCATCGTAAAAATGGAAAAGTTGGCACAGCAAATTATTGGTTAGTTATTCCATTGGTATTTTGTGAAAACAGAAACCTTCAGGTATTGAAAGAAGCACTTGAGGAACAACTTGGGTTTAAAAAAGCAAAAAGCTATGAGCCTGAAGTTGAGGAATTGATTGGCTTATATAAATCAGGAAAAACAATTGAAGAGATTCTATCTGCAGATCTTTCAGAGTTGAAATCTACTGATACTTCAAAAAAGATCTTTAAAAATGTTGATGGTGTCAAGTTTCTGAGCCACGAAATGGGGTGTGGAGGAACGCGTATTGATTCGGACGCATTGTGTGGTTTATTGGCGGGATATATTACGCATCCGAATGTCGCAGGGGCAACGGTATTAAGTTTAGGCTGCCAACATGCACAGGCGTCTATTTTAAAGAAAGAGATTTTTCTTCGAGATCCGGCTTTTGATAAACCATTATATATATTGGAACAGCAAAAGATCGGTTCAGAAAGAAATATGATACAGGAAGCACTTAGGCAGACATTCGCCGGATTGATGATCGCAGATCAGCAAGTACGTCAGGAAGCTCCGCTTTCGGAGTTAACAATCGGATTGGAATGCGGGGGCTCGGATGGGTTCTCCGGTATTTCCGCTAACCCTGCTTTAGGATATGTTTCTGATCTGTTAGTAAGCCTGGGTGGTAAGGTAATTCTATCTGAATTTCCTGAACTATGTGGTGTTGAACAAGAATTAAGTGACCGTTGTGTAGATGAAGCTACTGCATTAAAATTTATGTCGCTAATGAAAACATATAATGCGAAGGCTGAGCAAGACGGTTCTGGTTTCTATGCCAATCCTTCTCCCGGTAACATTCGGGATGGTTTAATAACGGACGCCATTAAATCTGCAGGGGCTGCAAAAAAAGGCGGCACTTCTCCCATTGTTGATGTGGTAGACTATCCTGGTGTTTGTAATGAAAGTGGTTTATCTCTCTTGTGTACTCCCGGGAATGATGTTGAAAGTACAACTGCCGAAGTTGGTGCGGGTGCAAACATTGTGCTTTTTACCACTGGTTTAGGTACTCCGACTGGAAATCCGATTGCACCGGTAATTAAACTTTCTTCAAATACAACCATATTTGAAAAAATGCATGACATTATTGACTTGAACTGCGGTACCATCATTGAAGGTTCTGAGTCTATGAGTCAAGTGGGGGAACGGATTTTAGATTATGTAATTTCTGTCGCTTCCGGAGAAGTTCAACCTAAGTCTGTACAATTAGGTCAAGACGATTTTATTCCCTGGAGAAGAGGCATTTCATTATAAGGTTATGAATACGGTTCCAATTATTGATTCACACATACATTTATGGGATATAAACAAATTGAAATATCCATGGCTTGAGAATGTTTCGGATATCCAAAGAAGTTTCTTTATAGAAGATTATCAAGAGGCAACTGACAACCATAATATTCAAAAAATTGTGGTAGTGCAAGCAGATTGTCCCCCTGAACAAACATTGGAAGAGCTTCAATTTATTGAGGAACAACAAAAGAATGATCAACGGATACAAGCATTTATAGCCTATTTGCCTTTAGAGAATAAACAAGAAACAGATGCAACATTATCTTATTATTCGCAGCACAAAATTGTTAAAGGTGTAAGAAAAATGTTTGATCAGGAACCTGAAATTGCGAAGACAGAGAATTTTATTAACAATGCAAAAATGCTTGCTAAGTACGGTTTAACATTAGATTTATGTCTGGTTCCTGCATCTGTTCCCTATGTATTTGACCTTTTGGACAGTTGCCCTGAAATTACAATTATAATTGACCACTTGGCTAAGCCTGCAATTGCTGAATTAGGATTTGAAGAGTTTGTGAAAAATATGGATGCTTTGTCAAGTTACCCAAATGTAGTAGCCAAGCTTTCGGGACTGCTCACTGAAGCGAAATGGCACCAATGGAAAGTAAGTGATTTGAAACCATATATCAATTATGCCCTTCAAGTTTTTGGTTCTGACAGAATTGTATTTGGCAGCGATTGGCCCGTTCTGACCCTTGCAGGAGACTTTGATCAATGGCTAACGAGTTTGTCTGATATATTTAAAGATATGAGTGAAAAAGATAAGATGAAAATATTTTACACAAATGCACTGTCAGTTTATAATCTTTAAGCTAATACTTAAATACAAGGTTTATTAATAACATCAATTATGTTTAAATTAACAAATAAAACGGCAATAGTAACAGGAGGAGGTAGTGGAATAGGACGCGCAATCAGTGTCTTATTTGCTCAGAATGGTGCAAATGTTTATATTTTCGATTTTGATATTTCCGCAGCAACGAAGATTGTAGAAGAAATTGAATCTAACGGAGGAAAAGCATCTGCCCACTTTTGCGATGTTTCAAAACAAGAGCAGGTAAAAGCGCTTATAAGCACTATCGGGACGATTGATATTTTAGTAAACAATGCAGGAATTTCCCATATCGGAAGAGCAGATAATACGTCTGAAGAAGACTTCGATCGGGTTTATGAGGTCAACGTGAAGGGTGCTTATAATTTGCTCCATGCCTGTATCCCTGTTATGCAAAAACAAAAAGGCGCATCCATCATCAATATGGCATCCATCGCCGCACATGTCGGTTTGACTGATCGCTTTGCTTATTCAATGAGTAAAGGTGCCATTTTTGCAATGACTTTATCAATCGCCCGGGATTATATCGATTCAAATATTCGTTGCAATAGCATTTCTCCGGCAAGGGTTCATACTCCTTTTGTAGATGGGTTTATAGCCAAAAATTATCCTGGCCAGGAAGCTGAAATGTTTAAGAAACTATCAGATAGTCAGCCGATAAAACGAATGGCCCAACCAGAAGAAATAGCAGCCCTCGCTTTGTATCTGGCATCGGATGAGGCGGGATTCATTACCGGAACGGATTATCCAATTGATGGCGGTTTTATAAAATTGAATAATTAAGAAATTAAAAATATACTACTATGAAATTAATAAGATACGGCGAAACTGGAAAGGAAAAAATCGGAGTACAGATAGAAGAAAAAAATTATGATGTATCAGCTTTTGGCGGAGATTATGATGAGGTCTTTTTTGAAAGTGACGGATTAACCAGATTGAAGGAGTTTATTGAAAGTTCTGGAAGTAAATTATCTGAAATTCCGGAAGGAACCCGCTTAGGAAGTCCGATTGCGCGGCCTTCAAAGATCCTTTGTATTGGTTTGAATTACAAAGACCATGCGGAAGAAACAGGAGCAAAGATTCCGGCTGAACCTATTATATTTATGAAATCGACTACTGCCTTGATAGGACCTAATGATGATATCATGATTCCGAAAGATTCAGTTAAAACGGATTGGGAAGTGGAATTCTGTATTGTTATTGGAAAGAACGCCAGCTATGTAGAGGAGTCGGAAGCAGAAGATTACATAGCCGGCTATGTATTGCATAATGATGTCTCTGAACGTGAATTTCAATTGGAACGCGGTGGAACCTGGGACAAAGGAAAGGGTTGCGATACATTTGCACCACTGGGGCCGGTTATGGTAACAAAAGATGAAATTGTCGATATTAATGATGTCAATTTATGGCTTAAAGTCAATGGAGAGAGCATGCAAAATGGAAATACAAAGAACCTGATTTTTGATGTTCCTTATATTATTTCCTATGTAAGTAAGTTTATGACGCTATTGCCCGGCGATATTATTTCAACTGGCACGCCGGCAGGAGTAGGCTTAGGATTTAATCCTCCGATCTATTTAAAGGCTGGGGATGTTGTAGAATTAGGTGCAGATGGTTTAGGAATCCAGCAGCAACAGGTAATAGCTTATAAGGCTTAAATATATTTTAGTATGGATCTAGGACTGAAGGATAAAGTAATTATTGTAACGGGGGCAGCCAAAGGCATTGGCAAAGGAATCAGTTTAAGCCTGGCCGAAGAAGGTGCCATCCCCATCATTGTTGGAAGGAAGAAAGAAGACAACCAGGCGGTAGTAGATGAAATTGTGAGTAAGGGCGGAAATGCATTTTCAGTAGAAGCAGAACTTACCCGCCAGGAAGATTGTTTAAATGCTGTAAACCAGGTTTTACAAAAGTTCAATCGAATTGATGGATTGGTAAATAACGCTGGTTTGAATGATGGCGTGGGATTGGAAAACGGAAATTACGACGATTTTGTGGCCAGTCTTCATCGAAATCTTATTCATTACTATTTAATGGCGCAATACTGTCTTCCCGAATTAATAAAGAACAAAGGGTCAATTGTAAACATCAGTTCTAAAACCGGGGACGTGGGACAAGGCAATACATCTGCTTACGCAGCTTCAAATGGAGGAAGAAACGCCCTTACACGTGAGTGGGCTGTTGAATTAGCAAAATATGAGATCCGCGTAAATGCTATTGTAGTTGCTGAATGTTGGACTCCACAGTATGAGAAATGGATTAAAACGGTTTCTGACTCTGCAACTGAATTGAAACTGATCACTGATAAAATCCCATTAGAAAATAGAATGACCACAACTGAAGAAATTGCTGATACAGCAGTTTTTCTACTTTCAAATCGTTCCAGTCACACAACTGGCCAGCTAATCCATGTTGATGGCGGTTATGTGCACTTAGACAGAGCTATAAAGCCCTTAGATCAATAAGTATCCGTTTTTTCTTATTCTTAATTTATAAAAAGAAATATGTCGTTTTTTAAATACCTTATTTGCATTTCTTTTTTGGTTTGTTTTTTCTCTCTCAAAGCACAGGATGATTTGGTTTTGTGGTATGATAAACCTGCACAGGATTGGATGACGGAAGCCTTACCATTGGGAAATGGTTATATGGGGGTTATGTTTTTTGGCGGAATTGGTCAGGAACAATTGCAGTTTACAGAGGGCAGTTTATGGAGTGGTGGTCCAAATTCAGGTGAACAGTATAATTACGGTAATAAGCCCGGTTCATGGAAATATTTGCAAGATGTACGGAACCTGATTAAAGCCGGAAACTTAAAGGAAGCAAATGAGTTGGCAAGAAAATACTTTACCGGCATTGCACCGGAACCCACGGATGGAAAATCAGATTGGGGCAATTACGGTGCACAGCAAACTATGGGAGATCTGTTTATTGCGGTTAATCATGGTGATGTACCTGTAAAAAACTATAAAAGACAATTGGATATATCAAAATCCATCGCGACGGTAAGCTATCAGGTTCAGAACACAAAGTATGAACGCGAATATTTTGGTAATTATCCAAGTGGTATGATGGTTTACAGGTTTACTGCGAGTAAGCCAACCAGTTATTCAATTGAATACAAAACGCCTCACATACAAGATTCTGAAACTTTCGAGAATAACCGCTATGTATTTAATGGACACATAAACGATAATCATCAGGAATTTCAAACTGCTTACAAGGTGCTAACTGATGGTGAGCTTAGTTTTCAATCAGGAAAGCTAACGGTTAAAAACGCGAGGTATGTGACCTTATTTCATACTGCGGCGACAGATTACCTGATGGAATATCCGAAATATAAAGGGAACGATTATAAGTCGGTAAATGAAAAGCGTTTCAAAAAGATTGAAAGTCAAAGTTATGATCAAATCTTAAAGGAACATTTAGCTGATTATGGAAACCTTTTTAATCGGGTATCCTTGCAGATCAAAGGAGCCAATGAAAATAAATTGCCGACTAATTTGCGTCAGTCAGCATATTTTGAAGGAGCAGATGATAAAGGACTGGAAGAGCTTTATTTTCAATATGGCAGGTATCTGATGATATCAGGTTCGCGGCCGGGGACCATGTTAATGAATCTGCAAGGCAAATGGAACAATAGCATTAGTCCTCCCTGGGCTGCCGATTACCATATGAATATTAATCAGCAAATGCTCTATTGGCCAGCAGAGGTTACCAATCTCTCTGAAAGCCATGAGCCTCTTTTAGCGTATACTAAAAGCCTGGTCGTACCGGGACAGCAAACGGCCAAAGATTTTTTCAATACCCGTGGCTGGATTGTTAATACAATGAACAATGCTTATGGATACACAGCACCTGGATGGGATGTCCCCTGGGGTTTCTTCCCCGGCGGGGGAGCCTGGCTTGCACAGCACCTTTGGGATCATTTTGAATTTGGGTTAGACACTGTTTATCTAAAAGAAACAGCCTATCCTGTAATGAAAGAGGCTGCTTTGTTTTGGATTGACTACTTAACCGAAGATGAAAACGGATATCTGGTGTCTTCACCTTCATATTCTCCTGAACATGGTGGCATTTCTGGCGGCGCTTCTATGGATCATCAGATTGCCTGGGATGTTTTAAATAATAGCGCGCATGCTGCTCAAATTCTAAATGACCAGGCGTTTGCTAAACTAGCAAGTGAAATCAGAGACAAGATATTGCTACCTCAAATTGGTAAATGGGGACAGCTTCAGGAATGGAAAGAGGACGTTGATGACTCAACAAGCAGACACCGCCATATTTCGCATCTTTTTGCTTTGCATCCGGGACGCCAAATTTCACCTTTGAAAACACCGGAATTAGCTGATGCTGCACGCGTAACTCTTGAGGCAAGAGGCGATGATGCAACAGGCTGGTCATTGGGTTGGAAGGTTAATTTCTGGGCGCGATTAAAAGATGGTGATCGTGCTTATAAACTCTATCGGATGATATTAAAGCCATCAGGTGCCGGAGGTTCGGGGTCCGGTTCGTATCCTAATTTATTAGATGCACACCCTCCATTTCAGTTAGACGGTAACATGGGAGCAACCGCAGGAGTTGCAGAGATGTTACTGCAGTCGCAAACCGGTAATATTGAAATTTTGCCTGCTTTACCATCTGCATGGGAATCCGGGTCGGTCACCGGACTAAGAGCTCGTGGCGGATATACACTCGATATACATTGGGAAAACGGCATTTTGAAAGAAGTACACGTAAAAGCGGACCAGGACGGCGAATGCAAATTAACCTACGCCGGAAAAGATGTAATTGTTTCAATCATTGCAGGAAATTCGACTGTTTTAAAAGCGAACGATTTCAAAAATTAATATTAGAATCCGAAATTAAGTTTGTGTCATAAATTTTACAAATAATAGTTGTCAAAGTGTAGTTTGTACACTATATTTGTTGCTTCATAATTTAGGTTTATAATTGGTTAGTAAAGGTCTTCAGTCTCCCCGGCTGAAGGCCTTTCGTTTTTAAACGCATTGTGTGAAATAACCAATTCGTCAGCAGGAAAAATCATTTTTAATCAATAATAACTAGCAAGGTGTTTCTTTCTATTAAAATTCAACTACTTCTTAAAGCATAAATTCATTCCTTAGATGTCCAATTTGGACGGACTAATATTACTCACATTTTCAATACAACCGAAATAGTTCATCAATTACGGTGACAAAATGCGGTGAATTATGGTGTCGAATATTAAGTGTCTATTTCACACTATGTTATCTTGTTTCGTTACAAAGCGAAGCGAAGCATTTTTACGCAACCGATTGTGTTTAGGTGATTGCTTTTACGCAATCGTTTGTGTAAAAATAACAGTTGCATATGTTGTTTTTAGTAATTAAACTCGTGGTATAAAGTATTACATAAAGGTAACATATAGAAGACAAAATTACTTTCTATAATTTTTTTAAGCGTTAATTAAAGCGAGATAAATTCTCCTAATGGAATTTTATTGCCAAAATAAACTATGTATGACAAACCCTATAGACTATGATTAAAACACAATTAAAAACAAAACCATTTAACCTTTTACTAAAAGGTCAAGCTGAAGGACTTAAATCTTTTAAAATTAATTAAGTAATAATAATCCAAATTAATAAATATGAAAAAATGTTATACTATTCTAATCTTGCTGCTGCTATCTGTATTCGCAGTGCAAGCGCAAAGAACTGTGACAGGGGTTGTACGTGATAATTTAGAATTAACTCTTCCAGGCGCTACGGTGATTGTTGTGGGTACTGATAAAGGTACAAGTGCCGGCACAGATGGTAAATATCAAATTATTGCAAGCCCTACAGACTCACTGGAATTTTACTTTATGGGTTTTAAAAGGAAAAGAGTATTGGTAGGCGCAGAAACAAGAATTGATGTAAAGCTGGAACCAGAAGATGATAATTCTTTAGAAGAGGTAACCGTTGTCGGTTTTGGTAAACAGCGTAAAGTAAGTGTGGTAGGGGCGATTCAATCAGTTAAGCCTGAAGAGTTAAGAACGCCCTCAAGTAATCTATCAAATTCTTTTGCCGGTAGATTGGCAGGCGTTGTTGCTTTTCAGCGTTCGGGACAACCTGGAGCTGACGGATCAACATTTTATATTAGGGGGATTTCGACTTTTAGCGGCGCAACAAATCCCTTAATTATTTTAGACGGTGTTGCTGTTTCCCAAGGTGATTTAAATGCGTTGGCTCCGGAGGTTATTGAAAGCTTCTCCGTTTTGAAAGACGCTACGGCAACAGCTATTTACGGTTCAAGAGGCGCTAACGGAGTTATGATTGTAACAACTAAATCAGGGAAAGATCTGGACAAACCGCGCGTAAATATACGAATGGAGAATTCTATAAGTTCGCCTACATCCATTCCGGAATTTGCTGATGCAACAAGTTTTATGGAATTATACAATGAAGCGGTTACCGGAAGGAGCACAGGGGAAATTTTATACTCTAAGGAAAAGATTGAAGGAACAAGGGCAAATTTAGATCCTCTATTATATCCAAATGTAAACTGGTATGATGAATTGTTTAAATCAAATGCCATGAATCAGACTTTGAATGTCAATGTTATGGGCGGGGGAAAACGAATAGATTACTTCATGAGCGGAACTGTTAATAGAGATAACGGGATTTTAAAGAAATTTGATTTAAATAGTTATGATAACAATATTTCAGTAAATCGTTATTCCTTTCAAAATAATTTAAATGCTAATTTAAGTCCCACTACTAAATTAGGAATTCGGTTAAATACACAACTGCGTGATTATAATGGTCCTGCTATAGGTGCATCTGATGTATTTGGGCATGTAATGAACACAAACTCTGCCGATTTTCCTGTTATGTGGCCTTCTGAAGAAGGTAGTGCTGCCATTCGCTTTGGAGGAAAATCAGGAGGAAAAGTGAACGACGGTTTTATAAACCCATTTGCAGAGATGATTAAAGGTTATACAACAAATTTTCAAAGTACCGTTTTGGCAACAGTTGATGCAGAGCAACGTTTAGATTTTCTAACACAGGGTCTTTCTTTCAAAGGGTTGGCTTCGTTTAAAAATTGGAGTAATACGGAAACTGTTCGTTCAAGAGGTTATAATACATTTTATGCTTCTAATGCAACACAAGATGAGGAAGGGAATTTTGTATATAATTTAAATCAAGTTGGGAATGTTCAAAGTGAGACCTTAGGTACCTCAAATTCTACAAGCGGAGATAGATCTTTATACTTTCAAGCATCATTTGATTACAATAAAGTTATTGCTGATTATCATAATGTGTCCGGTTTGTTATTATATAACCAACAAGAATATAGCGTAAACAACCCGGATGGATTAATACAATCTCTTCCAAAGCGAAATCAAGGTTTTGCGGGTCGAGCTACTTATTCTTTTGATGATCGTTATTTGGCTGAATTCAATTTTGGTTATAATGGTTCAGAAAATTTTGCCGAGGGTAAACGCTATGGTTTCTTTCCTTCAGCTGCTGTTGGCTATGTTATGAGCAATGAAAAGTTTTGGGAGCCCTTTAAAGATGCAGTAAGCATGTTGAAAATAAGGGGTTCTTGGGGTAAGGTAGGAAATGATCAGATTGGTAGCGACCGATTTGTTTATCTTTCAGATATCGATTTAGGCGGCCAAGGTTATACTACTGGAGTGAATCAGGATTATGAGAAAAATGGGCCTTCTTATTTGCGTTTTGCAAATCCGAATATTACATGGGAGGTTGCTGAAAAGTTAAATGTGGGGGTAGATCTTACGCTGTTTAGAAATTTCAATATTGTTGTTGATGCATTTCGTGAACATAGAACAGGCATCTTCTTACAAAGAGCTGTCATTCCAGAATCATTTGGAACTTCGGGTACGTCCGTATATGGAAATCTGGGTGAGGTAATGAACAAAGGATTTGATTTTAGCCTAGATTATTCTTCTCAAATTTCACAAGACTTCTTTATGGCATTGAAAGGGACCTTCACTTATGCTAAGAATAAAGTTATAGCTAACGATGAGCCAGCATTTACCAAATATAGAAATCTTTCAGCTGTTGGTTATCCAGTAAATTCATTGTTAGGTTACCAAGCGGAACGGTTATTTATTGATCAAGCAGAAGTTGACAATTCTCCATTACAACAATTAGGTGGTTTCGTGCAAGCTGGTGATATAAAATATACTGATATTACCAACGATGTTGATGGATTAAACATGATAAATAGCGATGATAGAGTGAGAATGGGATATCCTACAGTTCCGGAAGTTGTATATGGTTTTGGGCCTTCCTTTAAATTTAAAAGCTTAGATTTTTCATTTTTCTTCCAAGGTGTAGCGCGTACATCCTTTTTTATCAGTGGATTTCATCCTTTTGGAACTAGTGATGTCCGAAATGTTACAAAATTCATTGAAGAAGATCATTGGAGTTTAACAAATCAGGATATCTATGCCTCATATCCTCGTTTAAGTAAATTGGATAATGGGAATAATACGGCAAATTCATCCTATTGGTTAAGAGACGGTTCATTCTTGAAATTGAGAAATGCCGAAATTGGCTATACACATAAATTTTTCCGCTTTTATTTAAGTGGTTCAAATTTATTAACATTCTCAAAATTTAAACTTTGGGATCCCGAACAAGGGGGCGGTAATGGCTTGGGTTATCCGACCCAACGTGTTTTTAACTTTGGTGTTCAGTTAGGATTATAAAGAAAAAAATTATGAAGACGAAAATTTATTTTATTATATTATTTATGGGCATGAGCTTTATTATGCCAGGGTGTTCAAAGTACTTGGATATAGTACCAGACGAAAGACCTACGGAAAAGGATGCTTTTAATGATATTTACGCTGCAGAGAAGTTTTTATATTCTTGCTATGCACCGATTCCGAACCCAAGGTTTGGCCAGGGTTCACTTGATTTATTTACCGCAGATGAAATCGTATCTGCATTTGAACACGAATCCTTCGCTCAATTTCCAAAAGGGCAGTTTACTGCCTCCAATCCCGTAATCTCATATTGGGCTACTTTATATAAAGGTATCCGCCAATGCTACATTTTACTGGAAAATGTGGATAGTACGCCCGGGTTATCAGATGCTAATAAAGCCTTATATAAAGCTGAAGCCAAATTTTTAGTTGGATATTACCATTTTTTACTTGCTCGGATGTATGGTCCTGTAATTATTCAGACTGGAGTGGCTGATATCGAAATGCCTTCTTCAGATTATCCAAAGCGTGCTACCTATGAGGAATCAGTAGAATTTATTGTATCTATCTTGGATGAGGCTGCTAGTGAATTACCAGCGAAACATACTTCTTCTTCTGCATATGGTAGAGCAACCAGTATAGCTGCCAAGTCGATTAAAGCTCGTTTGCTATTGTATGCTGCTTCTCCATTGTTTAATGGTGGTGGCGAAAAAGCAAGTTTTTATGGGTCTTTTAAAGACAAAGACGGCGTTCAATTGATCCCTACCACATATGATGCTGGTAAATGGAAGCGTGCGGCCGATGCTGCCAAGGAAGCAATTGCTGCTGCTGAGGCAGCTGGGCATACACTTTACACTTACAATTCTTCTGTTGGTTCAGAGTTGCCAGCGGATCCTGTGGAAAAGGATTTACGCTTTACCTTTGTAGATAAAAATTCACCTGAAATAATTTGGGCCGACACTCGTAAGGAAAACGCCTATATGTTCCAGAATAAATCAACGCCATTCGTTGAGGGGAACTCCTGGAATGGGATAGCGCCAACATTAACGATGGTGGAATCTTTTTATACTGAAAATGGGTTGCCAATCGATAAGGATCCAGCTTTTGATTTTGAAGACCGCTATAAGATAGCAAATGGCCCCAATGGGACAACACTAAGTTTAAACCTTCATCGTGAACCACGTTTCAATGCATGGATTTCTTACCATAATAGTTATTATGAAGTAATACGGGGAACCGAAAAGCAAATCTTGATGAAATATCGCCGGGATGATAATGGAGGTATTAAAGGAAGATCGAATAACTATTCTCCAACTGGTTATTTAAATAAAAAAGGTGTCAGTCCGCTGCTAGTTCAGCAACAATTGGGTGTTACTGAACATTATCCGTGGCCAGTTGTCCGTTTGGCTGAGCTATATTTAAACTATGCGGAGGCACTAATAGAATCAGGAGGAGATTTTGCAACAGCAAAGCAATATATAGATAAAGTACGCACAAGAGCTGGAATTCCAACTGTTGACGCTGCTTGGGCGAATCTTGGGGGTGCCAATAATAAAGAGCGCCTACGTGAGATTGTTCGTCAGGAAAGGACAATTGAATTATATTTAGAAAATCATCGTTTTTGGGACTTGCGTCGCTGGGCAATTGCAGAGCCTTATTTAGGAGTGAAGGCGAAAGGAATGAATATTCAAGGCGTTACAGACGAAGAGTTCTTTCAGGTAGAGGAAGTCGTTTTCCCTCGAGTTTTCCGTTCTCCAGCATTTTATTTGATGCCAATTCCAATCGGAGAAATTAATAAAAATGAAAATCTTTTACAAAATCCAGGTTATTAAGATGAAAAAATTAATGATTATAGTTCTGGTTCTTTTTACAATAAGTTGTAAAAAAGACAGTCTAACAGTGCCTAATCCTTCTAATGTTTCGAATGTTAGCGTTGAACCTACAGTGGGAGGCGCACTTTTGAAATGGACGTTACCATCCGACAGTAACTTTTTATACCTTGAAGTAAGGTATAAAAAGAAAGACGAGATAATTACTACAAAGGTCAGTAAGTATACCGATTCCCTTTTAGTAGATGGATTATTAAATAAATTAGAATATACTTTTGAAATTCAAGCCTTTAATGCTAGTGAGGATTCAGAAAAAGGAGGAGAAATACTAACAACAAATTCTGTTAAGCCTATCCGTCGACCAATTCAAACAAAGTATTTTCCTGACGATTTAACCAAGATCGATGGTATAACGGATGATATGGTTGAAACCTATACACAAGAAAGTACTGAAGGGCCGAAAGCAAACTTGTTTGACGGAAACATCAATACCTATTGGCATTCAGCTTGGTCTTCAAATGTAGCACCATTGCCGCACTGGATTATAGTTAATTTTCCAGAAGAAACAGCAATAGGGGCAATGAAATATTATTTTAGACAAAACAATAATGATTCAAATGGCAGGCCTAGTCAGTTTGCTCTGGAAACTAGTGAAGATGGAACTCACTGGGAGCGTCAATGGACTTCTAAAGATGGATTAGCGGTGACTCCAGCTGATGCAGAACAAAGTTTAGATTTTGATATGAATTTTACTGCAAAGCATTTTAAGTTGTTAATTCTTAAAACTCCGGGAAACACGTCCTTCACGCATTTGGGGGAACTTAGTTTTTACAAAATGAGAGAGCAATTAACCGATATGGAAGAACTGGCTGAAGAGAGCTATTGAGTTTAAATTAATTGCTTTAAAAAGGAAGGTTGAGTTTAACCTTCCTTTTTTCATAATTGTAAATTACATTTTATATTATAAGTAATGCCGCAGGGGAATAAAAACTAATTCCATATCTGGCAAAAAGTCAAGTTCATGAAAAAAATATCACTTCTTCTTCTTCTTATTATTCTGTTTAATGATCACTCTTTTGCGCAGAAGATTGACTACTCATTATTTACCAGCACCGACCTGACTAAATTAAAGAAAAATGTAACAACCGCAGAAATAGCAGAAATTAGTTTGCCAGCAGTTAAGGAAGTAGCAACACAGCTGTTAAACAACACCTATCCTATAAACGAGCGATTTAAGAGCTATTCATGCTATTTGTCTCCTTTTGTTTTAAGTAAACAGCTGAAAACAAATCCATATTCTCAATTTGAAAATCCTACAGGTATTTACTTTAATTCCGGAGATACAGCTATTCTTTGGGTGGGTACTACAAAAGGTAAGAAGGTTAATTTACGGGTAACCAATTGGGGCGATAAGGATTTCAAAGATCACAAATATCCTCTTGAGGAGGGTTACAACTTCGTTAATATAAAGGATAAAGGGAACAGTTATATCGAGTATTTCTCAGATAATAAAGTATCAAAGCACAATGTTAAGGTACATATACTTACCGGAAGGGTTAATGGCGTATTTGAGCTAGCGAAGGATGATAATAATCGTTGGGACGAGTTATTGGACAATGCTGCAAGTCCTGTGCTTGATATTGTAGGGAGAAAAACTCAATTAGCATATGCGGTAAAGTCGTTGAAAAAAGAAGCACCGCATCAAGGTGTGGAATTAATACAACTTTATGATTCTATTATTGATATTCAGCATCAAATATTAGGGCTGCAAAAAACCAAGAGGATACCAACTAATCACATGTTTGCAAGAGTGATTTGGCAAGGTTTTATGCATGCAGATGAAATAGGTGCTGCTTTTCACGACAATACGATGCATAATGTTGCTAATATAAAGGAGATTAGAAATAGTCCCTGGGGGATTGCACATGAGTTCGGACATGTCAATCAGGTCCGGCCGAATATGAAATGGGTGGGGACTACCGAGGTAACTAATAATATTTTTTCCGTTTGGACACAGTATCTTTTTAATCCATTACAACCTAAATTAGAACGTGAACGGTTGAATGATTACGATGGATCGAAGATTGGCGGAAGAATCACAGCTTATATGGAAAGTGCATTTGTGCATCGGCAGCCCTGGCTTACTCAAGCTGGCAATGATCGTTGGGATCGTCAACGACCAAGGGATTGGGGCGGAGACCATTTTGTGAAATTAGTTCCTCTATGGCAACTTCAACTATACTTCGCTGTTGCTGGAAAGGGGAATAAATGGGGGAATCCTGATTTTTATGCAGACATCTTTACGAAAGCCATCAATGAGCCGTTTGAAAAGGATCGGCCAGATAGTTACTATCAGCTCATGTTTATTAAACGAGCTTGTGATGCTGCAAAATTGGATCTTACAGATTTTTTTGAACATGCCGGGATGCTTATTCCAATTGATTTGTGGGTGGATGATTATACTTGTGCACAAATGACCATTACTGATGACGATATAAAAGAAGTAAAAGCCTATGCTTCTAAGTATAAGAAACCAATTACACCTGTAATGCATTATATTACTGCAAACAGTGTTGAGATATATAAAAACAAACTTCCTTTAAAAGGAAATACAGGTTCCGGTTTTAGAAAAGAAGGGAATAAGCTTATTATAGATAATAGCAGTTGGAAAAATGCAGTTGCATTTGAAAGCTATTCAGGAAATAAATTAGTGAAAATTGCTTTCGTTGGTGCTGGTTCTGATGATGTAAAAACAACGATTGTACATCTTCCTGAGGGTACAAGTGAAGTGAAAGCTGTATCATGGGATGGTATTCGAAAAAATGTATTATAAGAATTAATTGAAAATCATTTGTGTTATAAATTTTACACTAAATAATTGCTAAGGTGTATTTCGTACACTATATTTGTAGCTTCATAATTTAGGTTTATAATTGGTTAGTAAAGGTCTTCAGTCTCCCCGGCTGGAGACCTTTCATTTTAAGCATATATTAAATTATACTTAAATTTAGTAAAGTGTTCATACGGAAATTCATCCTTATTTATATTTATTTGTATTTTCGGGTTATGAAAAAAATCAACGCCAGTATAGTCCTCTCTATTTTTTGTTTATTCACCTTTCAATACGCTAACGCGCAAAGTGCTGCAGATTCGGCGATTATCGCTCAGATAAAATGGAATAAGCAAAAAGCAGAAAAAGGTGTTGTATGGAAACAAGCACATTTAGATGATTTATACAATTCTCAGCAAGAGATTAATATATTGGAAATAGATCTTCGCAGGAAGAATATTGATGTATCCTTTAATGGATTGGCAAATGGATTAAAACTAACGTCAGATTTTGTCCAGGAAGAAGGTGCAATTGGAGGAATTAATGGAAGTTATTTTGACATGAAAGACGGAGGCTCAATTACATATTTTAAAGTGAATGGTGAAGTTGTGAACGAATCTTTAGCATCAGCACGGTCAAAACTTGATTTGCGATTAAATGGAGCAATTATAATAGATGCTGATCATGGAAAAGGCGCGCTGGTTAATGTTGTTGCAGCAGATACAGCAAATCGTAAATGGGCGTCAGAGCTAAAGGCACCTGATGTGATGGTATGTGGTCCTCTTTTAATCATGAATGATACCTTGGTTACGCTTTCCAGTGATGCTTTTAACAACAATCGACATCCCCGTTCGGCTGTTGCCATTAAGGATAATAAATTGATCCTGATTACAGTCGATGGAAGAAACAACCAGGCCTATGGAATGAGCCTTCCCGAATTGGCGTTTTTTCTTAAGCAGATTGGTGCGGAGAAAGCACTGAACCTGGACGGTGGTGGCTCAACAGCGTTGGTTCTTAATACCAAAAGGGAAAAAAGTGTATTAAATTACCCTACCGATAATAAGAAGTTTGATCATGAAGGAGAACGTCCTGTCGCCAATGTCATTCTCATTAAAAAGAAATAGTCACTTGCCGGGATTGGATGAAATTGCTAACCCGGGTTAAATTCTCTTATGGTTCCCCCTTTGAGTTTGAAGTTTTTTAATTTCTCTTCAAATTCATCAGGATTGATGGCTTTGGTTGCATTTATAACAATTTCAACTTCAAATCCCTGATCCAGTGCATCCATCGCGGTATAATAAACACAAAAATCTGCTGCTAAACCACAAACAGTTACCTTCTCTATCTCCTTTTCAATCAAGTAACCGATTAAGCCGGTCGACTTCAGCTTTCCGTTATCAAAAAAACCACTATAACTATCGATTTCCGGATCCATCCCTTTCCGGATTATCAAACTGGCTTTTGTTGTTTCAAGTGCTGATGAGATGTCTGCACCTTCAGTGCCTTGCACACAGTGATCTGGCCACAGTACCTGGTCCTTCCCGTTTAATTTTATTACATCATACGTATTCTTATTCTCATGAGAAGAGGCAAAACTTTGATGATTTTGTGGATGCCAGTCTTGTGTTAGTACAATAAGGTCAAATTGCTTTTGAAGCTGATTAATTACTGGAATCGTTTCATCTCCGTTCGGAACAGCCAAGGCTCCACCGGGAAGGAAATCGTTTTGTAAATCAACAATAATTAGCGCTGTGTTTTCTTTTTCTGATTGTATATCGAAATAAGGCTTTTCTTCAAATTGGAATTCATCCCTTAAACGCTGCCCTATTTTAGACGGTAATATTTTGCTCATATAACTAATATACCATTTAGAATAAAATTACGCAAACGGTTGTGTTTGAAAAGTCCTTGTATGTAAAAGAAATAGGTCTTATACTCGTGTAAGATTTTATCATTGCTTATCTAAGGGGTAAGAATAATCATCTATATATACCTGAAATTATTTTAAAAAGAATTAATCATATCAATATCCAAGTCATGAATAAACCTCTGTTAATACAAGAGAATACCATCGTTATTTTCCTTTTAAGTTTTATTTTTTTAGTGCTTACTTCAGTAGCTCTTTTTGCACAGGATGCTGCGCTGGAAAATGCCCAGACGGTTCCGGTAGGCGGTAATAGCTGGCAGGTCTCAGGCAAAACTTCTCGAAGTGGATTGATTAAGAAGGAAGGAATTGTTGGTTGGAAGCAGAGCGACGCAACTTTTAAATCTTTCTTCCGCATAACTAATCCGGGTACTTTGAAAGTATGGGTAAATGCTTCTGTGCCAGGCAAAAGTACAATCGAAGTAAAGATTGCTGGCGCAGCCAAAACGATAAAAATAAGCAATAGCAATTTGGAGGATGTTTATGCTGGCGAATGGAAGTTGAAAGACACCGGATATGTTGCAGTTGAGTTGAAAGGTCTCTCAAAAGAGGGCGAAGTGTTTGCAAATATTGCAGATTTAAAGATTGCCGGTACTGCTATCAATGAAGAGACACGCTTCGTTAAAAATGACGAGGGGAATTTCTTTTATTGGGGCAGGCGCGGCCCTTCTGTACATTTGAATTATGATGTGCCCAAAGATATAGACGTAGAATACTATTATAATGAAGTAACGGTTCCCGAAGGTGATGACATCATCGGATCTTATTATATGGCAAATGGCTTTTCAGGAGGCTATTTTGGTATACAGGTTAATTCTGAAACTGAACGCAGAGTGTTATTTTCGGTCTGGAGTCCTTTTGTAACAGATAATCCGGAGGATATCCCTGAAGATGAACAGATCAAAATGCTTAAGAAGGGTAAGGATGTTTATACTGGTGAATTTGGAAATGAAGGATCAGGAGGACAGAGCTTTTTACGGTATAATTGGAAAGCAGGAAATACCTATAAGTTTTTATTAAAAGGGGAACCCATTGGCAATAATCATACTGCTTATACCGCCTGGTTTTTTACTCCGGAGGATGGAACCTGGCAGCTGATTGCAAGTTTTAGTCGTCCTAAAACGAACTCTTGGTTAACAGGATTCCATTCATTTTTAGAAAATTTTAATCCGGATCAAGGTATATATGAACGGAAAGTGTTATTTGGAAATCAGTGGATAGCCGATAAAAATGGCAGTTGGACAGAAATCACCGGTGTTCGCTTCTCTGCCGATAATACTGCTCGAATGGGCTATCGTCTTGATTATGCCGGTGGCCTAAAAGATGGTGAGTTTTATCTTCGCAACTGTGGTTTTTTCGATGATTATACTCCGATAGGAAAATATTTTGAGCGTCCCAAAACAAACCAAAAGCCAATGATCGATTTTAGTAAACTTCCATAAGATTCATTTTTTATAAAGTTTTTTTGATTTTTTATCATTCGCTTCTCACGAATTTCTGAAGGAGAAACTTGCAAAGGCCTGCTTATTGACAAAAAATTCAATGTCCAAAAATTTCAAAGAACGAACAAATCCAAAACCGGATGCAAAAATTCAGACTTTTTGAGCAGCAAACAAACTTTGAGAAGAATTGATCGGTGATGACACGCATTGATAGCTGGTGACACGTTCTGATCGCCAATGATACGAATTGATAGTCCGTTTATGTTAAAACCGCCAAAAGACGGCAAACCAATGAAGGTATAATGAACGTTGTACGGACATTATACGGCTGCGTGTAAAGCCAGTTACCCA